>Ga0335084_10005335_pt1 | contig 12703 bp, 5 predicted proteins | sample Lox_Sample_44_FD_206721 | JGI IMG/M metagenome (GOLD analysis project Ga0335084, IMG submission 206721) | Soil microbial communities from Loxahatchee National Wildlife Refuge, Florida, United States - Lox_Sample_4.4 | ecosystem: Environmental > Terrestrial > Soil > Wetlands | place: USA: Florida... | reverse complement strand
GGGTGGATGGGGCCCGGACGAGAGCTTCGGCGAACCCGGGCGCGGCCAACTGGGGGATAGTCTCTCCTCGACTCATGCCAGCTTCGAGACTCCCTGTGGCGCTTATGGCCACTTCAAGATCACCCGCTATCTGCTCCGTGTCACGAAGGATCCCCAATACGGCGACAGCATGGAGCGAGTGCTTTACAACACAATTCTGGGGGCGTGGCCGATTCAGGCCGATGGAACCTCTTTCTATTATTCGGACTACGCCAATACGGGGAAGAAAGTTTGGTACAACCAGAAATGGCCGTGTTGTTCAGGTACGTTCCCGCAGTTGGCCGCTGACTATCACATCAGCACTTACCTGCGTTCTTCCGATGGGGTGTATGTGAATCTCTTCACGCCTTCCAAAGTGCAGTGGAACGACGCAAGCGGCCGGTTTGCATTAACACAGTCTACGGAGTATCCCTTCGAAAACACCATCAAGATGCAGGTGACCGCCTCGCAACCCGCTGAGTTCGCGATTTATGTCCGCATTCCAGCTTGGACGGTCGATCCGGTTCTGTCAGTGAATGGCAAGAGTGTTTCTGAACCGGTCCGGCCGGGTACATTCGCCGCCATCAAGCGCACCTGGAATGATGGCGACCGTGTAGAAGTCGAATTGCCTATGCGCTTGCGTGTTGAGGCAGTTGATGCCAATCATCCTCGACTCGTGGCTTTGTTGAATGGCCCGCTAGTTTTGCTTGCCATAGCCGACGCGCAGCCAACCTTCGAGACGAATGGCCTACTACAGGCAAAACCGACGAAAAACGGCAAGGGAGATTGGACGGCAAGATCCGTCGATGGAAGTGAAATAACGATGCGGCCATTCATGAATATCGACAAAGAGAGTTACAGCACCTACGTGTTATTGAAGACTTAGATCCATGCACGACGCTTGAGTCCGTAGGACTCGCACTTCGTCCGAGTGTCGACTTCGATCGTCGGGCCGCGGTTTTGCGTGGGTGGCGGGCTTCTCGTCTATGAATACGCTTTCGCGCAAAGCGAATGTTCCATTTCGTGGAGATCGTCCCCGCAGATCTGGAGTTCGCTCGCGCCCAGCCTTGCGCGAGTCACAAAAGGCGCGATAGCCTAGTCCACCCGTCCAGGCATTCAATTCGACAACGAGGAGATCTCAGTGATGGGCTATTCCGACCGCAACTCGCGCTCCACGAGCGTGTGCTGGCAACTCTGCCATGCCGTGGCCATTGCGGCACTATTCTTTGACGCAATGAGTGGTGGTTCGGCACCGGCGGCTAACGAGCCTGACGGCTATCCCGCGCTGGTCACGTTTTTCCAGCAATGGCGCGAGTTCGAACATCCGGTGATGAAGAAAAATGTTCCCGACTACAGCGCAGGCGCGATGGCGGCCAAGGCTGCGGTGCTGCCCCGGTGGCGCAAGCGGCTTGATCAAATAGATCCCAAGACGTGGCCCGTCGAAGAGCAAAACGACTACAAACTGGTGAAGGCTGAGATGAATGGGCTTGACTTTAACCTGAGGGTGCTCCGTCCCTGGGCGCGCGACCCATCTTTCTATATCAGCGTTTTCCCATCCCGTAGTGATGTTCCGGCGCGCGAAGGCCCTGTTCCTTACCCCGTTATCGAGCTCTACAACTATCGTTTTCCACTCGACGCCGATGCGCAAAAAGACTTGACGACTAAGCTCGGTATGATCCCCGCTCTTCTCGCCCAGGCGAAAGAGAATCTGGTGGCCAGCTCCGCGCGCGATCTCTGGGTCTATGGCGAGGAGGAGGTTCGGAATCAGTCTCGCGTTCTAGTTTCTCTCGAGGCTGGAACACTCACTGTCCGTACGTTGGCCGAACACCAACATGCTGACCTTGCGGGAACGAGCCAGGAATTAAGGGATGCCTTAACGGGCGCGCGCAAGGCGACCGACGAATTCGTCTCATGGTTGGAAAAGCTGGCACCCAGCAAAACTGGTCCCTCCGGCGTCGGTAAGGAGAACTACACGTGGTATCAGCAGAATGTGCACTTCATTCCCTACACTTGGGACGAGGAAGTCGTCCTTCTGCGCCGCGAATTGGAACGTGCGCACTCCTCCTTGCGTCTCGAGGAACACCATAACCGCAACCTTCCCCCTCTAGAGCCCGCACCGGATGCCGCCGCGTTCGACAAGATGACACATGACCGGCTGGATAAGTTCGTGGATTTCCTTGTCAAGCAGGAGATCATTCCGGATAAGCCTTACATTATGTCGGCGCTCGGGGAAGAACTCGGTCAGTTCACTCCGCCAGACAAGAGGGTGTTCTTCACCCAAGTCACACACCGCGAACCTATGCTTCTTCTGTCCCACGATTATCACTGGATCGACTTGGGGCGGATGCGGGACGAGCCAAATCCAAGCCCCATTCGGCGTCAGATTTTGCTCTCAAACATCTGGGACAACCGCGCCGAGGGTTTTGCTACCGCGTTCGAAGAGCTGATGATGCATGTGGGTCTCTACGACGACAATCCGCGTGCAAGGGAGCTTGTCTGGATCATGCTAGCGAATCGTGCTGCGCGTGGCCTTGCGTCGCTCGATGTACAAGCCAATCAATTTACTTTGGACCAGGCAGGGCAGTTCCAGGCAGAATGGACCCCGCGCGGATGGGCCAAGGCAAACGACTCGCTCACCACATTCGAGCAATTGCTGTATCTCCGCCAGCCCGGCTATGGCAGCTGCTACATCACTGGCAAGATGCTTGTCGACGAACTAATCACGGCCTATGCCCACCAGCAGGAATTGGTTGGCAAGCCCTTTGTGCTGCGCGATTTTATGGACCGTTTCAACAACGACGGCATGATTCCAGTTCTCCTGATGGAATCAGAGATGGTGACCGCCAGTGCGCGGGCGTTCGGCCCTCAGCACCCATAACCGGCCCTGGAGCCACGCGCTTAGGATCACAGCGAACCGATTGAGTCAGCTTTGTTTCGGAGGAGTAATGAGCATCTTCGCAGATTACAAGGTTACGCGCCGGTCCCTGCTGATCTCGACTTGTTGTCTGATTCCAGGCATGCGTCTCCTAAAGGCGTTCAACTCCGCAGCGATAGCTCCAAGGGGCTACACCGTAACGGCGGTTCCGCTTACCCAGGTCGATGTTCTTGATGATTTTTGGGCGCCGCGCATAGAAGTGAATCGCGAGGTTTCGATATGGCACTGCTTCAACAAGATGGAGGAGCCCGACGATTTTGGCACCCCCAAACTGATCGAAGCGGCCGCCTATATGTTAGCCAAGCGTCCTGATGCCAAGCTCGAGGCATACGTGGATCAAGTTATCGACACGTTGGTTGAGCAACTGACTCCACGCCTGGCCGATCCTGATAAGGCAGTTCGTGTACCTGGCCATTTTCTGGAGGCCGCGGCCGCCTACTACACCACGACCGGCAAGCGGAAGATGCTCGATGCTGCGCTCGAAGACGCCAAAGTCATTGATGCAAATTTCGGGCCCGGCAAACGAGACTACATTTCCGAACACGAAGGTCAAAAAATCGGATTGCTCGCACTCTATCGTCAAACCGGCGATGAAACATATCTCAGACTTGCTAGGTTCTTCATGGATGGGCGTGGCAAAGACGGCTATCCGCGCACTGGCGAATATGCGATCGATCGCACTTATGCGCAGGATCACGAACTGGTGGTGAAACAGAGCGAAGCCTTAGGCCACTGCGTCCGCGCCATGTTCTTGTACATCCCGCTCACCGATCTGGCGGCGCTGACGGGAAACCCAGAGTACCAGGAAGCTGCGGACAAGATATGGGAAGACGTGGTTAGTCACAAACTCTATTTGACCGGGAGTATCGGGTCCATTCGTTTTCATGAGCAATTCGGCAGTGCTTATGAGCTCCCCAATCTAAGTGCCTGGAATGAGACTTGTGCATCCTATGGAAACGTTGTGTGGAATCAACGTATGTTCCAGGCGCACCAGGACGCCAAGTACATCGATGTGTTGGAGAGGGTTCTTTATAACGGGTTCGCCGATGGCGTTTCGCTCAAGGGAGATCGCTTCTTCTATCAAAATCCCCTGCGCTCTTTTGGCAACTACGAACGCTTCCAGTGGATCGACGTTCCCTGTTGTCCGCCGAACGTAGTCCGCCTCGTGGCTTCCCTCGGGAGCTACATCTATGCACAATCTTCCGATTCCTTATATGTCAATCTCTTCGTTGGCAACAAGGCAAAAGTGAACCTTCCCAGTGGAAACATGGTGGCCATTCAACAGCAGACTAGATATCCATGGGAGGGAGCCATCAACATCCGCGTAGATCCCGAGCGAACCGAATCATTCACCATGCTGCTGCGGATTCCGGGTTGGGCACGGAACGAGGTCCTTCCTGGCGATCTCTACGAATTCGCCGACAAGGTCGAAGAGAAACCGACGCTCAATCTGAATGGCCGGCCTGTCGAACTGGCGATAGAAGGTGGCTATGCTCGCATCGAACGAAAATGGGCAAAGGGAGATACGATTCAGTTGCATTTGCCCCTGCCGGTGCGCCGAGTGAAGGCCAATACCCACGTGCAGGAAGATCACGGAATGGTGGCTCTGCAACGCGGACCGCTCGTGTATTGCGCGGAGTGGCCGGACAATAACGGACATGCATTGAATCTGATCGTTCCCGAGAAGGCTAAGTTCGAGAGCCAATGGCGTCCTGAGTTGCTGAACGGCGTCCAGGTTGTGACTGGCAGCGTAGAAGTGTTGCAGCGGGAAGACAACGGCGGTGCACTGAAGCAGCAACCCCACCAGATGGTAGCGATTCCTTATTTCGCCTGGTCGAATCGAGGACCGGGCGAGATGGCGGTTTGGATGTCCACCGAACCGCAAAGAACATGGGTTGCGCCTCTGCCTCCCAATCCCATACATGCAGTTCGCTCCTCCGGTGGCGTTGAAAAAGTCTGGACCGGCTACAACGATCAGAACGATGACATCCGGGCCCTCTATGACGGCAAGGACCCAATCGCTTCCGCCGACGAATCTTACTTGTATTACAGGATGCGGCCCGAACCCGGCACCGCCGCATGGGTCGAATACGAATTCAAATCGCCGGCCAAGGTGTCTTCTGCACAAGTCTATTGGTTTGACGACCGGCGCTTCTGCCGACTACCCGCGTCCTGGCGCGTCCTGTACAAGGAAGGAGATTCTTGGAAACCAGTCGCGAATATCGCGCCCTACATCGTGTCGAAGAACGAATTCAATTCAGTAGGATTTGCGCCCGTAACAACGATTGCCGTGCGCCTGGAAGTAGAGCCTACAACAAAGCTCTATAAAGCCGGCCAGATCGGCCCCCCGGCCGCCATGTTTATTGACAAAGATACGCAATGGCGCGAGTTCGGGCTCCTCGAGTGGCGGATCTCGTAGAATGAGCGTGGTTTTGGTGCTCCCCAAATATTCCGCGAGTTCGTGAAACCTCTCTTGACCATCTCCCGGCGCGACGTACTGAAGGGGCTCGGATCCGCCGGAATCGTACTCGCTACAGGGCGCCTCGGGTGGCCCGCGACCGGAAACAGTCCTGTTACTTTTCTCGATGTTGCTACGCAAGCTGGCATCACTTTTCGGCACGACAATGCCTCATCGTCCGAGAAGTACCTGATCGAAACCATGGGATCAGGCTGTGGCTGGATCGACTTCAACCAGGATGGCTTGCTTGACCTTTACCTGGTAAATGGCGCGGCCACTGGCGTCTACAATCCTAAGCAACCGCTGCGAAGCGCGCTTTACCGGAACAACGGTGATGGCACCTTCACTGATGTGACCGCTACAGCCGGAGTGGGCGCCGAGGGTGTCTTCGGGATGGGCGTGGCAGTGGGAGACTACGACAACGACGGATTTCCTGACCTGCTCGTACTCGGCTATGGACGATGCATTCTCTACCACAACAACGGGAACGGCACTTTCAGCGATGTTACGGCGCACGCGGGGGTTGAGAATTCCGGGCGGTGGGCCTCGAGTGCTGCCTGGTTCGATTACGACAACGACGGCAAGTTAGATCTCGTAATCGCGAACTACGTGGATTGGTCCCCGCAGCGTAATTTCTATTGCGGCGATCGAGGACCGGGCATGCGCAGCTACTGCCATCCTGATGACTTCCACGGGCAGCCGCCGACGCTCTATCACAATAACGGCGACGGCACCTTTACCGATGTCAGCAAGCCCTCCGGAGTTGGATTGAAAGGAGGTAACGGCCTGGGCATCGTAACGTTCGACTACGACGACGACGGTTGGCAAGACATTTTTGTCGCGAACGACCACATGCCGAACTTCCTATTTCACAACAACCGTGACGGCACCTTTCGCGAAGTGGGGTATCTCGCGGGCGTCGCGGTCAGTGCGGACGGCCAGTTTGAGGCCGGCATGGGCGCGGACGCCGCTGATACGACCGGCAACGGCCGGTTGGACCTGATCGTCGCACATCTCGACATGCAATTGGCGCGCGTTTACCAGAACCAAGGGGATCAGACATTCGAAGACGCGACTTTCCGCTCAAAGATTGCTTACTCTACCTATCACATCAGCACTTTCGGGACGCGCTTCATGGACTACGACAACGATGGCGCTCGCGATCTCTTTATGGCGAACGGCCACGTCCTCGACAACATTGAGCGCTACCACGCTGATACCCACTATGCTGAACCCAAGCTGATGTTTCGTAATACAGGACATGGCATATTCGAGAACGTCAGTGAGCGCCTCGGTCCTGATTTTCAATTGCCCCGGGTGAGCAGGGGGGCCGCGATCGCCGATTTCGACAACGATGGAGATCTCGACATTCTTGTCAACAACAACGGCCAACAACCGCAACTGCTCCGCAATGATGGCGGCAATGCCAATCACTGGCTCGAGATCCTGCTGATCGGGACGAAGTCGAATCGTGACGGTGTCGGCGCACGGGTGAAAGTTTCGGCCGGGGATCTCCTCCTCTACGATCAGCGAAAGGGCGGCATGAGCTACCAATCCGCCCAGGATCCCCGACTCCACTTTGGTCTGGGTCAGCGTTCCAAAATCGAATCGGTTGAAATCACCTGGCCCAGCGGAATCATAACCAAGCTCTCGAACCTGAAGAGTGATCAGATTGTCGCTGTGAAGGAAGGGACGGGAATTGTCGAGCGGCCCTTCCCTCGAGTGTCATGGAGATAAATACTTGTGCCGAGCGACTGAAACGTCAGGGATGATTGGGTGCTTGCGATTTTCCCGCTCCAGACGACGTGTAGCCAGGTTTCTCGTCTTCCGGGGCCGATCTGAACTTCTCGGCTTGGGCTTGATTCATGCTTGCAAGCGCGGCTAGCATATCCTGCGCCTTCTGAAGATCGCCTCGCTTTCGATACGCGGCAGCCAGATTCGAATAGACCGAAGCATCATTTGGATTAAGTTCCCTCGCTATTTCCAAATGCGCAATCGCATCGTCCACCTGATTGGACAGAAGAGCAAGTTTGCCCAAGGCAAGTTGCGAACCGGCATAGTTGGGGCGTGCAGCCACCGCTTTCTCGAGAGCTTCTTGTGCCTCCTTGAATTCTGGCTCCCCCGGCGCGATACCAGAGCGAAGCAGCGCCTCGCCGAGGAGGGTCAGCAGCCTGTAATCGTGATTTCCTTTCTTGACCGCCTCGCGTGCAATCCGAAGGGCCTCCGGCAGATCTCCCACCAGCATCGCCTTTTGCGTGCCGGCCAGATAAGCAATGTCAGTGTCAGGTGCGAGCGAGCGCGTGCGGTCGAAATCCTTCTTACTGGCATCCAATTCGTCCAGCAACACCAAAAACATTCCGTGCTGATAATGCAATTGCGCAGAATCTGGCAAGTGCTCCAAGCCCAAGTCCACCACTTTCAGGCCAAGCGCGTACTCCTGCTTCTCCATGCATGCGTCGGCCACAAATAGGAACAGTTTCTCGTTCTCCGGCGCCAGCTTTGATGCCCTCTGCAACGCTTCCAGCGCTTTGCTGTTTTGTCCGTCGCCGACATACGCCTGGGCAAGGAGGTTGTTGACATCGACGTTGTCGTGTCCGGCAGAACGAAGCCCCGTCAGAATCGGAAGCGCCATCTTCGGCTGGCCGGTTGCAACATAGCACAGGCTAAGATTGAAGTTTGCAGCGTAGTCGTTAGAAACGCGTCCCAGCGCGGCGCGCAGATGCGGAATTGCTTCCGCAAACAAACCTGCTCTTGTGAGAGCGGTTCCCTTCTGCAGTTCCTCCTCGGCTTGAGCATCTGGTCTGCGTTCCGATTGCTCGTTTTTGGTTTGGGAGTTTGAGGTTTGAGGCGCTTGGAATTGCCGGTTCTCGCCCACTTGCGCAACTAAACCTAAACACACAGACATCAACGCAACACCCGCGAGTGCAATCCGTAACCGAACACCGACTTCCACTTGCCCCTGTCCTTCCACTGTCGAAGCGTATCGGGCCCTGCAGGCGAAGCCGGGTGTCAGTCAAACCTAGCCAGCCCAACCTCTTGACTTTACCGTGCCGGCATTATCGCGCGCCAGCGTTGGGGGTCCATATTTCGCCACTGTGCCCCCAAAACCCCTCCCCAAAAGGACAAGAAAGTTTTCCTTGACAAAGGGAGCGAATAAAGTATACAAAACGCGGCATCGTGAAGGGAGACGATGCTCCCGAGTCCTGTAAACGTTTACCTGACCGTGCGGATATCCTCGTCCGGTGAGCCTTATGGGATGAAACTTCGATTCTACACTTGGTAGCCGTGAATAAAACGTTGGGTTCGAACGAGAGGTGGAACTATGTCTCACAGCTTTTCTCGTCGTCTGCTTCCCTGTGCGTTGTGGAGCCTGTGCATCCTTGTAGGGTTTGGCGCCGTATCAAGCTGGGCACAGATCACCCAAGGAAGTATTTCCGTCTCTGTCGCTGACCCGAGCGGCGCGCTGCTTTCGGATGCTGAACTTGTGCTGCAAGATCTTGCCACTAACGTAACCAGAACTGCCACCACCGGGTCGGCGGGTGCGTACACCTTTGCAGGCCTGCCTACCGGAACCTACAGACTGACAGTCACCAAGCAAGGCTTTGCGACCCAGGTGTTTCAATCGGTAACTGTTTCAGCGACTCGCGTGACTGACATCAACGCGGCCCTGAAACTGGGTGCTACGTCCGAGAAGGTGGAGGTCAGTGCCGATGAAGTGCCCGTCCTCGAAACCGAGGCCAACGCCATAACCGCCACCATCGACATGAAGCAGGTTGAGGACCTGCCCCTCGTCGGCAGGGATATCTCCTCCTTGTCGCAACTGGTGGTGGGCTACGCGGGCGGTACTTGGAATGGCCTGCCTTACATGGCGACCGGAAACAATGTCGACGGGGTCGTGGGTACCACCCAGCGCATGAAGTTTGCCGGTGCGGCCCAGCCTCTCGTCCAGGCCCGCATCGAAAACATGGAAGAAATGACCGTCCAGACCGACCAGTTGAATGTGAACACTGGTTACGGTATCTCGGACATGCAGGTGAACTTCGTCACTCGCCGCGGGAGCAACTCATTTCACGGGCGTGTCTATGAAGATTTTCGCAATGCCGCTTTGAACGCTAATACATGGGTGAACAACGCTACGGGCCTTCCAAAGGCATCGTTCATACGAAACGAATTCGGGGGAAGTTTGGGTGGAGCCATTATTAAGGACAAGTTGTTCTTCTTTGGCACGTTCGCTATGGCCAAGCAGCCCAGCGGAGCCACCAACAGCAACACGGTGATGAGCCCACTCGCGCAGACGGGAGTGTTTAATTTTACGGACACAAAGGGCGTGGCTCACAGTGTTAATCTCCTTACGGGGATAGCCGCTGGAGCGACTGGAGTCAATCCTTGCTGCACTCTTCCCACCGTGGTAAACCCCTCCGTTTCAGGGATTTTCTCGAACATTGCCTCTTCCTTGTCCGCAGGTTCGGTTACTCCGAACTCCGACGCGAATTTGGTCGATGTTCACTGGACGTATCCCACGCCCCTGACTCAGTACTTCCCCACGGTCCGCGTCGACTACAACATGCGGGATAACCTGCGCTGGTTCCTCTCCTGGAACATGACGAAGAGCAGCCAGCAAAATGGCGACATACCTCCGCTGCCTGGTTCGTACTACTCTAAATTTGGCGGCACCAACAACTTCAAGTACTTCACGTTGGCACTCGGCAACGACTGGACGATTTCAAAAACAGTGCTCAACTCCTTCCGCGCCGGCTACCTGTACAACAGCGCGACCTACGGGTATGACCTGACCCCAGCATGGCTGACGCAGCCCTCCATTAGTTTTGCTTACGGCGCTTCCGGTGTCGAACTGAATAACTTGCCAGTAGGCACTTACTATCCGCTGTTCAATGCATCGGACAATGTGACTTGGCAAAAGGCCAAGCACACGGTGAGCTTCGGCTTCTCGTTCTTCCGCGAGCAAGATCATTACTACAATTCACCAGCAGGGTTCCCCTTCATCACTATGGGTCTCGACACCAACGATCCTGCTGTAGGAGTGTTCGCTAACTACTTTGGCGCGAATTTTCCAGACGCTGCCACCAGCGACTTGACGCATGCAGAGAATATGTACGCAACGTTGGTGGGAAGAATCAATAGCGTCAACCCTGGTGGCGCCGGCTTCCCGCTAGATCCCAAAACCAAACAATATTCAACCTCAGTGGGAGGATACTTCCTGGATGAACTGCAGCACGGCACGGGGCTGTTCATCCAGGACGCCTGGCGTGCCAAGCCGCATCTGACGATCAACGCCGGATTGCGCTGGGACTTCGTCAGTCCGTCGAAAGACCTGACTGTGGGTTATCACAGCGCCGATAATGTTGGCATCTGGGGACCGTCTGGAGTTGGCAATATTTTCAACCCCGGCAGCTTAACCTCGGACCCCAACGGGCTCAACCCCGTATACAAGGCGAGGTCAAGCGTGTACGACGGCTGGTACGTAACGCCGCAGCCCCAACTCGGTATCTCCTGGAACCCTACCAAGACCGAAGGCTTGATGGGTAAACTCTTCGGTGGAAACAACACCGTGATACGCGCCGGATTTGGATTGCGGCGGATGACCGAGCCGTACCAATTCTTCTGGAACTCGGCCTCTAACGAAGGCTATGCGTTCTACCAGAGCTTCAGACTTTCGCCCCAGGCTCTCAGCGCGCAGATTAAGCCGGGTACACCGGGCCAATTCTATGCGGGTAGCTACGCTCTCGGGGACCCTCAACCTGCTCCATACTTCGTCAGCCCTGCAACCTACCAGGCGGTGATTCCTGAATCACAGGAAACCTTTTTCGGATACTGGTCGGGCGTAAACGGCCTGAATCAGCACATTCACCAACCCTACGTGATGTCGTGGAACTTAGGCATCCAACGGGCGCTCGGATCCAGCAACGTGATCGAGATCCGCTACATGGGCAACCGCAGCGTGCACCAGTGGATTGTCGAGAACCCTAACGAGGTGAATATCTTCGAAAATGGCTTCCTCGCCGAGTTCAAGCAGGCTCAGCAGAACCTGGCGCTCAATGCAGCCAATGGCATGGCTGGCGATTTTTCGAATCATGGTTTCGCTGGTCAGGGTCCGTTACCCATCATGACCGCCGCTGCCGGTGGAGACGCAACCTTCTTCACCAACGGCGCGTTTATTACAAATCTCAACACCGGCGCTGCCGGCACTTTCGCCAGCGCCCTGGCCGGCAGTTCGACCTACCTCTGCAACCTGGTAGGAGGCGCTAACTTCTCGCCCTGCGCCGGAAACACCGGTGCGGGCTATCCCATCAACTTTTTCCAGGCGAATCCTTATAACGCGGGCAAGGCAACTGGTTTCCAGACCGATCCCGGTTATGGTACCTATCACTCTCTGCAGGTCGACTTCCGCCAGAAACCTTGGCACGGGATGCAGTTTGACGTGAACTACGCGTGGAGCCATGCCTTGGGTGTTCAGCCGAACAATTCGTGGACTGGCGCCTTCAACCTGTTTACCATGCGCAACCTGCGCGACAGCTACGGGCCGACCGGATTTGACTATCGGCACGTGATCCACGGGAACGGCACTTACGACTTGCCATTTGGCAAAGGCAGAAAGTTTGCCAGCAACAGTGGAGTTGCGGACAAGATCATCGGTGGCTGGTCTCTGGGAACGGTTGTGAACTGGCAGACGGGCGGCCCTTACCAGTTGCTTGGCGGCTTCAATACTGTGAACGGCCCAACCAACACTCCGGTAGGTGATGTCTACGGAGACGGCGGCGTGGTCCTGAATGGAGTTTCCCTGTCGGATCTCCAGGCCTCAAAGGTGCATCGTGTTGCGGGCGCTCCGTATGCTCTCACGATCAACCCGAAATACTTCAACTTCGATCCGACCACCGGCTTGCCGGTTGGTGTCAACCAGGCTTTCATTGCACCCAACAAGACCCCGGGCGTCTTCGGAGGGCACCCGTGGTTGTATGGGCCGCATACCTTCAGCCAAGATCTGGCGATCACGAAAACCTTCGCTATTCACGAGAATGTCAGGTTCATTTTCCAGAGTGAGTTCATCAACGTATGGAACCACCCAGTGTGGGCGAACCCGGCTGGCGGTTACAACAGCACTAGCCAGGGCTTCATCCAGAACACCTCGGCGCCGATCCAGAGTTCGACCTTCGGCGAATCGAGCGTGGTACAGGCCAATCCGGGCCAGGTGGGCCTGGGTGCTCGCCAAATCGAGTTCCGAGCGAATATAGAGTTCTGAGCTCTGACTCGGAGTGTTTTGTGGATTACGCCTT
>Ga0335084_10005333_pt1 | contig 12705 bp, 8 predicted proteins | sample Lox_Sample_44_FD_206721 | JGI IMG/M metagenome (GOLD analysis project Ga0335084, IMG submission 206721) | Soil microbial communities from Loxahatchee National Wildlife Refuge, Florida, United States - Lox_Sample_4.4 | ecosystem: Environmental > Terrestrial > Soil > Wetlands | place: USA: Florida... | reverse complement strand
TACCTCGACATTCGTCCCAGCCACGGTTCCATCGAGGTGGGCTATATCTGGTTCGCGCCGTTCCTGCAGCGGACACCCCAAGCGACCGAAGCGCTGTTCTTGATGTTCCGCTATGCCTTCGATGAGCTCGGAGTTCGGAGGATGCAGTGGCGGTGCAACGCCCTGAACGAGAGATCGCGCGCCGCCGCCCTGAGGCTGGGCTTCACGTATGAAGGGACCTTCTATCAGCACATGATCGTGAAGGGCTGCAACCGAGACACGGCCTGGTACTCGATTCTCGACGGGGAGTGGCCTCGCATCCGAGCGAACTTCGAGGCTTGGCTGGCACCCGCTAACTTCGACGAGCAAGGCCGCCAGAGGCAATCACTGAGGGCGCTGAACTCGAGTGCACGGTGATGGCGCAGTGCGCATACTCCAAGATCGCGTCGTCGAGCGACCGTGTTCGGGGATCTGGCAGTGATCTGCCCGGACGAGACGCCCCCGGTCTTGCTTCCCGCCGTCACCGAACGTATGGCCGCTCTCGAATTGTGAGGACGCTCTCGACCGATTCCTTTCGGCCGATCAGTGCTGTTCGTGGTCACTGGCGGCAATCGATCCTAAGGCGCCGTCGGCATCCTCCAGGAGCGGACGTTCATGGGCGACGGTGGCTGGGAGATCGGACGGCGGCAGCAGCTCAGGCATGGTAGCGTCTAAGCGGATGCCTGGTCCCCCGCAGTAAGCTATCGAAAGCACGCTTTTCTTCGAGCGCGCGACGCGGCAAGTGGCGCCAGTTCCAGGGAATCGCGCGCCTAGTCGTTGCATAACGGACGATACTTGCGATCGCGCCTTGCCAAGTCGAACCTTGGGAGAGACCGATGAAACTCTATCCGTTGCTGCTCGGGCGTACGAAAGTTCCCTACGGTCAGTTCTATGGAGGCCTATCGGGCTGGGAAGGGCTCGGCGCGCTGCTCCGATTTATCACCGACAAGAGCCACTTCATCTGGGTGCCGATCCACGCCTATCTGCTCGAGCATCCCAAGGAAGGACTGGTACTGTTCGATGCCGGCATCTGCTCTGACCAGGCCTATCGGCACAGCCAGTATTACCGCGGCATCCTGCGGCTTATCCTGGACGAGGACGAGTATGCGCAGGAGCCCAATGAGACGCTTGCCGAGCAACTGACGCGAGTCGGCTATCGCTGCGATGATGTCAGGACCGTCGTCCTGACACACCTACACGAGGACCATGTCGGAGGACTGCGGGACCTTCCCAAGGCAAAGGTTGTGATCTCGCAAACCGAATGGAACGCGAGACGCAAGAAGATGTTCGGCTTCATACCAATGTTCTACGAACCCTCCTACGCCTCGGTCGAAGACTGGCTACGCGTGAGCTTCGACTCGGGCGCGTTCCATACCTTCGATCGGAGCTACGATCTGTTCGGCGATGGGACCATCAGGCTGCTCCCGACACCCGGTCATACCCCCGGCCATACCTGCGCTCTAGTTGACCTGGGCAGCTATCAGCTCATGGTTACTGGAGATTGCCTCTACACCCTGAGACATCTGGCGAGCGATCAGGTACAGGCCTTCCGTCTGAACGAGGCGACGGGCGAACAACAGGTCGAATCGATCAATCGGATCGCTGGACTACGAAAGCTGCTGCCTGGCCTACACCTTCTCGTGGGTCACGACCACAGCAACTACCAGTGGAAGTATCTCGTTCCGTATCTGTCGAAGGGCTGGCTTAGTGATGACGAGCTGCATGCGCTGTCGGAGTACGAATCGGGCTTGTTCGATGGCGATGGGAGGCTTCGCGCAAACGCCATGCCCCGGTTTCAGCGCGATGCGGATCGACCAGTCGGGACCGTCAGCGAGCCGTTGGCGATGCCGTAGTGTCCAATGATTCAGCCGGCCGTTGCGGTAGACGTGCAGCATGGGTTCCGTGCCAGCGCCGCGCTCGTTCCTCTGATCGCGCTCCAGGTGACAGCGTTTGGGTATCGGGTTCGAGAGGCCGATTGTCGCAAGATAGCCGACCTGAGCCGGTCGAGGTACGGGACGCTCTGCGCCGCTCGCTGTCGGATGAAGACTGGGCTACTACAGGTCAGAGGCGTGGTTGTGGCGCGCGTGCGCATGTTTGCACACCACCGACCCCGTTGACGCCCCAGCCGCCACCGATCCCGGCCGCGCACGCTCGGACATTCGCGCGCTCGTATATCGCTAATGGCCGCGAGACCAGTACTGGCTGCGCTCGATGGCGGTCAGCACAGGTACACGATGTCATCGGTCGGCCGCTGGACGAGCCTGCGCAGGGTGGAACTACCATCGCCGTGTGAGCGTGTGCAGGCGTTTGCAAACCACGCGGGGCCTCACTCGGTCAACAGCGCTCTACGATCGGCGGGACGACCAGGTGAGCCTGGACGAGGTGGAGTGGATACTGATTTAGAGGCGATAATAGGCCCGTGTGCGGCCGCTACGCCATTCACAGCAATCTCGAGGTCATAGCGCTTTTTTTGCCTCGGTGCGGTCCCTGAGCTCCGGCCACGCCTCAACGCCGCCCCGACCCAGGAGCTTCCGGTCCTTCGCGTCGATCGCGAGGGGAAGCGCGAGGCGGTGCTCGTGCGCCGGGACCTGGTGCCCGACTGGTCGAAAGAGCCCAAGACCGCCTAGAGCACGATCGACGCCATGGCGGAGACCGTGGACACCAAGCCGACGTACAGGACCGCCTACGACCGGCGGCGCCGGCTGGTCCCGGCAAACGGCTGGTACGAATGGCGGACGACGCCCAGCGGAAAGCGCCCCTGGTACTTCAAGCCCAAACAAGGGGAGCTGCTGGCCTTCGCAGGGATATGGGAGCGCTCGGGCCAGGGTGACCAGGCGTTCAACTCCTACTCCATCATCGTGACGCGAGCGAACGAACTGGCGAAGCAAGTGCACAACCGTATGCCGGTGGTGCTCGGCGCCGACGATTTCGCCGTCTGGCTGGATCCGGAGACTCAGCAGCCTGAGCGGCTCAAGCCGCTCGTCGCGCGCTGTCCGCCCGAATGGCTGGAGGCTTACCCGGTAAGCCCGCGGGTCAACAACCCCAAGAATGACGAAGCCGCCCTCGTGAGGCCAGTGTGAAGGTGCATTCGGTCACGCGATGCTCGCTCTGAGTGTTGGGGCTTCTCCAGCCGACTGTGCCCGAAATGACCGGTTTTGCGAGCTGGCACGAGTCTCCCGCGCGTTGTGGCGATTGTTCGCGCTCCCGCGTAACCTTCGACCCGCGTTGGGTCGTTATGGCGGCCCGCATGACCGGACCCCGGTCCGACACGCGCAAGGCCCTTTCCGGGCGGTTCCGGGACTGGATGTGACATGGCTGAGATCAGCGTAGCTCGTGAGGTGGAACTGGCGGAGGTTACTGCCTTCTATGAGGAATCCGGGTACGACGGAACTCCAAGCGGCTCCGATACAATCTTTCTTGCCAGGGCTGCTGGTCAACTCCTGGGCGTTGTGCGGCTCTGTCCCGAAGAAGACGTCACCGTCCTCCGCGGCATGCAAGTGCGTCCTGGGTACGAGAGGCGGGGCATAGGCTCGCAATTGCTTCGTGCCTGTGTCCCGTTACTCGATGCAAGGCCCTCCTTCTGCTTGCCGTACACGCATCTCGTGTCCTTCTACGGTGCGGTGTCCTTCGAGGTGGCGCACCCAAGCCAGTTGCCGTCGTTCCTCGCCGCTCGCTTGGCTTTGTATCTCGCGGAAGGCCGGGATGTATTGGCAATGCGTCGCGTGAGCGCCGACCCCATCGGGCGGGTTTGATCCGAGGTCAGCCGGCGCAGACGCTTTCTGGACGGCCTTCAGGTCGTACACCGGACACTCCACCTTCATCCGCCTCGGTACCGAGGCGACGTTCGGGTGTCCTGCTCGGTCCGGAGGCGCCTCGATGGCCACGACAGGATCCAACGGGCAGCGCTAGATCATCTTCGCTTGATCGGCCCAGACCGACCCCTTTCAGACATCGAGGCGACCGCAATCCGGTCATTCGAATCGCGGAGAGCTGACGATCGCCCGTTCTCGGCCATAATGGCCGTCGCCGACCGGACGCCGAGGAAATGCCCAATGATTGCCGAGTTTCACCACTCTCTGGTCGCCATCGCCGTCGTTACTTTGCTCGAGATGGCGGTGATCGCAAGAATTCTGCTTCGGCCCCATCGCGACCCGGCCTCCCGCATCGCTTGGGTGGTGGTCGTCGGGGTGCTGCCGCTACTGGGCATGCTCGGGTATTTGCTTTTCGGCGAGGTAAATATCGGCCGTCGCCGCGTGGCGCGGCTGCATGCTGTTCTCGAGCGCATGCCGGCATTCCCTCGCCAACGTGCTGCGCCGGACCTCGTGGCTGCCATCCCTGAGCGTTACCGGCATCTCTTTGACCTTGGACGCTCGATCAGCCGCTTCGACCCGGTCGGCGGCAACACCGCGCACCTGTTGCCCGATTCCAATGCCACGATCGACGCGATGGTCGCCGACATCGACGCGGCCAAGGATCATGTCCATCTGCTGTTCTACATCTGGCTGCCCGATCGCAATGGCTGCAAGGTCGTTGAGGCCCTGAAGCGCGCAGCCGCCCGGGGCGTAACCTGTCGGGTGATGGCCGATGCCTTGGGCTCGCGCACGATCATTCGTTGCGAGCATTGGTCGGCGATGCGTGCCGCCGGCGTGCGCGTCGCCGAAGGTCTGCCCATCGGCAATCCGCTGTTGCGTCCGTTCTTTGGCCGCATTGATCTTCGCAATCATCGCAAGATCGTCGTCATCGATGATCGCGTCACCTACTGCGGCAGCCAGAACTGCGCCGATCCCGAGTTCCTGGTCAAGGCGAAGTACGCTCCCTGGGTCGACGCCGTGATGCGCTTCGAGGGGCCGATCGCACGCCAGAATCAATTCCTGTTCGCGAGCGATTGGATGACGTACGTGGATGAGAACCTCGACGACGTCCTGAGCCGGCCGCTGCCAGGCCCAGCCCTGCGCGGGGCGCCCGCACAGGTCATCGGCACGGGCCCGACGGTGCGCTACTCGGCCATGCCCGAGATGTTCGAATCCCTGTTGTTTGCAGCGGGTCGAGAGGTCGTCGTTACCACTCCCTATTACGTGCCTGATGAGGCGCTGCAAAATGCACTCTGTACGACCGCTTACCGAGGGATTGACACGACGGTCGTCTTTCCCGCTAGGAACGATTCATGGATTGTCGGAGCGGCAAGCCGCAGCTACTACGCCGACTTGCTCGCGGCCGGGGTCAAGATCTACGAATACGAGGGTGGCCTGCTGCACACGAAGTCACTGACGCTGGATGGCGAGATTACCTTGATCGGCTCGGCAAACATGGATCGCCGCAGCTTTGAGCTCAATTACGAGAACAATATCCTGTTCTATGACCCCGCGCTCACGGTAGCGATGCGCGAGCGTCAGCAGAGCTACATCACCCGGTCCCGTCCCGTCACGAAGCAAGCGGTGGCGGCGTGGCCGATGTCACGAAGACTGTGGAATAACCTCATCGCAACGCTTGGGCCCGTGCTATGACACTGAACCAACAGCAACTCCCCCCGCGCGAGTGCTCGAACTGCGGCAGCAGCACGATCATTAGCGTCAAGGAAAGGAACAGGACGAGGTTGCGGGATCGACCTGGTCGAAGTAATAGGTTCGCGGCTTGAACGTGAAGTTGGTGCCGCCAAAGAATGCGGGCAGACTTGTCTACTAGAGCGTCCAACGGAATCCTCAATACGGCCGTGCTGGTCCGATCTGCGGCGCGCGGACGGGCTTTGCCATGCCGTAAAAAACCGTCAGCCCGTTGCCGCCGCACTGCGTCGACTTGGCTTCGCTCAATGAAGGGTTCCAGCAAGCATCCGGCGTTTCCCAGTTATCGGCTACCCATACGTTGCCAGCGGGATCGATGCCGATGTCGGTAAGGTAGGACATCCCTCCGCCCACATATCCCCCGGGCGGTGAAATCGGATCACCCGTCTTCATCCCGGGCGGGCACGTCTCCGTACGAGCGCCGCAGAGATGCGTAATGGAGCGGCCGCCGAAGTTCGAGCTCCAAACCTGGTCATTGCCATCGATCGCGATTGCCCAGGAGCCGTAGGTGCCGCCTCCGCTATATGGTGAGCCTGGACCGGGCGTGCCATCGGGACGCAGCATGGAGATACTGCCCAATTTGTCCTCGATGAGATAATTGAAAACGACACGGTGGAGCTCATACAGTCGATCGAACAACTTGAGTTCCAGTATCTTGAGCTTTGCCTCCAGCGGCAAACCCGCTCCCACCGTATTCGCTATCCACGCGTTCCCTTCGCTGTCGATCGCCATACCTTTGCCGCTGTGGCCCCCAGTCGGTAGCACTTCGATTCTCGATGGATCGCTCGCGGGGAAGCGCGTGACATGATCGCCAACGGCGTTCGTGATCCAAATTCGATCTTGCTGGTCCACCGCGAGGTGGAAGGGAGCGTTCAGCTTGCACGGACTCTCACTGTTCGGCTGGCCACCGGTGGATTGGCAGAAGAACTTGACCTTCGAGGGATCGCCCTTTGGTAGATAAACGACTTTGTCATCGCTGAAATCCACCGCCCAAACATCGCCTTTGGGCGTTACGATCACGCCTTGCATGACGCCGAGCTTGCCGCCGAAGTTGAATCCCTCAGAGGGCGACAACGGGTTGCCATCCTTGTCAAAGAGCGACATGGTTCGGCCACCTGTGCTCGTCATCCACACGCGATCCTGCACGTCGATTGCCGTTCCGAAACCCGGACCTAGGATACCGCCGCCGCCGAAGCCCGTTGGGGCCGGCGACAGCGGCCGGCCGTTAGGTGCGAATTTGGCCGAGGTTCCATTCCAGAACGCGTCCGAGCTTTGCATACCGACGATGAAATTCGCTCCCGTCCACACGTTCCCTTCGCTATCGAACATGATCTTGCCCGGCGCGCTGAGCCCGCCTCCGGTGAATTTCACGCCAATCAGCCAGGCGCTAGGTGCATACACGAGATACGGCATGTACGGCGGCTCGCGAAGCTTCTTGCCTTCAGGCACGGGATAAAACTCATCCAACAACGCAAACACCCGCTCCGGTTGATATGCCGGGTAGCGGGCAATCGCCTGCAGCGCTGTTAGAGTATCTGTCGGCGTCTTGTTGGTCGGCGGCGTAGCCGCTGCGAAAAGGCTTTCGCAGGCGTTCGGTTTGACACGCACCACGCAACCTGCAACAACGCTCGCGAGTGTGGCGAAATTAGACATCGTCGGGGTCTGCGTGCTGTTGTTGGAATCCAAAATGGCGGCGCCCCAACCGCCGTTCTCGACGTTGACCAAATTAGGAACGTTACCAGCCGCGATCTTTAGACCCAGTGCATGACCCTTGATCGCGGTTCCTTCGAGGAACTGCGCATGCGTCCACACCGATGCCACCGTCGTCATTTCATTGATCATGACTTTGTGAGGCACGCGGCTGCCAAGAACGGCCATCAATGCAATGTTGGGATTATCTCCGGAGCTGCGATCGGAGGCGGCGTGCCCACCCTGAGCTACCAGATACACGATGGTATTCCTGCCGGCTGGATTCACCGTCTTCACGACAAAACGCCCATCGGATCCGGTTCTGGCTTGCGCAAGTTGCTTCGGTGCATCCGCGCTCGCCATCCACAACGTGACATTCGCACCTGCAATCGGAGCTCCCGCGCCTAGCAATCGACCGCTGATGTCGTTTGCTGAGAATGCGGGGCTGCTCAACAACACGACAAAGACAACAGAGGCCCTTATCCACCGCGAAACCAAGTGATTACACCGACTACGCGTCGCTTGCATACGCTGTGCTCCTTTTCGCCGTTATTCCGGAAAGAATAGCTGCACTTGCAATCGCGCCGCCCGTTCGCCGATACCATCGGGCCGCACCACGCCCGAATCGACGCAAGAAAAGAGACTTGGAGGAGATTAGAGCAGTCATTCGCTTGCTTCGATCACCAGACCACGCTCAGATCAACGGTATCTCCCAGTACACAATCACGCGCCACTGTGCGGTTTCCCCTCCGCCCGCGTTCCATTCCCAGTTGCGCTGCACACGAAACCACAGCCCTTCGAGCAAACCGTTCCCTCTGGGGACCTTGTAGTCCAGATACAGATCCAGCTCGGTCTGATTGGGCTGCGGATGTGATGCAGTGCTCACCGCATCCCAGTAGTAGGCACCCACGGCGGCGAAGCTTGCTCCGGGAAGGCGCAACCGGTCGAAGTGGTAGGACAGCATGCCCAGCACGGCGTTTTCACCGGCGCGCGCGGTATTGTGGATTTCCGTGCGTGTGAAGCTGGGGGCATCGCCCCAGGGGCTACTCAGGTCGCCGGCGCTGGAGGTCTGCGTGAAGCTCAGCGTGAGCACAGCGAAGTCCCGGCTGCCGACCGCCTCTAGCCCCCACTGGTTGGGCAACGGCTTGCCGCTGGCGCCAGCCAGCGAGAGCTCATCGGTGAACTGTGCGGAGAGCTTGGCCTCGTAGGGGTCGGACAGACGAGGCGTATAGGTCGCACCCGCATAAAAAATGTTCGAGACCTGCGCTGTGTAGTACTCCGCGAGACCCACGGCAACCTCGCCGCGCGTGTAGCGAACTCCGCCAATCGCGGTGCCCGTGCTCGCGCTGCTGCCGGCCGCTTGCGACATCGGAATGAAGTCGGTCGAGTTGCGCTCCTTGATCTTATCAAGGTAGGCGACGAGATAGTGCAGCCTCTGCTGCTCGTCCGCCAAGTATCCGTTGAGTAGCGCGCCTTGGAAGGCGTTGGGTGTCATGCGGTTGAACTCGCGGTTGGCATACGGTGTGTCGACGCTGGTGAAGTCACCCGCGATGAGCTGATTGTTCGCCGAGAGATTGGCTGCCACGTACGCCTGTCCGAGCACCGTATAGGACTGTCCCGAAGAGGTGAGCAGCAGGGTGTCGCCTGCATTGGGCCCCGTGTAGAGCGGCCACGAACCGAAGAACTCGGCCCCCACCCAGATGCGATCCCAGACGAGGCCGGACTTGTACTCGATCGATCCGCCCAAAGCCCAGGCTTCCTCGACTTTGCCGTTGGGATCGACCTGATCGAAGTAGTAGGTTCGCGGCTTGAACGTGAAGTTGGTGCCGCCAAAGAATGCGGGCAGACCTTCCAACGTCTTTTCAAGGGCGCCCGTGGTGCGGATACGGCCGGGCTCGACCAGACGTTCCCGGAATGAGCTCTCCAGCGGCGTCTCCTTTTGGTCCGCCGACTCGGGCGGGGGAGCCACAATGATCTGCCCGGGCATCTGAGCGCTGACGGGTGAAACGGCCGACGACGCGAGCGCCAGCCCGGCGGTGAGGGCGAGCAGAGCGCGTCGCATCACTGCGCTGCTTGCGGCTAGGAGCTGCACGCCGGCGAAGATCCTTCATTTCTTCGGGGCGAGCCCAAGCGGGATGCTCAGCGTCGCGAACACTGCATGACCCTCGAGTCGGTTCTGGGCCCAGAGCTCCCAGTAACCGCGCAAGTTCGCGTACCACTGCAGGCCGCCAAGCGTGAACGAATAACCGACTTCGGGCCCGATGGATGCGACCCGCGATTTAAACGACCCGACGTGGTCTCCGCTGCCCGTGTCGGCGGTAAGCTGGTAATAGACGTAACCCACGATTCCGACCTGCCAGTTCTGAGACAGAAACTGAGAGACGTCCCAGTCCAGATGCGAGTCAACTCCGCTCTGGTAGTTCGTGCTCGTGTTCATGCCGTTGTATGTGAAACCCAGCGTGGCCGAGGTCTCGAATCCACTGGTGTTATTCAAATAGGTGTAGGCGCCACCGACGTCAACGGCTGTGTGACCGAGCCCGATGTTGGACAGCCGCGTGCTGCTGTAACTGCCGACGGGCATGTCGCCCGTGATGTAGGCCATCCAGTTGTTGTTTCCGCTGGTCCAGGCGATCTGGGCCTGCGGATAGAGATCCATGCCGCCCGAGTCCGAATCGTTGCGATTGAGGGTCTGCGTGCCCAGGGTCGCCGTCGAGATGGAAAAATCAGCCGAAGTCGAATTCCAACCGCCTCCGAAGGTAAGCGAAAGCGAAGGCTGGCCCCCGAACCATTTCTCGTTCGGGACCCACGTCGGCGTGAAGAACATGAGTGCGGCCTTCGAGCTCACGCCAAGATCCACGCTGTCGCCGCGCTGAAAGCTCTTCGTCCCGTTCGCTTCCCCGTTGTAATTGTAGAGCTGGGTCGGCATGTACCAACCTGGTTGTTGGGGCACCGCGGCAAAGCTCGAGTATTGACCGGATAGCCAGAAGGGAACACCGCCCTCGTCAGCGCTGGCGCTCACGCCTAAAAAAAGCGTGACGCTGAAGGTGAGCAGCGCACTCGCCCAACGGGCACTTAGTTGGCCGCGATGCAAGAACACGCGCGATAGCGACATCTTTCCCTTACTCCCAATGTGCGCCCAATGCGAGCGCCAGGTTCGTGCAATGGCGCTCGCTTACAGACGGAGCCCGACCTAAACCCGGCAGGCTAGGTCTCCCGGCACGTTAGCCACCGGCACCACTGTTGCGGAATTGAGTGACATTGGGCGCGGGGGGGTTCGGATATTTCTTGATCGATAACAAGTACTCCTCGACTACTTTAAGCGCCGGTTCAGCGGCGATGGGCCAGGGCCCAAAGACGTTGAGATCTTCGTGTGGGTCCGCCTCTATGTTGAAGACTTTCGGGTAGCCGGCCATGGGGGCGCTGGCTGACCCGGGTCCAGGCTGACGCTGTGGGCCGATGCCCGTCGGATGGATGTCGGTAAAGTAGACACGAAATTGTTTCCAGCGCGACGCCACCAGGTCGCCGCCGATGAAGCTCAACAGGCTGTCACGCTTCCCCGTCTCGCTCTGCCCGCGTAACACGTCGATCTGATCGACGCCGTCAATAGGACGATCGCTGGGCAGCTTGGCCCCGATGATGTTGGCAAAGGTCGGGAAGAAGTCCATGATCGAGAACATCGCATAGGAAGTGGTGCCTGGCTTCACCTTGCCCGGCCAGCGGATGAAGCAGAAGGTCCGGATCGAGCCTTCGGTGGCTTCGCCAAGCTCGCCGCGAAACGGACCCGGGCTGCCCATGTCTGGCGTTTCTTCGTTGCCATATTCACGAAAGGCTTCTCCAGACGGGCCGTTGTCGGACGCAAACGCGAGCAGCGTGTTGTCATCGACGCCGAGCTCCTTTAGGGCGTCGAGGATCTGGCCGACGTGATAGTCGCCTTCCATCAGCTTGTCGCCATAGTTACCGATGCGAGACTTGCCCTTGAATTCGCTGGACGGCAGATTGGGTATATGGCCCATTGAGAATGGCAGGAACAGGAAGAATGGCTTCCCGGCGGCTTTCTGCCGCTTCATGAAATCGATGGACTTGGCTGTCAGTTCATTGTCGATCTCGGCCCTGACCTCCGGGGTGAAGGGCTTGACCTTGCGCAGCGGCCCGCCCGCTACCGCTTCGTAGATCTGTGGTCCTTTCTCCAGCAGCACGTCGCGCGGCGCCGGAATGGCGTGGGAGAGTAAGATCTTGTCAACGTAGGTTGCCGAGTCCCACGTCAAGTCGGGAGGAATGCCGTAGAACTCGTCGAAGCCGTGCGCCGTGGGCAGGCTGTGTGGGTCGATGCCCAGATGCCACTTGCCGAAGATCGCCGTGGCATAGCCCGCGCTCTTGAACAGCTCGCCCATCGTGACCGCGCGCGCCGAGAGCGTGTTTGGCCCGCCCGGAATGAGAATGAGCGATAGCCCCTCGCGGATCGAGTAGCGCCCCGTCAGCAAGGCCGCTCGCGACGGCGTGCAAGCCGGCTCGACCAAGAACTGGGTTAGCCGCAACCCTTCACGGGCCAGTTGGTCGATCCGCGGGGTGGGCGCGCCGCGCAACTCGCCACCGCCGTAAGGGCCCAAGTCTCCGTAGCCCACGTTGTCGGCCAGAATGAACACCACATTGGGCTTCTGCGGCTCCGCGAATGTTGGTCCCGCTGCCACGAAGACGAGTGAAGCCAGCAAACAAACCCAGCGTACCCTACTCATATTGACCTCCCGTTCATTGAGAATCACCGCAGAAGAAAAGTGGTGCCTAGGTGTCATTTGGATGTCATACGTGCGTTATGAGCACCCAGAGCAGCTGTCTCTCTTTCACCACGACCGACCAAATTGCGGTGGGAAAAAAAGTACAGCGCCGGACGTCACGCCGCCATTCCACGCTGGGTGAGTCGCGCCCATCTCAAGGTGGAGCGCGGCTATACGAAGGTCTAGCCCGGATATTTCATGAAGACGCCCCCAAATATGGCGAGGTTCCCGATGCACAGGGTCTGCGGTGGATTCGAGGCGGGTACAATTTGTCGCGCCGGGCTACTCGGGTGCGCCGGAACGTGAAGCAGGGGCCCCTCTGGGGATGCGACCGTGAAGGCGCACATGGGGACCGCGCACGAACATGGCGCACCTTGTCCCGCTCCGCGGTCGCATCCATCGGCCAAGGCCGACGGAACCTGCTCCGCGCTGCGCGGGACCCGGCGGTCGATTTCCGGCCATTTGCGGCATGCCCCTCTTGCCAATAGTCATGGCTATTGGCTGCGAGGGTCGAGCCACAACTGGCTCGGACCTCGCCTCGCCATCATCCCGAGTCCCTCATGAAATATCCGGGCCAGCCGGGCGTCGGTCTCGATCCTGCCCGTTGAGGATGGAGCGCCCTAGAACGCTCTTCTGCCCTGGGAACAATGCTGCCGAGCACGCGAGCA
>Ga0335084_10005331_pt1 | contig 12706 bp, 13 predicted proteins | sample Lox_Sample_44_FD_206721 | JGI IMG/M metagenome (GOLD analysis project Ga0335084, IMG submission 206721) | Soil microbial communities from Loxahatchee National Wildlife Refuge, Florida, United States - Lox_Sample_4.4 | ecosystem: Environmental > Terrestrial > Soil > Wetlands | place: USA... | reverse complement strand
TGCTCACCAACAAGTATGCCGAGGGGTACCCCGGCAAGCGTTACTATGGCGGCTGCGAATACGTGGACATCGCGGAGCAACTCGCCATCGACCGCGTGAAACAATTGTTCGGCGCCGAGCACGCCAACGTCCAGCCGCATTCGGGTTCACAGGCGAACATGGCCGTCTACTTCGCGACGCTGCAATACGGCGACCCAATTCTGACGATGGAACTCGCGCATGGTGGCCATCTCACGCACGGTTCGCCGCGGAATTTTTCGGGGCGGTTCTACAAGGTCGCGCACTACGGCGTTCGGCAAGACACTGAAACAATTGACTACGATCAGCTCGCCGAACTTGCGAAGCAGACGAGACCCAAGATGATTACCGCCGGCGCCAGCGCCTACCCGCGCGTTATCGATTTCAAACGTATGCGCGAGATCGCCGATACGGTCGACGCACTGCTGTTTGTGGACATGGCTCACATCGCCGGCTTGGTTGCTGCCGGCATTCATCCCAGCCCAGTGCCCTACGCCGATTTTGTGACAACAACAACACACAAGACGCTGCGTGGCCCGCGTTCTGGTCTAATTCTGTGCAAAGCGAAATACGCAAAGGACATTGACAGTTGGGTCTTGCCCGGCATCCAGGGCGGCCCGCTCATGCACATCATCGCGGCGAAAGCCGTTTGCTTCCTCGAAGCGATGAAGCCCGAATTCAAGGATTACCAACGTCAGATCGTGAAGAACGCGCAGGTGCTCGCTAACGCGCTGGCTGTGCGCGGCTTCCGCATCGTCAGCGGTGGCACGGACAATCATCTCATGCTCGTTGACCTGCGCCCGAAGAAAATCACGGGCAAAATCGCGCAGGAAGCGCTCGACAGAGCCGGCATCACCACGAACAAGAATCTCATCCCCTACGACACAGAGAAACCGCTTGTCACCAGCGGCATCCGTCTTGGCACTCCCGCCGTGACCACGCGGGGCATGAAAGAACCCGAGATGGACGAAATCGCCGCGCTCATCACCAAAGTCTTGGAGAAACCCGACGATGCGACGGTCCAGGCGAGCGTGAAAGAACGAGTCCGCACCCTCACCGCGAAGTTCCCACTGCCGTACTGAGTCGGCGCCGGTTTCGTCTTGTGGTGTTACATTCCCAGCGTTAGGCTATGCGACGTGATGGTGATGCGTCAGCGTTTCTGCACGCTCGCGGTGATGGCCTGTTCGGCGACTACTCTGGGACCGGCGCTCGCTCGTGATCTGCCATCGGGCCCGGCGAGGACCGGGACGAATGCGACGATTGCCGGCATCGTGCTCGATGCCGACGGGAAGCCGGCTGCGAGAGCGGTGGTGGTTACGCGCTCCGTGGGGCCAAACGATCAGTTCGTTGTTCCACTCGGACTCCCGATCCACTATCTTCCCGAATCCATCACTGCCAACAGCGAGATCGACGGTACGTTTGCGATCGACCTCGTTCCTGACCGGTACGCCGTGTTCGCCACCACTGCGGGCGGCACTCAATTGGCTTGGCGAGAGAGTGTCGATGTGGCGGCGCACGAGAAGAAATCGGGAATCGAACTCCAAATGCGCCGACTTCTGACCGTGCGGGGACACGTCGAGAGTAGTCATCCTGGGCGGTTTGGCAACAAAGCGGTCAGCGCTTACATGTTTTTGGAGCAAGCGGGCTTCGGATTCCAAGCCAATGCGGACACGGACGCGCAGGCGGCGTTCACATTGCGAGGCTTGATGCCGGGAACGCGGGGTGTCACGATCGAGTCCAAGCTCGACTCGACCGAGCCGGCCGCCCAGTGATGCCGGTGCGGCTGGTAAGCGACTCGGTAGAAATCACGGACACCACCAAGGAGATCACGGGCGGCACGAATGCCGCGGCGAGATTCCGCATCTGAAAGAGCTGGCGAGGAAACTGAGTCGACGGAACGATTTCGTGCTGTTGAGCGTGAGCATCGATGAAGACGAAGCGAAATGGCGGGAATTCATCAAGAGGGAGCAGATGAACTGGCGTCATGCACTCGATCCGGACGGATGGCACGGAGGCGTCGCCGCGAAGTACGGCGTCACCAGCATCCCAACCACATTCTTGCTGGATAAGGACGGCAAGGTCATTCAGGTCGATTTGCGCGGCGTGCAACTCGGGTCCGAGGTCGAGTCCGCAATCGGGGATAGAACTGGCGCCGAGTAAGTACGCACGTTCATTGGCGATTTAGCGGTTGGCTTGGCGGCCAAAATCCAGTTTGACGCCGTCGGACACCTTCGCTACTGTCGAACTGCTAAGATGTACGGCGTTGTTTAATCAGGAGAATCCAAGATGATTGTCACCACTGCGCAGTTGTTCAAGATCGCCTACGGGCGCTATGCCGTCGGCGCATATAACATCAACAACCTCGAACAGTGCGTCGGGTTGTTCAAAGGCAACGTCGCCAGCAAGGCGCCGTTCATCATCCAAATCAGCCGAGGCGCGCGCAAGTACACGGACAAGCGCTACCTCGAGGCGATGATCCGCACCTCCGAGCAGGTGTTTCCCGAGGCGATCTTTGCGGTGCATCTTGATCACGGCGATGAACCTTCGTGCTACGATTGCATCGATTCGGGCTTCTATAGCTCGGTGATGATCGACGCCAGCCACGAGCCATTCGACAAAAACGCCGCAATCACGAAGCGCGTCGTGGAGAAGGCTCACGCGCGCGGCGTGTCGGTCGAAGCTGAGCTCGGAATGCTTGGCGGGGTCGAAGAAGACATCGTTGGCCACGTTTGTTTGACCGATCCCGACGAGGCCAAGAAGTTTGTCGAACTGACGAGGTGCGACTCACTCGCGGTGGCCATCGGCACGAGTCATGGGGCGTATAAATTCAAGGCCGAGCCCGGCAAGAAGTTCGGTCTCCATTTCGAAGTGATCGAAGCGATCCAGAAACGGTTGCCCGGTTTGCCGATGGTGATGCACGGCAGTTCGAGCGTGCCGAAGGAGGAGGTGGAACGCATCAATAACGCCGGCGGCCACATGCCGGATACAAGCGGCGTGCCTGAGGAGGATTTCCTGCCGGCAGCGAAGATGGGCGTGTGCAAGGTCAACATCGACACCGACGGGCGCCTCGTGTGGACGCGCGTGCACCGTGAGTTCTTCCGCGATCACCCTGAGAAGTTCGACTTGCGCGATCCCGGCAAGATCTACATCGAGGAATACGCCAACATGATCGCCCACAAGAACCAAGTGCTTGGCTCTGCGGGCCGACTCGACGAAGTCCGCGCCAAGCTCGGCAAGAAGTAGTCTGCCTGCCACGCTTCAAGCGCGGCTACCGTGCGCCCGAGGCGGGCGTGATGACGAGCCCCGGCACTTCGGGTCGGATCGGAGCAAGTTGCGCCGGTTTGGGTAAGAACGGATCCTCCACCGGGCGTTTGCCGATCACCAGCGAGATACTCACTGGCCGCCCGTCGCGGAGCACCGTGAAATGCGCGCTCTCGCCGCAGCGATAGTAAAACATGCTGTTCAACACGTCGGCAGTGCGGCGAATCTCGTTGGTGCAGATGCCTACGAGAACGTCCTGGTCGCGAAAGCCCGCGAGCGCCGCGGGCGTGTTGGAGTAGACTTCCTGAATGTACACCTGCCACTGACCGCCGGTAGTTCCGGGTGTGTTCAATTCACGTTCGGCCACGCTCAGCCCGACCCAACCGTGCTGCGGTTCGCCCCGTGCGAGAATATCGTCGGTGACCCTCATCGCGGCAGTGATCGGCAAGGCGTAGCACTGGTTATCCAGATGCGCCGCAACAGCCATCCCGACAACCTCGCCGCAGGCGTTGAACAGGGGACCGCCACCCTGGCCCGGACTGAGGCGCAGACCCGCGCGAATGTGGCTGATGATGAAGGTGTAAGCCCCACACTTGATGTCGAACCCGCTCACGAAGCCAACCGTCGGCGCGCTCGGCTGATCGTAGGGGAAGCCGATGGCGATGACCATTGAACCCACACGCAGTTCGCCGGGGTTTCCGCACTTCAGTTGTGGGGTCTCCTGAGTCTCTCCGCCACAGGCCAATGGATCAATTCTGAGCACGGCGACGTTGGTTTGTGGGTCGCGACCGATGACGTTCGCGGGAATTTTGCGTCCGTGCCAGTCGATCCAAAACGTATCCGCTTCGGAGACGACGGTGGCCGCTGTCAGCAGATGGCCTTGGCCGTCGATGAAGAAGCCTGTGCCCACGCGGTGAATTGGACCGAACGGCAGACCGCCAAAGATCGGCGCACGCTGCGCGTGGACTTTGACGATGGCATCCTTGGTTCTCTCGTACAGCGCGCTGACTTCCTCATCCATCGACTGCAACGTGCTGGTGGCACTCGCGACACCGACGGCGGAGAGCGCTAGAGTCAGGACGAACGCGAGAAGACGCGGCCTAGAAATGGATGCTGGCGACCTCATAGCTGGCAGGCGTGATGGCGATGCGATCCAACACATAGCGCGGTGCGCTTGTGTCGGTGTGCGCGGCCACGGGAATGATCACGTCGTTGCCCGCTGAGGAAGCCCGAGACTCATCGGGCGCCATGCGCGATGACATTGGCAGGGTTGCGGCAATCGATTGGGGCGTGGAATGCGGCGCGGGCAGAGTGCTTGACGCGAGGATGTGAGCCGAGTTGGGCACGGATGTCTGTTGGCTGTCTTCAGGAGGGTTCACGTCCGGCGGATTCAAGCCTCTCCAGATCAGAACCACGGCGAGAGCCAATCCCACAGCGCCAGTAAACCCATACCGCCACGTCCGCACTGGCTCGATGACCAGATTGTTGACGATGCGCTCCCATAAAGTGACGCGCGGTGCGGTCTCTGCCTCGAGGCGCTGATGAAACTCGCTGAGGAAGCTGTTGAAATAGTCAATCGACGGTTGCTCATAGCGCTTGAGGCCGAGCAACCGCTGTAGACGGGCGGCGCGTTGGCTTGCCACGCGGCAATCGGTGCAGTCTTCCACGTGCCGTTGGAGTTGGCACGCGACGCTCTCGGACAGCCGGCCGTTGACTAGGTCGTCCAAGAGTCGTTGTGCTTGCCCACAGTCCATAATCAATCGCGACTCACAAATAATCGCTCAGAAGACCCTGCAACTGCTGGCGCGCGTAGAACAGCCGCGACCGGACGGTGCCTTCCGAGCAGTTCATCACTTTTGCGATGTCGGCGTGTGTCATTCCCTGAATGTCGTGCATCGTAACCACCGCTCTATGGGGTTCTGACAGTTTTTGGAGCGCTTCGTTCAATCTCGCCTGCAACTCCGTCAGGCCTACTTCCCGGCGCGGGGTGACGTGCGACATCAGTTCCACGAAATCGGGGTCGGTCTGAATCGAGCCGTCGACGTCATCGAGGCTGAAATGATTGCGGTTCCTGCGACGCTTCAGGAAGTTGATGGTGCGATTGACGGCGATCCGGTAAACCCAGGTGTAGAAGCTCGACTGCCGTTTGAAGCTGCCGATGCTCTTGTACGCCTTGATGAACGCGTCTTGCACTAGGTCGTTGGCATCCTCGTGATTGCTAGTCATGTGGTAGACAGTCGCATACAGCCGTTCCTTGTACCGCCGCACGAGTTCGTCAAACGCCGCCTGCTCGCCGTGCTGCACGCGTGCCACCAGCGACTCGTCGTCCTCGTGCTGATAATCGATCGTGTGCTCCGCGAGACGGGCCTCGGACGTCGGCATCGGCTTCTTCGAGGACGCGCCGAGTTTGAATTTTCCGGGAAATTTCATGAGTGTCGTCACGCGGCTACTTCCTCCTTCAGCAGTAGTCGACTCTTATCGGCCACAAAATTCGGCAGCGCCGACAGTGTCCGGCAATAGACGTTCGCCGAAATATCGGCGATGGTCCGTTCCGCGGCTGCGAGAAACCGATCAATCGTCAGCAATGACTCGGCAACGACCCCATTGCCCATGGCCAATCGCAGCAGTCGCGCGTGCTCAGTAGGCTCGTTGCGAAAAATCATCTCGCCCAACTCGCGACGGTCCGCCGCATTGGTGTGTTGCAGCAACAGCAGAAATGGCAGTGTGAGCTTGCCCTTTTTCATGTCCGTGCCTAATGACTTCCCTGCCTGGCGTTCCTGACCGAAAATATCGACGCAATCGTCGTAAATCTGGTATGCAATCCCTAGATTGGTCCCAAATTCGCGCATTCTTTTGACCGTCGAGGGGCTCGCCCCGTTCAATAAAGCGCCCAATTCGCAACTGACTGCAAACAAAGCCCCTGTCTTCATATTAATGATGTCGAGGTACTGCTCCAGACCCAAGGCGATGTCAAACCGCCGTTGGGTCTGCAGAATCTCGCCCGAGCACACGATGTTCGTAGCCTCACTGATCTTTTGACAGACCGCCGTCGTTGGATAACTGGCCGCCAATCGCAACGCGTGGGCGAAAAGACAATCGCCGAGTAGGACGCTGATCTCGTTGCCCCAGCGCGAGTTGGATGTGGGAAGTCCGTGCCGCACACGCGCTTCGTCCAGCACGTCGTCGTGGATTAACGTGGCGACATGAATGAGCTCGACGATGACACCCAACGTCACGTGGCCTTCGTCGATCGCCCCGGTCGCTCCGCCCGAAAGCAGAGCGAGCGCTGGGCGCAGCCGTTTGCCCATCCCGCCCAGCACGTACTGGACGTATTCGCGGATGCCAGCATCAAACCCTTGCACCTGTTCTTCCAAAACAATCTCTACCCGATGCAATTCTGCTGCAATCGGTTCAAGCAGTTTCTGCAAACCTGGCGACTCGGGTTTGGCTGACGACGCGCCGCCGCTCACCATCGTCACTCCCATGCGGACTAGTCTACGGGGCGTGTAAAGGGGTGTCAATCTCGAAGCCCAAAACACTCTTGACGTTGTCCTCGCAGCAATCATGATTGACCTGATGTCTGCTCGTCTCAAGAACCCTTTCGCGTTCTTCGCCATCGCCGCGGCCATTGTGTCATGCTCACGCGATCCCGAACGTGTCACCGTCCGCAACGTTGAGTCGCTCATCCGGGACAACCATCTGCAGGCGGCAATGCAGACCACCGACGCCTATTTGAAGCAACACCCCGACGCGGTCGATCTGTTGCGCCTGCGCGTCATCATCGCGCTGAAGGCTGATCAACTCGACTTCGCCGCCACAGCGCTTCACGCGCTCCCGCCGGGTGACCGCGTGGTGGCCCAGGCCTTGAGCCACCGCGACATGGTGGTCCGCACCAATGCCGCCCGGCTCATTGACGAATGCTCCATCGCAGTCGAGCCGCAATTGCTGATCCGCGGTCTCAGAGACCCAGTGCCCTCGGTGCGACGTTACTGCGCCCGCGTGCTGGGCGAGAGTCGGCAGCCGGTGGCGGTCAAGCCGCTGTTTCATTTGCTTCAAGACGATAACTGGTACGTCCGCGCCGAGGCTGCAAGTGCGCTGGGACAGATTGGCGATCCTCGTGCAGCCGGATGGCTCGCGCGACTGTTGAGTGATAGCGATGGATTCGTCCGCTACAGCGCGGCGACAGCGTTGCGGGAGGTCGCGTGCGCCGAGAATCGGGAAGTGTTGCTGACGTTCTTCCGTCAGGCAAAAGGCGAACGGCAGTTGAACATCGCCGTCGCGTTGGCCAAGCTTGCCGAGCCCGCTGCGTTGGGGAGCCTGACAAATGCTATCACCGATGACAATGCTGATGTGCGGCGGCGCGTCGCGGAAGCATTGGGTGACTACGGACGGTCAGCGGCGACAAACGCCTTGGAGTTGCTGCTGAATGATAGCGACCCAAAGGTGCGCGAGCAGGCCAAGCATTCGCTATCGCAGACACGGGGATAACAGCACCTTTCCCCCGCCAATAATCGTCATCCGTTCTGCGAGGACAATTCGCGGAACGAATCGGTGTCGCTGGCGGCAGATGCGCTTAGCTCTTTGGGGGGAGTGTCTTGCTGAACTTGATGATTTCGTTCAGCGCATCGCGAAATTGTTCGAGGCCCGTCAGGGGGATGATGATAGCGTCGTAGCGACCATTGACCTCCTCGATGATTCGCAAGAACTTACCCCGCGGATTCTCTCTCAGGTCGAACGTGAAATGCTTGCGCTCGACCCGAATGCTGTGATTCTGCAGCTGCGTGTCCACAGCTGACGCGCCTCCATACGCTCCCTGTGTGGCTGTTCGCATAATCGACCCACCGACCAGCGCCGACTGGTCAACGCCCCCAAACTTCAGCACTCAAAGCTACGCCTTTGTAACACATTCGGCAAAAAAACGTCAACACTTTCAGCTTTTAAGATGAAAACAGATCATTTTCAACTCGGTCATCTCTCCCACGGCGTAACGGGGACCTTCCTTGCCAAGCCCACTTTCCTTGAGCCCGCCGTAAGGCATCAGGTCCGCGCGCCACTGGGGACCCCAGTTAATATGAATATTGCCTGTCTCCAATTCTCGCGCGAATCGCATGGCCGTGTTCAGGTTTTCCGTGAACACACCGGCCGCCAACCCGAACTGGCTGTCGTTGGCCAACGCAATCGCCTCGTCGACATCGTTGAACGGCGTGAACGCGACCGCAGGCCCAAACAGTTCCTCACACGAGATGCGCATCTCGGGTTTGACATCAGCGACGATCGTTGGCGCGTAGATCGCGCCCCGGCGCACGCCGCCCGTGACAACTCGCGCGCCACTCTTGATCGCTTCGTTGATCCACTGCTCGACGCGCACCGCGTCCGCCTCGCGAATCATCGGCCCAACCTTCGTATTCTCATCGAGCGGATTGCCTGTCGTGAGCGCTTCCACCTTCGGTTTCGTTGCCGCAAGGACTTCCTCATAAACCTTCTTCTGCGCGATCACTCGTTGCGTCGAGATGCAAACTTGCCCGGCGTTTGAGTAACCCGTCGCGGCGACGGCCTCCGCCACCTTCTCCAAATCGGCGTCAGGCATCACGATGATCGGCGAGTTGCTGCCCAGTTCCATCGTAACCTTCTTGATGCCGGCCATCTGACAAATCCGTTCGCCGACCGGCACACTGCCCGTGAATGTAATCTTCCGCACGCGCTTATCACGGCACAGCGCGTCGCCCAATTCCCCACCGGGACCCGTCAGACACGAGATCGCCGCCGATGGCAAACCGCATTCCAGTAGTAACTCGGTTAGTTTGAGGGCCGACAGCGGTGTGTTCGACGGTGGCTTGATCACCACCGCGTTGCCGGCCGCGATCGCTGGCGCAACCTTGTGCACGACGAGGTTCAGCGGAAAATTGAACGGGCTGATCGCCACGACAACACCGCAAGGAACGCGGATCGTAAACCCGAACTTGCCGGCGCCGCCCGGCGACGCGTCCAACGGCACCGTCTCGCCGTGAATTCGTCTTGCCTCCTCCGCCGATAACATCAACGTTTGCACGGCGCGACCGACTTCGAATCGCCCTTCCGCAATCACCTTGCCTTCTTCGAGCGTGATCGTACGCGCAAACTGTTCGGCGCGCGCCTCGAGCGTTTCGGCAGCTTTCTTGAGGATCTGGTAACGATCCCACGCGGCTAGTTTGGCCATGAGCTTTGCCCCGCGCACCGCCGCCACCAGGGCGCGGTCGACGTCGGCGGCCGCACCGTGCGGCACGGTGTCGATGACGTGATTGTCGTACGGGTGCAAGACTTCGATCTTGTCCGCCTTATCGATCCACTCGCCACCGATGCACATTTTCATGGGCGAATCTCCTTCTTCATCGTGGTCTTCATGCCGCGCTTCCTCAATTCCGCGAAGAACGGTCCGGCGGGAATCGCGACCTCGGGCGCAAGCACCCCGCGTTGCGCGATCAATCCGGTTGCCACCATTTGTGCGACGATCGACGGCGGGCAACCCGTGTCGATGTCCCCCGCGCTTGCCTGCCAGCGTCGGTTCGCTTTCGCGTGACAATCGATTGTCACCCCGCCGCGCGGGCCGCGGGCGACCACGCGCGCGATCTCGTAGTCATCCGGCTTGGCGCGCGGCGCAGGCAATTTCGCGAACTCCCGCATCGTCCAGCCCGCGCGCAGGCGCTGTACCACTTCGCGGACGAACACGCGGTCGAATCCTACCTTGAAATCGCAAAACTTCAAACCGTTCCCGCGAAATGTCAACGGAAGGGTCGCCAGTTCGCTGTGCCGCGTGCGCACTAGCCATTGTTTCCCGACCGGCTGCGGAAAACGCACTTGCTCCCAGCCCGTGCGCGGTTTGAGTTCACAAAACCTGCCGCGCTCAAAAATCCACGGAGTCAACGTAAGCTCCTCCACGATCGTCTGCGCCGAGTACGGAAAGTAGAACCCATCCGACGGCGGGTTGAAATCCTTCGAGCCGACCAGAATTCTCACCGACTGCGCGCGACCCAGCCGCTCGACTGCAGCCCGCGTCATCACGTTTGTGATGCCCGGGGCACAGCCTGCGCCAAGAATGGCTGTCAGCCCGGCGCGCTTGAACTGCTGGCGCAGGCGTAGTTGCCTGCGCGTGTGAACAAACAGGCCGCCAAGATCGACGTAGTGGACTTTCGCCATCAACGCCGCGCGCATCACGGTCACATTGAAATCATGCTGGGTGCAATTGACCACGACCGCATGGCCGCGAAACAGGTTTGCGAGTTGCCGGGGGCGGGTGGCGTCGGCGAATGCTGCCGAAACGCGACGACCGCGAAACGCTCTGGCGTAAGCACGCGCTCCCGCCTCGTTGAAGTCAGCGATCGTGATGTGGTTCTGTCGGTGTGACTCGAAGAGGTCGCGCACGACGACCCGCCCGATCGCTCCAACCCCGCCGAGGACAACAAAGCTCCTCTTACTCTGTCTTGTCATTCTGAGCGAAGCGAAGAATCTGTTTCGGGAACGACAGAGACCCTTCGCTACGCTCAGGGTGACAAGTTAGGCCGATGCAAATAACTGCATCTCGATCACGTCGAGTCCTTCGTCGAGTTGCTTGTCTGTGATGACGAGCGGAACGAGGAAGCGAACAATGTTGCTGTGCGTGCCCGCGTAGATGAGGATGACACCACTCTCCACGCACCGTTTGATGAGCCCGACGGTGAACTCCTTCGCCGGCTCCTTGGTCTTGCGATCCTTGACCAACTCCATCGCCATCATCGCCCCGAGACCGCGCACCTCACCGACCATCGGGAGACGCTTCTGCCAATCGAGCATCCGCGTCCGCAGCCGATCGCCGATTTTTTCGGCGCGGTCGGACAAATTCAGCCGGTCGATTTCCTCAATTGTTGCCAGCGCGGCAGCGCAGGCGAGCGGGTTGCCGCCGTACGTGCCACCAAGGCCGCCGACGTGGACGCTATCCATGATTTCGGCGCGGCCGGTTAGGGCAGAGATCGGCATGCCGCCCGCGAGAGATTTCGCCATCGTGATCAGATCCGGCTCGATGCCGTAGTGTTCGGTGGCGAACATCTTGCCTGTGCGGGCGAAGCCCGTCTGGATTTCGTCGGCGACGAACAGGATGCCATTGGCCCTGCAGAATTCTGCCAGCGCCCGCACGTAGCGTTTCGGCGCTACGACGAAACCGCCTTCGCCGAGCACCAGTTCCATGACGACGCACGCGGTTTGTCTCGGATCAACGTGGGCGTGGAAGAATTCGTGCATCTGCGCGATCATGCCGTCTTCGTCGAGTTCGCTCCGATACGTGTACGGGTAGGGCAGCCGGTAGACTTCCGGCGCGAACGGGCCAAAGCCGAATTTGTACGGCATAACCTTGCTGGTGATCGACATCGCCAGCAGCGTCCGCCCGGCGAAACCGTGTTCGAAGCCGACGACCGCGGGCCGCTTCGTATAGTAGCGCGCGATTTTAACGGCGTTTTCGACTGCCTCGGCACCGCTGTTCACGAGCAACGTTTTCTTGGCAAACTTGCCCGGCGTGATCGCGTTGAGCCTCTCCGCCAGTGCGACGTACGGTTCGTATTGCGCGATATGAAAACAGGTGTGCAGATACTTGCGGGCTTGCACCATCACGGCATCGACGACTTTCGGGTTCGCATGGCCGGCATTGAGCGAGCCAAGACCGCCTGTGAAATCCAACAGCACGTTCCCATCGACATCGGTCACCGTAGCGCCTTCGCCGCGTTCGACGAAAATGGGGGCGATATTGAACGGCCCTTGCGGAACCGCGGCATTGCGGCGCGCAAGCAACGCTTGGCTCTTCGGGCCGGGAACGGGAGTCTTCAGCGAAATACTTTGCATGGTCGGCCAAGGGTAGAGTTGAGGTCGCCTAAAGTCAATCCACTGACCCCCGGGCCGCGCTCGGGCATGGCGAGCTAAAGATTGCCAAGTGGCGGAAAATCCGCTACATCACTTCCAGCGAGGAGCTGGCCATGTTACGACGATTAATTCCGCAGGAGTATGACTTCTTCGAGTACTTCGATCAGGCGGCGAACCATGCCGTGATCGCAGCAAAGTTGCTGCTCAAATTGACGGAGAACTACGCGGACGCCGATCCGATCGCGCGCGAGCTGGATGCCGTCGAGCACGCGTGCGACGACGTTACGCACACCACGATGGACCGCTTGAACAAGTCGTTCATCACTCCGTTGGATCGGGAGGACATTCACGCGTTGATCCTGCGCATTGATGACGTGGTGGATCTGACGAACGCGGCCGCCAATCGCATGGCGTTCTTCGGGATCGCAAAGCCAACCGCGCATGCGGTCAACATGGCGAAACAGATCGTGCGCGGGTGCGAGAAGCTGGCCGAAGCGGTCCATGGGATGCGCTCCGCCAAGAACTACGAGCAGGTCATGCGGGACTGCATCGCGTTGCACGAGGT
>Ga0335084_10005330_pt1 | contig 12708 bp, 8 predicted proteins | sample Lox_Sample_44_FD_206721 | JGI IMG/M metagenome (GOLD analysis project Ga0335084, IMG submission 206721) | Soil microbial communities from Loxahatchee National Wildlife Refuge, Florida, United States - Lox_Sample_4.4 | ecosystem: Environmental > Terrestrial > Soil > Wetlands | place: USA: Florida... | reverse complement strand
TTCCGGTAAGCTCGCGCCGCGACCCAGCCTGCGGTTCCTGTTCGCTCACCCGTTCCACTTCGTAGCGCTCGGCTTCGGGAGCGGGCTCGCGCCGCTCGCGCCCGGCACGATCGGCACGCTCGTCGCCTTCCCGATCTTCTGGTGGCTCGAGCCGCGCGTCGCGCCCGCAGGGTTTCTCATCGGACTCGGCTTTCTCTTTGTCGGCGGGGTGTGGGTCTGCGACTATACTGCGCGTACGCTCGGGATCGAGGACGCGAGCTGCATCGTCTGGGACGAGATCGTTGCTTTCCTGCTGGTGCTGTTCTTCACGCCGCACGAACTCGCCTGGCAGGCCGGCGCTTTCGCGCTGTTCCGGTTCTTCGATGCGCTCAAGCCCGGCCCTGTGCGCTATATCGAGTCGCGTTTTCGCGGCGGGTTCGGGATCATGGTGGACGATCTGGTCGCCGCGTTTCTCACGCTCGTGTGCCTCACGGCCGGGAGCTTGATCGCGAAGCGGATGGGAGGCTGAACTGGAGCCGCAACTGTACGCACTGGCGCAGGCCGTGGGCGCGGCGCTCAAGGCGAAGGGGTTGACGCTCACCACGGCGGAATCTTGCACCGGAGGCTGGGTCGGAGAGGCCGTGACCATGATCTCCGGCAGCTCGGACTGGTTCGATCGCGGCTTCATCACCTACAGCAATCTCGCGAAACAGCAGATGCTGGGGGTCAGTGAACAAACGCTCGCCGCGCACGGCGCGGTCTCGGAGCCAACGGTGCGTGAGATGGCCGCTGGGGCGTTGAACAACAGCGGGGCGCAGGTGGCGGTGGCGGTGTCCGGCGTGGCCGGGCCTACGGGCGGGACTCCGGCGAAGCCGGTGGGGACGGTGTGCTTCGCCTGGGATACGATCGACGGCACGCCGCGCTCCGAGACGCGCCATCTCGATGGGGATCGGGAGGCGGTCCGGCGCCAGGCCGTGGTCGTGGCCCTGGAGGGGATCCTGGAGATCCTGGGCGGCGACGACGCAGCGGAACGGTGACTAGGCTGGCGCGGGCTGAGTGGTCAGAGCCCGTTTCCGCCGGCCCCGGGCCGTTATGAGTGCTGCCGGATCGCCAGTACCGCCTGGTTGCGCAGCGTCTTGAGCAGGTTCAACTCATCGCGCCCGAAGTGGATGGCCTGGGAGCTGTCGCAGTCCGCGTAGAACAGCCCGACCGGCTTCTGCGTCACTACGATCGGGAACAGTGCGATCGAGCGCGCCGGGATCAGCTTGCGATACCACTCCGGGATGTGATTGCGGATGCTCTCCGCGTTCACGTCGTCGATATAGATGTCGGCGCCTTGACTGATGGCAGCGTAGAAGGCGTCGCGGCTGGGAGCGAGCGGGATGTTGAAGCCGCGCTTGAGGATCTGGTCCACGTCGTGTCCGAAGCCGAATCGCCCGCGCAGCACGTTGGCGCCCGGGTCGCGGATGCATAGCAGGACCCGGGTGAATTGCATGGCGCGGTACATCGTTTCCAGGATGATGCGCAGCAAGTCGTTCAGCGCATAGCTGCCCACCAACGTGTTGGTGATGTCCTGGATTCCCGCGGTGAGGATGGCGCGTGCGTCGTGGGATCCGGCGGGGACTGCTCCGTCGATCTTGGCTCGCGACAAGTCCGTGAGTGTCGTCTGCGTCAAGATCAAGTCCAAGGTGTCCCGCTCGGCACCGGCCTGGAGCGCATCCCCGGCTTCCACCAGCTCGTGCAGCGCGGCGAAGAGCGGACTCTGCACCGGCTTCATCTGGAGCAGGCCGGGGTCCTGCAGCAGCGCCTGGGCGGCCAACTGTGAGGCGTGCGCGATTTCTTTCTCGGCTAGACCGAGGGCCTCGCCGAAACGTGCGGGGATCGCGGCGAGGCGCGTGCGGCGCTTGGCCGGATCCGGTTCGCGGATGGCGTCGGTCATGCGCGCGGCCAGCTCGGCCAGCAGGCGCAGCCGCTGCTCGTCGGTCTGGGGCTTGCGCAGGCCGTCGTCGCTCACTCGCCGCAGCGTTCCGATCAACCGCTCCGGGAAATGCCACGCACGTGCGACGCCTACGCCGAGCTCCTCGTAGGTGATGCCGAGCACTTGCGCCGCCGCCTGCTCTTCGCTTGCGCTCTGGGGCCGGCGCTGGACCTCCTGGAACTCCTCGTGGAAGTAGAACGCGGTCAGCAGCCGCCCCAAGCGGTGGAACATCGAACAGATGAAGGCTTCCTCGCCGTCGCGGAGGCCGGCCTTGCCCACGAGCTCGCGCGCGAGCAGCCCGCAGAAGTAGGCGGCCAGGATCTCCTCTTTGAGCTGCGCCGCCTGCGCCTTGTTCTGCAGGTGTTCCAGCAGCAGCAGCCGGATCGCCACCGCGCGCACGTTGTTGAAGCCCATGATCACCACCGCACGAGACACGGTGGAGATGCTGCCGCTGAACTGCGCGTATTGGGCGGAGTTGACAAGCTTCAGCAGCTTGTTGGTGAGTGCGAAATCCTTCAGGATGCAGTTGGCGAGATGGGCGAGGCCCTCTTTCTCAGAGGCGGTGGCGCGATTGATCGCGACGATGGTAGAGGCGAGACCCGGGAAGTCGCTCTTGTAGCGCATCCGCCGGAGCAAGAATCCGAGCGTGCCTTGCGACACCTCGGGAACGCCCACGGGTTCGGGCGTGAGGTAGCGGTACAGCGCGTCCTCCATCGCGGCCGCGGTGTCGAAGCGGGACGAGGGGTCCTTGGAGAGCGCCTTGAGCACCAGATCGTCCAAGCGCTCGTCGACTTCGGGGTTGAGCTTGGATGGCGGCGCGAAGGGCTGGTGCACCACCCGGTTCAGGATCTCGTACGGGTCCTGTCCCACGACCGCGGGCTTCCCGGTCAGCATCTCGTACAGCATCATGCCCACGGAGTACAGGTCGGAGCGGTGGGTGTAGGTCTGGCCGGAGATATATTCGGGCGCCATGTACGCCGGCGTGCCTTCGAACACGCCATCCGACTTGGGCCGCGATTGAGCGAGCTGGGCGATCCCGAAGTCCATCACCCGCGCCGCGTCGGCATCCATGATCATCACGTTGGCGGGTTTCAGGTCGCGGTGGACGACGCCCTTGCCGTGCGCGAAGCCTACAGCTTTGAGCACCTGGATCGCGATGTCGACCGCACGCGCCAACGGCAGACGTCCCGTCTCCTTGATCACCGCGGAGAGCGTCCTGCCCTCGACGTACTCGAACACCAGCCAGGGCATCTCGCCTTCCAGCCCGGCGTCATAGAGCGTCACGATGTTGGGGTGCGACAGGCGGCCCACGATCAGGGCCTCGTCCAGCAGTGCCCTGACCCGGGTGGCGCGCTCGTCCGGCGGGACCGATTGCAGCAGCAGCGTCTTGATCGCCACCCGCCGCTTGAGCTGCGTGTCTTCGGCCAGGTAGACATCGCCCTGGGCGCCGCTGCCGAGCGTACGCACGACCTCGAAGCGGCCGATCCGGGATGGCTCTGGCGAGCGGGACATGGTCCTATAACGGCGGCGGGCAGGGGGGCTTTATGGCGCGAGCGCATGCTGGACCGGAAGACGAGCGGCTGGCTCACGTGATGAGCCTGGCCGCAGCCGATGATGGGGGCTCGCGCGGCGGCCGGCTGTCGGCCGATGCGCCATCTTTATGGGAGAATACAATGCTCATCGAAAAGGAAGTTGTGCAGATCATGGACGACAACAAGCGCAAGGCCCTGCAGGCGGCCCTGTCCCAGATCGAGAAGCAGTTCGGGAAGGGGTCGATCATGCGGCTCGGCGAACACGAGATCGCGCAGGACATCCAGGTGGTGCCCACGGGCTCGCTCGGACTGGACATCGCGCTCGGAGTCGGCGGGCTGCCGCGCGGCCGCGTCGTCGAGATCTACGGTCCGGAATCTTCCGGCAAGACTACGCTCACCCTGTCGGTCATCGCGCAGATGCAGCACCAGGGGGGCACGGCGGCGTTCATCGACGCCGAGCATGCGTTGGACCCGCAGTACGCGCGCAAACTCGGCGTCAGTGTGGACGAGCTGCTGATCTCCCAGCCGGACAACGGCGAGCAGGCGCTGGAGATCGCCGACATGCTGGTTCGCTCCGGTTCCGTGGACGTCGTGGTGGTCGACTCCGTGGCCGCGCTCACCCCGAAGGCCGAGATCGAGGGCGAGATGGGCGAGCCGCAGATGGGATTGCAGGCGCGGCTGATGTCTCAGGCGCTGCGCAAGCTCACCGCCAACATCAAGCGTTCCAACACGTTGGTGATCTTCATCAATCAGATCCGCATGAAGATCGGGGTGATGTTCGGGAACCCGGAGACTACGACCGGAGGCAATGCGCTGAAGTTCTATGCTTCGGTGCGGCTGGACATCCGCCGGATCGGCTCGATCAAGCGCGGCGACGAGGTGATCGGCAGCGAAACCCGGGTGAAGGTCGTGAAGAACAAGGTCGCTCCGCCCTTCAAGCAGGCCGACTTCGATATCCTGTACGGCGGCGGTATCTCGCGCGAGGGCGAGATGATCGATCTCGGCGTGCTCTACAAGGTCATCGAGAAGTCGGGCGCCTGGTACAGCTACAACGGCGAGCGCATCGGGCAAGGTAAGGACAACGCCCGCGAGTTCCTGAAGGAGCATACCGATACCGCATCCGACATCGAAGCCAAGATCCGCTCGAACGCCGGGGTGATGGAAGGGGCGCCGGCGATGGCGGAGGAGGAGTAGCGCGCTGCCCCGCAGGCCGGCTGATCCACCGATCCGCAACCGCGGCACGGGCGCGGCGGCCGACCGGTTGTCGCTGCGTGCGTACGCGTTGCGGCTGCTCGCCCGGCGAGAATATTCGCGACAACAGCTCGCGCAGCGGCTGGGGGCGCTGACACCGGACCAGGCCACGCTGGATGAGCTGCTCGACGAGCTCCAGTCGCACGGCTGGCTCTCTGAGCAACGACTGGTGGAGCAGGTGCTGCGTGCCGCATCGGGCCGGTTCGGCTCCCTCCGGGTTGCCCAGCAACTGATCGCGCGCGGCGTCCGCACCGAGACCGCCAAGCAGGCGCTGGCGGGTCTCCGCTCCGACGAGCTCGGGAACGCCCGCGCGGCATTGCGCAAGCGCTTTGCACGCTCCCCGGCGGACCCCGCCGAATACGCGCGCCAAGCGCGCTTCCTCGCCCAGCGCGGGTTCGATGAGCATGTGATCGAGCAAGCTCTGGGCGGCAGCCCGGAGCAGTGAGCCGCCGAGACAGTCAAGGTTCAGCGATGAAGAGCAGCGAGATTCGAGACAAGTTCCTGAGGTTTTTCCAGCGCCACGGGCACACCGTCGTGCCCTCCAGCTCGCTGGTGCCGGGCACCGACCCCACGCTTCTGTTCACCAACGCCGGCATGGTGCAGTTCAAAGACGTGTTCCTGGGGCTGGACCGGCGGCCGTATGCGCGCGCGACTACGGCCCAGCGCTGCGTGCGCGCCGGCGGCAAGCACAACGACCTGGAGAACGTCGGCTATACCGCACGCCATCACACTTTCTTCGAGATGCTGGGCAATTTCAGCTTCGGCGACTATTTCAAGCGCGACGCCATCCACTTCGCCTGGGAGCTACTCACGCGGGACTACGGGCTGCCGCCGGAGCGCATGTGGGTCACCGTCTACAAAGACGACGACGAGGCTTACGACGTCTGGACCAAGGAGATCAAGGTCCCGCGCGAGAGGCTCGCCCGCATCGGTGACAAGCCCGGCGGCCAGAAGTACCAGAGCGACAACTTCTGGCAGATGGGAGACACCGGACCTTGCGGTCCCTGCACGGAGGTGTTCTGGGACCATGGGGCCGGCATCCCAGGCGGGCCGCCCGGCAGCCCGGACGCGGACGGCGACCGCTACATCGAGATCTGGAACCTGGTGTTCATGCAGTTCAACCGGGATGAATCCGGAGCCATGCATCCGCTGCCGAAGCCGTCGGTGGACACCGGGATGGGGCTGGAGCGCGTGGCAGCCGTGCTGCAAGGCGTGCACAGCAACTACGAGATCGATCTATTCCAGGACCTGATCCGCGCGGCGGCGCGGGTGACCGGCGCCAAGGATCTCTCCAGCAACTCGCTGAAAGTCATCGCCGACCACATCCGCGCCTGCAGCTTCCTGGTTGCCGATGGGGTGATCCCGGGCAACGAGGGACGAGGCTACGTCCTGCGGCGCATCGTGCGGCGCGCGATCCGTCACGGATACAAGCTGGGCCAGAAGCAACCCTTCTTCCACCTGCTCGTGGACGAGCTGTCCAAGCTGATGGGGGCGGCCTATCCAGAGCTGCCCACTGCCAGGGGGCGTGTGGCGGCAGTCCTCAAGCAGGAGGAAGAGCGCTTCGCCGAGACGCTCGAGCATGGCATGCAGGTGCTGGAAGGCGCCCTGCATCGCGAGGATCGGATGCTCGACGGCGAGACGCTCTTCAAGCTGTATGACACCTACGGCTTTCCGGTTGACCTCACCGCGGACATCGCACGGGAGCGCGGTGTGCAGGTCGACTTGGCCGGCTTCGAAGCCGAGATGCAGCAGCAGCGGGAGCGGGCGCGCGCCGCATCCAAGTTCCATCTCCAGTCTGGCGTGGAGTATCGGGGCCAGGCAACCGAGTTCCACGGCTACGAAACGTTGAAGCTGGACGCACGGGTCGCCGCACTCTACCGGGATGGCACCGCCGTGGAGCGGCTTGCCCAAGGCGAGCGCGGCGTGGTGGTGCTGGACAAGACGCCGTTCTACGCCGAGGCTGGCGGGCAGGTCGGCGATCGCGGCGTGTTGGTGCGCCACGCGATGCCGCTTTCCACTTTCGAAGTGGAAGACACCCAGAAGATCCAGGCGGATGTGTTCGGCCATCATGGCCAGGTCATCAAGGGGGAGCTGCGGGTCGGCGACGCGGTGAGCGCGCAAGTCGACGCGCAGCTGCGGCAGGCAGTGATGTTCAACCACTCCGCAACGCACCTCATGCATGCAGCGCTACGCAAGGTATTGGGGCATCACGTGCAACAGAAGGGCTCGCTGGTCGACGAGCACCGGACCCGGTTCGACTTCTCGCACGACAAAGCGGTGACGCCGGAGGAGCTGCGCGAGATCGAAAAGCTGGTCAATGACCAGATCCGCCGCAACCTGCTGGTCGACGCGCAGCTGATGAAGTTCGACCAGGCGATCAAATCGGGAGCGATGGCGCTGTTCGGCGAGAAATACGGCGACGAGGTGCGGGTGATCGGGATGGGCGACTTCTCGACCGAGTTGTGCGGAGGCACGCACGTGCGCCGCACGGGGGACATCGGCTTTTTCAAGCTCGTCTCTCAGTCGCCGGTGGCCGCGGGCATCCGTCGGGTGGAAGCGGTCACCGCGGAGGGTGCCCTGCAATGGGTGCAGCAGCAGAACGCGCAGGTCGAAGGCATGGCGGAATTGCTGAAGGTGCAGCCGGTGGAACTCGGCGCGCGCCTGCACCAGATCATGGACAACGTCCGAACCCTAGAGAAGGAGCTGGGCCGGCTGAAGTCGAAGCTCGCCGCTTCGCAGGGAGACGATCTGGCAGATCAAGTGGTGAGCGTGGGCGACGCCAAGGTGCTCGCCGCGCGGGTCGATGGCGTCGATGCCAAGAGCCTGCGAGAAACGATGGACCGCCTCAAGGAGAAGCTCGGCAGCGCGGCCATCGTGCTCGGCTCCGTGGAGGGCACGAAGGTGACGCTCATCGCCGGTGTGACCGCGGATCTCACGGGCAAAGTCAAGGCGGGTGAGTTGGTCAACTTCGTGGCGCAACAGGTAGGCGGGAAGGGCGGCGGGCGCGCCGACATGGCGCAGGCCGGCGGCAACGACCCGGCGAAGCTCCCGGCGGCACTGGGATCCGTCGCGGGCTGGGTGCGCGAGCACCTCTGACGCCCGCTCTGCGCCGAACCGGGGCTGCGAGGCTCTAGATCGGGCTACGCCCGCATACGCATCCCCCCTGCGAGGGGCAGGATTCCCCTCTGCCCCCGCGTGCTACGCAGACTCGCCGAGCGAGTTTGCCCAGCGCATCGCATCGACCTGGAGCCCGATCACCTGGGTGTGGTCCAGGCCCGGTACCCGGTCCAGCGCCTTCTCGATGCCGCCGAGCTCGGACTCCTCCAGAGCTTCCACCAGCAGCAGCATGCAACCCAGCATGCCGCTTCGCTCCAGCAGTGCCGCTTTGACTTCCGCGTCGAGCGGCATCGAGCCGATGATGTCCCGGATGGACATCGCGAGAAGTGCATGCACCAGCGACAGGATACCGGTCATGAACGCCCGGTCGTGGAAGCCGCTGTCTTCCGGTTTGAGCGCGCGGCCGATGAGCTCCATCAGCCTGCCACGCGTGGCGGCGAGGATCAGAAGAGGACTGGGAAACTCGGCGCCCGGTGCGCTGCTCAGCGTGAACAGCAGCAGTTGAAGCCAGCGTTGCAGCTGCTTGCGTCCGAGCACAGTGAGCGCATGGCGCAGTGACTGGATCTGCAGGCCCGGACCGATCGCGACCGAGTTGACCAACTTGAGCAGAGTCAGCGTGAGGTCCGGGTTCTGTTTGAACACGCTCTCGATCTCGGTGGAATCCGCGTCGCGTAGCACCAGGCTGAGCAGCCGCATCAGCGCGGTTTCGGCGTACCCGAGTCGCTTGCCCGTGATGATGGACGGCCTTGCGAAGTAGTAGCCCTGGAACAGCTCGTAGCCCAGATCCAGGCAGCGGTCCACCTGTTCCCGGGTGTCTACCTTCTCGGCCAAGAGTCGGACAGGAAAGCGCTTGAGGCTGCGCGTCGTGTGGAGCAGGGCGGCCTGATCCATGTGCTGCACGTCCACCTTGACGATGTCGACGATGTCCAGCAGCGCCTTGAATTCCTGCTCGCGCCCGGTGAAGTCGTCCAGCGCGAGCGTGTAGCCGGAGCGCTTCAAATTGCGGCACCTTTCTTCGAGCTGATCGCTGACATGCACGTGCTCCAGGATCTCCAGCACCACCTTGTTCTTCGGCAGCATCTCGATCACGTCGCTCATCAACAGAGGCGCAGTGAGGTTGATGAAGCCGGTGTGCTTGCCGAGGACCGCCTCCACGCCGAGCTCGCTGAAGGCGTGGTTGATCACGGTGGCGCTGGCGTACATGTCGTCCTCGACCTGCGCACGGTTCAAGCGTCCGGCGCGGAACAGCAGCTCGAAAGCCGCGAGGTTCTGGTTGCGGTCGAGGATCGGCTGCCGCCCGAGAAACAGTTCCTGGGTGGCTAGCTCGGACATGGGATTGCTGACAACCGAATGCATGCGCGAGGACTGGAGTGCTCTATGCGCTGCAGCGCCGACTTTGAGTGGCGTCGACGCCTACCTTGCGGGGCCTCGCCGCCGGCGAATAGCGCGCAGGCGCCCGTTCTTTGCGTACGAACGCCCCGCCTCGCATCGGTCGACGGGGTGCGACTTGGCACCTTTTCAAGATGGTGTCGGCCGGGGGCATTTCAATGTCTTCGCCGGCGTCCAGTGGATTTCGACACGACGGCAGCGCTCAGAAGGGAAGGGCGGCTCTCGGAGCGGCCGCACGCAGCACCCGGCGGAAATCGTCCTGAATGCGCTTGAGGGCGGCCATGGTGTCGCCCTCGAAGCGCAGCACGATCACCGGAGTGGTGTTGGAAGCGCGAGCGAGACCGAAGCCATCGGGATACTCGACCCGCAACCCATCGATGGTGATCACTTCGTTCGCTCCCTCGAACCGCGCAGTACGTTGGAGCTTGTCGATCAACGCATAGTTCTCCCCTTCTTGGAGCTCGAGGTGCAGCTCCGGTGTATTGACCGAGTCGGGCAAGCGGGCGAACTCGGCGGCGATGTCGGGCTGCCCGCTCAGGTACTCGAGCAGCCTCGCGCCCGCGTAGATGCCGTCGTCGAAGCCGTACCAGCGCTCCTGGAAGAACATGTGGCCGCTCATTTCCCCCGCGAGGATGGCGCCGCTTTCCTTCATCTTGGCCTTGATCAGCGAGTGCCCGGTCCTCCAGAGCAACGGCTCGCCGCCGTGGCTGCGAATCCAGTCGAAGAGGTTACGGGTGGATTTCACGTCGAAGATGATGCGGGCCCCCGGGTTGCGCGACAGCACGTCGGCGGCAAATAGCATGAGCTGCCGGTCCGGATAGATGATCTGACCGGCTCGGCTCACCACCCCGAGCCGGTCGCCGTCGCCGTCGAAGGCCAGGCCAAGGTCCTCCTGGCCCTCGCCGAGCGCGCGGATCAGCGAGTTCAGGTTCTCCGGCTGCGAGGGATCGGGGTGATGGTTCGGGAAGGTCCCGTCCACCTCGCAAAACAGCTCGCGCACGGTGCAGCCTAGACGTCTGTACAGTATGGGCGCGAACGCGCCGGCCACGCCGTTCCCGCAGTCGACGACGATGCGCAGCGTTCGCTTGAGCTTGACGTCAGAGGCAATCCGCGTGAAGTAGGCCTCGGCGATATCGGCAGTTCGGTACGCCCCCGCTCCCGAGGCGAAGTGCTCCACCTCGATCCGGCGCCGCAGGCGCTGGATCGCGTCGCCGAACAGCGTGTCGCCGCCGAGCATGATCTTGAGCCCGTTGTAGTCGGGCGGATTGTGGCTGCCGGTAATCATCACGCCCGAGCCGGTCTGCAGGTGATGCGTGGCGAAATACAACATCGGGGTCGCGACCTGACCAATGTCGATGACATCGACCCCGCCCGCCTGCAGGCCACGGGCCAGCGCTTCGGCCAACGGCGGGCCGGAAAGCCTGCCGTCGCGGCCGATGATCATGCGCGAGCAGTTCAGCGGGCGCGCCTCGGTGGCGATAGCACGTCCGATCAGCTCGCAAGCATGGGGAGTCAGCGTCTTGCCTACGATGCCGCGGATATCGTAGGACTTGAAGATCTCCGGGGAAAGGCTGGCCATGCGAGGCTCGGTTCTTATGCGCGCCCGATTATCCCATGTTTGCTCGACGCGGCGCACAGTTCCGGGCGGTGGCGCGATGTCGTCTCGAAGGGACAATGCCAGGCCCGCGGCGAAGAGCGCGGTCACGGCGTCAGCTCGCTCGGCGGCCTTCGAAGAAGTCCAACAGCCGGCGCGGCAGCCAGTCCAGCCGTCCCGGGAAGGGGCTGGTGACGAACCCCGCGTGTCCGCCGTCATCCTCGATGTCCAGGGTGACGCAAGGCGAAACCTCCTCGGCCCGGGGCAGATAGCGTCCAGGAAGGAAAGGGTCGTTGCGGGCATGGACCAACAGTGTCGGCAGTCCGATCCGACTAAGCTCGGGCTTGCTGCTGGCGCGCGACCAATACTCGTCGGCATCCTTGAATCCGTGCAGCGGAGCGGTGACGACATCGTCGAACTCATGCAGATCTCGCGCCCGCTTGACTCGCTCGGCATCGTACAGGCCGGGGAAGCGCTCCAGCTTCTCCAGACTCTTGCGCTTGAGGGTGCCGAGAAAGTTCCAGGTGTAGACCAGGTTGAACCCACGCCCGAGCTCAAACCCCGCGGCGTGCAGATCCACTGGCGCCGAGACTACTGCGGCCGCCTGCACCAGTTGCCTCGCCTCGGCGCCCCGCGCGGCGAGCCATTTGAGCAGTGCGTTGCCCCCCAGCGATATGCCGGCCGCGAAATGGGAAGCCGCGCCGAGCGAGCTTCTGAACCGCCGCAGGATCCAGTCGACCTCCTCCAGATCGCCGGAGTGATACGCGCGGGGCAGGCGGTTGGGATGGCGCCCACAGCCACGAAAGTGCGGCACGACGCCGCGCCACCCGCGTAGCAGCACATGTTGCATGAGGCTCAAGGCGTAATGGCTGCGCGAGCCCCCCTCGAGTCCGTGGAACAGGATGACGAGCGGGGAGCCGGACGGGCCGTCCACCCAGTCGAGCTCGATGAAATCACCATCCGGAGTTTCCCATTGCTCGCTGCGGTAGCGGATACGCGGACGCGGCGCGAGCAGAGCGGCGTACAGCGTCTGTGCATGGCCGCCGGGCAACCACCACGGCGCACGGTAACCGCGCTTCCGGCTCTGCTCTGTGTCGAGAGCGGCCGCCTCCATCACTGGATCCGAGCCTCAGTGAGCGTCCTGGTCGGGCGAGCGGCACTCGCTTGCACGCGCACGATCACTTGGTGCTTCGTGTAGAGGCGCGCGCGCTGAGGGTGATCTGCCGGCTCTCGCGCGCCCGCAGACGGCGCGCGGTCGTGCCCGCAGAGACGGAGCCTCATGATCTTGCCATCCCGGCTGCCTCCCTGGCAGCGGCATACACTTGCTCGGGCGTCAGTTGCAGCATGCAGTTGAAATGACCCAGCGGGCACTGCCTCTTATAGCATGGGCTGCATGGCAGGTCGAGCTTGAGCACGCGAGCCGAGCGCGACATCGGGGGCGTGAACGCGGGACTGCTCGAGCCATACAGCGCGACCAACGGCACTGCCACACCTGCCGCTACGTGCATGAGCCCCGAGTCGTTCGAGACCACGATCTGGGTCCAGGACAGCAGGTCGACGGCTTGATCCAAGCTGGTACGGCCGCACAGGTTGAGCGCGACGTCCCCGCTTGCTTGCGCGATCTGCTGGCCGATGTCATGGTCTTTTGCCGATCCGATCACCCAGACCTGGAATCCGCTGCCGGCGAGTCTGCGTGCGAGCTCGGCGAAATAGGCTGGCGGCCAGCGCTTGGCAGGGCCGTATTCCGCCCCGGGGCAAAGCGCGGCCACCGGTTGGTCCAGAGCGAGCCCGAGTTGTTGCAGCAGTGCCGCGCGCGTAGCATCCGACACCGCCAGCTTGAGCTCCGGAAGGGGGCGGCTGAGTCCGAC
>Ga0335084_10005329_pt1 | contig 12709 bp, 9 predicted proteins | sample Lox_Sample_44_FD_206721 | JGI IMG/M metagenome (GOLD analysis project Ga0335084, IMG submission 206721) | Soil microbial communities from Loxahatchee National Wildlife Refuge, Florida, United States - Lox_Sample_4.4 | ecosystem: Environmental > Terrestrial > Soil > Wetlands | place: USA: Florida... | reverse complement strand
AGCGGGGGGCTGGATACACGCTGGCCTCGGGAACCAGCTCCTGCGCCGTGGTATCCGCCTGCGTGAAGAACGGCCTGACAGACCGCGCCGTCACGGTGGAGAGTCCCGGGGGAGAACTCGCCGTCAGTGTCGCAGAGAGCTGGGACCTCACCCTGACCGGCCCGGCATCGGAGATCTGCCGGGGCACCCTCAGCCGCGACCTGCTCCAGGGACTGACGGCATGAGCGCCGGCGACGAGGCCCTGCGGCTCCGCCGGAGCTTCCTCTTCGTCCCCGCCAGCGACGAGCGGAAGCTCGCCAAGGCGTCCACCCTCCAGGCGGACGCGGTGATCCTGGACCTGGAGGACGGGGTGGCCACCGCGCGCAAGGCGGAGGCCCGGGCGCTGCTCCAGCGGTTCCTGCCCGCCCAGCCCGTCACCGGTATCGAATGGCTGGTCCGGTTGAACGCCGTCGACACCCCATACTTCGAGGCCGACCTCGAGGCGGCCCTCCGCGCGGGTCCCCACGCCCTCGTCCTTCCCAAAATCGAGTCTGCCGACGTCCTGCGGCAGGTAGATGACCGCCTGACCGCCGCCGAGCACACCCTGGGGCGCTCGCCGGGGAGCGTCAGGCTCTTCGCGCTGGTCGAGAGCGCGCGGGGGCTACTCGCCGCCGGGGAGGTCGCGGCAGCCAGCCCGCGCCTCCAGGGCCTGATGCTGGGGCACGTGGATCTGTGCGCGGACCTGGGGATCACGGCGGGGCCGGCGGGGAGCGGCATCCTCCTGCATGCCCGCTGCCTGCTGGTCCTGGCGGCGCGAGCGGCGGGGCTGGATGCGGTGGACACGATCTATCTGAACGTCAAGGATCCGGAGGGGCTGCGGGCCGAGGCCCAACAGGCGGTCGGGCTGGGATTCGCAGGGAAGCTTGCCATCCACCCCGGCCAGCTCCCGATCCTCCACGCGGCCTTCACCCCCGATGCGGACCGGGTCGCCCGGGCGGAGCGCATCCTGGAGGCCTGGCGGCAGGCCCAGGCCGAGGGGCGAGGCGTATGCGCCCTCGATGGGCTGCTGATCGAGCGGCCCGTGGTGGAGGCGGAACGACGAGTCCTCCGCCGGGCGCGGTGCCTCGGCGCCTAGCGCTCCTCCTCCAGCCGCCCCTTCCCGTGGCCCAACGGACGGTCCACCCCGCTTCTCCTGGGTCGGTCACAATTTGACGACAGACCCACCGGCGGCTAAAATCGCCTCATCAGAGCCGATGCCGTCTGCGGGGGATTCGATGTCCGTCCCGCTGTCCACGGACCTGGGCGACCCAAAGGCCGTCCCCTACTTCCTTTGGGACGAGCCCATCACCGTTGCGGTCTTGCGCGACCACCTCCGGAACGCCTCGTCTCCGGAAGCTACCCGCCTGCTCGGCAAGATCCTCCGCGAGGCGCGCGACACGGAGGTATGGCTGTTCACGACGCCGGCCGAGGTTACCGCGCGTTGGGAGGAGCTCGCCCCCCACTTGGGCCGCCGTCGCGCCTTCTGGGAATTTCTGCTTGACCGCTGGCGGGAGGAGGGATTGCTTGGGAAATAGCCGCCTCAGTTCGCTCCAGCGGGACCTGCTGGAGGCGTTCTTCCGACGGGAGTCGCGCTTCTTTCTCACCGGTGGGGCTGCCCTGGCAGGGTTCTATCTCGGGCACCGAGACACGGCGGATCTCGATCTGTTCACGACTGGCGACCTGCTGGATGACGGCGAGTCGGCGCTTCGCGCTGCGGCTTCCGAACTCGGGGCCTCGATCGAGAACATCCAGACCGCCCCGGAATTTCGCCGGCGCCTCGTGCGGCGGGGAACAGACAGCGTCATAGTTGATCTGGTCCACGAGCGCGCGCCGCAAGGGGGAGAGGCGAAGCGACAGTTTGGTTGTGTTTGGGTAGACCCGCCCGGAGAGATCCTGGCAAACAAGCTTTGCACTCTCTTGTCCCGTGCCGAGCCTCGGGACCTTGTGGACGTCCTCGCTCTTGAACGGGCGGGGTTTCGCACGGAGGAGGCACTCCCGCTGGCGGGCCGCAAAGATGCCGGGCTGACTCCCGGGCAACTCGGCTGGGTCCTTTCGCAGATCACCATCGGCAATGACGCCGTGATTCCCGGCGGCGCGTCCCCTGAGGAGCTGCGGCGCTTCCTCTCAGACCTGATTTCCCGCCTCGCCCGTCTCGCGTTTCCTCGCCCCACCCCCTGAGATCGGAAACGACCCCCCGCTCTTGCGCGCACCTCCGGCGGGGCAGTTGCGGCGGGGGGTCGCCGAGTCTTTCCCGAGCCCGAACTGTTTGGTGCTCGCGCAAAGGAACACGGCGGGCGTCATTGGCACCCGCCGTTTCTGCCTGCCTGCCAATCCACCCGAGCCCGAGTCGCGGGCTTTTCCGGCAGCCTGCTACACGCCCAGCAGCTTCACCCGCCGCTCGTGATCGTCGATGAGGGCCTGGGCCGCCCCCTCGTACTCGATTTTCCCGTTGTTGATGACGTAGGCCCGATCGCCCAGCGCCAGGGCCAGGTCGGCGTTTTGCTCCACCAGCAGCATGGTGATTTCTTTCTTCAGGTCGTTGATGATCTTCCAGAGGCCCTCGACGATGGTGGGGGCCAACCCCTCGAACGGCTCGTCCAGCATCAGCAGCTTCCCGTTGCCCATCAGGGCCCGGGCGATGGCCAGCATCTGCAGTTCACCGCCGCTCATCTGCTCGCCGCGCCGGCTGCGCAGCTCGCCCAGCTTGGGCAGGAGCTGGTAGGCTTTGTCAGGGGTCCAGACCACGGGATGCCCGTTGTGTCCCGCCTGCATGAGCGCAATCTGGAGATTTTCCTGCACCGTGAGGTTGGGAAATATGCGGCGCCCCTGGGGCACCAGCATGATCCCCTGGCGGGAGATCTGCTCGGGCTGCAGGTGGCCGATCGTCGTCCCGCCGAATCGGATCTCGCCTCGCTGGGGAGGCGTGAGGCCGATGACGGAGTGCAGGGTCGTGGTCTTGCCGGCCCCATTTCGCCCCAGCAAGCAGACCAGCTCGCCCGGGTAAACCGTCAACGACACGTCGTGCAGGATGTGGCTCTTTCCGTAAAAGGTGTTGATCCGCTCGACCTCGAGGAGCGGCTCATCCGACCGGCGCTGGGGCGGGTGGGAGACGAGGTGCTTCCGGTCGAAGCCGCCGATATACGCCTCTTGCACCAGGGGGTTGGCCTTGATCGCATCCGGGTTTCCCTCGGCGATGACCTTGCCCTGGTGCAGGACCGTGATCCGGTCGGAGATGTTCAGGATTTGGTCGATGTCGTGATCGATGAGGATCACCGTGTGCTCGCCGGACAGGGCGCGGATCAGGTCGGCGATCTTCACGCGCTCCTGGGCCGCTAGGCCGGCCAGGGGCTCGTCCAGCATGAGGAGTTCGGGCTGCATGGCGAGGGTGATGCCGATCTCCAGCAGCCGCTGATCCCCGTGGGAGATGTTTGCGGCGATCTGGCCCCGGAGGGCGGTCAGGCCGACCTGGTCCACGATCCGCTCCGCTTCGCGGTTGATGGCCGCCAGCTCATCCGTCACGGCGAACAGGGAGAAGCGGTAGGGTGTCCTGGACTGCACCGCCACCCGGATGTTCTCGAAGACCGTCAGATCCTTGAAGATGCTCAGAATCTGGAACGAGCGGGCGATGCCGTGATTGGCGATCTGGTGGGGCTCGAGCCCGGTGATCTCCTTGCCCTTGAAGAAGACCTGCCCGCCGTCTCCAGGGAGATTCCCGGTGAGCACGTTGAAGAAGGTGGTCTTGCCGGCCCCGTTTGGCCCGATGACCGAGCGCAGCTCACCTTTCCGGACCGAAATGCTCACCGCATCCACGGCCGTCAAGGCCCCGAACTGCTTGGTGACGCCCTCGGTCCGGAAGAGCTCCTCGCCCAGGAGGGCGGGATCCCGGCGCCGGCCCACCGTCTGGCTGGCAGGATCCGCCGGGCCGCTCGCCCCCGCGGGAGTGACGGGTACCTTCACGCTCCGGTCCGACCGACTGCCCCGCAGGCGGCCGCGGAGGCCTTCGAGCATGCCCAGGATGCCATTCGGGGAGAACAGGATGAAGGCCATGAACATCAGGCCAAAGTAGATCATCCAGTGCTTCGTGTAAGAGGAGAGCAGGTCCTGGAAGAAGACGTACACGGCACCGCCCACGATGGGCCCGAAGAAATTCCGCATGCCGCCCACGATGGTCATGGCCACGATGGTGCCGGAGAAGGCGGAGTGGAACACCTCGGGATAGGCGAAGTAGTTGAGGAAGGCGAAGAGGGCGCCCGCAAACCCGACGAAGGTGCCGGAGATGATCACCGCCACGTGCTTGTAGCGGCGGGGGTTGTAGCCGACGCTGGCGGCCCGGACCTCGTTGTCACGGATGGCCTGCAGCACGCGCCCGAACGGGGCGTCTAGGATCCGCCGGATGAGCAGGATGCAGGCCACCAGCAGGACCAGGCAGACGTAGTAAAAGGCGTAGTCGCTCTTCAAGTTGAGACCCAGGAAGCTCTCGGGGCGTTTGAGGCCGGACAGGCCGTTCTCCCCGCCCGTGACGTTTGTCCAGCGGTAGCAGATGGTGAAGAACAGTTGCGTGAACGCCAGCGTGAGGAGGGCGAAGTAGACCCCGCGGCGACGCATGACCAGGAAGCCCACCACTGCGCCGGTCAGGGCCGCCAGGAGCGTGCCGAGCACGATGGGAATGACGAAATACCCCTGGAAGACATGGATCTGGGCCAGGGTGGCCCCGTACATGCCCATGCCGAGGAACATGCCGTGGCCGAAGGAAAGGAGGCCCGTGTAGCCCAGCAGGATGTTGAAGCCCAGGCCGACCACGGCGAAGATCAAGATCTGGGAGGCCATGAGCGCCGTGCTCTTCAGATGCTCCAGGGCAAAGGGGAGCACCAGGAGCACCCCGAGGAGCAGCAGGTTGGCCGTGGTGCTCTCGAAGAGGAGCCAGCGCTTCATTCGAACCTCTCCCATCGCCGCCCGAGCAGGCCGCGGGGCCGGAGCAGGAGGACCGCAATCATGAGGGCGAACTTCGAGGCATCGGCCATGGGCGGCCAGAAGAGGATGCAGAAGCTCTCGACCTCGCCCACCATGATCCCGGAGATGACGGAACCCCAGAAGCTGCCCAGGCCGCCGATGACCACGACCACGAAGGCGAAGGTGCCCGTGTTGGTGCCCATGGCCGGCTCGACACCAGCCAGCGGAGAGGCCAGCACCCCCGAGATGGCCGCCATGGCCGCCCCGAGGCCGAACACCGCGGTGAAGACCGGCTTCAGGCTGATCCCCAGCACGCGGACCATATCGGGATCCCGGCTCCCGGCCCGGATGATCATCCCGTAGGAGGTCTTCTCCAGGAAAAACCAGAGGCCGGCAATGGCCAGGACGGAGCACAGGCCGATGAAGTAGCGGTACTTCGAATACACGATGGGGCCGGCGGCAATGGCGCCCCGCAGGGCCTGGGGGATCTGGAAGGGAATCCCCTGGGTCCCCCAGGTGGCGCGGACCAGCTGCTCGAGAAACATGGCCAGGCCAAAGGTGAACAGGAGGCCGAGCGCCGGGTCACCCTTGTAGAGCTTGCGCAGGCACGTGGCCTCGATCGCCATGCCGAACAGGCCGACCAGGAGCGGCGACAGGACCAGGTTCGGGAAGAAGCCGAGATAGGGAGTCAGCGTCACGGTGGCATAGGCCCCCAGCATGTACAGAATCCCGTGGGTCAGATTGACGATGCCGATCATGCCGAAGATGATCGACAGCCCGATGGCCAGCAGCACGTAGATGGCTCCCAGCACGATGCCGTTGATGAAGAACTGGAGGAATGTCGTGACGTCCATGGACTCCCTCGCGGGATCGTCTCCCGGAAACGCTTCCGCCCCCCTCTCGGACGAGGGGGGCGGAAGGTGGCAACCCGGTCAGGCGCGCTTCATGGTACAGGGATTCTCTTCCTTGGTCGGGGCGATGACCTCCAGGCCCTCGTCCTTGCCCGGGACCTCGGAGATGACGTTGAAGATGTCCCACTGGTCCTTGTTCCCCGTCTTCTTGATCGAGACCACGTACATCGGCTGGATCAACTGGTGATCGTAGGGGCGATAGTAGAGCTCTCGGCCCTTGCCGGCGTCAAACTTGATCTTCTCCATGGCCTCGACCACGTTCTTGCTGTCGGTGGTGCCAGCCATCTGGATGGCCTGAGCCAGGGCCTTGATGCTGGTGTAGTCGCCCCAAGCCTGGTTCTCGGGGGGCAAGCCGTACTTCTGGCGATACTTGGTGGTGAAGTTCTTGGTCCAGGGGTTATCGAGGTCACCCCACCAGATGAGGGTCCACACCCCCTGGGCCGCCTCCTTCCCCGCGTTCCACATGAGGACGGTGTCGGTGACGCCGCCGGCCACGTCGATCTTGAGGCCGAATTCGCTGTACTGCTTCAGGAAGGTGGTCTGGTCGGCCCCTGCCACGTTGCAGAAGACGACCTCGGGGTTGGCGTTACGGACCTTCAGGATGTACGAGCTGTAATCGGCGGTGCCGGTGGGAACCAGGTCGTGGCCGATCTCCTTCCCGCCCAGCTCGGCCAGGAGGCGCCGGGTGACGCGGGTCAGGTCATGGCCGAAGGCGTAGTCCGAGGTGAGGATATAGAACGTCTTGTAGTTCTTGTTCTTGACCAGGTAGCGGCCGATGGCCTTGACGTACTGGGTATTCGAGGCCTCGGTGGAGAAGGTGTAGTAGTTGCAGTTCTTGCCGCGGATGTCGTCGGAGTTCGACCCGGAATTGATGAAGACCTTCTGGTAACGCTCGGCGACTTCCATGACCGCCAGGGCCACAGCGCTGCTCACCGTGCCGAGGAGGAAGTCCACCTTGTCCTGCTGGATCATCTTGGTGGCTTTCTGGACGCCCACGCCCGGATTCGTCTCATCGTCGACGATAGTCTCCAGCGGCCGTCCGAGCACGCCACCGCTCGCATTGATCTCCTCGATCGCCAGCTTGCCGGCCTTGGCGGCGTAGTCCCCCATGGGGGACAGGAAGCCGGTCAGCGGGATCAGGTGCCCGATCTTGATGGGCTGCTGCTGGGCCCTGAGGATGGCAGGAGCCAAGATCCCACTCGTCCCGGTCACGAGCGCCGTGGTGCCCGCGACCTTGAGAAAGCCTCTTCGGGAGATGCCCTTGCGGTTCTTCATGGCACGACTCCTTTCGCACCCCGGTTCAGGACCGCCGTCACGAACCCTGGTCGTGACGGTGGGACGGATCTCTCTGCGGACTGCCGCCCTCTCACCTCCTTCGGCGCTCCAAATGGCCGTCCGTATCGTTCATCACTGGTCGCGGCGCGTCATGACGACAGGTGCGCCTGACCGGGCTGCTAGGCGGAAACTCGAGAACGAGGGAAACAAATCGATCGGGGAGACGGAAGGCCAACTGCGGCCTCCGGATTGTGTTGTCGTGCCTGGCGATCAGCCGATGAGCGGCGATCGAGGCGCCGGTCGCTGGGCCGCGGGAACAATCGTCCGGACCGTGGCCGCTTGTCAAGACGAAAGTGACCCAATGGAACCGGCGACCGACAAAGGTGACCGGCTCATCCCGCGGCGGGGCCGACCAGCACCCGGATCCCCTGGCGGCCCTTGGCAGCCTCGAAGGCGGCACGGACCCCGCGCAGGGGAAAGCGCTGGGTGATGAGCGGCGCCAGATCCAGCGCTCCCAGCAGCACGACCGCCCGCCGGAACTCGTTGGTGCGGATGAAGGAGCCCCGGATGGTCAGCTCGCGCGAGAAGATCTCGTAGGCCGGCACGGTGAACTGGGCGTCCGCCGGAGGCACGCCGATCTGGATCATGGTGCCCCCGCGCCGGGGCAGGGCGAAGGCCTGCTGCATGAGGCGCGGGTTGCCGACGGCCTCGAAGGCGCAGTCCACCCCCCTCCCGTCGGTCAGGCTGGTCACGATGGCCTGGAGGTCCTCCCGCGTCGGGTCCACGGTGCAGGCCGCTCCCATGCGCTCGGCCAGGGCGCGCCGGGCGGGATCCGGGTCCGACACGATCACGCGTGTGGCGCCGGTGAGGCGGGCAACGGCGACGGTGAGCAAGCCGATGGCGCCCGCCCCGATGATGGCCACGCAGTCGGCGGGCCGCAATTCGGCCCGCTCCACCGCGCGGATGGCGCAGCTCAGGGGCTCGGCCAGGGCGCCCGTGGCGGGCTCGACCCCGGCCGGCAGTCGGTAGACAACCTCGGCGGGCGCGATGAAGTACTCGGAGAAGCCGGCGAACGTCGAGCGCCGGTTGGCGCAAAAGAAGGGATACCCCTCCCGGCAGTAAAAGCAGCACCGGCAGGACACGGTGGTGTCCATCGTCACCTGGTCGCCGGGCGTGACCGTCTGCACCTCGGTGCCGACGGCACGGACGGTCCCGCCGATCTCGTGACCCAGGATCTTGGGGGGTTTGTAAAGCGGCATGCTGCCGTCCAGCAGATGGAGGTCGGTGGCGCAAACCCCGCAGGCCGCCACCTCGATCAGGACATCGGTCGGGCCGAGGGCCGGGATCGGCTGCTCCTCCAGCCGCAGGTCATTCACGCCGTGCCAGACGGCGCAGAGCGAGCGGGCGGGAAGGGTGGGCTGGCTCGCGCCGGGGGTCGGGCTCATCTGAGTTCCTCCTTCGGAGACAACAGACAGGCTCGCGGCCTTCCATTGGAGTCAGGCCGCGACGGGGCCTCGAGAAGCTGGATTGTAACACGCGAGGCGCTGGGCGAGAGTACCGGCATGGCCCCGGAGCAGAGATTGTGCGCTTTCGCCGACAGGGCACCTCCCTAGTCCGCATTATTCGCGAACACGACTCGCGAACAATGCGGGCTTAGCAAGAGCCTTTGTTGTTGTTGACCCGGGACGGGTCAAGTCTCCCGGAGGCGTCCCGACATTGTAGCCATTTCGCGGGATGCGGGACCGGCACCCGCTGGACCTACCAGCATGTGTCACCGCGCCGCGGGAATGGCCATTGGAAAGTTAGCCCGGATTATTCACGGATCATTCGTGAATAAGCCGGGCTAGAGGCAGACACTTGCCACGGACGGCGGGCTGACTCCCCGCTTGACCCTGGGGCCGAAAGGGGTTGCTGTGATATGCTCCTGGCCGTAGTGCCGCTGTTCATCGGCAACGTTGTGGTGGTTTGCGCCTGTTGGGCAACCGGCATTGAATGGGCGGGATGTGCCCGCCGGAGCAAGGTCACGCGATGGCGCAATGGGGCACGGACCCCCGATACGATCTGGAAGAGCGCCTGCGATTCGAGACGCTGTTGACCGACGTGTCGGCGCGCTTTGTCAATCTTCCCAGCGAGCAGGTGGGTTCCGAGATCCAACACGCCCAGCGCCGCATCGTGGAGATCCTCGGCCTGGATCGCTCCGGACTCTGGCAACGCCCACAGCGCGAGCCGGACACGTTGCGACTTGCCTCTCACTACGAGGCTGGCCGAGCGGTCGTGGAGAGAGCAGGCCGGGAACTGTTGTCTAGCAGTGACTGGCTGCTCCGGACCCCCGAGGACCCCCCGGCGCTCTTGGGAATGGAAGGGAAGACCTTCTTCCCCTGGATGACCCGACAACTATTGCGCGGCGAACGAATCGTCATCTCAAGCCTTGATGACCTCCCGGCGGAAGCTGCCCACGACAAAGAGATTCTCCATCGGGTCGGCACGAAGTCCACGGTGGTGATTCCCCTGACGATGGGCGGGGCGGTCATCGGGGCCTTGAGCTTCGCGATGGTGCGGCAGCAGCGCGCCTGGCCGGAACCTCTCGTGGAGCGGTGCCAGCTGATCGCTCAGATGTTCGGTGACGCCCTCGCCCGAAGCCGCGCGGACCGGGCCTTGCGGGAGAGCGAGGAGCGCCTGACTCTGGCGGCGGCGTCCGCTGACGCGCGGCTGTGGGAATTGGAGCCGGGGACCGGGCGCCTCTGGTTCACGGACACCGGTCGTGAGTTCTATGGGCTATCCCCGAGTGATGAGTTGACGTTCGAGCGATTTCTCGGGTTTGTCCATCCAGACGATCGCGAGCGAGTTCGCGAGGTCATGCAGGGGGATCTACAGGCTGGTCAGGAGGTCAACGTCGAATACCGCGTCGTGCTCCCAAACGGAAGCGTGCACTGGATTGCCGCCCGCGGGCGCCTGCAACCCGGGGCGCCTGGGGAGCCGGACCGCTTGTTGGGCGTTTCCATCGACGTCACCGAGCACAAGCGCATGGATGAAGAGCTGGAAAGGAGACTGCGGGAGATCGATCGACTCAAGCAGCAGCTGGAACGCGACAACATCTCCCTCCGCGAGGAGATCAAGCATCTCGCCGCCCACGAGGAGATCGTCGGGGAGAGCGCCGCCATGCGAGAGGTGAAAGCCCAGGTCGAACAGGTGGCCCCGACGGACTCCACCGTACTGGTGATTGGCGAGACCGGGACCGGGAAAGAGTTGATCGCCCGAGCCATCCACAAGCTCAGCCGGCGGAAAGACCGGCCGCTCGTCACGGTCAATTGCGCGTCCCTGCCGTCCTCCTTGATCGAGGCCGAACTGTTCGGCCGCGAGAAGGGGGCCTATACCGGGGCCGACTCCCGGATGTCCGGCCGGTTCGAGGTCGCCGATGGGGCGACTGTCTTCCTGGATGAAATCGGCGAGCTCCCGCTCGAGACTCAGGCGAAACTCCTCCGTGTTCTGGAGGATGGTCGCTTCGAGCGGCTCGGCTCCACGAAGACCCTGCAGGTGGACGTCCGGATCATCGCCGCCACGAATCGGGATCTGGCCCAAGAGGTCGAGGCGGGCAGATTCCGCAGCGATCTGTACTACCGCCTGAATGTCTTCCCCATCGCCATTCCCCCCCTCCGAGACCGATCCGAGGACATCGCCCCCCTGGTCTGGACCTTCGTCCGCCACTTCGAGAAACAGGTGGACAGGCGCATCAAGGCCATCCCCAAACGGAGCCTGGACGCCTTCCAGCAGTATGCGTGGCCCGGGAATATCCGGGAGCTTCGCAATGTAATCGAGCGCGCCATGATCGTGAGCGTTGGCCCGAGCCTGCAGGTGCAACTCCCGCTCCTGACCGCTGAGAAGAAGGCCACCCATGGTGGTAATCTCAAGGAGGTCGAACGGGCGCACATCCTGGGCGTCCTGGAGAAGACGGGGTGGCGCGTCATGGGGAAGGGCGGTGCAGCCGAGCGCCTGGGTCTCAAACGCACCACCTTGCAAGCCCGCATGAAGAAGCTCGGAATCCATCGCCCGGGTGAATAGCGCCAATATTTTGGCGTTTTGCCGAAATATCGGCCTCGTTTCGACGCGGGCTCTGGACAGCCGGCTACCCTCCAAAGAGTAAACACCCCGTAGATTAAAGACGTTAGCCTGATCGCTAACTTCGGCCTCCTGCCTGGTACGAATCTCGCTGCTCCGCAGGCCATCTCAAGACCTTAATGGGCATCGGTGCTCGGCACTCTGTCGAGCGCTGGATTCTTGGAGCATAGTCCATCGGGTCCTTCGCCTGAGGTGCACCATTCTCCCGATGCTCGATCGGCCGGGTACATTTGGGTGTGTGAGCGACGCTGGCGCCTTTGTCTCGATGCGTGATTGGTTCGCACTGGAGGGAGGGCGTGAGATGGCGAAGAATCTACGGATCGCACTCTTTCTCGGTATGACTCTTACGGGGGCGGCGTGGACCTCCGACTTTGCTCTGGCTGACGTGCCGCAATACTGCCGGGACTTGGCCGCGCAGTATGCGACAGCACCGGATCAGATGGATGCGAATGCCCTGGCCGCCCTGCGGGGGTGCGAGACGGCCGCGAGTCAGGAACGGCCGGACGCGCAGAGTCCGGCCGATCCATCGGGACAACAACCGGATTCGCCGGGGGTGACGTCACTCGATCAACCGGGATGGGGACAATGGTCACCATCGGCCTCCTGGAGTGACGACCGGGCCAAGACCACATCATGGGGCGACCACGTTCCAGAGTAGACCGGAGGAAGTGGGAAACGGTGACGGAAAGTTCTCCCTCCACCGCCTCATCCCGCCTGTGACCGAAATTCGATCCGTGGAGGGCTGACCATGTCGAAAGAAAAGAAGGACAAAAGGGATAAGAAGAAACATGCTGCCCAGGTGACCGATTCAGAGGCAGGGACAGGATCTGTGCCTGTGACGGCGAGGTACGCCGACGGCCAGCCACTCGATACGATAACCTACCTGGAAGCGAAGCTGATCCTCAAACCCGACCGCTTCACCTCGGTGCAGAGCTTCAGGGACTTCGGCAAGATCGTCAAGCAAACCGCGACGAAGGTCGACGTGGGATTCATCCCCGATCCCAATGCAGACCAGCGACCGGAGGTGCGAGAGATCATCTTCCTCGACACCCCGGATTTCCGCCTCTACAACAACGCGTTCATCCTGCGCAGGCGGGTCTCGTACGTGGACGGCTTCCCTGTCGGCGATCCGGAAATCGTCTTCAAGTTCCGCCACCCGGATGAGCACGCGGCCACGGCGATGGACGTGCGGCCACAGATCGCGGGAAAGTACAAAATCAAGTTCAAGGCCGAAGCGCTGCCGCTGAAAGACCAGGTCGGCGGGTATCGTATCCTCTACTCTCACAATTGCCAGTTCGGCTTGAGCCAGATGCACGATGCCGACAAGACCTCAATGGCGACACTGAGCCGGGTATTCCCCGGACTGGCAGCCCTCAAGAAGTCGGACGACGAACGCATCAGCCTGGTGAACGAAGGGATCGTCGAAGAGGTGCTCCTCC
>Ga0335084_10005328_pt1 | contig 12709 bp, 9 predicted proteins | sample Lox_Sample_44_FD_206721 | JGI IMG/M metagenome (GOLD analysis project Ga0335084, IMG submission 206721) | Soil microbial communities from Loxahatchee National Wildlife Refuge, Florida, United States - Lox_Sample_4.4 | ecosystem: Environmental > Terrestrial > Soil > Wetlands | place: USA: Florida... | reverse complement strand
ATGTATCGGCCGACGACGAGACATGCGCGCCCATGCCACTCGAGAACCCTTTCGGTCCAAACCCTTCCAGTCTGAGCACAGTGCTTCGCTGCGCAGTGTCTGGCCGAGCGGGGAAACAGATTGTATGAACCAGATCACGCAATCGACGAAAAATACTTTTCTGAATATGCGAATTACGATGCATGATCGGATGACAACATCCAAAAGTTGTGGTCTAGCTGCGGCGCCTTCTAAGTCTTGCTTGCCCAGGGGGCTGGAATGGACACCGAAGCACCGACCGTCGCTTATGCGCGGGTGAAGGCGATCCTCGATGACGCCGCTGGTGACAGCGCCGCCGACTATGGCGGGGCCGGACGGTTTTGGACCGAAGGCGCGCGCGCGCTGGAGGACGCCGAGATCTTCGGCGTTCGGATGGTCGCGCCGGTGCCGGCGGGCCACGTCTGCTGCGTGGCGGCACGCGCGCGCAGTGACGCATCCGGACTGATCAAGGGATTGCGCGGCGAAGCGCCGTTCGACGGTGGCAGGTTTCCGGCCCTGCCGTGGGGCGGGCGCGCCGTGGCGCCGGCGGACATCGAGCGCATTGCCGACTGGATCGATGCCGGCTGCCCGGACGATGCGACCAGCGTTGCGATCGAGCTCGATCCCGGCGAGCCGGCGACAGCGGCGACGGTACGGGTGAGCGAGATCGCCGAGTTCGCAGTGTCTGCCGACGATTATCGGCCGGCCGGCGGTGCGGGCGAGCCGCGGCGGCGCATGAACATCGATTGCATGAGCGAACCGCAGCTCGAACGCCTGCGCCGCGGCTTTCGCCAGCTCTATGCCCTGAACCGCTGGCCGGAGGACCGGCGCAGCTACAACAATCAGGCGCTGGTCCACCAGAACCATTGCCAGCACGGCTGGGAGCGCTTCCTGCCCTGGCACCGCGCCTATCTCTACGAGTTCGAGCAGAACCTGCAGGATTTCGAACCCGGATTGATGCTGCCGTACTGGGACTTCACGATGCCGGAATACCGGCCCGAGGAGCCCGACAAGGGCCGCATCATTCCGACCTCGCTGAAGGCATATCTCACGGAGGAGGCGGCGGAGACGCTGGTGGCGGCGCTCGACCCTGCGCCGACGGCGGATCAGAGGCAGGCGATCCTGGCGTTGGCGCGCGACCGCGCGGTCTTCACCTCGCAGCACCAGTTCTTCTGCAATCTGATCGCCGGGATCGGCTACTCGGCCGTCACACCCGATCCCAACAACGCCAACCGCCAGCGCATCATCGATGCGCTGCTCGATTCGAACGCGCTGTGGTATCCGCTGCGCTATCCGGCCGAGTACGCCGGCGGCGGCACCATCAACCAGGTCATTCACTATCACTACCCCTCGGCCGACGACATCGCCCAAATCCTGAGCCTCAACAATTTCCGGGATTTCGGCGGCGGCAGCATCTACGACTCGGCGTTCGGCTTCCTCGACCAGAACCCGCACAACACCATGCACATCTGGACCGGCGGCCAGAATCCGGATGCCGGGAAAGCGGCCTATCTCTGCACGGATGGCCCGGCCGCAGCGGCCGCGGCGCCGCAATCGCAACGAGACAGGGCACGGCTGCGCGCGCTCACAATGCGCCGCAACGATGCGGCGCAGATTGGCGGCCGCCGTTTTCATGCCCGGTCGGATCTCTACTCCCAGCCCGGTCTCGGCGACATGTTCAGCAATCTGACCGCTTCCTACGACCCGGTGTTCTGGCCGATCCACGTCAACATCGATCGCATCTGGTCCGAGTGGCAGAAGCTCAACCCGAACGCGCTGCCGGCCGATCTCGATGCCGTGCTGTCGCCATGGAACTACACGATCCGCGATACGCTCGAGATCGGGCCGTTCGGATACGAGTACGTCCGCAGCTCCCATTTCATGCCGGTCGGATTGGAAGCGCCGGTGAGCCGCTTCCTGTCGCAGCCGATTGACGTGCCGCAGGCCGCGCGCAGTTTCAAGCGCGCGGAGATTCGCCTGCATCAGGTGCCGCAATTGATGCGCTCTTGCTTCGTGCGAGCCTTCCTGAACGATCCCGGCGCCGACGCGTCGACGCCGATCAGGGGCAACCCGCACTACGCCGGCTACATTTCGATCTTCGGACATGGCGCCTGCTATGGCGGGCCCGGCCATTGCGATGTCCCGCCGGCTCAGCCGCGGCGTTTCGACCAGCGTGAGCGCAGCCACAACACGCCGCGGGTCCATCGCATCGATGTCACTGCCGCCGCCCGACATGCGCTCGACCATGGAGCTCGCTTGCAGATCACGCTGGTGGTCATCGGCGGCGATTATCTGGAGGAGAGGGAGCTTCTGAAGCTGGAAGGCGTGTCGATCAGTTTCCTGGATTGAGAAAATGGCGGGGAAGGCATGGCGACGTATCGAATCCATCCGGGCATCGGCATTGCACGCCTGGGCAACAGCGAGACCGATTTCTACCTCGCGCCGGAGACGCCCGCGGCGTTGCCGCTGGCTTGCGACAGCTTCGGCAATCCGCTGAAGGGCCCGGATGGCGTGACGCCCGTGCCGGTCAAGACGTTCAAGGATGCGCAGGGACGCGTGAAGCGCCAGGCCGCGCGCTTCCAGATCTTCGTCTACGACGAGACGTCCCCCGAGGGCCGGCCGCTCCTCCTCGGCGATGCCGTGGAGGGCGGCGGAAATCACGGCGTGCTGGTGGACATCCAGTGGCGCGTCTATGTCGCCAACAAGAAGGCCTCCTGGTATCCGTTCAGCGAACTCAAGGGCGAGCATGGCTACGCCCCAGGCAGTCCGCGTCGCAATGCCGATGTCGTCGGACAGGACCGTGACCTCCTCATCATTGATCCCGGCCCGCGCAGCGTGAACGCGACGACCAGCCGGCGCGCGCATTTCGACCGCGCGGGCGGCGGTGGCAATTATGCCACCACCTTTCCGCCGAAGGGCCTCGAGCCGTTCGACATCGACACGCTCGGCGAGATGATGACGGACGACAATGGCCGCCTCATCGTGCTCGGCGGTCATGGCAAGTCGGGCATGGATGTGAGCGGCACCACTGGTCCCCGGATCGAGGACTACGCCAACACTGACGACTGGTATGACGACATCTCCGACGGTCCGGTGATGGCACGGCTGATCATGTATTCGGAGCAGGTGGGCCAGAATCGTTACGTCGACGTCGAGTTTCCGGCGTGGGTCGTGGTCGGCTATCCGCGCTTCGCCCCGCAAATTCTCGACATGGTCACGATGGACGAGGTGTTGCACGATCTCTACGTGCGGCGGTTCGCCACCGATACGGGGATCTATGGCACGCTGGGGACCTACGATGATCCGCCGCAGATCCCGTTTCGCGACGAAGCCGCGCTCCGCCATTGGCGAGCGGGCCGGTTGGCATGGAATCGCAACTACCGACCCTGGTTCTATCGCGACATCTGGCCGATCCTGTTCCGGCCGGACGAATTCCGCTATCTGAACGACATCCTGCAGCAATCGAATTATCCGCACGACCAGGCGCAGCGCGGCACGTTCGATCCCGACAAGCTCTCGAAAACGCCGCGCCGTACCGCGCAGCCTGTCGAGGCGGAAACAGCGCCGGAAGCGCCGTCGCGCGATGCCAGCCAGGGTGAGGCGGTCATGATGGTCGCGCTCACCGCCGGGCCGATCCACCGCTCCAAGGCCGAAGACCCCTATGGGCCGATGCGCCGTTTCCTGTTCGACCTGATGCGTCGCGCCGGTGAGGCGAACTCTTTCCAGGTGCAGGACCGTGCGTCGTCGCGCGTCCATTCCCTGCCGCTGATGCCGCTGTTGTGCGGCGACAATCCGCTGACCAACGAGACGCCGTCGAAATTTCTTCATCTCACCGAGTACCAGCTCTTCATCCTCGGGCAATGGGCGCGCGGCTGGTTCATCAATGAAAAGGAGGAGGGCTGGTTGCCAGCCGGCTATTCGCCGTTCGAGCCGTACCCGAAGACGCCGCCGAAGACCGGTCGCGAGCTCGACCGTGGCGTCCTCAGCAATGTGCTCGGCGGCGCCTTTTGTCCGGGCGCCGAGCTCGGCTGGGTGATGCGAAACCCCTCGATCTACTGGGCGCCGTATCGAATCAACGCCGATCGCAGCGTCTCGGATTTTCTCCAGAGCGCGGCCCAGGCCAACCAGTCCAAGGGCAGTGTGATCGCGGATTACACATTCAACGTCGAGTCGCCGCTGAGCCACGACAACGACTTCGACAGCGGTTTGCAGCCCGGAGACCTGACCAAGTATATGGCGCTGCCCTGGCAGTCCGATTTCAACGAGTGCACCACGCAGCCGATCGACATCACCTACGCCGACTGGAACAACCTGTATCCCGACAGCGACGGGGACGGGCGGCTGCGCCGCGACGAAAAGACCTGGACCACATTGTGGTGGCCGGCGCACCGGCCCTTGCAGTCCTTCGAGATTGCCTCGGTCGACGACGGTAGTCCCAACTATGTCTGGACGACGTGGAGCCGCGGAATCCCGCAGATACCGGTCGGCGATCTCAAGATGGTGACCGAGTGGTCCAAGCTCGGCTTCATCGTGCGCAATCCCTACCAGCCTGGCGCCAAGGCGGCCGACGATCTCACCTACAAATACATCAGCGTCGAACGAACCACCGACAGCACCGACCCAGCAAGCGAGGCAGTATGAGCGACAATCCATTCGTTGGACATTGGACCTACCGCAGCCTACTCAACAATCCCGACGTCGGCGCGGCCTTCAACGATCTCGAATTCGGGCGCGGCACGATCGAGATTGTCGATGCGCCGATGCAGCTATTGGCCGGCACGATCGGCGGCCCTGGCTGGTCGCTCGCCTTGAAGGGATCTCGCGCCTACGGCTCCCCGATGCAGGTCCGCTTCCAGGGCACCGGCGTCGTCAGCGGAGAGCAATGGATCTACGACTACTGGGGTTCGCTGGTGCCGGCGTGGCCCAATGGCGTCGACCAGCGTCCGGCGATCGTCGGCTCGGTGATCAGGACCATTCCGCACAGCGGCGGTGCGCCCGGCACGGTGGCACCGGCCGGCGTGGTGGCGTCGTTCTACGCCGTGCGGGCCGACTGACCTTGGCCGCGTTCGACATCATCGTTGCGGGCGCCGGGCCGGCGGGGGCCGCCGCGGCCCGCTCGCTCGCCCTGTGTGCGCCGGATCTCCGGGTGGCGGTGATCGCTCCCGATGCGCGGCGTGGGCGGGGCGAGGTGTTGTCGCCGCTGGTCCAGCCGGTGCTGCGCCAGCTCGGTCTGTGGCCCGCATTCCTGGCCCAGGGTTTCGCGCCGTCACATCGGATGCTCACCTCATGGGAGGAGGCGGGCCTGAGGTCGAGCGAATGGCTGCTCGCAGCGCGCGGACCGTCCTGGCGCGTCGAGCGCGCCGGATTCGATCGCTGGCTCACGTCCGAGGCCTGCCGCGCCGCCGTCCGCGTCGATGCCAAGGTCTCGGGTCTGGAGCGGGAGGCGGAGGGCTGGTCGGTCGACTGCGACGACGGCAGCAGCCATTCGGCCCGACTGATCATCGATGCGACGGGCCGCGGCCGCGCACTGGCCCACCGCCGGGGTTGGCGGGCAATGACACGGGATCGTCTGATTGCGGCCTACGCCGAGGCGACGATGTCCGGACCGGCTGCGCCGGAACTGCTTGTCGAGGCTTTCGAAGATGGTTGGTGGTACACGCTGGCGCTCGGCGAGGGCAGGCGCGCCTTTGCTTGCATGACCGATGCCGATCTTGCCCACGGTCTCCGGCTGAACTCCCCGGACGGTTGGCGCGCCGCCGTGGCGAGAACGCAATTCGTCTCGGCGATCGCCGGCAAGATCGTCGCGCTCGAAGAGCCTCGCCTGGTGCCGGCGGGGACCAGGTCTGCCGCGATCAACGCCGGCTTCGGTTTCCTTTGCGCAGGGGACGCGGCCAGCGCCTTCGACCCCATCTCGGGGCACGGCGTGGTCAAGGCGATGCGATCGGGCGTGTTCGCCGGCTATGCCGCCAGCGACTGCCTCGCGCGCAACGACGCTTCCGCTCCCGACCGCTATGGCGCGTGGGTTGCGAGGGAAGCCGCGGTCTACGCGACGACGTTGAGCGAACATTACAGAAGCGTGTCGCGATGGGCCGACCGGCTGTTCTGGCGGCGCCGGCGTATGGGCACGTCTTGAAGCCATTTGTTGCAATCGTCTTTCGGAACGACAGGGCGGAAACCATGATGAGAAGCTTTGCGCGAATTGTTTTTATCGTCGCCGCGTTCGGGTCTGCCCTTGCGGGATCGGCGGCAGCGGCTCCCCGGGCCTTCGAACCGCCGCCGACCCTGCCGGGACAGAGCGACGTGGTGCAATTGGAGGCGGCCGTGGCGCCGCCATCCGGCGGTTGCCGGCCGCAAGGCTCGATTTCGCGCCACGGCTCGATCGTCTCCGCGGTGCTGAACTTCGTGCGCGGCCGCTTCTTCATCAACAACCCCGATCCTACCGACCCGCAACCGGACGGGCTGGATCCGGTCGAATTGCGGTCCTATGGCGGCTGCAAGTCGGGCCCCGCGATCTTCGTCAAGCCGGGCGACACCTTGCGCGTCGATCTGATCAATCAGCTTCAGAAGGATGATCCGAGCTGCCTCCCCAATCCTCCGTCAGGACTCGGCCTGCCGGACCTGGTCGGCTGCTTCAACACCACCAATCTGCATACCCATGGCCTGCACGTGTCCCCCGCCGGCAACAGCGACAACGTTCTGCTCAACATCGCGCCACAGACGAAGTTTCCGTACGAGATCAATGTTCCGGCGGACCACCCGGCGGGGACATTCTGGTACCACGCGCACCGCCACGGTTCGACTGCGGTGCAGGTTGCGAGCGGCGCCTCGGGTGTGCTCATCGTCAAGGGCGACCGCGCCTATGTGCCTCCATCACCGCAGAACCCGCGCCCGATAGCCGATATCGACACGGTGCTGCACGATGTGAATGGCTCGCCGATGAAGGAACAGATCTTCCTGTTCCAGCAGATCGCTTACGCCTGCTTCGCCAATCAGCCGGACCAGCCGGGCGGGCCCTGGCAGCAGATCTACACCAGCAAGGGACTCTATGACGTCAACAGCCCCCCCGACATCGCCAACGCGCCCTGGACGTGCCCGCTGCCACTCCCCGGCAAGCCGGTCAGCCCGGGCGTCGTCGAGAACTTCGGCCTGCAACTCGACTCCCCGACGATCTGGGACACCAATGGCCGCTTCACCAGCGTGAACGGCGTCGTGCAACCAACCCTGACCTTGCCGGCCGGCGAGATTCAACGCTGGCGCTTCGTGCATGCCGGCATCCACGACACGATCAACGTTCAGATCGTGCGCGCGACGCCGACGGGCACGACAGATCTGATTGCAACCTCGGCCTTGAGCGGCAACCGGCAGCAGCAGAAGGCCGACCTTCTGGCTGCCTGCAATGCGACGCCCGACACGCTGGTCCCGCAGTTCGAGATCGCCTCCGACGGGCTGACCCGGACCCGGCTTCGGACCGTGCACGCATCTCAGGTCGGCGGCGTGCTTGAATCGAACTACATGCAGCCCGGCTATCGCAGCGACGTCCTCGTCGTGTTTCCTGCGGACGGCGACTACTGCCTGCTCAACCAGGCCGCGCCGCCTGCAGAGCGCGTGTCCAACGGCAATGGCGGCGGCCAGGGACCGTCGACGCCGCAATTGCTGGCTTACGTCCATGTGCGTGGCGGCCAGGCGGTGACCGGCGATTTACAGGCCTATGTGGGCAAGGCGCTGTACGACGCCAATCCGACGCTGCCGGACCCCGTTCGCACCGGACTGCGCGATGGCGACCTGCGGCCATGGGCGCCGTTCGAAACGCTCGCGCCGCCGGCCGTTGGCAGCCAGGAGCAGCAGGCCGCCTTTGTGATCAATTTCCCGGCCTTCACGGTCAACGGCAAGTCATATGATCCGGACGTCGTGAATTTCACGCGCGAGGTGAACACCACCGACGACTGGCTGCTCACCGCGCAAGGCGAGCCGCACATCTTCCACATCCACGTCAATCCGTTTGAGGTCGTCGACGTCACCATTACCAACGCGAACGGTCAGCAAGTCTCGATCTACAACCCCGACGGCACCTGCCGGCCGGAGATCGTGCAGTCGGACAAGCAGCAGCTGGCCAATCAGTATTGTGGCATGTGGCACACATTCCGCGACACGATCATCGTCGAGAACAATTATCAGATCCGGGTCAGGACGCATTACGACCGCTATATCGGGGAGTATGTCCTGCATTGCCACATCCTGGACCACGAGGACGCGGGCATGATGGCCAACATCGCGATCGTCCCCGATCTCAACGCGCCGGGCGGCGGCTTGAAGATGGCGGGCATGCGTCACACCAACGCAGCGGCGAAGCCGGACCATCCCAAACATTGAGCGGCGGCCGAGCGGAGAGGTGTTTGAACGACGAAGGTCGCTATCCCGGTCTATGACGGCGTCGACATGCTCGACGCCGCCGCTGCGGCTGGTCACTCATCGGCACATCGACGATGCGCGATCGCAACTATTTGCTCGATATCCGCGACGATCACGCACCACGATGGCAAGGTTCAGGAGAAGGAGGCCTGACAGGATTGGCGTCGGGAATGACGTCGGCGATAGCCGCCGCCTTGCCGAGAGCTTGGCGATCGAACGCGTGCACGGCCTCCAGATAGGCGGCCAGGAGGCTGTGGCCCCCGCGCAGCGCCTCGACCATTGCTTTCAGATCGTCGCGCGTTCTCATGGCAAAATAATACCATGAACGCGGTTAACAACGCGTTAAACCTGATCAGCCTCAGTGGCGGGGCTCGGCTTGCTCCCCGCTACCATGGTTGATCACCGTGTGGAGCCGGTCCAATTCGGCCTCGAGTTGCTCATTGATCGCCAAAAGCGAACAGACGATGCCACGGACGTCGCCGTTGTAGTCCTCGATAAGCTCATCGACTACTGCATCAAGATCGGCCGGCATCGAAGCGTTCCCCTTTGACAATGATCCATCCGAAACGCAGCTTTTGGGCGAAACTATGAGGAATGCGTTTTTCAATGGTGGCGATGCGGCTCCGGTTCGATGAACGACGATAGTCAGTGGATAACTGGCCCCGAATCGATTGCCCTGCTTGACTGTTTCGTCGCGGCGTCGCGAAGCCATTTCAACTCAGCCCTGCGCTGCTCATTGATAATCAAGACTGATTTGATCGCGGCGCGGAGGTCGCCATTGCAGGCCTTGATAATTTCATCGATCAATGAATCATCGGTTGGCATTTCCGCCTCCCCAATTTCGACTGTGATCAAAAACAAAGAAATCTGGGCGACAGTGCGTTCCACCCCGCAATCCACAAGCGCGCGCCGGTGTGCGCGTCAGTGCGCGGGTGCGCGCGGGCGCGGCCACTGCATTTCCTGTTTCGGTGCCAGGCTTTCGCACGGCGACGCTGCCGGCGGTGAATTCAGCCTGGTATCGGGAAATTCTCTTGGACTTCAAAGGCTTCATGCCCCGGTACGCCACCTTGTCACGGCAAGGTTCTCGCGAAGATCAACTCGGTGCGCGACCGCGTCGCGGAATCCGGTACGCTCCGGCCGGCGCGCAGACGAGGCTGCGGGCTGTTCAGAGCGAACTGCCGCCACAGATGACGAGTTGCTGTCCGGTGATCGCGCCGGCCTCGGATGAGAGGAGAAACGTCACCGCGGCGGCGACTTCCTCCGGGCGGATGAAGCGTCCGATCGGCGGCAGTTTTGGTGCGACATCGCCGCGCGCCGGGTCGTTCAGCATGGGCGTCTCGGTTGCGGCGGGCGCAACGACGTTGACCGTGATGCCGCGCGGCGCGAGTTCGGCGGCCCATGACCGCGCCATGGCGACGAGGGCCGCCTTGGAGGCGGCGTATTGTCCGCGGCCGGCAGCGCCTGACGCGGTGCGGCTGCCGATGAAGACGATCCGGCCGCCCGGCGGCAGGCGCGGGACGAGCGCGTTGGCGAGCCGCTCTGCGGCATCGACATGAAGCCGCCACATGGCCGCGCCGTCATCGTGGCCGAGCTCACCGAGCCGGCCCACTTTGAGGAAGCCCGCGGCGTGAACGAGCGCCGTCGGCGCGATGTCGGCGACCGCGCCGTCGATGGTATCGACATCGTTCAGATCGAGTGCCAGATGCCGAAACGCCGGACTGTCGAACGTCGAAGGCCGGCGGCTGATGCCTGTGACGCGCCAGCCGTCACGCAGCAGCCGTTCGACGATCGCGGCCCCGATGCCCGAGCTGGCGCCGGTGACGAGTGCGTGCGGCATCGCGTTCACGATGTCACTCCGTTGCAGTACCGGTGGCCCAGGATTCCGTCACGCGCACATATTTGATCGCCCGGCGGTGGAAGGTGAACGCAATGTGCAATGCGCCGTCCACGGCCTGCTTGATCGACGGATACGACAATTCGCGATTGGTCTGGTCCCGCGAATTGTTGGTCATGCAATAGCCGTCGCCGGTCTCGACATTGCGTTTGCGCCAGCTCCGCCCGCCGTCGATGGAAATCGCAAGCGTCATCGGCGCCCGCGGCGCGCCCCAGAATGCGGTGCGTCCCTCCCGGGCCGTCGTATCGCCGGCCACCACGGGCGGCAGATCGTCCTCGATCTCGTCGTACAGCGACAGGCGGCGCTCGGTGGCGTCAGCGCTGCTGCTGTCGTTGAAGACGAGCGCGAGATGCCCGTTCGCGAGGCGCGTGAACTGGATCGAGGAGTTGTTGTTCGGAAGCACCGTCGCGGTCGGCGCCGACCAGGTGCGGCCGCGATCGGCCGAGCGGCTCTGATAGATGTTGTCGGCCCAGCGGCTGCGGAACAAGGCCAGCAGGCTGCCATCGGTGAGCCGATCGATGCACATGTGTACGCAGCCGCGACTGCCGGGGACCTCGACGTCGGTCCATGTCCGGCCGGCATCGGCTGAGATTTTTACGGCGCTGGTGTCGTCGTCGCCATTCCATTTTTGGCCGGGCGAACTGCGACAATAGAACACCGGCAGCAGCCAGTCGCCGTTGTCGAGCACCGCGATCGGCTGCCGGATGAAGATGCCGTGGTCCTGCTGCGCGGGAAACAGCGTCTCGATCGGACCCCAGTTGCGGCCGTTGTCGCGGGAGAGCCGCCTGCGGACAAAGGCGGTGTCCTGGTTACCCGAGATCTGGGCAGTCCACATCAGCCATAAGGTGCCATCAGGGGCAGGGAACAGCACCGGGTTCTGCTCCGAGCGCGTCGGGTCGTCGGACAGCTTTTCGGCGGGCGACCATCGTGTCGACCCGCTGGCGAGCCGCGAGAAATAGACAGAGATGTCCGCCATGCCTTCCTGCGTGCCTCCGAACCAGACGCAGCCGAGATCGCCGCTCTCGAGCGGCATCAGGTTGGCCGCGTGATTCTGCACGCAGGGCGAGGGAATGAAGGCATCGTACCGGTCAGGATCTGCGCTGGAGCGGCGGACAAGTCCATCGGCCGCGGTTTCGATCTCGGTGATCATCAGGATGTCCTCTCGACAAAAGCCTTCGACTGCGTCGCTTCGCCGTCCGCCTGGGCGATGGCAGCGGTGCGGGCGCCGTGGTGCAGAAGCCGTTCGAGCGCCATGACGACGAGTGGGGTTGCAGCGGCGACATACATGTTGTCGATGCCGAACGGGTTGCCGAGCAGGTACCAGACCGTCGTCGAGATCGCTGCTCCAATCAGCCCGGCCGTGGCACCGCGGTTGGAGGAAAACAGCGGCAGATAGAAACCCATCATCGCGACGATCGTGATCGACAGCCTGAGCGCGCGCGTGAAGAACGACAGTTTCAGGATCTCTGGAACGAAGAACACGAAGACGAGCGGTATGACGCCGATCAGAATCGAGAACAGGCGCGTCATCTTCAGCTCCCGCTCGGGCGTCGGCTTCCAGTACGGGACATAGAAGTCGCGCACGACCAGCGAGGCGATCGCCAGCGCCACCGTGCAGACGCTGACGAAGATCGAGGCAACCAGTGACGTCGTCACGAACGCCGAGACCAGCGGCGGCATCTTTTCCAAGAACACCGGCAGCGCGTACAGGCTGTTCATGTCGGGATAGAGGTATTTGGCGGCGACGCCGATCAGGGCGAGGACCAGGCCGAGCGGCAGGCAGAAGGCGGCGGCGTAGAATGTTGCCTTGCGCGCCTCATTTGCGCTCGGCGTCGAGGAGATCGCCTGCACGATGAACTGCGTCGAGAAGATCGCGCCGACGGTTCCAAAGGTCCAGGCGAAGATGGTGGTGAAGCCGATCTTGCCGTCCCAGGTGAAATAATGCGCTGGCAATTTCGCCTGCATCGGCGCGATCCCGCCGGTCAGGGACATCGCGACGAAAAGGATGATGAAGATGCCGATCACCTTGATCGCGCTGTGCAGGATCGTGACCCATGCCACGCCCTTGAAGCCGCCGAACACGTAATAGAAGGTGCTCACGGCCGCGATGATGCACATCGCAAGGGGCAGGCTGACGTGCAGCGCGGTGGCGATCGCGGCTGCGCCGCTGACATAGTTGCCGACATTCACGAGCAGCAGCGCGTAGATCATGATCACCGAGACGGTGAGCATGGTCGACTTGCCGTATTTCTGCGCGATCGCGGCGGAGATGGTGTATTCGCCCGACTCGTAGAGCTTCCTGACCATGAACAGGCCGAACAGCAGGAAGCCGATCGAGGCGCCAAGCACCGCCCATCCGGCCGCCATGCCCGACTGAAAGGCTTCCTG
>Ga0335084_10005326_pt1 | contig 12709 bp, 8 predicted proteins | sample Lox_Sample_44_FD_206721 | JGI IMG/M metagenome (GOLD analysis project Ga0335084, IMG submission 206721) | Soil microbial communities from Loxahatchee National Wildlife Refuge, Florida, United States - Lox_Sample_4.4 | ecosystem: Environmental > Terrestrial > Soil > Wetlands | place: USA: Florida... | reverse complement strand
GGCCAGCCGAGGTCGAGTTGACGTTATACAAGCATCCGGATATCCAGGAAGTCGCGATCGTCTCCGCGCCCGATGCGCGGCGCGGCGAGACCGTAAAGGCGGTGGTCGTTTTGAAGCCGCAATCGCAGGGCAGAGTGAGCGCGGAAGACATCATGGTGTGGGCACGCAGCCACATGGCCGCATACAAGGTCCCCCGTGTCGTCGAGTTCGTCGACGCGCTCCCGCGCTCGGGTACCGGTAAGATTCAGTGGCGCGTCCTGCAGGAACGCGCCTGGCAGCACGCTTAACGTGACACGCCAAAAAAAAGCCCCGGTGAGCCCGGGGCAACTCGTGGCGGATTTGAGGTACAGGGCAGTGGGCCCTGGTCCGCCACGCTCAGGAGTAGTCAAGCGTCCAAAGTCGCACACCGTGGACTACAGGCGTTGTCGTAGAGCGCCTGCGGCCTTCCCGGGGGACGAGCGGCACGCTAACAGCGCGTTGGGCTTCGCCTGCGATCCACGTGTGCTTGCTGCACGCTTCGCGATGCCTGCGGCGAAAGCTTCGAATCGACCAAGGCCGGCTGCTAGCTTGCGCATTGCCGCATCACGTTCACATGCAAGGCTAATCGCATGCGGATGTATTTTCCACATCGGTTTCAACGAGAAAACTGACAGTTCGAGAGAATTCACGACGTCGTCCAGCAACGACGCTGTTGCCGCGCAGCACACGCTATTTGTCAAACGCGGGACGCAAAAAGTGTGAAACGCACGCGTGCATCTCCCACAGGCGTGGCCCTTATGACACTCGGGTATTTTGTGAGGGCCGGCGCCGGCCAGCGCCTCATCTGCGCAGGATCACGGCAAAAAACATATCGCCGCGCAGAATCGTCAGGGCCAGCGGTCCTTCGGTCCGCAGCGCCGCGATCAGCTCGCGGGTGGTCCGGACCTTGTGGCGGTTCACCGCCACAATTAGATCCCCGGGCCGCAGGCCATGCGCCCATGCGGGGCTGCCGGGCTCGACGGACAGCACTGCAACAGCTTCGGGACGGCCGTTGCGCTCAGCATTGCCGATGGTCAGCCCGTTCACCTCCGGCACCCTCTCGCCCTGGCCACTCGGGGTCGCTCGCAGCGCTTCCACGCGCAGATGCACCGGGTGCTCCCGCCCTTCACGCAGAACTTTCAACTCCATCTCCGTGCCTACCGCGGCCAGACCGATTTGATTGCGCAGATCAGGCGAGCCGCGCACTGCCCGGCCATTCACCGAGACGATTACATCACCGGCACGCAGGCTGGCCTTGTCCGCCGGCGAGCCCTTGGCTACCTCCACCACCACCGCGCCCCGGGTCGCGGGCGGGACGCCAAGCGAGCTGGCAAGCTCGGGTGTCACATCCTGAGTGGTGAGACCCACTCGGCCCCGCCTCACCTCGCCGTACTTGGCAAGCTGGGTCATCACCGCACGGGCCATGTTGCTGGGAATGGCGAACCCGATGCCCACACTCGCCCCGCTCGGCCCGATGATGGCGGTGTTGATGCCGATCAGCTCGCCCTTGAGGTTGACCAGCGCACCGCCGGAGTTGCCTGGATTGATCGAGGCGTCGGTCTGAATGAAATCCTCGTAGCCTTCGATGTTCAAGCCAGTGCGGCCGAGCGCGCTGACGATGCCCGAGGTCACCGTTTGCCCGAGGCCGAATGGATTGCCGATCGCCATGACATAGTCTCCGACTCGCAGCGAGTCGGAATCGCCCAGCGACAGCGCCCTAAGGTTGTCGCCTTCCACCTTGAGCAAAGCGATGTCGGTTGCCGCGTCGCTGCCCACCAGCTTGCCTTGCAGCCTGCGCCCGTCTTTGAGCGTGACCGCGATCTGCTCGGCATCCTTCACCACATGATGATTGGTGAGCACGTAACCGCTGCGCGCATCTACGATCACGCCAGAGCCCGCCGAGATCTGCGGCCTGGTTTGTTCCGGCAGGCCGAAGAAGCGGCGGAAGAAAGGATCCTGCAGCATCGGGTTGTCCTGCTCCGGCGAGCGCGACAGTACGGCGATGTTGACCACCGCCGGGGTGACCTGCTCCAGCAGCGGCGCAAGCGTGGGCACTTTTCCATCGACGCTCACCGGCGGTATTCCGGCGCCCGCCTGGAGCGGGAACAGCGTGCACATCAACCACGACAGAATTCGTAACAAGCGCATCGTCACCGGATCATCGCCAGGGAAAAAATGTCATCTGCTATCCTACCAACGACTCGACCAGCAGACGAGATATGCACTCACGGGCTTGCTTTTTGCTGCCGGCTTGAGAGCTCACCATGATCGGCGAACACACACGGGCTGCTCTCTGCGCGACGCTGCTGCTGAGTGCATGTGCCAGCACGCCGCCAGCGCCGGCCCGTCCTGCGGTTTCCGCGGCGACCTCCGCGGCTGCGGCATCCTATGCCGCAGCGATGATCGGCAAGCCTTATCGTTATGCCGGCAGCACGCCGGCAGGTTTCGACTGCAGCGGTCTCGTGCAATACAGCTACGGCAAGGCCGGCGTGCGCGTATCGCGCGACACCCAGGCATTGCTCGAGCTCTCGTTTGGCGTCGACCCAGGCGATCTTCGCCGCGGCGATCTGCTGTTCTTCGATGAAGACGGCAAGAAGCGCTCACATGTCGGCATCTACCTCGGCGCCCGCCGCTTCGTGCACGCACCTTCGAGCGGTGGCAAGGTACGCAGCGACAACCTCGATGCAAGTTACTGGCGCAAACATTTCATCGAAGCGCGGCGGCTGTGAAGACAAGTGAAGAGGTGAAGAGGTGAAGAGGTGAAGAGGTGAACAGGTGAAGAGGTGAACAGGTGAAGAGGTGAACAGGTGAAGAGGTGAACAGGAGAGGGCGTCCGATCATCCAGATGTCATTACCGGTTCACCTTTTCACTTTTTCACCTCTTCACCTCATCCGAGCCTATTTGTAACTCCTCGGCGCAGCGGTTAGCATAGCCCGGTCACAACAACCAGCGGAGAAACCACGATGAGCTTCGTATCTGAGTTCAAAGAATTCGCCATGAAGGGCAATGTCATCGATCTGGCCGTGGGCGTCATTATCGGCGGCGCCTTCGGCAAGATCGTAGACTCGGCGGTGAGCGATCTCATCATGCCATTGATCGGACGCATTGTCGGGAAGGTGGACTTCAGCAATCTGTTCTTCCCGCTCTCCGATATCCCCCCGGGGGTACCGCCGACGCTGGACGCGCTTAAGAAGGCCGGCATACCGGTGTTCGCGTACGGCAACTTCCTCACCGTTCTGCTCAACTTCATCATTCTGGCATTCGTGATCTTCATCATGGTGAAGCAGATCAATCGCCTCAAGCGCGAAGCGCCAGCCGCACCCCCGGCCGCGCCGCCTGAGGAGGTCGTGCTGTTGCGTGAAATCCGCGACGAGTTGAAGCGCGCCTGAGGCCTCACGCGTGTCGTCCCCCCGGACGGTTCCACGCGCCGCCGGGGTGTTTGCCGATCGTTCCAATTCTTTCCCCCGACCGTATCCGGCGCTTCAGCACGTGAGATTTGCCGCGGTATATAGTTTTTCATCAATGCTTTAGCGCGCGGCTCGGAGGAGGTTTTGGTGCGTGGCCCGATCCGCATATACTGGCTGCGAAATCCACCATTGCGGCTGCCGCTGGCAATACTCCATGCAGGGACTGGACAACTTCACTAAGATCGAATTGCTCGATCTGGTTCGTGTGCTCGAAGAGCGCATCGCCCAGTTGGATAGCGGGACCGAACAGTCTCGTGGCGCACAGCTCGCTGTTGATTTCATCTACGGACGGGCGCTGCTGGTGCTGGGCAACAGTGGCATCGCGGCGTTCATCTATGACATAGGCGTCGACGCACAGGCCCGCGAGTTCTCCATCATCGGCGTCAACCAGAGCATGATGGCACTGACCGGGTACAGCCGCGAAGAGCTGCTCGGAATGAGCGTCATAAATCTGCTCATGCACCAGGATCGCCAAGGCGTGCGTCGTCTGCTTGGCAACGAGCGCCGCGGCGGCTTCACCAGCTCGGGGTGGCGCCATCGCACACGCACCGGCGAGATTCGCGAAGTGGAGGCGAGCGGGTACGATCTCCAGTATCGCGGCCGGCGCGCGCGCCTGGTGATCGTGCACGATGTGACGCGACGCATGCGCGAGCGGCTCACGCAGCAGCGCCTCGCCTCCATCGTCGAGAACTCGCATGACGCGATCATCGCGACCAGCATCGATGGCAGCGTACTCAGCTGGAATAGAGCCGCGGAGCTGTTGTTCGGTTACGGCCCCGCGGAGATGATCGGTCGCTCCATCGACCCGCTCTACCCGCCGGAGATCGCGGAGCAGGAGAAGGCCGCTACTGGTCCGCGCGTTCTGGCTGGCGAGGCGGTCGACAGCCGCGAGACGGTACGCCTCAACAAGAACGCAGAGCGCATCGATGTATCGATCAGCCTCGCCCCATTACGCGACGCGGGTGGCGCAATCGTTGGCGTATCCAGCATCATCCGCGACATCCGCGCACACAAGGAGGCCGAGCGCAAGCTGGCGGAAAGCCATGAGCGCTTGCGGGCGCTGGCCGCGCTCTCCTACGACTGGTGCTGGGAGCAGGACGAGGACCTGCGCTTCACCTATCACTCTGCGGAGTGGGGACCGTATCGGGATCAGATCCGGCGCACGGTGCTGGGCCGCACGCGCTTCGAGACGCCCATCCAATGGCAGTCGGAGCAGCAGCGCGCCGAACACGCGAAGACGCTCGCCGAGCGCAGGCCATTCAAGGATCTCAACTATCGAGTGCGCGATCCTAACGGCCGCGACTATCACCTCACAGTGAGCGGCGAGCCGATCTTCGATGCGGTCGGAGCCTTCAAAGGCTACCGCGGCATCGGCCGCGACATCACCGACAAGGCAACGCAGGAAGGACGACTGCGCCTGCTCTCCGCGATCGTCGGCTCCTCCGATGACGCCATCATGAGCTGGTCGCTCGCTGGCGTGCTGCTGTCCTGGAATCCAGGGGCCACCCAGATGCTGGGCTATCTGGAGGCCGAGGTACTCGGCAAGAGCGTTTCGGTGCTCATGCCGCCCGGAAATACCGAATGGGAGGAGATCACGCGTCACGTTGCGGGCGGCGGCAAGGTGCAGAATCAGCAGGGTGTGCGCCGCCATCGCAACGGCACCATCATTCCGGTCGCGATCACCTGCTCGGCCATGCGCGATCAAAATGGCAACGCTACCGCTATCTCCTGCGTTGCACGCGACATACGGCGGCAGAAGCTGCAGGAACACCTGGTCGGCGAGAACTATCAGCGGCTCAAGTTGGCGCTCGAATCCGCGGCATTGAGCTTGTGGGACTGGGATATTCCCGCCTCGCGCGTACACTATGACGAGGCTTTCGGGAAACTGCTCGGCTACAAGCCCGGCGAGCTCCCCGAAGATCGCCGGCCCTGGGAGACGCTGCTGCATCCCGAAGACGCGGCCGCGGTGAGCCAGCGCATCGAAGCGCAGCTGCCGGCCTCGAGCGACACGTGCGAGCTCGAGTTTCGCGCGCGCACGCGGGCCGGCGAATGGATGTGGCTGGGGGCGCGCGGGCGCGTGGTAGCGCGCGGGCCCGCGGGCGGGGCCCTGCGCATGATGGGGATTTGTCAGGAGATCTCGGAGCGCAAGCGCGCACAGCATATGGGCCAGATGCTGTCCGCGTTCCTCGATGCCTCCGATGACGTGATCATCGGCCGCACGCTCGATGGCGTCATCCTGTCGTGGAACCGCGGCGCTCAGCGCACCCTCGGCTATGCCCCGGAAGAGGTGATCGGGCGCAACGTGCGCATGCTGGTGCCGGCGGAGCGCATCGACGAGATCGTGAGAATAAGCGACATCGTGCGCGGCGGTGGCACGGTTTCCAATCTCGACACCGTACGCTGCCACCGGAGCGGCCGCGATGTGCATCTGTCGCTCGCGGCCGCCCCGCTGCGCGACGCCGAGGGCAAGGTCATCGGCGTAGCCTCGATCGGCCGCGACATCAGCCAGCGCATCCGTGTCGACGCCGAGCACAGCCTGCTCGCGGCGGTCGTGGACTCCTCGCATGACGCGATCGTGAGCCTCGGACTGGATTGCACGGTCCGTTCGTGGAACCGCAGCGCGGAGCTGATGTTCGGCTACAGCGCAGCCGAGGTGGTGGGGTGCCACTACCGGAGGCTGCTTACCGGCGAATCGCTGGAGCATTTCCGCGCGCGCCGCCCGCGCCTGCAACGCGGCGAGCCGATCGCGCCGTTCGAGACGCTGATCCGGCGCAAGGAAGGCGGCTTTGTGTTGGTGTCTGTGGCCGCTGCCGCGCTGCGCGAAGCCGACGGCCGGATCGCCGGCGTGGCCGCCGTACTGCGCAACATCGGCTCCCACAAGCGGCTGGAACTGCTGCTCGCGCGCACACAGGCGATCGGGCAAGTCGGCGGCTGGGAGCTCGACTGCCAGACCCTGCGCCTGTTCTGGACCAGTGAGACGTATCGCATCCATGGGCTCGATGCCGAGCAGCCAGCGCCCTCGCTCGCGCAATCGCTCAACTTCTTTGCGGCTGAAGCGCAGCCGCAGATACGCGCCGCCGTGCAGCGCGCGAGCGAGCGAGGAGAGCCGTTCGATCTGGAGCTGCCGCTGATTTCGGCGAGCGGGCGCCAGGTGTGGGTGCGGGCGATCGGCGAAGCACAACGCGAGAACAGCACTGTAACGAGGGTGTATGGGACGCTGCAGGATGTGACCGCGCGTCGTGAAACCGAGGACGCGCTGCGCTTGAGCGAGCACCAGCTCGATGCGATCCTGGACCACGCTGCAGAGGGCATCGTGGTGCTCTCTCAGATGGGCACCATCGAGCGCATCAATCGCCAGGCGCAGCGCATGTTCGGTTACGCAGCGCACGAAGCCATAGGCATGGACTTCAGGCAACTCGCCGTGCAGCTCGGCTTCGAGGCCTCGCGCAACCAGGAGCCGCCCGAGGCGTGGACGCGGCGTCTGCTCGGCAGCCATCGCGAGATGACGGGACGGCGCAAGGACAGCACGCTTTTTCCCCTCGAGGTGGCGCTGTCCGAAATCGAGATGAGTCCCGGTCCCGTCCGGCTCAGCGCGGTGGTGCGCGACATCACCGAGCGCAAATCGTGGGAGAGCCGGATCTACAACCTCGCCTATTCCGACTCGCTCACCGGATTGCCGAACCGTCTGCTGCTGCGCGACCGCCTCGAGCACGCGATCGCCGCGGCACAACGCAATCGCACGCTGGTCGGCGTGCTGTTCCTCGATCTCGATCAGTTCAAGACGATCAACGACTCGTACGGACATCACGTCGGCGATCAACTCCTGCGCGATATCGGTGAGCGCACGCGCGGCTGCGTGCGCGAGATCGACACCGTTTCCCGCCTGGGCGGCGACGAGTTCGTGGTGGTGCTGCCGGAATTGAAGGACCGGCAGGATGCGGGCGCCGTGGCACGCAAGATTCTAAGCGCGGTAACCCAGGCGTATCGCATCGATACGCATGAGGTCGCTGTTACGCCCACGCTCGGCATCAGTCTTTATCCGCAGGATGGAATCGACGCGGAGACGCTGCTGCGCAACGCCGACACGGCGATGTATCACGCCAAGGAAGGCGGCCGCAACCGCTTCGAATACTTCCGCTCACAAGGCTAAAGTAAGCGCGAACGGCAGCCCTTTGCTTGACCTGTGGCGCGAGCCTCTCTATCCTCGCCGACTCGTCTTTGATGGTCCCATTACTTCTCCAGTTTCATGGACGTGCTGATCTACCTCGCAGCCAGCTTCTGGCTGGGCGCAGTGCATGCCGCGACTCCAGGGCACGGCAAGACCATCGCTGCCGCTTATATCGTCGGTGTGCGCGGCCAACCCGTGGACGCCTGGATTCTCGGCATCTTCGTAACGTTGTCGCACACCAGTGGAATTCTGCTGGTCGGCCTGCTGGCATCCCTCGGGCTGCCCGGCTTCCTGCCCCATCGTATGGAGGCCTATCTCTCGCTGCTCACCGGACTGCTCGTCATCGCGATCGGGCTGTGGACGCTATGGACTCAGCGCGGCCTGCTGCAGCAACTGCATGCGCCGCGGGCGCACACCCATGACGGTCTGCCCGAGCACACTCACGAACACGAAGGCGCACACACTCATGATCACGATCATGTCCATGCACACGGCGACGCAGATGGGCACCACCATAATGGCGAGGCGGGCTATCACAGTCACGGCTGGGGCTTCAAGCATACGCACGACATGAGCCTGGTGACGGGGAATCGCCCGAGCCTGTGGGTCTTGATCGGCCTCGGCGTGGCGGGCGGTTTGATCCCAGATCCAGCAGCGCTGGGTATCCTGCTCAACGCGCTGGCTCAGGGCAAGATGATGCTGGGGCTGGGAACCGTAATCGTGTTCAGCCTCGGCTTTGCGGCAACGCTGGTGCTGGTCGGCGTGATCGCAGCGAAAGTCGGCCGCAAGATTCTCGACTGGCTGGCCGGTCCGTGGGCGATTCGCATGCAGATCGGCACGTCACTGCTGATTGTGGTGGTAGGGCTGGTGCTGACATATCAGGCGTGGCGGATGTTGTCGCAGTTGGCTTGAAAAAAAGAGCCAACCGCCAACGCAGAGGCGCAGAGAGCGCAGAGGGCCGCAGAGAAAAACACGACGAGTGGGCCATAGTACTGCGTGATCGAGCAAAGACGCACGCCCCACGTGAAATCTCCGGCTAGCGGATCCTTCTTCTCTCTTTGGTTTTCTCTGCGGCCTCTGCGTTCCTCTGCGCCTCTGCGTTGGCGGTTGGGTTTAGTTAGTGCCCAGGCACCATCCCTACATACCCCGAAATATCCGCATACCACACATTCCCCGCCGCGTCCGTCGTCACACTGTAAGGACGCGCCGTCTCTCGCGGCAAAGGCGTGAAGCTCATCTGTCCGTCACGCAAGCGTCCCAGGGCGCCTCCACGCAGCACCCCGAACCAGACTGTGCCGTCGGGTGCGACGGCGATACCCGACGGGGCGCCCTTGTCCTTGGGGAGCGGATACTCGGTGAACTTGCCGTCCAGGAAATGCGCAATCATGCCGGCACCGAACTCGATGATCCACACACCGCCCTGCTTATCCACCGCAACGTCGGTTGGCCCTGCGCTCGGCGTCGGCAGATCGTACTCCTTCATCTCGCCCGAAGCCGCTATGCGCAGCAGCTGATTGCCAGACTGCAATGTCGCCCACACTGTGCCGTCGGGCGCAACGGTTACACCGTATGGTCCGCCGCGCAGCGACTTGAACTCATGCCGATCGAGCTTGCCGTCCTTCAGACGCGTAATGCTGTAGGCCGTCGATTCAGCGAACCAAACTGCGCCGTCAGGCGCCACTGCCAGCCGCGCCAGCCGCGCGACCGGAGTGCCGAGCGGAAATGATTTCGTCTGCCCGTCCTCGGTGACGCGGGTCACGGCAATCTTGGCTGGATCAGTGATCCAAGCCGCACCGCTCGAGTCCACCGCGAGACCGATCGGCTCCACGTTGCGCCCGCCGGTCTTAGGCACGCGCTGCACCTTGCCATCGCGCACCAGACCGACACCCTCGCCGAAGTCGATGGTGAACCAGATGCTGCCATCGGGCGCGGCCGCGACCGTGGTCGGAATGTCGGTTGCCACCAGCATCGGATATTCCACCGCGCCGGCTGCCTTGCGCGATGGTAACTTCCACACGGCCGCCGCTGCGCCGGCGACCAGCAGCAAAGCAACCAGCACGTAGAGCGCGGCGCGTCTATTGAGCATCAGGATATTCCAGTCGAAGAGGTCGACCTGCTGGAGATTTTCATCAGCTTGCGTACCAGGTACGCGGCAGCGACGACGAACAGGATGAAGAATGCCGCAGCGCCGAGCAGGCTGATCGGGTCGACCTGAGACAGCAGATTGCTGCCCTCGAGCGCGCGACGCCGGATCTCGTGATAAGGCGTGAGCGAGAACGGCACGTACAACGTTGCCGCGGCATGCGGATCGCGAATCAGCGCGCCTGCTTCGAGATGCACCGGCAGGTTGCCCTGCTCCTGCTGCCACGTCTGCGCGCCATCGGCGCTCCGATACAGGCCACGATGGGTCGACACCGAGATCATGTTGCCATCTTCGGAGGCGATGACGCCGCGCATCTGCGTGTCTGGATCGGGCAGTCCCTGACCAACGCTCACCCAGCTGCTGCCGCCGTCATCGCTGCGAAATAGCCGACCTGCGCCGCCGGCCCACACCCGCCTGGCGACCATATCGGCTGCGACCATCTCGAGCTGTCCGTCGGGAAGTCCCGCAGAGCGCGCCTGCCAGGACGTTCCATCATCGGCGCTGGCGTACAGCGAACCCTGCACGATGGTAACCAGGTTGTGCGGCGAATCTACAGGAACAGCCATTGCAACGGGCGCCGCGGGCAGGGCCTCGCCGATGCGCACCCAATGTAGACCATGATCGTCGCTGCGATAGCTGCCGCGCGCACCGACCACATAGAACTGCGACGGCTGCGCACCGGCGAGGATCGCGAGCGCGGGGGTCGCTGACGGCGAGAGGTTCACCGGCTGCCACTGCCCGCCGGATTCGCTCACGAATACGCCGGCGGCGGTAGCAGCGAGCACAGCCTTGCCGTCGCGCGCGAACGCGACCGCGAGGGTGGGCCCGATAAACACGGGCGAACGCTCCTGCACCCAGTCGCGGCCGCCGTTGCGTGAGCGCAGCAGACGCGTGTCGGTGGCATAGAGCAAATGATTGGCGTCGAGCGGATCGATCGCCACCGTGATGGCACCGCCGACAAACAGGCCGGCATCGACCGGCATCCAGGTCGCGCCGCCGTCGCGGCTGCGAAACGTACCGCCCCAGGCGCTCGGATCGTGCGCCGCGCAGGGCTGCACGAGGCCGACGATGCAGATCAGAAAGACGCCGATACGAAGCAGCACGGGAGCTCAAAAAAAGCGGGTTCTAAAATGCTGCGAGGAGGCGGGTAACCCCGACTCCTCGCAGCTCAACAGCTACGCCCTAAACGCGGTTTACTTGGGCTTACGCGACTGCTCGCCATTGGACAGCGCGATCTCCGCCATGCGCGAACCGTTGATCCCGACCCAGGAGTTCTTGGTCAGAGGATATTTGTCCGAGTAGGACAGAGGCTCGTGCGCGGACACGCAGTTCTGATAGCCACCGGTGATCTTGTAGCACTTCTCGTAGGCCAGGAACTGCTGCACGGTGTCGGTCTGCTGCGGATTGGCGATCATCCAATCACGGATGCCTTCCCAGGACGAGTACGCGTCCGAACCGAACACCAGCTTGCCGATGCTGGTGGGTACTTCCAGCAGCTGCGAGCCCGCAGTATGTGCGCGAAATGCCGGATGGATCTTCACGCCGGGGGCGATTTCAGCTTCGCCATCGACGATCACAGCCTTGCCGGCCAGCACTTTGCCGTAGATCTCATCCAGCGTCTTCGGCGGATAGCCGCAGGCTGGCGTGCGCATGCAACCGCCCTTGCTGGTGTTGACTGCGCTGATGTGGGACTCGGGATAGTTGAGCGCCCACTCGATCCCCTTCAGCTCTTCCCTCTGCACATACAACACGGCGTTGGGGAAATCCATCAGCTGGCCGGCGTGATCCCAGTGACCGTGACCGATGACGATCTTGGTCACGTCGTTAGCCGAGAAGCCCAGCATCTTCAGCTGATCGGGCAAGGGCGCCCAATGCTGCGTACCGGTCATCTTGAAATAATCCTGCTGCTTCCAGCCGGAATCGTAGAGGATCAATTCTTTGCCGCACTTGATCACGCCGACGTTGACCGGCAGATCGACCGTGTTGATGTTGTTGTTCGCGCTCGTGCTGCCGGGCACAAACGCGCGGTCGGGCATGAAGGCCCCGAACGGCACGCCCATGAACCGGCTGCTTTCCACCAGCCACACCGAGCAGTTCTGTGCATACGCGCCAGCCGAGCTCAACAAGCCGAGCCCTGCCACCGCGGCTGTAGCTAACGCTCCTACCAGCTTCTTCATCGCTACCCCCCATCGGTTATTATGAAACGTACAACACTTGGACTAGCTACCTGCTGGCTCGCCGTTCCATTTGCGAGCCATCAGACTTCCACTACTTCCTCGGCTCCGATCGATTTGCTGTCGATCGACCGGTCGCTCAGTTCGGCTTGAACTCCGCGGGCCAGAGCACGCCACCCACTCTCAACAGGTTCTCCGCCGCGGCGAAGCTCAGTTTCTGCGCCTTCACCAGATGCTCGTCGCGACCGTCGCCGGCGACCTTGATCATCTCTTCCGACGCGCTCTCATATTGCTTGAGTGCGTTCAGATACGTCTGATGCTGCTGCTCGAGGGAAGCTGGCGCCTTCAGCTTCGCTGCGGCCCCATAGGCCTCGCGGAAGGCTTTCACCAGCGGGTTGACACGATCCTTCACCGCGGCGCGATCGATCTCGCCCATCTTGTACGAGAGCCCGGTGAAGGTCATCCTCACGGCGTTGCTCTTGACCTGCTCGTGTACCGGCCACAGTGCCGCCGCATAGTTTTCTTCTTCGGCCGAAAATGCCGGACGCTGCTGGTGTCCGGTAAAGGCGCCGCCCGCTGCCTCGGCCGTTGCAGATGTAGCCTGCCGCGTCTCACGCACCATGGCGATGGCCGCCACGGCACCCAGGCCAACGAGCAGCGCGCCAATGGCGAGTTGCTTGAGCTTGATGCGAGCCACAGCAGGCGTTGCGTTCACGGTTGATGACATCCTTGAGAATC
>Ga0335084_10005324_pt1 | contig 12712 bp, 9 predicted proteins | sample Lox_Sample_44_FD_206721 | JGI IMG/M metagenome (GOLD analysis project Ga0335084, IMG submission 206721) | Soil microbial communities from Loxahatchee National Wildlife Refuge, Florida, United States - Lox_Sample_4.4 | ecosystem: Environmental > Terrestrial > Soil > Wetlands | place: USA: Florida... | reverse complement strand
GCTGTCCTGGAAGTTCTCCATCCGGGGGCCGAAGAGCACCGGCTTCCCGCAGGCGGCGGGCTCGAGGATGTTCTGCCCGCCGCGCCGCCCGAAGCTGCCGCCCACGAACACCACGGTGGCGAGCTGATAGGCACGCACCAGCTCGCCGATGGTGTCGAGCACGATCACCGGGTCGGGCCCGCCTGGCTGCGAGCGCAGGCGCGCCTTCAGCCCCATGCCGCGGGCCAGGGCCAGCACCCGGGGAGCGCGCTCGATGTAGCGCGGGGCGAGGAGGAGGCGGAGGTCCGGGTGCTCGCGCCTGAGGATGGAGAAGACCTGGAGGAGCGCGGCCTCCTCGCCCTCGTGCGTGGAGCCGCACACCCAGAGCCGCTCCCCCTGCAGCGCCAGCGCCTGGCGCAGCAAAGGCTCCTCGCCTTGCGGCACGCTCACCGCCAGGGCGTCGAACTTGGTGTTTCCCGTCACGTACACCCGGTCGGGCGGAGCGCCGAGCGAGAGCGCGCGCTCGGCCTCGTCGTCCGCCCGCATCATCAGGACGTCGAACTTCTCCAGGAGGTTTCCCACCAGGCGGAAGAGGAGCCGGTAGCGGGGCACGTTGCCCGGCCCCAGCCGCCCGTTGGTCAGCGCCAGCTTCACCCCCGCGGCGCTGGCCGCCTGGATGAGCTGGGGCCAGAGCTCGGTGTACTCCAGCACCAGCACGTCGGGCCGCAGCGCGGCCACGGCCCGGCGGCAGGCGCCCGGGAGATCGTAGGGAAGGAAGGTGACCAGCTCCGCCAGGTCCTGGGGCACCAGCCTCTGCTGCGCCATGGCCGCCCCCGAATCGGTGACCGCCGAGACGATCACCTTGGCGTCGGGGCGCAGCGACTTCAGCTCGCGGACGATGGGCACCAGGCCCAGCACGTCGCCGGCGGAGGCCCCGTGCAGCCAGATCCGCGGGCCGCCCGGAGGAAGGATCACCCCGTCGTAGAAGCCCAGCCGCAGGCGGATGCCCTGCCGCACCCGGGGATGGAGGAGGAGGAACGGCAAGAGGAGCCAGAAGAGCAGGTACTCGGCGGCGATCGCGGCCCAGGTCAAAAGCGCGTCCCCACGGAGATGCCGGGCTCGAAGAGGAAATGCGTGGTGGTGCTGGGGCCGGGCTTGGTGGCCAGCTCCACCGCGGCGCCGGGGGAGAGCTGCACCGGCCCCAGGTCGAAGGCCGCCGCCAGCCCCAGCCCTCCGGAGAGGACAGGAGACCACTCCAGATACGAGGTGGAGGTGGCGAGGCCGACGATCCGGTCGTGCCAGGCCTTGATCCAGTAGGCGCGCAGGAAAGGCGAGGCGGTGAGGGCGAAGAGGGAGTTGATCCGCCAGGTGGCGATCAGCGGCACCTCCACCCCCAGGGCGCGGTAGTTCCAGACGTCGGTCTGCGATTGCCCGTCGGCGGTGCGATCGATCTGCTGCTCCGCGCTCACCCCCACCACCCGGCCGCCCAGCTCCAGCGCGATCCCGCCCCCGGCCGGCACGTCCCGCAGGCGCACCCGGGTGCCCAGGGCGCCGCCGGCGAGCATGGGGACGAAGGGGATGACCGGGTTGGTGAGCTTGAGCTGGGCCTCCAGCGCCACCCGCGACCAGGCCTGCCAGCGTACGGTCAGGTCGGAGGAGACCCAGGTGGAGACTTCGTACTGCTGCGCCTCGGGAGGAGTGGCGGGGAGGTCGTGGACGTCGCTGGGCCCCGCCAGCACCCTCCCGCTCTCCAGCGAGATGCTGGCGTGGACGTCGCCCTTGGCCAGGTCGCCCGCCGGCAGGAACGTGCCCGCGCTCACCACCGGCAGGGCGCAGCCGAAGGGGAAGAGCGCCAGCAGCGCCCCTCTCACCCGGAGAGACCCGGGAAGGTGTCGCGCAGCCCGTCGAACATGAACTGCACGGCGATGGCGCCGATGATCAGGCCGATCACCCGGTTCATCACGCTCAGGCCGGTGACGCCCAGCAGCCGGGAGATGCGCTCGGCGGCCACCAGCATCAGGTAGCTGGCCAGGCAGGTGAGCGCGATGGAGAGCACCACCGGCACGGCGAAGAGCTTGCGCCCCGCCTTCCCCATCAGGGTGGCGACGGTGGCGATGGAGCCGGGCCCGGCGAGGATGGGGATGGCCAAGGGAAAGATGGCCACGTCCTCCTTCTCCGTCCCTTCCCGCTCCTCCTCCGGCGTCAACCGGGTGCGCTGCGGCTGGGCCCTGAGCATCTCGATGGAAGTGAGCAGCAGGAGGACCCCGCCGGCCACCTTGAAGGCGCCCAGGGTGATTCCGAACACCTTGAAGATCAGCGTCCCCGCCACCGCGAAGGTGGTGAGGACGAAGAAGGCGGCGATGGAGGCGCGCCGGGCCATGTCCTTCCGCTTTTCCGGCGGATCGTCGCGGGTCATGGCCATGAACACGGGGATGGCGCCCATGGGGTCGACGACGAAGAAGATCGCCGAGAGCGACAGCAGGCTGAAGCTGAGCCACTCCTTGATCATGCGAAGCGCCGGCTGTTCACGTTCCAGCGCTTGTGTACCACCCTTTGCTTTCCGGCGCGCTTCGCCGTCGTTACCATTCCCTCGTGGAGGAAGCGACGTATCGCGAGCTGGTGGAGAACGCCAGCGACATCATCTACGCCCACGACCTGGAGGGGCGCTTCATCTGGGTGAACCGGGCCTGCGAGCGGGCGACCGGCTATACCCGCGAGGAGATCCTCCGCCTGCGCATCTGGGACCTGCTCGCGCCCGAGTGCCGGGGTGAGATGGAGAAGAACGTCTCCGCCGAGATGCGCAGCTTCGAGGTGGAGATGGTGGCCCGCGACGGACGCCGCATCCCCATGGAGGTGAAGACCCGGCTGGTGCACCGGGGCCAGATGCCGGTGGCCGTGCAGGGCATCGCCCGCGACGTCACCGAGCGCCGGCAAGCGGCGGAAGCGATGCGGGAGAGCGAGGAGCGGTACGCGCTCGCCGCCCTGGGCAGCAACGACGGGCTCTGGGACTGGAACCTCAAGACCAACCGGATCTTCTTCAGCGCCCGCTGGAAGGAGCAGCTGGGGGCCGGGGGGGACGAGATCGGCGAGGAACCGGACGAGTGGTTCGACCGGGTCCATCCCGACGACCGCGAGCGCCTCTTCGCCGACCTGGACCAGCACCTGGAGGGCCGGACGGCGAACCTGGAGGTGGAGCACCGGGTGCGCCACTTCGACGGGAGCTGGCGCTGGATGCTGGTGCGGGGAGCGGCGGTGCGCGACGGCGCGGGGAAGGCGTACCGGGTGGCGGGCTCGCAGACCGACATCACCGCCCGCAAGCGGGCGGAGGAGAAGCTGGTCCACGACGCGCTCCACGACGGGCTCACCGGTCTGCCCAACCGGTCGCTGTTCACCGATCGGCTGGGGCAGGCGCTGGCCTTCCAGCAGCGCCGGAGCGACTACCGCTTCGCCGTGCTGCTCCTGGACATGGACCGCTTCAAGACCGTGAACGAGAGCCTGGGCCACACCCAGGGGGACGCGCTCCTGGTGCAGGTGGGGCAGCGCCTGCGCGCCATCGCCCGGCCCGGCGACACGGTGGCCCGGCTGGGCGGCGACGAGTTCGCGCTGCTGTTGGGCGACTTCTCCGACCCGGAGGAGCCGGTGCGCACCGCCGCCCGGGTGCAGCAGGCGCTCTCCGCCCCCTACGACCTGGACGGCACCGAGGTGTTTGCCAGCGCCTCCATCGGCCTGGCCAGCGGGACGCGCGACTATTCCCAGCCCGAGGAGCTCTTGCGGGACGCGGACACGGCCATGTACCGGGCCAAGGCCCTGGGGCGCGCCCGCCACGCGGTCTTCCAGCCCGAGATGCACGCCACCGCCCGCGCGCAGCTCCAGCTCGACACCGACCTGCGCCGGGCCATCGAGCGGGAGGAGCTGCGGCTGCGCTACCAGCCGGTGGTCTCGCTGGGCAGCGGGCGGATCTGCGGGTGCGAGGCGCTGATCTTCTGGGAGCACCCCGCCCGGGGGGAAATCCCTCCCGGCGACTTCATCCCCGCCGCCGAGGACACGGGGCTGATCGTCCCCATCGGCCGCTGGGCGCTCTCCAACGCCTGCCGGGATGCGCGGACCTGGAACGACGCGCTGGCGGACGGCAACCCGGTCTCGGTCAGCGTCAACCTCTCCGCCCGCCAGCTCTTCGACCCCGGGCTGCTGGACGACGTGCGCGGCGCGCTCGCCGGCAGCGGCCTCCCCGCCCCCCGGCTGCGGCTGGAGGTGACCGAGAGCGTGATCATGGAGCACGCGGGGACCGCCGCCCTGCTCCTCGACCAGCTCAAGGCGCTTTCGGTGGGCCTCTTGCTCGACGACTTCGGGACCGGCTACTCCTCGCTCAGCTACCTGCACCGCTTCCGCTTCGACACCCTGAAGATCGACCGCAGCTTCGTCGCCCGGCTGGAGCGCTCGGGGAAGGAAGTGGAGATCGTCCGCACCATCATCAGCCTGGCGCGGGCCCTGCAGATGGCGGTGGTGGCGGAAGGGGTGGAGAGCGCCTCGCAGGCGCGGCAGCTGCGCGAGTTGCAGGTGGACTTTGCCCAGGGGTACTGGTTCTCCCGGGCCCTGGAGGCGAACGCCTTCCGGGAATTGCTCCGCTCCCGCCGCAGCTTCCCGCTGCCGCCCGTCTCCCGGCGGGAAGCGCGGCCCTGAGGATTCCGCTCCGCTCGCCGCTCCTTCGAGCCCTGTGATAGACCCGCGCGGAATGGCGGCCCCGAACCCGTCGCTGGCGGAGGAGCTGAAGAGCCTCCGCATCGATCGCGCCCCCGAGAGGCGGGGGCTGCCGCGCTGGCTCCTGCCCGCGCTGGCGGTGGCCGTCCTCGCCTTGGGGGCGTTCTTCGCCTGGCGGGCGCTGGGGAGCCGGCTCTTCGCCCCCGAGGTGGACATCTCCACCATTTCCCTCGTCTCGCCCGCGCAAGGCGCGCAGCTGCTGGTGGCCACCGGCTACGTGGTGCCGCAGCGCAAGGCCAACATCTCCCCGCGGATCGGCGGGCGGGTGGCGAAGATCTTCGTGGAGGACGGGACGGTGGTGAAGGCGGGCCAGGTGATCGCCGTCCTGGAGGACGCCGACTACCGGGCGCAGCTGGCGCAGGCGCAGGCGGACCTCAAGGCGGCCGAGGCGCGGGAGGTGCGGGCGCAGGTCGACCTGCAGGACGCGCAAAGGCAGTACGACCGGGAGCAGATCGTGCAGAAGCAGGGCGTCTCCACCCCGGCGGCGCTGGACGCGGCCACGGCCAAGCTGGGCGTCACCAAGGCGGCGCTGGCGGCGAGCGGGGCGGAAGTGGCGGCGGCCAAGGCGCGGGTGGAAGTGGCGAAGGTGAACCTGGACAACTGCTACGTGAAGGCGCCCTTCTCCGGCCGCATCACCCAGAAGCTCACCGACGTGGGGGAGATCGTCTTCGGGTTCACCAGCGCGGGCAACGCCGGCAACGGCGGCATCGCTTCTCTGGCCGACTTCGACAGCCTGCAGGTGGAGGCGGACGTCTCCGAGTCGCAGGTGGCCAAGCTGGCCATCGGGACGCCGGCGGAGATCGTGCTCGATGCCTTCCCCGACCGGCGCTACCGGGGCAAGGTGGCCGAAGTCCGGCCGCGCGTCGACCGGGCGAAGGCCACGGTGACGGTCAAGGTGGCCTTCGTGGACGACGCGAGGGACGTGCTCCCCGACATGGGCGCGAAGGTGACCTTCCTCACCAAGGCGCTGGACGAGGCCGCGCAGAAGGCGCCTCCCACGCCGGCGGTTTCGCCCGACGCGCTGGTCGACCGGGGAGACTCGAAGGCGGTGTTCGTTCTCCAACCCGACGGGACCGTGCGCAGCGCGCCGGTGATCACCGGCGGGCCGCTGGGCAACCTCCTCTCGCTGCGCCAGGGCCCCGCCCCGGGGACCCGCGTGGTGCGCTCCCCCCCACCCGACTTGAAGGACGGCATGCGCGTCAAGGAGAAGCAGTGATGGCCGAGACCCTTTCCGCACCCCAGACGGCGAGGCCGATCATCGAGATCCGCGGCCTGCGCAAGGTCTACCAGCGCGAGCGCCAGTCGGTCACCGTGCTCGACGGGATCGACCTCGACGTCCCGGACGGCGCCTTCGAGGCGCTGATGGGGCCCTCGGGCTCGGGGAAGACCACCCTGCTCAACCTCATCGCCGGCATCGACAAGCCCACCAGCGGGTCCATCCGGGTGGCGGGCGAGGAGATCGCCAACCTGGGCGAGGGGTCGCGGGCCCAGTGGAGGTCGCGCACCATCGGCTTCATCTTCCAGTTCTACAACCTGATGCCGGTGCTGACGGCGGCGGAGAACGTGGAGCTGCCGCTCTTGCTCACCAGGCTGGGGCGGCAGGAGCGGAAGCGGCGGGTGGAGGTGGTGCTCAAGCTGGTGGGCCTGCTGGACCGGATGGACCACACCCCGCGCCAGCTCTCCGGCGGCCAGCAGCAGCGGGTGGCCATCGCCCGGGCCATCGTGGCCGATCCGAAGATCATCGTCGCCGACGAGCCCACCGGTGACCTGGACCGCAAGAGCGCGGAGGAGGTGCTGGCGCTCCTGCGCACCCTGAACGAGACCCTGGGGAAGACGGTGGTGATGGTCACCCACGATCCCCACGCCGCCGAGGCCGCCAAGGTCCGCCGGCGCCTGGACAAGGGGCAGCTCACATGACGCTCCCCGGGCTGACGCTGCGGAACGCGCTCTTCCGGAACAAGACGCGCTCCTTCCTCACCATCTTCGGGGTGGTGCTCTCGGCGGTGGCCTTCCTCTTCCTCCGCACCATTCTCACCGCCTGGTACGCCAGCGCGGAGGCCTCCAGCGCGGACCGGGTGGTGACCCGCAACGCGGTCTCCCTCATCAATCCCCTTCCCTTGAGCTACGCGGCCCGCATCGCCCAGGTGCCCGGCGTCACCAAGGTGACCTGGAGCAACTGGTTCGGAGGCATCTACAAGGACCGGAAGAACTTCTTCGCCCAGTTCGCCATCGACGGGCAGAGCGCGCTGCAGGTCTTCAGCCTGCGCTTCGTCCAGGGCTCCAAGGAGGACTTCCTCGCCGACCGCAACTCCTGCCTGGTGGGCAAGGGGCTGGCGGAGAAGTACGGCTGGAAGATCGGCGACACCATTCCCCTCTTCAGCGAGATCTACCCCGGGGACTGGAAGTTCCGGGTGGCCGGCATCATCGAGGGCACCGACGACCAGAGCGTGGCCAACGTCATGTACTTCCACTGGGCGCGACTGAACGAGGCCCTCCCTCCCAGCCGCAAGGACACGGTGGGACTCTTCACCGCCACCGTGGCCAACGCCAGCGAGTCGCCGCGGGTGATCCGCGACATCGACGCCACCTTCGCCAACAGCGACAACGAGACCCACACCGAGACCGAGAAGGCCTTCCGCCTCTCCTTCGTCACCGGCTCCGGCGCCATCCTCTCCGCCCTGGAGACGGCCAGCGGGGTGATCCTGGTGATCATGGCCCTGATCCTGGGCAACACCCTGGCCATGGGCCTGCGCGAGCGCATTCCCGAGGTGGGGGCGATGCGGGCCATCGGGTTCCTGCCCAGGCACGTGCGCAACCTGGCGCTGGGCGAAGGGGCCTTGCTGGGCGCCATCGGGGGCCTTCTGGGGGTGATCCTCGCCCGTCCGATCCTCTCCGGGTTCGGGCGCGCCATGGCCCAGTTCGGCTTCCTCAGCAACGTCAGCTTCAAGCTCTCCACCGGCATCGCCACCGTGCTGGTGGCGGCGGGCATCGGCGCGGCCGCCAGCGCCTTCCCCGCGGTGCAGGCGGCGCAGATGGCCATCGTGGACGCGCTGCGGAGGCAGGAATGATCCCGCTCTCCTACAACGTCCGCTCCATCCTCCGCCGGCGCTTCTCCGCCTTCGCCACCGCCTTCGGACTGGGGCTGGTGGTCTTCGTCTTCGCCGCGGTGCTCATGCTCGCCCGGGGCGTGGAGGAGACGCTCAAGTCCACCGGGGTGCGGGAGAACGCCATCCTCCTGCGCAAGGGCTCCACCTCCGAGCTGACCAGCTTCCTTCCCCGCGAGGCGGCCAAGACTTTCGCCGCCGACGCGGCGGTGGCGGTGGAGGGGGGCAAGCCGGTGGCCTCGCCCGAGCTGTTCGTCATCTTCCAGCTCCCCCGGGTGGACAAGAGCGGCACCGCCAACGTGGGCATCCGGGGGGTGACCAGGGACGGCTGGGAGCTGCTGCGCTCGAAGAGCATCAAGCTGGTGGTAGGCCGGCCGCCGCAATGGGCCACCAGCGAGATCATGATCGGGCGCGCGGCGCGCGGTCGCTACACAGGGGCGGAGATCGGGCAGAGCATCACCATCGCCCGGCGGCAGTGGCAGGTGGTGGGGATCTTCGACGCGGCCGGGGCCGCCTTCGACAGCGAGATCTGGGCGGACGCCGACCAGATCGCCGACGCCGCCCGGCGCACCGGCTACTCGACGATGACCGTCCGCCTGCGCAGCCCCTCCGAGTTCGAGAGCCTGCGGGCCACGGTGGACGCCGACCCGCGCTGGAACCTGGAGGCCAAGCGCGAGGACCGCTTCTACGAGGAGGCCTCGGGCCAGCTGGCCACCTTCATCCGGGTGCTGGGCGTCGCCATCTCCATCTTCTTTTCCCTGGGGGCGACGCTGGGGGCAATGATCACCATGTACGCCCAGGTCGCTTCCCGCGTGCGCGAGGTGGGGACGCTGCGGGCGCTGGGCTTCCGCAGGCGATCGGTGCTGGGCAGCTTCCTGGTGGAGAGCCTGATGCTGTCGCTCCTGGGCGCGGCCGCGGGTTGCATCTTCGCCTCGTTCCTGGCGGCGGCCAGTTTCACCACCACCAACTGGTCCTCGTTCACCGAGATCAAGTTCCGCTTCCACTTCGCCCCGGACATCGCCCTGAACGCGACGATCTTCGCCATCGCCATGGGCCTTCTGGGAGGCCTCTTCCCCGCCACCCGGGCGGCGCGGCTGCAGATCGCGGAGGCGACCAAGGGATGAAGACGCGCGCGGAAGCCGTCGCGCTGTTGCACGAGTTCACCCTGTCCGACGCCCTGCGCAAGCATGCGCTGGGGGTGGAAGCGGCGATGAAGGCGTACGCGGGATGGTTCGGGGTAACCGATCCCGCGGAAGTGGAGAAATGGGGCATCGTCGGGCTGCTCCACGACTTCGACTACGAGCAGAATCCCACCGAGGACACGCACCTGCACGTAGGGACCCGCGTGATGCGGGAGCGGGGCTGGCCGGAGGAGATCGTGGAGGCGGTGGCTTCCCACGCCGACTACATGAAGATCCCCCGGGATACGCCCCTGAGGAAGGCCATCTACGCCTGCGACGAGCTGGTGGGGTTCATCGGGGCCTGCGTGAAGGTGCGGCCGACGAAGAAGGTGGCCGACCTGCCGCCCGAGTCGGTGGTGAAGAAGTTGAAGGACAAAGCATTTGCTCGCAGCGTCGACCGATCCTACGTCTACGGGGGCGCCGAGGCCCTGGGCCGGCCCCTGCTGGAGCACGTGGCCTTCCTCATCGAGTCCCTCAAGCCCGTGGCGGACCAGATCGGCCTGTAGAAGGATTGCGCGCCGCGACTTGACTTGGCGAGCCGCCAGAAAGCCATCAACGCCGCGCAGCACCGCCCAAAAAGACAGAGGAGGGGCAGATGCGGAAACTGTCCGTTCCATTCCAGCGTCCCGCGCTCGCCGCGGCGGCTCTTCTCGCGGCCCTGGGGCTCTCGCCGCCAGCCGCGGCGAGGGTGACCCGGATCGTCATCGACAAGGTGACGCCGCTCTCCGGCCAGACCCTGGCCTACGAGCAGGTCGCCGGGCGCCTGTTCGGGGAGCTGGATCCGTTCGACTCGCACAACAGCATCATCCAGGACATCGAGCTGGCCCCCAGGAACGCGCACGGCAAGGTCGAGTACATGTCGACGTTCCTGCTGGTGAAGCCGGTCGACATGTCCTTGAGCAGCCACCTGATGTGGCAGGACGTGCCCAACCGGGGCGGGCGGATCGTGCTGGCGGCGGCCAGCCGGCAGGAGGGGGACATCGGCCTGAGCAGCGGCTGGCAGGGCGACAACTCCGGCGACACCGCCCGGGTGCCCAACGACCTCGACGTCACCGCCCATCCCAACATCACCAACGACTACGCCGTCTGCCCCGTCGCCAAGCACCGCAACGGCAAATCCATCACCGGGGTGGTGATGGGCCGCATCCTCAACGGCGGCGGCTTCGACTCCAGCGGGCCGGTGGGCTGCAGCGCCTTCCATCCCGTCACCCACTGGTGCCTGGACTCCTCGCAGATCATCGAGCACTCCAACCCGCTCGCCTACCAGCCCATCAGCCTGGACACCCGCGACTCGCGCCTGGAATCGCGCGACCACGAGACCACGACCGGGATCGTCACCGGCCGCCACGTCTTCCACCACGGCGAGTGGGCCTGGGCGCACTGCGACGCCACCCACCCGTTCCCGGGCACGCCCACGGGGTCGGAGATCTGCATGCGCGACGGCTTCGCGCCCGCCAAGGTGCACCAGGTGGTCTTCACCTCCAAGGATCCGCCGCTGCTCGCCGTGGGCACCGCCGCCTTCCGCGACGCCGCCGCGTTCTTCAAGTACGAGACCCACGACGACTTCGGCAACCCCAGCCCCGTGGCCAACGGCGTCCGCTGGGTGATCACCCGCGGCAGCTCGCAGTCCGGCACCTTCATCCGCCAGCTGATCCACTTCGGCTTCACCCAGGACGAGGCCCGGCGCAAGGTGTACGACGGCGCCTGGCCGATCATCGCCGCCCGCCGCATCGGCCTGAACTTCCGCTTCGCCAAGCCCGACCTGGTGATGAAGCTCTACGAGGCCGGCAGCGAAGGCCCGCTCTGGTGGGAGCGCTGGCCGGACCACGTGCGCGGCCTGCCCACCCGGGGAATCCTCGACCGCTGCCGGGCGAACAACTCCTGCCCGAAGATCGTGGAGCACTTCGGCGCCGCCGAGGCCTGGGGGCAGAAGCTGACCACCGGCTGGGTGGGGACGGACGCCGAGCACGACATCCCCCTGCCGGACAACGTGCGCCGCTACTACTTCGCCGGCAGCCCGCACGGGGGCGGCAACGGAGGGTTCCTCACCGCCGCGGCCCCGGGCGGCATCCCCAACTGCAGCGGCACCAACTACGGGCCGGGGACCTTCCCCACGAACCCCATGCCGCAGACGCAGACGGTGAACGCGATCCGCACCAGCTTCCGCCAGTGGGTGATGAACGACGTGCGCCCGCTGGACAGCGTCTACCCCAAGCTCAACACCGATGACGACGACGAGGACGACCACCACCACGGCCGGCACCACCGCCACGGCCCCTGGTGCGACTTCGGGCGCGGCCACCGCCCGCACCACCACGGCCGCCCCGACCTGGTGGAGCCTGACAAGCGGTCCATGGGGTTCCCGGAGATCCCGGCCGTGCACGCCAGCGCCAACCCCGACGCCCCGAACGACTTCATCATGTCCATGCTGCAGTACGACTGGGGCGACGACCTGAACTACACCGAGAACACCGGCTTCCACGACTTCGAGCCGCCCATCGTCCGGCGGGTGATCGACCAGGTGGTGCCCCGGACCGACGCCGACGGGAACGAGATCGGCGGCGTGCCGGTGGTGCTGCGGGACGCGCCGCTGGGGACGTACCTGGGCTGGAACGTCACCGCCACCGGCTTCAACAAGGGCAAGGTGTGCAACTACCAGGGCGGCTGGATCCCCTTCGCCCTCACCAAGGCGGACCGCCTCTCCGCCGGCGACCCGCGGCCCTCGCTGGAGGAGCGGTACGTCACCCACTGCAACTACGTGAAGCTGGTCTGCGCGTCGGCCGACCGGATCATGGCGCAGGGATACCTGCTCCAGGCCGATCGCGACGCGCTGATCACCGGGGCCGACGCGAGCAGCGTGCTCCGGGTCCCGGGACAGGCCTCCTGCCTGGTTGCCGGGGCACCCCACCCGACCTGCCAGTAGGGTGAGGTGAGCCGTAGGGAGGGGTGGCTCGAGTTGCGAAGTCACCCCTCCGCTTTCTTTCGTAGGATGCGGCGCCATGCTCTGGCCCCGGTGGATCTGGCTGCGCGCGCTCGGGCTGATCTTCCTCTCCGCCTTCTACTCGCTCGCCTTCCAGATCACGGGGCTGAACGGCCCGCGCGGGATCCTCCCCGCTGGCGAGTATCTGCAAGCGGTGCACAGGGCCTTCCCCCTCTGGAAGGCGCTCTGGTATGCCCCCACGCTCTTCTGGATCTCGGCGAGCGACGGCGCGCTCCTGGCGGTGACGCTTCTCGGGGCGGCGGCGTCCGTCCTCCTGGCGCTCAACGTGGCCCCGCGCTGGAGCCTGGCCCTGGCCGGCCTCTGCTTCCTCTCCTTCATCGGCTCGGCGCAGGACTTCGCCAGCTATCAGTCGGACGGGATGCTGCTGGAGGCCGCCTTCGCCTCCCTCTTCCTGGCGCCGCGCGGCCTGCGCCCGGGCCTGGGGGCGGCCGACCCGCCCGCGCGGCTGGCCGTCTTCGTCCTCCTCTGGGAGTGGTTCCGCATCTACTTCGAGTCGGGACTGGTGAAGCTGGCCAGCGGCGATCCGCAATGGCGCAACTGGACGGCGATGGATGAGTACTACCAGAACGGACCCTTGCCAACATGGATTGGCTGGTACGTGCAGCATCTTCCGCACTGGTACCACGCTTTCACCGTGGGGCTGACGTTTGGGATCGAGCTCGTGATTGTGTGGATGATGTTCCTGCCAC
>Ga0335084_10005323_pt1 | contig 12712 bp, 9 predicted proteins | sample Lox_Sample_44_FD_206721 | JGI IMG/M metagenome (GOLD analysis project Ga0335084, IMG submission 206721) | Soil microbial communities from Loxahatchee National Wildlife Refuge, Florida, United States - Lox_Sample_4.4 | ecosystem: Environmental > Terrestrial > Soil > Wetlands | place: USA: Florida... | reverse complement strand
CAGGCTCAGCTCGGCCTCGCCCAGGTCCATGTCGCCCGGGGCGAGACCACGGAGGCGGTCGAGGCGCTGCGCGCCGCGGGCGACACGGGCAAGGCCACGCTCGACCCGATCTCGAAGCGCATCAACCTCCAGAAGCTCAAGAAGGCCGACGTGAATGCGTTGCAGCGGTCGGTCTCGTCGCTCGTCGACAGGACGTTCCGCGTGCGCCTCGCCGAGGCGCCGGGCCTGTCGGGCGTCCTGCAGATCCGCGTGACCGTGGACGCCGCGGGCGCCGCCACCCTGGTCGAGGTGCTCGAGGACTCGCTGCACGACGGCGACGTCCGCGCCAGCGCCTACTGGAACCTGCACGATGCGACCTACCCGACGGGGAAGCCGGGCCGCTACGCGTTCACGTTCAAGTTCGGCAAGCCGACGGCCGCCGCGAACTAGCGTGCGGAGCGGCCTCGACGCCCTCGCGGCCGCGCGGTTCCGGCCGCTGCGCGGGCGCCGAGTCGGCCTCGTCTGCAACCCCACCTCGGTGACCGCGCGCCTCGAGCACGCGGCGGACCTCCTCGCCTCCGCTCCGGGCGTGTCGCTCGCCGCGCTGTTCGGCCCGGAGCACGGTGTTCGGGGCGACGCCCAGTACATGGTGGCCGTCGAGGGCGAGCGCGACCCGCGCACCGGCGTCCAGGTCCACTCCCTGTACGGGCCCACCGAGGCGTCGCTGCGGCCCTCGCGTGAGTCGCTCGCCGGGCTCGACGCGCTCGTGTTCGACCTGCAGGACGTGGGCACCCGCTGGTACACGTACCAGGCCACGATGATGCTCTGCCTCGAGGCGGCCGCCGCGGCGGGCATCGGCTTCGTGGTACTCGACCGGCCGAACCCGATCGGCGGGCTCTCCGTCGAGGGTCCCCGGCTCCGGCCCGGGTTCGAGAGCTTCTGCGGCCGGCACGACCTGGCGGTGCGCCACGGGCTCACCGTGGGCGAGATCGCCCACCTCCTCGTCGCGGAGCGGGGAATCGACGCGGACCTCGAGATCGTGCCCTGCGAGGGATGGAGACGGGGGGCCCGCTTCCGCGAGACCGGCCTCCCCTGGGTCCTTCCGTCGCCCAACATGCCGACCCCGGACACCGCGCTCGTCTACCCGGGGACCTGCCTGCTGGAGGGCACGAACCTCTCGGAGGGTCGCGGGACCACGAAGCCGTTCGAGCTCGCCGGCGCGCCGTGGCTCGACGGGGCCCGACTGGCGCGCGACCTGGCCGGGGAGCGCCTCCCGGGCGTGCTCTTCCGGCCGGCGAGCTTCGTGCCGACCTGGGACAAGCATCGGGGCGCGCGCTGCCACGGCGTGGAGATCGCGGTGCGCGACCCCGACCGCTTCCAGGCGTTCCGCACGGGCCTCGCGGTGGTGGTGCACGCCCGGCGGCAGGATCCGGCGCGATTCCGCTGGCGCACCGAGCCCTACGAGTACGTGGAAGGCGTCCTGGCGTTCGACCTCCTGTGCGGGTCCTCCCGTGAGCGGCAGGCCATCGAGGCGGGTGCGTCCGTGTCCGACCTCGCGAGCGCCATCGCGCCCGAGGCGCGCGAGTTCGCCCGGAGGCGGAGGCCGTACCTGCACTACGCGCCGTGAGGTAGGCTTCCGTCCAGGTGCGCCTCGGACTCTGCAGCGACACGTTCGGGAACCTCGCCGCGCTGGAGCGGGCGCTGGATCTGTTCGCGCGCGCGAAGGCCGACCGCGTGTACTTCCTGGGTGGCCGGCTGGCCGACCTGGAGGCGGTGCTCGCGCGCAGGACCGGCGGATCGCGCGACGCCCCGGTCCCCTCGAGCGACGGGGAGTTCCTCGGCGCGGTCGAGTCGGCGCTCTCGCGCCAGCTGTCCGCGGCACCGGATCCGCTCGCCTCGAAGGTGGTTCGCGTGGCGAGCCGCGCCTGCCCGGAGTACCAGGGCGGTGCCGTGCCGAAGAAGCAGGTGGACCTCGTCGAGGGGCGCGTCGCCTGCCTCGTCCACGACAAGTCCGAGCTCACCCGCGACGACATCGAGAACGCCACGCTCATCCTGCACGGCAACAGCGCCCGGGCGGCGCTCGTCGCGATCGGGCCTCGCTGCTTCGCGACCCCGGGCCACCTCCGGCGTCCGGCGCCGGCGGACCGCCCGGCCACGTTCGCGCTGCTCGAGGCGGGCGCGCGCGAGTTCCGGATGACCGTGTTCGGCGAGGACGCGCACGAGCTGCGCAGCGAGACCGCCACGCTGGGCCGGACCACCACCAAGCTCACGGTGCGCTGATGGCGAGGGCGGTAGCGCTCCTCGGCGGCTCGTTCAACCCGCCGCACGTGGCTCACCTCATGGCCGCGTACTGGGCGCTCGCCACGCAAGGCGCGGAGGAGGTCTGGCTCCTGCCCGCCTATCGCCACCCGTTCGGGAAGCCGCTCGCGCCGTTCGACGACCGCGTGCGCATGTGCGAGCTGGCGGCGCACCACGTTCACGGCGTCGTGGTGAGCGCGGCCGAGGCCGAGCTGCGCGACGACCCGCTGTGCGGCCGCACCGCGCGCACGCTCGAGCATCTCGCCAGGAAGCACCCGGACCACCGATTCGCGCTCGTCGTGGGCGCGGACATCCTGCCGGAGACGGCGCAGTGGTACCGCTGGGATCGCGTGCAGGAGCTGGCCCGGGTGATCGTGGTGGGCCGCGAGGGCTGGCCTCCGGTCCAGGGCGCTCCGACCCTCCCGCGGATCTCGTCGAGCGAGATCCGCGCCCGGATCGCGCGCGGCGAGGACGTCTCCGGGCTCGTGCCGCGGGAGGTCCTCGCCTACGTCGCGGAGCGCGGGCTCTACCGCTGACGGCGGGCGTCCCCCTCGCGGCTCAGTCGTCGGCGTAGGCCGGTCCCGTGCGCGGTGCAGGCCCGCCCGTCTGCTCGCGGCGCATCGACGCGCTCGGGCCGGGGTCACGCGGCTCGGCGGGCTCCTGCTTCCGCATGCTGTCCGCCCACCCGCGGGGGAAGGGGAGGTCCGGCTGCTGCTGCCTCCGCATGTCGGTGCCGTCGCCCGCCTGGCCGCAGCAGGCTTCGGCCCGGAGCAGGCCGTCCTCCGCGACGAACCTCACGAGGAGGTCGGTGCCATCCGGGCAGGCGGCGGCGGCGACGTAGTCGTAGCCCGGCGTCGACCGCTGGTCGCACGCGGCAGCGAGCGAGATCGAGGCCAACGCGGGGAGAGCGAGAGGGAAGCTGTACCAGCGGTTCATTGCGGCTCCTTCCGTGGGGCGCTCGAGTCGCGGCCCCACGATCGGGCGGACCGGGCGATCGATCGCGATCCGACGCCCCGCCCTCTCCGGGGCTCGGGGCCCGCGCGACCCGCCACTTCCCGGGCTGTCACGAACCCCGGGGGCCGCGCACCATGGGTGCGACTTCCCGTGCGCGGAGGTGCGGCCATGAACCTCGATCGCGAGCGGCCCGATCTCGAGGGCGCCGTGAAGGCGCTGCTCTCGCGGGGAGACCTCGGTGCGGCGGTGACCCTGGTCGTCCAGGAGCTGGGTCGCGGCGTGCGCGCCGACCTGAGGCGCATGCTCAGGGGCGAGGACGACCTCGAGGATGCGTTCTCGGAATGGTCGCAGAGGGTGCTCCGCGGGCTGCCGGGCTTCGAGTTCCGGTGCTCGCTTCGCACGTGGTGCACCCGCCTCGCCGTGAACGTGGCGCTCAACTTCAGGGAGGACGCCTGGCACCGTCGGGTGCGGCGGTTCGTAACGGGCGAGGCCTCGGCGCTGGCGCAGTCGAGCCGCACCTCGTCCGATCGCCGCAGGCGCGGGCAGCTGCGTCAGCTGAAGGAGGAGCTCGACCGGGACGAGAGGAGGCTCTTCTTCCTGAGGGTGGAGGAGGAGCTGTCCTGGAACGAGATCGCGGAGATCCTCACGAGTGCGGGCGACCCGGTCGACGCGGGCGCGGCCCAGAAGCGGTACGAGCGCATGAAGAACAAGCTCGGACGGCTGGCCAGGCGGCGGCGCCTGCTCGACTGATCACGGACGGGGCGCGCCCGTCGGATCCGGAGGGCCATCCCGGTCCCACTTGAACGAGGGCGCCGTGGAGGGCGCCCGGGGGGTACCGAGATGACGACCGAGAGCCGACCCACGCTGCACCTGCCGGTCCGCGCCGGCGCGCTCACCACCGTTCGCGACATCGCGATGGTGGCGGTGTGCGTTGCGCTCGTGGCCGCGTTCCTCGCGGACATCTGGAGGTCCACGCCGCCCGCGCCGTTCGAGGCGTTCGACCACGCAGCCGACGTCCGCCGCACGGCGTGACGGGGGACCGCCGCGGGCCGTGGGAGGGCGGCTCGCGGCGGGACGATCGCCGGGGGCTTACCGCAGGAAGTGGATCGCCCAGCCGGCGGCGGCGCCGCCGATGACGAGCCAGGCCGAGCTCACTCGGAAGCCGAGGAGCAGCGCCGCGGCGACGGCGCCGATGGCCCACGACCCGGGCGAACCGAGCGCGTCGAGCCCGAGCTGGACGGTGACGAGCGCCATGAGCGCGAGCGAGGCGAGGGTCACGCCCTCCAGGAAGGCGCCGGCGATCGGCGAGGCCCGGATGCGCGTGACGAGGGGCCCCGACAGCGCCACGAAGACGAACGCGGGGAGGAAGATGCCGGCGGTGGCCGCCGCCGCGCCGGCCGGGCCGGCGGCGATCCAGCCGACGAAGGTCGCGGTGGTGAACAGCGGCCCGGGCGTCACCTGCCCAACCGCGATCGCGTCGAGGAGCTGGGGTGTCGTGAGCCAGTGGAGCCGCTCCACGAGCTCCGCGCGCAGGAACGCGAGGAGCACGTAGCCGGAGCCGAACAGCACCGACCCGATCTTCGCGAAGACCCAGAACAGGCCGGCCGGCGTCGCGGCGGCGGCGGCGGTGACCGGCACGGCGGCGAGCGCGATGGGAAGCGGCGCGAGCACCGCGGTCCGGCCGCGGAGCGCTCCGGCGCGGAAGGCGGCGACCAGGCCCGCGGCGGCGAGCACGACGAGCTCGTCGGCCCGCAGGGCCGCGGCGGCGAGCGCGGCCGTGGCGAGGGCGCCCTGGAACCACCCCTTCACTGCCGTGCGGGCGAACTTCACGAGGGCGTCCGCCACGACCACCAGCACGACCGGCTTCAATCCGGCGAGCACGGCCGTGGCGTCGGGGAGCGCCCCGTAGGTCACGTAGGCCCAGCCGATGGCGGAAACCATGAGCGCCGCCGGCAGGATGAAGCACGCCCCAGCCACGACGAGGCCCGGCCAGCCAGCCCGGATGTAGCCGAGGTGGATGGCCATCTCGGTGGAGTTCGGGCCGGGGATGAGGTTCACCGCGCCGAGGAGATCGAGAAACCGGGCGCGGTCCACCCAGCGCCGGCGCTCCACGAGCTCCTCCTGCATGAGGGCGACGTGCGCGGCCGGCCCGCCGAACGCGGTCGTGCCCAGGCGGAGGAAGACGAGGGCGACCTCGCGGAGCCGCCCCCGCTCGGAAGCGGCGTCCGGGCTCTGGGCGGGCTCGGCCATACATCCATCGTAACGGACGCCGGCCGCGGAGGTAGAAAGAGGCCATGCCCGAGAGCCTGCGCACACGATGGACCCGGCACGCGTTCAACGTCTTCCCCGCCTACTTCGGGACCGGCGCGCACGTCACGTACATCGCCTCCGACTGGCGCGAGGTCCGAGTCGCGGTCCCCCTCTCGCTCCGCACGCGCAACTACGTGGGCACCATCTTCGGCGGCTCGATGTACGGGGCGGTCGATCCCTTCTACATGATCATGCTCATCCGGAACCTCGGCCCCGAGTACGTGGTCTGGGACAAGGCGGCGGCGATCCGGTTCCTGAAGCCCGGGCGCCGGACCCTGGAGGCGAGCTTCAAGGTCGACGAGGCGGAGCTCGCGGCCATCCGCGGCGCGCTCGCCGCCCAGCGGTCCGTGGACCGTACGTACACCGTGCGCCTCTCCGATCCCGACGGCATCGTCTGCGCCGAGGTGGAGAAGGTCGTGTACGTGAGGAGGAAGTGAGCGGGAGGAGGTCCGCGCCCCTCACGGCTCCACGGTCTGCATGCCGCCCACGTAGAGGAAGGGGGCCAGGGCTCCGCCCCGACGCGCCAGGCGCCAGACGACCTGGCGGCGGTAGCGGGCGAGGCAGGGCCGCCGGATTCCCCGCGCGACGTTGCCAGCGGCACGGAGGTGCGGGACGGCGGCGGCCCAGCCTTCACGCCCCGGCCGAGCGGTGCCGGCGCGCAGCGCCTGGGCCAGGTGGAAGATCGCTGAGTAGATCGGAGGGAGGTCGCTCTCCGGCGTTCCCATCGCGTCGAGCGGCGCGAAGTCCCCGGCGCGGGCGGCGTCGAACGCGAGCCACCTCGGGTGCAGGCGCGAGGTCCGGTCGCCCTCCAGGACGGCGGCGGCCCGGCTCGCCTCGGCCGCCTCGGCATCCCGGCCGAGGTCGCGCAGCGCGAGGGCGAGGTTGACGAGCATCCAGGGCCGGACCCCCTCCCGCTCCCGCCATCCGGAGAGCCAGGTCACCGCCTCCCTCGGGCGTCCGGCCGTGGAGAGCGCGTAGCCGACCGTGCCCCACAGCATCACGTCCGACCGCGCCACCTCCCCGGAACGGCGCACCATCGCGCGCACCTCGTCCACCTTCTGCGACTCCGCCAGGCGCTCGATGAAGGCGGTCGCGGCGCCGAGCACGGCCTCGCCGGGCGGGCTCGACTCGCGCAGCGCCGCCAGGAGAGCCTTCCCGAACGTCCGGCGGGAGGCGTGATCCCACCCCAGCCGGAGGGCGAGCAGTCGACCCGCCGCGCGGTGCGCCTCCGGCGCGCCGAGGAGCGAGCGGAGGAGCCCGTCCACCTCGGCCTTCCAGCCGAGCCCGTCCAGCTCCTCCGCGACCTTCGCGAGCGCGTCCTCGCCGACGTCGGTGGCCGCGCACGCGCGGAGCGCCTCGAGGGCGGCCTCGCGCGATCTGCGCGCGGCGACGCGAACGCGCAGCGCGAGCCCGGTCGTGCGCGAGAAGATCGGGTCGGCCGAGGCGAGCAGCGCCTCCGCCGCCTCGATCTCGCCGTCCTCGAGGTGGCACTCCATCAGGCGTCGACGCGCCCAGTGATGGGCCGGGTCGAGGGCGAGCGCGCGGGCGACGGACTCCTTGCCCGCCGTGCGATCGCCGCTCGCCAGGGCCGCGGCTCCCAGGTAGGCGTGGGGGAGCGCCTCTCCAGGCCGGAGACGCACCATCTGCCGGGCGGCCTCCGCCGCCTCGCCGGCGCGGCCGGCGGCGAGGTGGATCTCCGCGAGCTCCGCCCAGCCATCGGCCAGGTCGGGCTCCTCCGAGAGGAGCGCTCGCAGATCGGAGAGCGCGGTGCCGTGGTCATCGCCCTCCCGCCTCAGCCGCACGGCGGTGAGCCGGAGCGTGGGCGGCAGCGGGCCGTTCCACGGAGGCGACGCGGCCGCCAGGGCCTCGGCGCGCCGGCCCGCATCCGCGAGGAGCTGGACGTGGCGCGCGTGTGCCTCGACGAGGAGGGGCTCGAGGCGAATGGCCACCCGGACCGCGGCGAGCTGGCCCTCGAGCGAGGGCCGGACGCGCGACAGGAGGACGTGGGCGCGCGCGTCGCCCGGGCGCGAGGCGGCGATCTCCTCCGCGAGCCGCAGCGGCTCCCCCGGCCGGCCGGCCGAGGCGCACAGCTGCCGGTACACCGAGAAGGCCCACCCGTACGAGGGATCGAGGACCACGGCGCTCCGCAACGCGGCGGCAGCCTCCTCCTCCTTGCCCGTGGCGATGAGCGCGTCCGCATGGAAGCCGTGCAGGAGGGCGTTCCGGGGAGCGTGGCGCAGGCCGCGCTCGAGTACGGCGAGCTCCGCCTCGAAGTCGCCCTCGCGGTGGAGAACGTCGGCGAGCGTGGTGAGGGTGGCGACGTCCCACGGCGCGAGCGCGAAGGATTTCTCGAGGGCCTCGCGCCGCGGAGGGCCGGGCGGGAGGGCGCGGGCGAGCTCTCGCCAGACCCGGGGGTGGAGCGGGAACCTCGCGGCGGCCTCCTCGAGCAGGGTGCGCGCCTCCTCCTCCGCCCCGGTCTGCGCGAGCTGGCGGCCGAGCGCCACCCAGGCATGCCAGAGGTCCGGCCGGGCGCGGTGCGAGTCGCGGAGCGCGCCGAGCAGCTCGTCGGGCTCGAGCGCGCCGAACGCGTGGGCCTGGAGGTGGAGCAGTCCGTCCCCCTGCGCCACCTGGCGGCCCAGCTCGCCGCGCAGCCACCGCAGGTGCTCGCGCCGCTCGGCCACGTTCACCGACAGGCGCATGAGCTCGCCGATCGCCCAGCCGTCCTCGGCGTAGACCGTGAGCGCGGAGCGCAGGGCCGCCTTCGCCTCGTCCATTCGCCCGAGCGCCTCCAGCGCCACGGCCTCGACGTTCCAGCCGCCCGAGGCTCCCGGCTGCAGCTCGCGGCCGCGCCTCGCCCAGCGGAGCGCCTCGTCCGGCCGGCCGCTCCTCGCCATGTGGAGCGCCAGCTCCCGCGCGGACCAGGCGTGCGTCGGGTTGGCCTCCAGCATGCGCTGGAGCTCGCGCTCCAGGCCCTCGCCCCCGGCCTCGCGGAGCTGCTCGGCGAGGAGCTGGCCCATCTCCTGGTGGTGGGGGAACCGCTCGACCCGCGCGCGCAGGTCGGCGATGGCCGCGGGCCGGCCCTCCAGGGTCACGAGCAGGTCGGCCACGGCGCGCACCGCGACCGTGTCGAGGGGTTCCTGGACGGTCACCTCCCGCCAGAGCGTCAGGGCCCGGGGGAGATCCCCGCGCCCCTCGGCGATCCGCGCCGCCGTGCGCGCCAGATCGGAGGCGGCGGCCGCGCCCCTCGCGCGGTCGAGCAGCGCCTCCGCCGTCTCGAGCCGCCCCCGCGCGGCCTCGGCCCGGGCCGCGAACAGGAGGAGCTGGCCGTCGCCGGGGCGCTGCTCGAGCGCGCGCTCGAGCACCTCGTGAGCCTCCGCGTGCCGGGCCAGGGTGGCGAGCGCGTCGAAGAGCGTGAAGGCCGGGAGCGCGGAGCGCCGGCCCAGCCGGTCGCGGCGGCTCGCCAGGAAGGCGAGCCCCTCCTCCGCCCTCCCGGAGAGCCAGGCGAGCTCGAAGTACGCCCGGACGATGTCCTCGCGCGTGGGCTCCAGGCAGGCCGCGACCCGCGCCGCCCGGACCGCCCGCTCGCGCTCGGTTCGCCAGATGATCGAGGCGAGCACCCGGTACCCGTCGCCCGAGAACGGCAGGGTCCGGATCACGTGCCGCGCGAGGCGCTCCGCCTCGGGCCAGGCCCGGGCGTCGTCGAGCAGCGCGTCGGCCAGCGCGCGGGCGAGGAGGGGGTGCGGGCGGCGCTCCTGCTCCGAGCGGAGCCACTCGATGCGGCGGGCATGGCGGCCCAGCCGGGCCATGAGGTGGTTGAGGCCGAGCCGGAGGTTGACGTCGTCCGGGAAGAGCGCGTGCAGACCCTGGACGGCCGCCAGCTCCGCCTCGAGGTCGCCGTCGTAGTCCGCCATCGACCTGCGGGCCTGCAGGGCCAGGCGGTGGCCGGGAGCGCGCGCCTCGAGGGCGTCGCAGGCCGCGGCGGCGTCGGGTCGGTCGTGCTGCCAGAGGCCGGACTGGACGCGGTGGTAGAGGTCGTAGAGATCCGACTCCGGCAGGTCGAGGCCGTCGAGGCGGTCGGCCAGGGCGGGCGGGGCGAGGGCCATCCCGCGCGGCCCGGCCACCCGCTGCTCGTCGAGCCCCGCCGGCGTGATCTCGCCGAGGAGGGCGTGGAAGGGGTCCCTGAGGTAGAGCGTGCCCCGGGCCTCGTCGTATCCGACGACGGACTGGAGGTGAGCGCCCCCGGGGTGATGGGTCACGAGGGTGAAGGGGAGCCCGCGGTCGAGCAGCGCCCGCGCCGAGTCCCATCCCACGGTGAACTCGCGGGTGCAGTAGCCGGTGCGCTCCGCCCAGCCGCGCTCGGCGTGGCTCGTGGTGCCGTCGTAGCAGATGGCGTCGACGATCTGGAGGTGGCCCGCGCTGACCCCGTGGTGGCGGGAGAGCGCCGCGAGGACCGCCGGGGCGCAGGTCATGTGATGCTGGCGCACGAATGGAACGTCGATGACGACCCGGCGGGCGTCCGGCGCGGCCCTCGCGAGCCGGTCTGCGAGCGCGCGGTGGAACGGTCCGCCCTGCCGCGCCCAGCGCTCGGCTCCCGCCCGGTCCCCCCGGAGGTACTCGACGTCGGAGCGGCGCTCGGCCAGCCAGGCGACCACCTCGCGCCCGCGGAGGGGCATCACCTCCTCGGCCCGGTCGAGGGCCGCCTCCGCGTCCTCGGCCCGCTCCTCCTCGATGTGCCTCGCCGCGAGCAGCATCGCCACGGATCCCGACTCGATCCGCGAGCTCGCCTCGGCGAGGAACGCCTCGGCCTCGTCACCCCGGTCCGCGAGGAGCAGGAGGTGCGCACGGGCCTCGACCGCCGGGCGGTACCACGGCTGGAAGGTGAGCGCCCGGTCGGCCGCCTCCATCGCGGCCTCGTAGGCGTCCGCCATCTGGCACACGGCGGCGCGATCGACCGCCACCCAGGCGCTCTCCGGCCCGCGCGCTTCCGCGCGCGTGAGCATTCGCTCCGCCTCGTCGAAGTCGCGCAGGTTGGCCGCGAGCACGGCGACCCAGGACAGGGCCTCGGCGCGCTCGAGCGCCGGGCCGAGGGAGAGGAGCCGGAGGAGGTCCCAGGCGCTCAGCCGGTGCTCGAGGGCGCGGCACGACCACTCCCAGGCGAGGGCATCGCCGGGGGCGACCCGGTGCAGGCGCAGGTGAAGCCGCCGGCCGAGCCTCCGGTCGCCGAGCTGGTACGCGAGCCGGCCGGCGATGATCCGCGGCCCGACCCCCTTCCACGCGTGGAGCGGCGCGGCGCGCTCGGCGGCCTTCCACGCCTCGAGGTAGAGGCCGCGCGCGTAGAGCCGCTCGACCTCGGAGACGACGTCGGGCGCGACGTTCGCGGAGGAGGCCGATCCGGCGACGCCGTCGTCGGGCATCGGGCGAGGATAGCGCCCGCGGCGCGACGCGTACCGAGCGTTTCGCTGCTCCGGAGGCGACCCTGGCGGGACGCGCAGGCGGGGACGGTCGCAGAAGGAGGCGCCGCGCCTCGAGCCGCGGAGGCGCTCCTCGCCGGACCCCCTCAGCCACGCTCGAACACGAGCGCGCCGTCCTGCACGTCGACGCGGATGCGATCGCCGGGCGCGAGCTCGCCGGCGAGGATCCGCTCGGCGACGGGCGCCTCCACGAGGCGCTCCACGGCGCCGCGCATGGGCCGGGCCCCCAGGGCGGGGTCGAAGCCGCCTCCGTCCACGAGGAGGTCGAGCGCCGCGTCGGTCGCCTCGAGGACGATCCTCCGCTCCTCACGGAGGCGCGCTGCGCTCCGGGTGAGGAGGAGGCGGCCGATGCGAGCCACGTCCTCGCGCGCGAGCGGGCCGAGCACGATGCGCTCGTCGATGCGGTTCCAGAGCTCGGGTGGGAGCGCGGTCCGCGCGGCCGAGAGGGCGCGCTCGGCGGGCGGCGCGGATCGCTCGGCTGCGCCGAAGCCCATGGCCCCCGGCGACGACCGCGTGGACTCCGCGGCGCCGAGGTTGGAGGTGAGCACCACCACCGCGTTCGAGAAGTCCACCTGGCGGCCGCGGCCGTCGGTGAGCCGCCCCTCCTCGAGCACCTGGAGGAGCAGCATGAGCACGTCGCGGTGGGCCTTCTCGATCTCGTCGAGCACCACCACGCAGGAGGGCCGGCGGCGCACGGCGTCGGTGAGCTGGCCGCCGTCGCCGTAGCCCACGTAGCCGGGGGCCGCGCCGAGGAGGCGCGCCACCCCGGTCGGCTCGGAGCACTCGCTCATGTCGAGCGAGACGAGGGCAGCCTCGTCGCCGTGCAGCACCTCGGCGAGCGCCCGGGCCAGCGCGGTCTTCCCCACGCCGGTCGGCCCGGCGAGCAGGAACGAGCCCATCGGCCGGCGCGAGGCGAAGCCGGCGTAGTTGCGCCGCAGCACCGCCGCGATCCGGTGCACGGCCTCCCCGTGGCCCACCACCCGCTCGGCGAGCGCCATTTCGAGGCCCAGCAGGCGCTCGCGGTCGTCCGAGACGAGCCGCGACTCCGGGATGCCGGCCATCTTCGCGACCGTGCGGGCCACGTCGGCGGCGGAGACGTCGGCCGCTCCGGCCCGGCGGGCGCGCGACCCGGCGAGGTCGAGCGCGGCCACCGCCTTGTCGGGCAGGAAGCGATCGGTGACGTGCCGGGCGGTGAGGGCGGCGGCGGCCTCGAGCGCGTCGGCCGAGTAGCGAACGCCGTGGTGGCGCTCGTAGCGGGGCGCGAGCCCGCGCAGGACGAGGACGGTGTCCTGCACCGACGGCTCGCGCACGAGCACCGGCGAGAAGCGGCGCTCGAGGGCGGGGTCCTTCGAGAGGTGGCGCTGGTACTCCTCGTGGGTGGTGGCGCCGATGCAGGGGAACTCACCGCGGGCCAGCGCCGCCTTGAGCTCGTTGGCCGCGTCCTGCGGGCCCTCGCCGGTGGAGCCGGCGCCCATGAGCGTGTGGATCTCGTCGATGAAGACGACCACGCGCCCGCCTCCGCGACGGACCTCGTCCTTGAGGCCGATGAGCTTCTCGGAGAAGGAGCCGCGAAGCTGCGTGCCGGCCACGACGCTCGCCATGTCGATCTCCACGACCACGCGATCGGCGGACGAGGACGCGGAGAGGAGCCGCTGGGCGATGCCCTCCACGATGGCGGTCTTGCCCACGCCGGGCTCCCC
>Ga0335084_10005322_pt1 | contig 12713 bp, 13 predicted proteins | sample Lox_Sample_44_FD_206721 | JGI IMG/M metagenome (GOLD analysis project Ga0335084, IMG submission 206721) | Soil microbial communities from Loxahatchee National Wildlife Refuge, Florida, United States - Lox_Sample_4.4 | ecosystem: Environmental > Terrestrial > Soil > Wetlands | place: USA... | reverse complement strand
CCGGCCGCGCTAGACCTCCAGCCACTCCTGGCGGATCAGCCTGTTGGCCTTCAGTTCGTCTGGCGACCCCTGGAAGACCATGTGTCCGTGTCCCATCACGTACACCCGCTGGGAGATCTGCATGGCAATGGTGAGCTTCTGTTCGATCAGCAGTATCGAGACGCCGCGGTCGCGCAGCTCGCGCAGGAAACGGGCCACCAGCTCGACGACCAGCGGCGCCAGTCCTTCCGTCGGCTCGTCAATGATGACCAGCCGCGGGTCCCCCATCATGGTACGCGCCAGCGTGAGCATCTGCTGCTCGCCGCCGGACAGCACACCGGCTTGCGTGTGCGCTCGATCCCGCAGCCGCGGAAACAGCCGGTACACATCACCATAGCTCCAGCTCGATCGATGGCCGCGCTTGACGCCGAGCTTGAGGTTTTCCTCGACCGTCAGCGTCGGGAAGATGTCGCGGTTTTCCGGCACGTAGCCGAGGCCGACCTGGGCGATCTCGAAGGTCTTCAGGCGCATCAGGTCGTGCGCTCCGAATTCAACCGTGCCAGTCGCGTCGACCAGTCCCATGATCGCCTTCGCGGTCGTCGAACGTCCGACGCCGTTGCGGCCGAGCAAGCTCACGATCTCGCCCTGCCCAACCGTCAGGTCGACGCCATGCAGGACGTGGCTCTTGCCGTAATAGGCCTGCAGGTTCTCGACACGCAGCAGCGGATCGACGGAGCGGTTCACGCGGCCTCCACATGCTGGCCCAGATACGCTTCCTTGACCGCGGCGTTCGCGCGGATCTCGGTCGGCGTGCCGGTCGCAATCACCTGGCCGTAGACAACGACCGAGATGAGGTCGGCCAGGCCGAAGACGACGCTCATGTCGTGCTCGACCATGACGAGCGTGCGTCCCTGCGTCACCTCGCGGATCAGCTCGACGGCGTGCCGGCTCTCGGCCCGGCTCATGCCTGCCGTCGGCTCGTCGAGCAGGATCACCGAAGCGCCGCCGGCAATCGTGATGCCGATCTCGAGCGCCCGCTGTTCCGCGTAGGTCAGCAGGCCGCCGACCGTGTCGCGCCGACGCTTCAGCCCCACGCGCCGCAACAGATCCTCCGCGCGGTCCTCGGCGTCCTTCAGCTTGTTCAGGTTCTTCCAGAACGCGTAGCGGTGTCCGAGCGACCACAGCGCAGCGCAACGCAGGTTCTCGAACACCGTCAGCCGATGGAAGATGTTGGTGATCTGGAAACTGCGTGCGAGGCCGAGGCGGTTGATCTGGTAGGGCTTCCGGTTCGTGATGTCCTGCCCACTGAGCAGTATGCGTCCCGCCGAGACTCCGAAGCGTCCGCTGATCAGGTTGAAGAGCGTCGACTTGCCGGCGCCGTTGGGGCCAATGATCGCGTGCCGCTCGCCGGCCGCGATCGCGAGGTCGATGCCGCGGATGATTTCGGTGCGACCGAATCTTTTGTGCACGCCGGCAAGTTCGAGTGCCGGTGCGTTCGCGGCGTCTGCGCGCGTTGCGGGATGCAGTGGGCGGTCCGGTTTCATGTCGGGTTGTCCCGGATCCAGTCCTCAATCTCGATCTGAATCTCGCTCCAGCGCTCGCCGAAGCGTCGGCGGTAGTAATCGAAGGAGACCGCCCCTGACACCAGCACGAAGGTCGCCAGCACCCACGGGCCCGGCGTCGAGGTGTCCATGGGAATGCCGAAGAGCCGTGTCACCGGCCCGAGTCCGGTGTCGAGCGTCACATGGTAGGTGAGCTCGATCAGCAGGATCGTCCCGAGCGCCAGCACCATCGCGGTCAGGAGCACGCCGACATACGGGTCGCGCAGCCGCGCAAACCTGCGGAACTTCATCACGCGCAGGTTCATCAGCAGCAGGCTCGACAGGCCTCCGGGCGCGAACATGACCAGCAGGACGAAGAAGGCCCCGAGGTAGAACTGCCAGGCCTTCGTGAACTCCGACAGGGCGACCGCAAAGAACGTGAACACGACGGCGCCGATGATCGGTCCGAAAAAGAAGCCGATACCGCCCATGAACGCCGCCAGCAGCACTCCACCCGACCGCGCGGCGTGGAAGAACTCGGAGCCGACGATCTCGAAGTTGATCGCCGTAAGTGCGCCGGCGATTCCTGCAAAGAAGCTCGACAGGATCAGCATCAGCCAACGCACGCGCTGTGTGTTGTACCCGATGAACTCGGCGCGCTCCGGGTTGTCGCGCACCGCGTTTGCGATTCGGCCGAGCGGTGTCTGCGTCAGCGCGAACATCGCCACCATGCAGGCGAAGCACCAGACCGCGATCAGCAGGTAGACCTGCATCTGCGGCCCGAACGTCAGCGACGGGATGCCGAACAGTGGTGGACCGGCGGTGCGGTTGCCGGTGATCCCGCCCTCGCCGCCGAAGAAACCCGGGAACATCAGCGACGCGGCGTACATCATCTCGCCGATGCCCAGCGTGATCATCGCGAACGGCGTGCCTGCCCTGCGCGTCGTGAGATAGCCGAAGATCACCCCGAAGAACGCGCCCGCCAGGCCGCCGATGACCGGCAGCAGCGAGATCGGCCAGGCCAGCTTGCCCGAGGCGATCCAGTTCATCGCATGGATCGCGAAAAAGGCGCCCAGCCCCGAATACACGGCGTGGCCGAAGCTCAGCATGCCGTTCTGGCCGAGCAGCATGTTGTAGCTGAGCGCGAAGATGATCATGACGCCCATCTGCGACATCAGCGTCAGCGCGAATCCTTTCTCGAAGGCGACCGGCAGCAGCGCGAACAGCAGTGCGGTCGAGCCCCAGATCAGCCAGCGACCAAAGTTGAGCGGGCGAAAATGGAGTTCGCGCAGTTCCACGGGTCGCGCCCTAGTCTTCGCGTGTGCCGAGCAGGCCCTTAGGCCGCACGATGAGGATCACGACCAGCAGCAGGTACGGCAGCACCGGCGCCACCTGCGCCATCGTGAGCTTCAGCACCGGATAGAGCGCAGCGTCCGGCGTCACGTGCAGGCCCAGCGAGCCGAGCAGCTTCAGCCCCGTATAGTCCGAAGCCTTGCCGAAGTTCTCAAGCAGGCCGATCAGCAGGGCCGCAATGAATGCGCCGGCGAGCGAGCCCATCCCGCCGACGACGATGACGACGAAGACAATCGCCCCGACCGTGCCCGCCATCGCCGGTTCGGTGACGAAGGCATTGCCGCCGATCACGCCGGCCAGCCCGGCCAGCGCGGAGCCGCCGCCGAAGACCAGCATGAACACGCGCGGCACGTTGTGGCCCAGCGCTTCGACCTGGTCCGGATGGGTCAGCGCCGCCTGGATCACGAGGCCGGTGCGCGTGCGGGTCAGCACCAGCCAGATCGCCGCCAGCATGCCCACGGCGACCACCATCATGAACATCCTGTATTCCGGAAAGGTCACGCCGAATCGCTGCAGCCATGCGACCGGCCCGTCGAGCTCTTCCGGCACGCGGTACGGCACGGCCGCGCGGCCCCAGATCACCTGCACCAGTTCGACGATGATGTAAGAAAGGCCGAACGTGAACAGCAGCTCCGGCACATGGCCCCACTTGTGCACGCGGCGCAGGCCGAAGCGCTCGACGAGCACACCGATCACGAAGAGCAGCGCGGGGGCGACGATCAGTGCGGCCCAGTAGCCCAGCCAGACGCTCAGCTGGTAGGCGAAATACGCACCGAGCATGTAGAAGCTCGCATGGGCAAAGTTCAATACGCCCATCATCGAGAAGATCAGCGTCAGCCCCGCGGCCAGCATGAACAGCAGCAGGCCGTAGCTCACGCCGTAGAGCGCCTGGCTGAGGGTCGCCTCGAACATCGCGGATCGTCAAAAAAAACCGGCCCGGTACACCGGGCCGGCTACTCTACCTGTGGCAGCTTACTGCGCCCGCGACGGCCGCTTCATCTGGCAGCTGGTGGGCTGGGTCGCAACATAGGTGGGGTACGCCACCTCGGTTTTCCAGGTATAGCCGGTCTTCTCGACGTCGTTGCGGTTGGGACCGCCGACCTTGGTCCACGATGAAATCCACAGCGGCTGCAGCAGCTGGTGGTCCGTCGCGCGCATTTCGATCTCACCGTGCGGCACAGTGAGCTTCACGCCTTCCATCGCATAGGCCACCTTCAGCGGATCGGTCGACTTCGCGCGCTTGATGCCCTCGGCCAGCACGGTCAGCGAAGTGAACGAGGCGACGGTGTACCACTCCTCGTTGAAGCGCTTCTTGAATTCCTGCGCCATCTTCTCGTACGGATAGTCCGGAGTGATGTTCGGGTGCCAGTACGAAACCTGCCGGATGCGGTTTTCGCCGGCGGCGCCGATCGCGGTCGGCGTTCCGATCACCCCGGCGTAGTACGTGTAGAAGTTGGCAGTGAGTCCGGCATCGCGCGCAGCGCGCACCAGCAGCGCCAGGTCAGGCCCCCAGTTGCCGGTGATGATCGTGTCGGCATTTGCGGCACGCATCTTCGCGATGTACGGCGAGAAGTCGCGCACCTGACCCAGCGGATGCAGGTCATCGCCCACGATCTTGATGTCGGGCCTCTTCTGCGCAAGCAACTCCTTGGCCACGCGCGATACCTGCTGGCCGTGCGAGTAGTTCTGGTTGATCAGGAAGACGTTCTTCACCTCCGGCCGGTCCTTGATGTAGGCCGTCAGCGCTTCCATCTTCATGTCCGTGTTGGCGTCGAAGCGGAAGTGCCAGAAGCTGCACTTGCTGTTCGTGAGGTCCGGGTCGACCGCCGCGTAGTTCAGGAACACGATCGACTGGGACGGGTTGCGCTCGTTGTGCTTCTCGATCGCGTCGATCAGCGCCAGCGCGGCGCCCGAGCCGTTGCCCTGCGCGACAAAGCGGATCCCCTGGTCGATGACCTGCTTGAGCACGGTCAGCGACTCCTGCGGCGAAGCCTTGTTGTCGAAGGGCACGATCTCGAAACGGATCCCGGGTCCTGCGAGCTGCTGCGCGTTGACCAGCTCGGCCATGAACTGGAAATGATGCAGCAGGTTGGTGCCGACCCCCGCGAAGGGTCCGGACAGCGGATCGATAAAGGCGATCTTCACCGTCTGGGGCGGTGCTGCCGGCGCGGCCGCTGGAGCGCCCTTTCCCTGCGCGAGCGCACCACCGGAACCAAACACGGTGAGCACGGCCGCAACGAACGCGATCGCGTGACGTCGAATCATCAGTGGTCTCCTTGTGCCGCCGCTGCTGCGGCGATTCGATTCGGGCGCGAGAATACTGGCGCCCCTGTGCGTGGTAAAGCCGCGCCGCTGTGCCGTTGCAGTTCCGGCGATCCTCTTGTGAGTCGCTCAGGCCGTAGGCAGCCGATAGCCCGAAAACTGCTCGCGCAGTCGCGTCTTCAGCATCTTGCCGGTCGCCCCAAGCGGGATGTTGTCGACGAACGCGACATCGTCCGGCACCTGCCACTTGGCCACCCGGCCCTCGAAGTGCGCCAGCATCTCTTCTTTGGAGACCTCGGCGTTCGGCTTGCGCACGACCACCAGCAGCGGGCGCTCGTCCCACTTCGGATGCGGGACCGCGATGCACGCGGCCATCGCCACTGCAGGGTGCGAGACCGCGATATTCTCGATCTCGATCGAGCTGATCCATTCGCCGCCCGACTTGATCACGTCCTTGCTGCGATCGGTGATGTGCATGTAGCCGTCGGCGTCGATCGTCGCGACGTCGCCGGTCGGAAACCATGCGGCACCGGACTCGTCGGTCTTCAGCGGGTTGCCGCCGTCGGCCTTGTAGTACTCGCGCACGACCCAGGGACCGCGCACCAGCAGGTCGCCGAATGACGTGCCGTCCCACGGCAGGTCGCCGCCGTCGTCGCCGATGATCTTCATGTCGACGCCGTACAGCACCCGCCCCTGCTTCTGCTGCAGCTTGAGCCGTTCCTCGAACGGCAGCGACAGGTGCTTCTGCTTGAAGGTGCAGGCCGTGCCCAGCGGGCTCATCTCGGTCATGCCCCAGGCATGCAGCACGTGGACGCCGTACTTCTCCTCGAAGAGGCGCGTCATCGCCGGCGGGCAGGCCGAGCCGCCGATCACGGTGCGGTTCATTGTCGAGAAGCGCAGACCGTTGCTTTCGGTGTAGGTCAGCAGCCCCTGCCATACCGTCGGCACACCGGCGGAACAGCTCACCTTCTCGTTCTCGAAAAGCTCGTACAGCGACTTGCCGTCGAGGTGCGGTCCGGGAAACACGATCTTGCAGCCGACCATCGGGGCGACATACGGCAGGCCCCACGCGTTGACGTGGAACATCGGCACGACCGGAAGGATCACGTCGCGCCCGGAAACGTTGAGCGCATCCGGCATCGCCGCGGCCAGCGAATGCAGCACCGTCGAGCGATGGCTGTACAGCACGCCCTTGGGGTTCCCGGTCGTCCCCGACGTGTAGCACATCGAGGAGGCGGCGTTCTCGTCGAACTCCGGCCACTGATAGCGGTCCGAGTGGCTCCCCAGCACCTCCTCGTAGCAGAGCAGGTTCGCGAGCTTGCTGTTCGCCGGCATGTGGGGTCGGTCGCACATCGCGACCCAGTGCTGCACGGTCCGGCAGTGAGGCGCAACCGCTTCGATCAGTGGCAGGAAGGTGAGGTCGAAAAACAGCGCCCGATCCTCGGCATGGTTGACGATCCACGCGATCTGCTCCGGATGCAGGCGCGGATTGATCGTGTGCAGCACCGCACCCGAGCCCGAAACGGCGAAATACAGTTCCAGGTGGCGGTAGCCGTTCCAGGCCAGCGTCGCGACTCTGTCGCTGGTTCGTATGCCGAGGCCCTCGAGCGCGTTCGCGAGCTGGCGCGAGCGGCGATGCAGTTCGCGGTAGTTGGTGCGGTGGATGTCCCCCTCGACGCGACGCGAAACGACCTCCGCGTCGCCATGATGGCGGTCCGCGTGCGTGATCAGCGATGAAATCAGCAGCGGCGAGCGCATCATCAGGCCCTGCAGCATGGCGTGTCTCCTTGATAATCCATCTGTGGTTCGATGGTCTGCCAGTGTGGCGCCGGCCTCTGCGGCCCAGTTCTTGCGAACCGCTCCGGCAGCCCCACATGCTCAAGAGTTGAACCCCCGGAGTCAAGTCGCCGGAGCCGCGGGGTTCCCCTTCAAACGGCTGGATAGAATCGACTCCGGAGAATCCCTTGGACGCCCGCGTATCGCCCCCTGCTCCGCCAGGCGCCGCCAAGCCCCGTGCCGTGGTGGACTGCGGCCTGCGCTTCGAGAATCGCTTCGCCCGGCTGCCCGAGGTCTTTTACTCGCGCGTCGAGCCCGCCGCGTTGCCCGAGCCCTATCTGGTCGCGCGGTCCGAGGCCGCCGCGCGGCTGATCGGCCTGAAGGCTGACTGCTTCGCCGACACCCGCATGGTCGAAGCCTTGACCGGCAACCTGCCGCTTGCGGGGGCTGAGCCGCTTGCAGCCGTCTATTCCGGCCACCAGTTCGGCGTGTATGTGCCCCGCCTCGGTGATGGCCGCGCGCTGCTGCTCGGCGACGCAGTAGGGCCCGACGGAGTGTCATGGGAGGTCCAGCTCAAGGGTTCCGGCCAGACGCCCTATTCGCGGATGGGTGACGGCCGCGCGGTGCTCCGCTCGTCGATCCGCGAGTTCCTCGCCTCGGAGGCCATGCATGGACTCGGGATTCCGACCACACGCGCACTGGCCGTCACCGGATCCGACTACCCGGTGATCCGGGAAAGCGTCGAGACAGCCGCAGTGGTCACCCGGCTCGCGCCGAGCTTCGTCCGCTTCGGGTCCTTCGAGTTCTTCTACTGGACCGGACAGCATGATGCGCTGCGCCTGCTGGCTGATTTCATCATCGACCGCTTCTACCCGGAGGCGCGCGCCGCACCGCAGCCCTACCTCGCGTTTCTCGAGGCGGTGGCGCGCCGCACGGCGCGTCTGGTGGCGCAGTGGCAGGGCGTGGGCTTCTGCCACGGCGTGCTCAACACCGACAACATGTCGATCCTCGGGCTGACGATCGATTACGGCCCCTACGGATTCATCGACGCCTTCCATGCCGGACATGTCTGCAACCACAGCGATGAGCAAGGGCGTTATGCCTACAGCATGCAGCCGGAGATCGGCCACTGGAACCTGTATGCCCTTGGTCAGGCGCTGATTCCGCTGGTCGACGACGTCGACGCTGCCAAAGCGGCGATCGACACCTACCTCGACGAGTACTCGCGGGCGATCGAGGACGTGTTCCATGCCAAGCTCGGCCTGCTGACGCGGCAGCAGGGCGACGGGCCGCTGATCGACGACCTGATCGGACTGCTCGACTCCAACCGCACCGACTGGACGAGGTTCTGGCGCCGTCTGGCATTGCTGCGTCGGGACGCCTCGGCGGACGATGCTGCCGTGCGCGACCTCGTGATCGATCGCGGCGCGTTCGACGCCTGGGCGGCGCGCTATCGCACCCGACTTGAGCAGGAAGGTAGCGTCGACGCCGAGCGTGCGGCGCGGATGAATCGGGTCAATCCGAAATACGTGCTGCGCAACCACCTCGCGGAAGCCGCGATCCGCAGGGCGCGCGGCGACGACGGCCCGCGCGGCTTCGACGAGGTCGCGCGCCTGCACGCGCTGCTATCGCGCCCATACGACGAGCAGCCCGAGCATGAGGCCTATGCCGCCGAGCCCCCCGACTGGGCGCAATCGCTGCACCTGTCGTGTTCGTCGTAGGAGCGCGCATGAAGAAAGTCGTGAAGTCCGAAGCCGAGTGGCGCAAGCAGCTCTCGCCGATGTCCTACAGCGTCGCGCGCGAGAAGGCCACCGAGCGCCCCTTCACCGGCCAGTACTGGGACCACCATGAGCCGGGGATCTATCGCTGTGTCGGCTGCGGCACGGCACTCTTCGCGTCGGACACCAAGTTCGACTCGGGCTGCGGCTGGCCCAGCTATTTCCGCGCAATCGATCCGGCGAACGTGCGCGAGGAGCGCGATACGAGCCACGGGATGGTCCGCACCGAGATCCTGTGCAACGTCTGCGACGCGCATCTCGGCCACGTGTTCCCCGACGGCCCGCCGCCGACCGGATTGCGCTACTGCATCAACTCGGCCGTGCTGAACTTCGAGCCGCAGCAGAACGCGGATCCCGAATGAAGTTGCTGTTCGACCTGCTGCCCGTCATCCTGTTCTTCGCGGCATTCAAGCTCGCGGGCGCGTATCCGCAGCAATCGCTGGCGCTGGCCGGCAGCACGCTCGGCTGGATGATCGGCGACGGCTCGGTGCCTGCCGACCAGGCGCCGATCCTGCTCGCCACCGCGGTGGCAATCGTCGCGTCTCTGCTACAGGTTGGGGTCCAGCTGGCGCGCGGACGCAAGGTCGACGCGATGCTCTGGGTCAGCCTGGGTGTGATCATCGTGTTCGGCGGCGCCACGATCTGGTTCCACGACGAGACTTTCATCAAGTGGAAACCGAGCATCCTGTACTGGCTGTTCGGCGCCACGCTGCTCGGCGGCCAACTCATCTGGAAGCGCAACCTGCTGCAATCGCTCCTCGGAACCCAGCTCGAGGTGCCGCCCGCGGTCTGGCAGCGGCTGCTCTGGGCCTGGATCGTGTTCTTCGCCCTGATGGGGACGGTCAACCTCGCGGTTGCGTTCAGCGTGCCGACCGACACCTGGGTGAACTTCAAGCTGTTCGGCCTCTTCGGACTGACGATGGCGTTCACGCTCGGCATCGGCGTCTACCTCGCCCGGCACATGAAGGAAGCCCCGGATGGCTGAACGCACCATCGCCGTGATGCGCGAACGACTGGCTGTTCTGGCGCCGCTGGAACTGAAGATCGAGGATGAAAGCGCGCTGCACGTGGGCCACGCGGGCGCCGCGAGTGGCGGCGGTCACTACAGGATGACCCTCGTCAGTGCCGCATTCGCGGGTCAGCCGCGAGTGGCGCGTCACCGCCTTGTGTATGATGCCCTCGCCGATTTGATGCGGCGCGAGATCCATGCTCTCGCGATGACCCTGCTGGCGCCTGGTGAGGCCCCGTCGTCTCCCGCTCCCGTTTCCCAAACTTCCGGACATTGATCTACATGCAACGATCCGCCCTGTTCGCGGTCCTGGCGCTTGCCAGCGGCATCGCTTTCGCCCAGAACGTCGCCGTCGTCAACAACAAGCCGATTCCCAAAGCACGCGAAGACGCGTGGGTCAAGGAACTCACCAAGCAAGGGCAGGCGGACTCACCCGAGCTGCGCAAGATGGTCAAGGAGCGCCTGATCCAGAACGAGGTGCTGCTGCAGGAAGCCACCAAGCGCGGCATTCCTGAGCAGGCCGAAGTGAAATTCATGCTCGACGTGCAGCGGCAGAACACGCTGATCCAGGCGCTGCTGCGCGACGAGATGGCGAAGAATCCGATCACTGACGCGCAGATCAAGGCCGAATACGACAAGCAGAAGGCCTCGGTCGGCAGCAAGGAATACCGCGCGCACCATATCCTGGTCGAGAACCAGGCGGACGCCGTTGTGATCATCGAGCAGTTGAAGAAGGGTGCCAAGTTCGAGGAACTCGCCAAGAAGTCGAAGGACACCGGCTCCGCGGCAAACGGCGGCGACCTGGACTGGGCACCGCCGGATACATACGTCGCGCCGTTCTCAGAGGCGCTGCAGAAGCTGAAGAAGGGCGAGACCACCGAGGCGCCGGTCCAGACGCAGTTCGGCTGGCACGTGATCCGCCTCGACGACGTGCGCGACACGCAGTTTCCGCCGCTCGAACAGGTCGCGCCGCAGATCCGCGAGTCGCTGCAGCAGCAGAAGGTGCAGGCTTACGTCCAGAATCTGACGAAAACTGCCAAGATCCAGTAGCAGCACGCGCCTGATCGGGCCGGTCCGCGAACAAGGGGGTGCGTCCCCTTCCCCGTGGCGTCGAGCCGGGAACGCCGTCTGCTCGCCTCCCGTACAAAAGGAGGTGCCCATGAAACAAACCCCATGGCGCAAATGGGTAGTCGGCGCGACCGTTGCCGCGCAGGCCTCGGTGCTCACCGCAGCGCTGGCCCAGAATCTGAACGAAGGCCGCACCGCGCAGGATCGCCCCTTCATCGCCGGCGGCATCGGCCTTGAAGAATCCGAGCCGCTCAAATCAATGGCGCACGGCTTCTCGCTGACGGTCGTGATCGCGGCGACGACGGGCGCCTACCTTGCGGACACGCACGTCCGGGTGCTTGATGCACGCGGTCAATCCGTCCTCGACACCCAGTTGTACGGGCCCTACCTGCTGGTCCAGCTGGCGCCGGGACGGTACGACGTCGAAGCAACGCACCGCGGAATGCTGCAGCAGCGGCGCCTCAACATTGACTCGAACTCGCGCGCGCGGGTGGTGTTCACCTATGACGTGCCGGTCGACCATGTGAGCCAGCTGCCGGGCGTCGAGCCCATGGTCCCGCAACGCTGAAGCGAAGCGTGCGCTGAGTCCGCGGCGGGCGGGCCGCGACGCGACGCGGACCTCAGCGCGCGCGCAGTGGTGCTCTCCCGGTATCGAGCCACTCGAGGACGACCGCGGCGACGGTCGTTTCCTGACCGTAGAACTGGTGCGCGCTGACCGGGCCGCACAGTTCCGACCCGTACTGCTGCGCGACGTTCCGGACCATCGTCGGTTTCAGCACGCGGCGGAATGGCTCGTCGAAGTCCGGCGGCACGCAACGGTCTACCTCGTGATGAACGACGAGCATCGGCACCTCGACGCCGAACGCCCCGAGATCGGCATAGCGGCGAAAGATCCCGGCGAGCAGGACGACACCACTGACGCCGGGCTCGCGCCCTGCGATCAGGGCTGAGACGGCGCCGTTGCTGTAGCCGACCGCGATCAATCGGGCTTTCGGAAATCTCTCGCGCATGCGCGCGACCAGCGCGGCGAGCCAGGCGCGATGCTCGGGCGTTTCGCGATATTCCACGGGCATGCTTCGGTGCGCCGTCGGCGAATCCATCAGCACGATCGCCGTGCCGGGACGCACGAAGTCCTTGCGCAGCGCCCCGATGAATCCCGCGCCGGGGGACACCGCGGGCGGCGAGTCGCCGAGGCCGAGACTTCCGTCACCGCCGGGAAATACGAGCAGCACCTGGGCGACGGGCTGTGCATCATCCACGACGAACAAGGCCCGCTCGCTCGAGTCTTCGACGGTGAGCTTCTCGACGCTTTCACGAACCGCCGCGCTAGCGCACGACAGCCCGCACAGCGCCAGCGTCGCAGCGAGCAGTACCCGCAGTGAGAGCGGAAACCGAAGATCCACCCACGGATCTTCGCATCATCCGCGCGCAGACCGCGTTCCTGGCTCCGCCGAGATTCGCTGAGCGCGGTCCGGCGGGCCGATAGACAGCCTATTTCGATTCGAGCGGCGTGATCGTCAGGTCGAGCAGGCGGCCACGGCGAATCACCCGAATCGGAGTGGCGCGGCCGATCCGCTCGGCGTCGAGCAAACGCTGCAGCACCTCGATGCCGGTCAGCGGCTGACCAACCGCCATCACCATCAGGTCTCCGTCTTCGAGACCGGCGCGCCTGGCCGGAGAATCCGGCTGCACTTCGATCACGCGCACGCCTGTGCCCTCGCGCAGATCGAATGCGCGCTGCAGCCGCCGATCGATGGCCACGGTCGCACCGCTGACGCCGATGAACGCCCGCCGGACGCGTCCATGGGCCAGCAACTGGCCCATGACCCAGCGCACGGTGTCGACGCCCGTGGCGAAGCAGATCGCCTGGGCGCCCGCGATCATTGCGGTGTTCAGACCGATCACATCACCGCGCGAATCGACCAGCGGCCCGCCGGAGTTGCCGGG
>Ga0335084_10005321_pt1 | contig 12713 bp, 9 predicted proteins | sample Lox_Sample_44_FD_206721 | JGI IMG/M metagenome (GOLD analysis project Ga0335084, IMG submission 206721) | Soil microbial communities from Loxahatchee National Wildlife Refuge, Florida, United States - Lox_Sample_4.4 | ecosystem: Environmental > Terrestrial > Soil > Wetlands | place: USA: Florida... | reverse complement strand
TGTGGTGGTGGAGTTGATAGCACCGATTGCGATGGAGAAGGAGTTGAGGTTTGCCATCAGAGAAGGGGGAAGGACGGTTGGTGCAGGCGTAGTGACCGAAGTCCTGCAGTGAGACAACGACTATGAGAGATATAATACTTTTTCAGTGCACTGAATGTAAGAACAGGAATTATTCAAGCATGAAGAACAAGAAAAATACTACTGAAAAGATTCAGTTGAAGAAATATTGCAGGCACTGCAGGCGTCATACGATGCATAAGGAAACAAAGGCGTAGAAACGATCATAAGGTCAGACGTCGGCAGTACACAGGAAGAAACCTCCTCTTGCTGTCGGTTGACGACCCGGAATCGTGGAAGAAAACGGGTTTAGGCCAGTAGCTCTAACGGCTAGAGCATCGGACTCCAAATCCGAGGGTTGGGGGTTCAAATCCCTCCTGGCCTGCCATAAAAAAAGTTCACTGCTACGTGAACAGCAAGGAGTATAAAGAGGATGGTTGAGAAGATTAAGGAATTCTTCCGGGAAGTAAAGGTCGAGATTAAGAAGGTTGTCTATCCAAGCAGGGAGGAACTTATGGGCTCCACCTGGGTGGTGATCTTCACCGCGGTCGTCATATCGGTTTTTTTGGGGATAGTTGACCTCGGTCTTGCAAAGATTGTGAAAGTTGCACTAAGGTAGGAAAATGACGAAAAACTGGTATGTGGTACATACGTATTCTGGCTACGAGGAAAAAGTAAAACTCAGCATAGAGGACAAGGTCGGAAAGAAGGACCTTAAGGAAAAGATCACAAGAATCCTTATCCCTACCGAGAAGGTGATCGAGCTCAGGGCAGGCAAGAAGAGGGAGAGCGACAAGAAATTTTATCCTGGATATATCCTTGTGGAAATGGATCTGGACGACGAGACATGGCATTTGGTAAGGAGCACCCCGAGGGTCACCGGTTTTGTGGGCGGGACGAAGCCCGTGCCAATCCCTGAAGAAGAGGTGGAGATCATTCTTCAGCAGCTTGAAAAGGGACCTGCCCCGCAGGTAAAAACCCAGTTCCAGAAAGCGGAAAATGTGAGGATTATAGACGGACCCTTTACCAACTTTGTCGGCTATGTCGATGAGGTTGATATGGATCATGGAAGGTTAAAGGTTATGGTCAGTATATTTGGGAGACAGACCCCTGTCGAACTTCATTTCTTTCAGGTGGAGAAGGCATGAGTTCCTTGAGGTTCTGATGAAAAGGGTTAATGCGAAAAACGATGAACTATATTGGGAGGATTAAATGGCGAAGAAGGAAGTAATGGCTCAGGTTAAGCTGCAGATACCGGCAGGAAAGGCAAATCCCGCCCCGCCTGTAGGACCTGCGTTAGGTCCCCACGGCGTGAACATCATGGAGTTCTGCAAGGCATTTAATGCCCAGACACAGGTAATGGGTGATACCATCATTCCGGTAGTGCTGACCGTGTATTCTGACAGGTCCTTCACTTTTATTACCAAGACACCTCCCGCATCCGAACTCATTAAGAAGGCTGCAGGCATTGTCAAGGGTTCGGGCACACCCAATAAGGAAAAAGTGGGAAAGCTGACCGCTGCCCAGGTGATGGAGATCGCAAAAACCAAGCTGCCGGACCTGAACGCATACTCTGTTGAGGAGGCGGCCTCAATCATCCGCGGTACTGCACGGAGCATGGGGGTCGATATCGTTGACTGAAGGAAATTAGCATATTTGGGAGGCTAGAGATGGGAAAGAAAATGGATGCTGCCAGCAAAAAAGTCGGGGAAGGGAAAGATTACTCCCTGGAAGAGGCGGTGAGGCTTGTGAAGGAAGCCTCATACACGAAATTTGACGAGACCGTTGATATGGCGTTTAACCTGGGGATCGACCCAAAGAAATCCGACCAGATGGTAAGGGGTACGGTCGCGCTGCCTCACGGCGTGGGAAAAAAGGTGAGAGTGCTTGTGTTTGCAAAGGGTGAAAAGGAGAAAGAGGCCCTGGATGCGGGTGCGGATTATGTGGGAGCAGAGGACCTGGTGGAAAAGATACAGAAGGGCTGGATGGACTTTGACAGGGCAGTGGCGACGCCCGATATCATGGGCCTCGTGGGAAAGCTTGGCAAGGTGCTGGGCCCAAGAGGATTGATGCCCAACCCGAAACTGGGAACAGTGACCTTTGATGTGGGAAAGGCAGTGAAGGAGATAAAGGCGGGAAAGGTTGAATACAAGACAGAAAAGGCGGGGATTGTGCATGTCCCCATAGGGAAGGTTTCATTTGATGCGGAAAAGCTTGTGGACAATGCGAGGGTTGTCATTGACGCGATAGTGAAGGCAAAGCCTGGAACAAGTAAAGGGAAATATCTCAGGAAAGTCGCTCTCTCATCCACCATGGGCCCAGGAATCAGGGTTGATGTGGGGAAATCAACGACGAGCAAATAGGAGAGGCTAAGGTTAAGAAAAATACTTGATCTCAGCCTCACCCTTAGGGGAATGCGCGGACTTAGTCCGTTGAAATATCTAGTCAGAGACAGTAGGTGGTTACTTAATTGTTTGTTCTGCCCGCCCCAGGTGATCAGGACAGACAGCCTACCGAGACATCCTTTTGTGTGGTGGTACTTTGGGCGAGTGCCACGGAACAGTGCGAAGGGTCGAGAAAAGGGGAAAACGGGTCTCTGGGAAAGGAGGATACTCTGAAGAAGGAAGAGAAGGAACAGGCCGTAACGGAACTGAAGAAGAAGTTCTCAGAGGCAAAGGCCGTAATCTTGACTGATTACAAAGGCATGACCGTTGCAGATCTGTCCGCACTAAGAAGGCTCCTTCGCAGTGCGGACGTGGATTACAGGATCGTAAAAAATACCCTTGCCCGTATCGCATCCCAGGAGACGCCCATTTCTGTTGCCAGGGATGTGTTTAAGGGACCGGTGGCCATTGCCATCGGGTATAAAGATCCCGTAACGACGGCAAAAAAAGTTATCGAGTTTTCCAAGAAAAATGAGAAGCTTAAACTCAGCGGCGGGGTGATTGAAGGGAAGCTCTATGACGCGAATGAAGTAAAGGCCATCGCAGCTCTCCCATCTAGGGAAGTGCTGCTCTCGATGATTGCCGGTGCGTTCCAGGCGCCATCGAGCAAAATGGCTGCCGCTCTTGCAGCGACGGTGAGCAGTTTTGCCTATGCGATGACTGCATTGAAAACGAAGAAAGAGGCTCAGGGCTGAGGGTATGGGATGGATTTACCTTGGTCTTATATAAACGAAACAAAGACAAGTAATGAAGGAGGTTGAGATAATGGCAGTGACAAAGGAGCAGGTTTTTGAATTTATTGATAACATGACGATCCTTGAGATGTCGCAGTTTGTGAAGGAGTTTGAGGAACGATATGGCGTAACCGCCGCCGCACCTATTGCGGTGGCAGCAGCACCGGGAGCGGCAGCCGCAGCTCCGGCAGCCGAGGAAAAGACGAGCTTTGACGTGATACTCGCCAGTGCAGGTGACAAGAAGATACAGGTGATTAAGGTGGTGAGAGAGCTTACCGGGCTTGGCCTTAAAGAGGCAAAGGACCTTGTCGACGGTGCTCCGAAACCGGTAAAGACAGGGGTCACCAAGGAGGAGGCTGAGTCTATCAAGGCGAAACTTGAAGAGCAGGGCGCAAAAATGGAAGTGAAATAAAAAGGATGGGTAAGGTGATGGGTGAAAGAGGACCTCACTCTTGCCTTACCCTAATTTAGCAGAGCAAAAAGGAGATATATGGACAGGGCTTTGAGAGAGAGACATAATTTTGGTAAGGTTCCCCATTTTCTGAAAGTGCCGAACCTTATCGAGATACAGAGTCGCTCGTACGATAAATTCCTCCAAAAGGATATTTCTGCGGACAGCAGAGAGGAAGCAGGGCTCCAGGCAGCCTTTAAGAGCGTATTCCCTATCATGGACTATAATGAGACTGCGTCATTGGAGTTCATTGGATACATTGTTGGGGAGCCAAAATTCAGCATTAGAGATTGCCTGCAAAAGGGAATTACCTATGCGGCCCCCCTCAAAATAAGGGTTAAACTTAATCTGTGGGAAGCGGAGGAAAGCGGCAACAAGAGGCTTAAGGAGTCGAGGGAGCAGGAGGTGTACATTGGAGAGATGCCCCTGATGACAGAGACAGGGACGTTTATTGTGAATGGCACCGAAAGAGTTATTGTAAGCCAGCTCCATCGTTCTCCTGGCGTCTTCTTCAGCCATGATAAAGGGAAGACCCATGCCAGCGGAAGACTCCTTTATTCTTCGAGGGTTATCCCGTCGCGGGGTTCTTGGCTCGACTTCGAATTCGATACAAAAGACATCCTTTATGTGCGCATTGATAGGAGGAAGAAGCTTCCCGCGACTATTGTGCTTAAGGCGCTGGGGTACTCAAACGAGGATATTCTCAAAACCTTCTATCCCGTAGAGACGATCAAGATTAAAGGGTCGAGCCTCACAAGGGTGGTAAGTGAGGTCTTGGCAGGGATAAAGGCGGTGAAGAATATCGTGGCGCCGGATACGAAGGAACTCATTGCAAAAGAGGGAAGCAAGATCACCAAGGGTGCCATAAAGAAGATGGAAGGATCAGGTATCAAAGAGATCCCGATACTGAAAGAGGAGATTATCGACAGAATCACGCTTAAGGATATCGTGGACCCTGAAACAGGCGAGGTGTTGCTGGAGGGCAATGAGGCTATCACAGAAGAGATCTTTAATAAGATTCTCGCCCTCAAGGTGGATACCCTGAGTCTTTTATACATCGACAATGTCAAATATCTCTCTTCCTTGCGCGACACGCTCTTAACGGATAAGGTGAACAGCCAATCTGAGGCACTTATAGAGATATACAAGAAACTGAGGCCGGGGGAGCCGCCGACCCTTAACGCTGCAAAAGATCTGTTCAACGGCCTCTTCTTCGATCCGAAGAGATACGACCTTTCTCCTGTGGGGAGATTAAAGATCAACAAGAGACTTGATCTTGACATTCCCCTCGAGACAAGGGTCCTTACCGATAAGGACATCATCAAGATTGTGCATTATCTTCTCGATCTGAGAACAGGGAAGGGAGAGGTGGACGACATTGACCATTTGGGAAACAGACGGATACGGGGTGTGGGGGAACTATTGGAAAACCAGTTCAGGATCGGACTTGTGAGAATGGAGCGTGCCATCAAAGAGAAGATGACCCTTACCGAACTGGAGACCGCCATGCCACATGACATTATTAATGCAAAGCCGGTCATGGCTGCAGTGAAGGAGTTCTTCGGGTCCAGTCAGCTGAGTCAGTTTATGGATCAGACAAATCCCCTTTCTGAAATTACCCATAAAAGGAGGCTCTCTGCACTTGGTCCGGGTGGTCTTACGAGGGAACGGGCGGGGTTTGAGGTGAGGGATGTGCATCCTACCCATTATGGAAGGATATGTCCCATAGAGACCCCTGAAGGCCCCAACATAGGACTGATCACCTCCCTCGCATCCTATGCGAGAGTGAATGATTTTGGTTTTATCGAGGTCCCTTACAGGAAGATTGCCAACGGGAGGATTACCCAGGAGGTCGAATATCTCTCTGCCATCGAGGGCGAAAAATATATTATCGCAGAGGCTACGTCTCCTGTTGATAGGAAAGGTAATCTCATGGGGGAAGCGGTTTCTGCGAGAGTGGGCGGGGATTTCAAGATGGTGACACCCCAGGAAGTCCAGTATATGGATGTCTCGCCGAAGCAGATTGTAGGAGTTTCGGCTTCGCTGATTCCATTTCTTGAGAATGACGATGCAAACAGGGCTCTCATGGGTTCCAATATGCAGAGGCAGGCAGTGCCGCTACTGCAGACGGAGGCACCCATTGTAGGGACTGGCATGGAATACGTGGCAGCCAGGGATTCCGGTGCCCTTGTGCTTGCCAAAAGGGCAGGGGTTGTGGAGAGCGTGGATGCGTCACGGATCGTGGTGAGGACGTCCGAGGATACGGGCGGAGTGGATATCTACAATCTGGTAAAGTTCCAACGATCAAACCAGGCAACCTGTATTAACCAGAAGCCCATCGTAAATGCAGGTGACGTGGTACAAAGGGGAGACGTTCTTGGTGATGGTTCATCAACTGATATGGGAGAATTGGCCCTGGGCAAGAATGTGCTTGTAGCCTTCATGCCCTGGGGAGGATATAACTTTGAGGACGCGATCCTCATCAGCGAGAGACTTGTCAAGGATGACCTCCTCACCTCAGTGCACATTGAAGAGTTTGAGATCGAGGCAAGGGAAACAAAGATCGGACCTGAAGAGATCACGAGGGATATCCCCAATGTGGGAGAAGAAGCGCTCAAGGACCTTGACGAGAGCGGAATCATACGAATCGGTGCTGAGGTGAAGCCAGGAGATATCCTTGTGGGAAAGGTTACCCCCAAGGGTGAGACCCAGCTTACCCCGGAAGAGAAACTGCTTAGGGCAATTTTTGGTGAGAAGGCAGAGGATGTGAAGGAGAGCTGCCTCTATGTCCCGCCCGGCATAGAGGGGGTCGTGGTTGATGTGAGAATATTTTCGAGGAAGGGCACTGAAAAAGACGAACGGGCGAAGAGTATTGAGGAAGATGATATCCTGAGACTCCAGAGGGACCTTGAGGAGGAAGTAAGGATCATCAAGGAAGAGAAGTTCAGAAAGATAAGAGAATTGATTGTGGGCTCCAAGGTTCTGGAGGACGTAAAAGAAGCTAAGACGAAAGAGGTAATCTGTCCTGCAGGGAAAAAGCTCTCTGCAAAGCATCTGGAGAGGGTGAAGGATGAACACCTGATGCGGATAAAAATAGCTGAAGAGGATATCAGGGAGAAGCTGGACACCATTCACAATGAGGCCAACCAATATGTCCGTTACCTGGAAACGCGCTATGATGAGAGCGTTGACCGTGTCAAAAGAGGTGACGAGCTTCCTCCCGGGGTGAACAAGCTTGTGAAGGTGTATATCGCGATGAAACGCAAGCTCCAGGTGGGAGACAAGATGGCGGGGAGACACGGGAATAAGGGAGTTGTTGCCATGGTCCTCCCTGACGAGGACATGCCATATCTCCCTGACGGGACTCCGGTGGATATCATTCTCAATCCCTTGGGGGTTCCTTCCCGGATGAACGTGGGGCAGATTCTGGAAACCCACCTCGGCTGGGCCGCAAGAATGCTGGGCCTGTATGTAGCCACTCCGGTCTTTGAGGGCGCAAAAGAACATGAGATCAAAGAGATGCTGAAAAAAGCGGGTATCCCTTCATCCGGGCAGATAACCCTCCATGACGGAAGGACAGGAGAGCCGTTTAAGAGGCCTGTCACGGTGGGATACATGTACATACTGAAACTCCATCACCTAGTGGACGACAAAATTCACGCGCGTTCCATAGGTCCCTACTCCCTTGTTACTCAGCAGCCCCTGGGAGGCAAGGCGCAATTCGGTGGCCAAAGACTGGGGGAGATGGAGGTATGGGCACTCGAAGCGTATGGGGCAGCCTACACCCTTCAGGAATTCCTGACAGTAAAAAGCGATGACGTTACCGGAAGGGCGCGGATGTATGAGGCTATTGTGAAAGGTGATGCGACTCTGGAACCAGGGGTTCCGGAATCCTTCCATGTGTTAATAAAAGAACTCCAGAGCCTTGGCCTTGACGTCGAGCTTCTGGAGAAAAAAAGTAAGGGGGAATAAGTCTTGGTAGACGATGTGAATGCCCTTTTTCAGAGACCAAAGAATCCGACAGATTTTGAGGCGATAAGGATCAAGCTAGCCTCGCCTGAGAAGATCAGGGAATGGTCTTACGGTGAAGTGAAAAAGCCGGAAACCATCAATTATCGTACCTTCAAGCCTGAGAGGGACGGGCTTTTTTGCGCAAAGATTTTCGGGCCTGTAAAGGACTGGGAATGCCTGTGCGGCAAGTACAAGAGGATGAAGCACAGGGGAGTTGTCTGCGACAAGTGCGGCGTTGAAGTCATCCAGTCCAAGGTGAGAAGAGAGCGCATGGGCCACATAGAGCTCGCAACCCCTGTGGCGCATATCTGGTTTCTTAAGGGAGTACCGAGCAGGATAGGGATATTGCTCGATATGACCATGAGACAACTGGAGAAAGTGCTCTATTTCGAAAGCAACATTGTCATCGATCCCGGAGATACTCCTCTGAAGGAAAAAGAACTGCTTAACGAAGACGAATACAAGAAGAGAGCGTCTGAGTATGGCGCACGTTTCAAGGCGGGGATGGGTGCAGAGGCGATACGCGAGCTCCTGAGAGGGCTTGCCCTCGATAGACTGGCATCTGAGCTCAAGGCAAAAATTAAGGATGCGTCATCCATCGGCGTCAAGAAAAAACTCACAAAGCGGCTGAAGGTAATAGAGGCATTCAGACAGTCAGGGAATAAACCTGAGTGGATGATAATGGATGCCGTTCCGGTACTTCCCCCTGACCTGAGACCCTTGGTTCCTCTGGAGGGAGGACGGTTTGCCACATCAGACCTTAATGATCTGTATCGGAGGGTTATCAACAGGAATAACAGGCTAAAGAGATTGATGGAGCTTAAGGCACCCAGTGTCATCATTAAGAATGAGAAAAGGATGCTCCAAGAAGCGGTTGACGCCCTCTTTGATAACGGAAGAAGGAGCAGGGTTCTTAAGACCGCGACCAAGAGGCCCCTTAAGTCCCTGAGCGACATGATTAAAGGAAAGCAGGGCAGGTTCAGACAGAACCTCCTGGGCAAGAGAGTAGATTATTCCGGTCGTTCCGTAATTGTGGTGGGACCTGAATTGAAACTCCACCAGTGCGGTCTCCCAAAAAGAATGGCCTTGGAACTCTTCAAACCCTTTGTCTTTAACAGACTCGAAGAAAAGGGGTTTGCTACCACACTCAAGGCTGCGAAGAGGCTGGTGGAAAAAGAGCGTCCGGAGGTATGGGACGCCCTGGAGGAGGTTATCGCCGAGCATCCGGTGCTCCTGAACCGAGCCCCTACCCTCCACCGGCTTGGCATCCAGGCCTTTGATCCCGTTCTTGTGGAGGGCAAGGCAATCAAGCTCCATCCCCTTGTCTGCACTGCCTTTAATGCGGACTTTGACGGCGACCAGATGGCGGTCCATGTACCCCTTTCCATAGAGGCGCAGGTAGAGGCGAGGGTTTTGATGATGTCGGTGAACAACATCCTCTCCCCTGCAAATGGGAAACCCATTGTGGTGCCGACACAGGATATGGTGCTGGGCCTCTACTTCCTCACAAAGGGCAAAGGGTATGTGTATGCGGGACCTGAAGAGGTTAAGGAAGCCTACGATGAGGGTAAGGTGCAGGAACAGGATATCATCACGATGAGGACCGACACCTATTTCATGGAAACTACGTGTGATAAGGTTCTTGCAAGCATGAAGAAGAAATCGAGGGTTGAAGGGAAACCTCTTGTCTATTCCGGTCCCGATGATGTGAGAATGGCCTATGATGCGGGTAGGCTGGATCTGCATAAATGGATCAACGTGAGGATGGATGGACAGGTTGTTGAAACGACCTGCGGCAGGGTACTGTTCAGCGAGATCCTTCCCCCAGGGATACCCTTCAAAGAGGCGAACAAGGAAATTACGAAGAAAGAACTTACCAAGATAATAGAGAACACCTATAAGAAGGCAGGAAAGCGGGCCACCGTGGTATTTCTTGATAACCTTGAGAAGCTGGGGTTCGACCTTGCGACGAAGTCCGGTATATCCATTTGCATGGCAGATATGCATATCCCATCGAAGAAACCTGAGCTGATAAAGGTCGCGGAACAAGAGGTTATGGAGATACAGAAACAGTACAACGAGGGACTCATTACCCATGGAGAGCGGTATAACAAGGTGATCGATATATGGGCGAATGTGACCGAGAGGATCGCTGATGAAATGATGAAGGAATTGGGGGCAGAGGAAGGGAAGCAGTTCTCGGAAGAAGAGCTCAAGGAGAGGAGGCTATTTAACAGTATCTTTATGATGGCCGACTCCGGCGCAAGGGGAAGCACTGCCCAGATCAGGCAGCTTGCGGGTATGAGAGGACTTATGGCAAAACCCTCGGGCGAGATCATCGAGACGCCCATTACCGCAAACTTCAGGGAAGGTCTTACTCCCTTGCAGTACTTTATCTCTACCCATGGTGCGAGAAAGGGACTTGCGGATACTGCCCTCAAGACGGCAAATTCAGGGTATCTCACCAGAAGGCTGGTGGATGTTGCACAGGATGTCATCATCACCGAGGACGACTGTGGCACCTCAGAGGGAATCACCGTCATCTCCCTTGTGGAAGGAGGGGAGATCATCCAGTCGCTGGATGAGAGGATCGTTGGCAGATTCTCTGTGGAAGATATCCATAAGCCTGATTCGAAGGAGATAATCGTAAAGAAAAATAACGAGATTACCGAGGAGATTGCCCAAAAAGTGATGGAATCGGTGGTTGACAGGGTGAAGATACGGTCCGTGCTCACCTGCCAGACGAAGTTCGGTGTGTGTGCCAAATGCTACGGAAGGGATCTGGCGAGGGGCGATCTTGTGGAGATCGGTGAGGCGGTGGGAATCATCGCGGCGCAGTCCATTGGTGAACCGGGCACCCAGCTGACCATGAGGACCTTCCATATCGGCGGTGCCGCAAAGGTCGTAGTTGAGGCGGTCCTTGATTCCAAGAATCCGGGAAAAGCGAAGTTCATAAATATCAACGCAGTGAGAAGCAGGGAAGGTGACCTTGTGGTAGTCAATAGGACCGGCCTCATTGCTATTGTTGACGGACACGGAAGAGAGAGGGAGAAATACAATCTTGTATATGGCGCAAAACTGAAGGTGAAGGAAGGGGACAAGGTTGGGGCTGGCCAGAGGCTTGTGGAATGGGACCCCTACTCAACGCCCATACTCACCGAGGTCGGAGGAAGAATAGCCCTTGGCGATATCGCGGAGGGGGTGTCGGTGAAGGAGGAGGTCGATGAGGTGACTGGACTTTCTCACAAGGTCATCATCGATTACCCCGCGTCTATGAGGCCGAGGATTTCCATAAAAGATGAGCATGGGAAAGCAACCCTGAAGATACCGGGATCTACGAATCTCGCGCGATACTTGTTGCCATCGGGCGCCCATATCCTTGTCGAAAAGGGAGCCCTTGTCTCCCCGGGCGATATTCTTGCAAAGATACCCAGAGAGACCACAAAGACAAAGGATATCACGGGTGGTCTCCCAAGGGTGGCGGAGCTGTTCGAAGCAAGACGACCAAAGGAACAGGCCATTGTCACCGAGATCGACGGGGTTGTGGAATTCCGTGGAGCACATAAGGGAATGCGGGTCGTGGTAGTGAAGGGCGGAGAGGAGCTGCGTGAGTATCATATCCCCAAGGGCAAGCATGTGAGCGTCCACGAAGGTGATTGGGTAAAGGCAGGGGAACCTTTAATGGATGGGGCGGTGAATCCCCACAGCATCCTCGATATCCTCGGACCGAATGAACTCCAGAGTTATCTCGTGGATGAGGTGCAGAAGGTATACCGGCTCCAGGGTGTGTCGATCAATGACAAGCACATCGAAACCATCGTGCGCCAGATGATGAGAAAGGTGAGGGTTGAAGAACCAGGCGATACGACGTTCCTTATCGGCGAACAGGTTGACCGGACACTCTTCCTGGAAGAGAACGAGAAGGTGAAGGGATCGGGAGGGGCCCCGGCGCAGGGAAGGCCTCTTCTTCTCGGTATCACCAAGGCTTCCCTTACCACCGAAAGCTGGGTTTCCGCTGCATCGTTTCAGGAGACCACGCGGGTACTCACCGAGGCTGCACTGAATGCCCAAATAGATGAATTGAGAGGGTTGAAGGAAAATGTCATCATGGGGAGAATAGTGCTTGCCGGTTCAGGGATGCAGAAGTATCGCAACACCTTTGTGAAAAGGGAACTTGAGCCATTCATCGCCCCTGAACCCGTAGCGGAAGAGTAACACAAGGACACGGGGTGCTCGTTCCTCGTGAAGAGCGCGGAAAAACAGACCGGGCGTCTCCCCTGACATCAGGAAACTGATGTCGAGAAGGCGCCCGGTCTTTTATCGGACGATGAACTGTTGAGCATGAACAATGAACCCTCCCATGATGTGCGTTTCATCGCGGATGCCATGCTTGGTCGTCTTTCCCGGTGGCTGAGGCTTCTCGGTTTTGATACGCTCTACTATCCGGATATAAAGGACAGCGATCTCATGAAATTGGCGGTGCAGGAGGGCAGATGCCTTCTCACTAGGGATACGCACTTCCTGAATATCCGGAATTTCCGGAACTTCCTTATGGTACACTCGGATAATCCCGTGGAACAGGTTACAGAGGTGCTCAGCTCATTCACCCTGAGCGAATTCAAACCAGGCAGGTGTGCGCGCTGCAATGGAGTGCTTGAGCTGATTGCCCGCAGGGAAGAGGCGAGAAACATGGTTCCCGAGTATGTATTCCTTCATTGTGAGTCTTTTCTGAGGTGCCGTGTGTGCGGAAAGATATATTGGGAAGGAACCCATCTAAGGAGATTCAGGAGAATGCTCAATTCCGTCCTTATATCGGTGAAACAAAAGGCATTGTCATGAAGATGACGCGGGTTCAGCGCCAGTTTATCGTTTCACTCTTATTGATCGTGCTAATCATCATCTGTGGTGTATCGGGATATGTCGTGATTGAGGGATGGACTTTTTTTGATGCCCTCTACATGACCATCACCACGATAACAACTGTGGGATACAGCGAAGTCCATAAACTTTCTGAGA
>Ga0335084_10005320_pt1 | contig 12714 bp, 9 predicted proteins | sample Lox_Sample_44_FD_206721 | JGI IMG/M metagenome (GOLD analysis project Ga0335084, IMG submission 206721) | Soil microbial communities from Loxahatchee National Wildlife Refuge, Florida, United States - Lox_Sample_4.4 | ecosystem: Environmental > Terrestrial > Soil > Wetlands | place: USA: Florida... | reverse complement strand
GGCAACGCCTGCACCAGCGGCGACGTCTGCGGCGGCGGCACCTGTCATCCCGGCTCCGCCCTCAATTGCAACGACGGCAACGGGTGCACCGACGACAGCTGCAACCCGGCCTCGGGCTGCGTCCACGCCAACAACACTGCCGCATGCAGCGACGGCAACGCCTGCACCAGCGGCGACGTCTGCGGCGGGGGAACCTGCCACGCCGGAGCGCCGCTCGACTGCAACGACGGCAAAGTCTGCACCGACGACGGCTGCAACCCCGCGTCCGGCTGCACGCACACCAACAACACGGCGCCGTGTGACGACGGGAGCGCGTGTACGACGGCCGATACCTGCAGCGCCGGGGTCTGCGTCGGCGGCCCGGCGCCCAACTGCAACGACAACAACCCCTGCACCACCGACAGCTGCAACCCGGCCACGGGCTGCGCGCACGTCAACAACACGCTCGCCTGCGACGACGGCAACGCGTGCACCACCAGCGACACCTGTGGCGGCGGGACGTGTCGCGGGGGCGCCGCCCCCAATTGCAGCGACGGCAACCCCTGCACCGACGACAGCTGCAACCCGGCGTCGGGGTGCGTGCACACCAACAACACCGCGTCGTGCTCCGACAACAATGCCTGTACCGTCGGCGATACCTGCGGCGGAGGCGCGTGCCATGGCGGTACCGCCCTCAACTGCAACGACGGCAACGTCTGTACCGACGACAGCTGCAACCCGGCGTCGGGGTGCGTGCACACCAACAACAGCGCGCCCTGCGACGACGGAAACGCCTGCACCACGAACACCGTGTGCGCAAACGCCACCTGCGGCGGCGGGACGCCCACCGTCTGCGACGACGCCAACCCGTGCACCACCGACACCTGCAGCCCGGCGACGGGCTGCGCCCACGCCAACAACACGCTCCCCTGCGACGACGGCAACGCGTGCACCACCAGCGACGTCTGCGCCGGCGGTAGCTGCCACGGCACCGTCCCGACCGCGTGCGACGACGGCAACCCCTGCACCGCCGACAGCTGCACGCCGGCGACGGGCTGCACCCACGTCAACACCACCGCCCCGTGCGACGACGGCAACGCCTGCACGACGGTCGACGTCTGCGGCGGGGGCGTGTGCCACGGGAGCACCCCGCCCAACTGCAACGACGGAAACGTCTGTACCGACGACAGCTGTAGCCCGACCTCGGGATGCGTCCATGTCCCCAACACCGCCCCCTGTGACGACGGGAGCGTCTGCACGACCAGCGACGTCTGCGGCGGTGGCAGCTGTCACGGCACGGCGCCGCTCGCCTGCGACGACGGCAACCTCTGCACCGACGACATCTGCGACCCGGTCCTGGGCTGTACGCACCCCGCCAACACGGCGCCCTGCAACGACCACAACGCCTGCACCGCCCACGACGTGTGCTCCGGTGGAGTCTGCACGGGCGGTGGCCCCACCGACTGTGACGATTCCAACGTCTGCACCGACGACGGGTGCAACCCGGCGTCGGGCTGCACGCACGTCGCCAACACCCTCTTCTGCGAAGATGGCAACGCCTGCACCATCGCCGACCAGTGCGCGGGCGGGACGTGTCATCCCGGCGTTCCGCTGAACTGCGACGACGGCAATCCCTGCACCACCGACAGCTGCAATCCGGCCGCCGGCTGCAACAACGCCTACAACAGCAACCCGTGCGACGACGGCAGCATCTGCACCTCGAACGACCGTTGCACGGGCGGCCATTGCACCGGCAGCGCGATCACCTGCGCCGACGACGGCAACCCCTGCACGCGCGACGTCTGCGATCCGATCGCGGGCTGCATCCATCCCGCCGACGCCTGCGACGATCACAACGGCTGCACGGACGATCTCTGCGACGCCGTCGCCGGGTGCAAACACGTCGCCAACGCCGCCCCGTGCGACGACGGCGACGACTGCACCCAGACCGACCTGTGCCGCAACGGGTCCTGCAACGGCGGGCCGCCCTTCTTCGTCGACCGGAGCGGGTCGTTCGGCAACCAGGCCGAGCTGGCGGGCAGCGCGGGCGCGAATGCGTTCCGGAGCATCGTTCGTCTGGGGAAGAACGTCATGGTCAACGACGGGACGACGGTGAGCGGCGACACCGTCGTGCTCGGCAACGGGGCCAGCGCCTGGGACATCCTCGGGAATCGGGTGAAGGTCGGCGCGGGCACCCAGATCCGGCATGCCACCGGCAGCCCGGTGCTGCCACTCACGGCGACGTTCTGCCCTCTGCCCGACGACCCCGCGCCGTGCGACCTCGCGGCACCGGTACGGGTGAATCAGGGCAGCGTCGTCGGCCCGCTCGCCCCGGGCATCTACGGCGACCTGCTGATCGGCACCGACGGGACGCTCGTGCTCGCATCCGGCAACTTCACCTTCTGCTCGATCCGCACCGGCAAGGGCGTGTCGTTCCAGGTGAACGGACCCGGGCAGTCGATCGTCACCGTCACCGGGAGCGTGAAGGTCGCGAACTTCTCACGCCTGTACTCCTATCCGACGGGGACTCCCCCGGTCATCCTGCACATCATGGGTCCGGTCGTGAAGATCGGTGCCTCCGCTCAGGTCGCCAGCAGGATCTCCGCGCCGAGCTCGATTCTGAAGATCGGCAAGAGCACCGAGTTCGAGGGGAGCTTCTGTGCCGAGAAGGCGAACGCCGGGCAGGCGGACACGCTCACGTGCACGCTGCCCTGACTGGGTTGCGCGGGGGGCTGGAGGCGGGATGTCCGGCCTGCCGGTGCGGCCCGGGTCGAGACGAACGGCGCGGACCGCAGCCGGCGCTGCCGGATCCGCGCTCGGTCTTGCGGGACGGAGCAGGTCGGCGTCACTGCGGTGTCGATCATGGCGATCGGTGCAGCACTCGCGGGCTGGCCGTGACGGTGGGCGTCGTGTTCGGCTGCTACCCGGCCTGGAAGGGGTCACGCCCCGATCCCATCGAGGCGCTCCGCTACGAGTAATCTTCGTGCCGATGTCGCCCGCGCCTCCCCTCACCCGAGCTCGAGTCGGGGGGCGAGACCCGGTTCTCGACGCACCACACGTGAAAGGTCTGGTCGCAGGGGCGGGAGCCACCGTCCCAGAGCGGAGCGCCGAAGTGATCGGTGAGGAAGGCGATCGTGCCGAAGGCACCGTGGCTGGCCGTCGACCAGGCAGCGCAGTTGGTGAACGCCGAGCCTGCCGCCCCGGCGGCGTCCGAGTACTGCGACCCACCTCCGGTACGCACCCAGCCCGACGGGCCCGGCGGGTCGTACACCGCCGCAGCGCTCGGCGGCCCGGCGCCTGAATCCTCGGTGGTAAGGCCGAGCACGGTATCATAGGCGAGGAGCGACGGGTCGGTGAGCTCGAAGCGCGAGCCCATGTGGAAGCCAGGCGCGCACGCACCGGCGGCCTGGTTGCCGGGAACCAGGGACTTGGTCAGGTAGAATCGTCGTGCACCATCCCCGGATATGCCGGGCACCCGGTGGAGCGAGCAGCCTCCGGCGACGAGCACCAGGAGGAAGCACCCGGTCGTCGTCCCACTGAACCGTATGGGTCTCGTCAAGGATCCCCCTCCCGTCGCCGCCGGCGGCGAACTGCGCGCACTCCCGCGACGTGCGCCGCTCGGCGCGAGGTCGGCCGAACACCTCGAGGTCTTCGAGAATCGCACGGCCGTCGTGGCGGCCGCCACACATACCTCCGTGTGCGCGAGAGTGCATGCCCGGCCGAATCGGTTGACACCACCCGACACGATCCTCCCCATCCGGCGCCTGGCGGACGACGGCGATCGGCAGCCTCTTCCGCGACCGGCAGCTCTTGCCGGTCGGCGGGGCCGCGGCTGACGAGGCGGGGCCTCGGACACCCTGGTACGGCCGTTGCTTGGCCGTCACGCGAGCCGGGAAGGCGACGCGTCCCCGAGGACTACTCGAGTCGTGGGCGTGCCGTTGGGGGAGCGGCTCGAATGACACAACTCGGAGGTTCGTTGATGACCATTTCCCCAATCGACCCGTCACGGCTCACCCAGATCGTCTCGTCCAGTCCGCTCTCCTCCAGTGCCGCCACCACGCCCGCCGTGGACGCAGAGGGCGATGACGACGGCTCCGGCGCCGCCGCCTCCGTCTCCCCCCTCGCGCAGTACCTGAGCCAACTCCAGCAGCTCCAACAGAGCAACCCGACCGAGTTCACGAGCGTCCTCACCGACATCGCCAACAAGCTCCAGGCGGCGGGACAGCAGGACGGTGGCAGTCAGGGGCAGGCGCTGGCGCACCTGGCGAGCAGGGTCCGGCAGGCCGCGCAGACCGGCGACCTGTCCGCGCTCCAGCCGGCGCATCATCATCACCACCATCGGGCAGCGGGCGCCTATCAGCAGACCGGCGGTCAGACCGCGCCGGCCCAGGCGAGCGGACAGAGCCAGAGCGGGTCCGCGGCCACCGACGTGCGCTCGCAGGCGCTCGACATCATCGGCCAGGTGTTGACCCAGGACCTCGGTACGTCGGTCATCGCGAGCGGCAGCTAGACGTAGCGTCCTCCCTTACGCAGCTTCCTCCATGCGGTGGCCCCTGCATCGTGCCGACGTCACTGGCGATGGCCTGCGAATTGGCCGAGCGTGACACCGGGGATCGTTGACACCGGCCCGCAGCCCCCGAGTGCGCCAAGCCATGGGATCTCCGCGCTCCGCCGCCGAGAAGCTGCTCTCTGAAGCCAACGGTTTCATGGCCACACGCGAGCACCCAAAGGCCGAAGCTTGCCTGCGAGAGGCGATCAGGCTCGCGCCCGAGTTCGCCGAGGCGCATGCCAATCTCGGCTTGCTGCTCAACATCACCGACCGCCGCGACGAAGCCGAGGCGTGCTACCGGCGGGCGCTTGTACTCAATCCGGCGAGTGGACAGATACATCTGAATCACGGCACGCTGCTCGATCGCCTCGGGCGCTTCGACGAGGCTGAGACGGCCTACCGCCGGGCCCTCGATCGGAATCCCGTGTCGGCCGCAGCCTGGTCGAACCTGGGTGCCCTGTACGTCCACATGCAGCGCTTCGATGACGCCGAGCGCTGCTGCCGCCGCAGCATCTCGATCGACCAGCGCTACGGCAACGCGCGCTTCAACCTCGCCTACCTGTGCCTGCGTCAGTGCCGTTTCGAGGAGGGCTGGGCTCACTTCGAGGCGCGCGACTGGTACGCCCCGCTGCAGGCGCACCTCGAATGCCCGCGCTGGAACGGCGAGCCGCTCGCGGGAAAATCGCTGCTCATCGGCTACGAGGCCGGACATGGCGACATGATCCAGTTCTGCCGGTACGTGCCCGTGCTCAAGCGGCAGGGCGCGGCGCGCATCGACATGATCTGCCACCCGGCGCTGACGACGCTCTTCGCCGACTTGGAAGGTCTCGACAACGTTCGTTCCTTCGCGGAGCCCATCGCTCGCTCGGGCTGGGACCTGTGGACGCCGCTCATGAGCATCCCCTTCCATTCCAAGACGCGCATCGACACGATCCCGGCGGAACTGCCCTACCTGCGCGTCGACGACTCCGCCGTCGCGCGCTGGCGCGAGCAGGTGCCCGCGCGGGGCCTGCGGGTGGGGCTCGTTTGGAAGGGAAATCCGAACTTCGAGAACGACGATCAGCGGTCGCTGGGATCGCTCGATCAACTCGCACCGCTGGGCAGCGTGCCGGGCGTGCGCTTCGTCAGCTTGCAAAAAGGCGCGGGAGAGGACGAGGCCTTGAACCCACCGCCCGGCCTGTCGCTCGTGCATGTCGGCGATAGGATCGAGGACTTCTCCGACACTGCGGCCGTCATCCAGAACCTCGACCTGGTAATCTGCGTCGACACAGCCGCCGCCCATCTCGCCGGCGCCCTGGGCAAGCCCTGCTGGCTGCTGCTGCCCAGGTTCATGACCGACTGGCGGTGGACCACCGACCGCGCCGATTCGCCCTGGTATCCGGGTGTCGTGCGGATCTTTCGCCAGCGGAGCGTAGGAGACTGGGCTGCGGTGATCCAAGACGTGCGCACGGCGCTGGCGGAAGTGGCCGGTGATCCAGGGCAGTGTCCTGATTTGAGCTCGACCTGACCAAGGCGTTCCGGGGGCTACCGTGAGACAGGCAGCGAGCAGCCCCCCACTCCGGCAATCCGTCAGGTACGGAGTTGCATCGTCTGGCACCACGAGCGTGTCGGTACGCACGGTCGCCCGATGGCACCGTGCGGTCCGTTTCATGCCGCCCGGGCGGGAATGCGTCGTCGCACGGCCGCCGGGACTCGTGCGTTGACACTTCGGGTTGGCTGTCCCTAGGGTCGGGCGTGTCGATCGAAGCGGAGCTGGCGGCGCTCATTCGCGACGGGGGGGGCGTCGATTTCGACGCGTGGGCGCTACGGGTGTTTCGCCATCAGTTCGAGCAAAATTCGCCGTATCGCGCGTTTTGCCTGCGGCGCGGAGTGACGCCGGAGGGGGTCGGTCGGTGGGAAGACGTGCCGGCGGTGCCGACGGCGGCGTTTCGGCATGCGGCGCTCGTCTGTGGCGTTTCCGAAGCGACCTTCCGCACGAGCGGCACGACAGGCGGCGTCGACGCGCGGGGGACGCATCTGGTGCCCCACGTGGCGCTGTATCGCGCGTCGGCGCTGGCGGGGTTCTCGCGGTTCGTGTTGCCCGACGGCGCCCGCCTGCCGTGTCTCTTCCTCCTGCCCTCGCCTGCCGACCGTCCCGACTCGTCGCTCGTCCACATGTGCGCCGACGTGGCGGAGGCGCTCGGGACGTCGGCGGAGTGGTTCGCGGGACCAGCGGGACTCGACCTCGATCGACTGCTCGTTCGGCTCGCCGAGGCGGAGGCGTGCGGGGAGGCGGTGCTGCTCGCGGGGCCGACGGCGGGGTTCGTGCGGCTCTTCGACACCGGGCGGACGTTCCGGCTGGGCCCGCCCAGCCGCGTGATGGACACCGGCGGGCAGAAGGGGATGCCGCGGCCGCTCTCGCGCGCCGGGTTCTTCCGCTCGTGCTGGAACGCGCTCGGCGTCGCCGGGTACTTCTGCGTGAACGAGTACGGCATGACCGAGCTGTGCTCGCAGCGCTACGACAGCGCGCTCCATGATCGCTTCCACGGCCACGGCCTGGCGCCGCGCCGGCTGCTGGCGCCGCCCTGGCTCCGCACGCGCGTGCTCGATCCGGACACGCTGGACCCCGTCGCCCCGGGGGCGACCGGGCTCCTCTGTCACCACGACCTCGCCAACGCGGGCTCCGTGTCGGTGGTGCTCACCGAGGATCTCGGCTGCACCGTCGGCGACGACGGCATCGCCGTCCTCGGGCGCGTCGCCGGGGCCACGCCGCGCGGCTGCGGGATGCTCCTGGCCGAGCTGGCGGCCGACTCCGCGTGACCCCGACCGCCGACGAGCTGGCTCGCGATCTCGACCGCGCGCTCGCCGCGCGGGCGCGTCTTCGGCGCCGCCCGCCCGCCGCCACGATTGCGGCGCTCGCCGCCGCCGCCGAGCGCTGGCGAGCCGATCCGTTGCTCACCACGGTGCTGCCCGCCGAGAGCCGCCTCGAGCCGTCCATGATCGCCGCGGTGCTGCCGCTCATCGCCCGGGCGCTCGACCCGGGCGAGATGACGGCGCTCGTCCAGCGCGCGTTCGGCACGCCGGCGCTCCCTCCACCCGACGCGCCCGCGCTGGTCGCGCACGTCCTCGCCTCCAACGTCCCGGGGCTGGCGCTGCCGGCGATCGCGCTCGCGTGCCTCACCGGAGCGGCGGTGCTGGTCAAGTCGGGCCGGGCCGACACGCAGTCGGCGCCCGCGTTCCGGCGCGCGCTCGCCGACGTGGATCCGGAGCTGGCAGAGACCGTCGTCGCCGCCTACTGGGCGGGGGGCGACCCGACCTACGAGCCGCTCCTCCAGCGCGCCGACGTGGTGGTCGCCACCGGCCGCGACGCCACCATCGCGGCCCTCGCTGGACGCCTGGCCCGCCCGCCGATCGGCTACGGCAGCCGGATGAGCATCGTCGCCGTCGGACGCGACGCGCTCGGCGACGCGGAGGCCGTCGCGACCGCGATTGCCCGCGACGTCGCCCTCTACGAGCAGCGCGGCTGTCTCTCGGCGCACGCGGTCTACGTCGAGGACGGCGGCGCGGTGTCGTCGCTCGGATTCGCCCGGCTGCTCTCGGACGCGCTCGACGCGCTGGCCGTGCAGCTCCCGCCCGCCCCGGCGACGGTCGAGGAGCGTGCGGTGCGACGCGGCTTCGTGCTGGAGGCGGAGTGGGAGCGCGGCGGCGGCGCCCGCGTCGGACCGGGGGGCACCGTGATCCACCACGCGCGCCCCGCGCTGCGGCCGGCGTGCGGGCTGCGGACGGTGCGCGTCCATCCGATGCCGGCGCTGGCGGCGCTGCCGGAGGTGCTGCCGGGGGAGGTCGTGGAGTGCGTCGGCATCGCGGCGGCGCCCGAGCAGGTGGCGGTGCTGGTGCCGGCGCTGATGCGGCTCGGCGTCTCGCGCGTCTGCCCGCCGGGGCGGATGCAGCAGCCGCGGCTCTCGTGGCCGCGCGGACAGCGCCCGCCGCTGGCGGCGTTGCTGGGCGTCGCCACCGCGCCGGCGCTGGAGGTCGAGCCGGCGTGAGCGGCCGTGTAGAAGAGGCGGGATGAGCGAGATCGGCGATCTCTTCCGCCGCCACGTCTGTCAGACGTCGACGGACCCGCTCGCGCTCGAGGTGGCGCGGGCGGCGGGGTCGACGATCTGGGACACCGCGGGACGGCCGTGGCTCGACCTGCTCGCCGGCATGGGGGTCGCGAACGTCGGGCACGCGCATCCCGAGGTGGTGGCGGCGGTGCGGGCGCAGGCGGAGCGCCACCTCCACGTGATGGTGTACGGCGAGTTCGTGCAGGAGACGCAGGTGCGGCTGGCGGCGCGGCTCGCGGGACTGCTGCCGCCGGGACTCCAGGTCGTCTACTTCACGTCGAGCGGCGCGGAGGCCGTCGAGGGGGCGCTCAAGACCGCCCGCAAGGCGACCGGACGCCCGGGGCTGGTGGCGTTCGAGGGGAGCTTCCACGGCGACACGCTGGGCGCGCTCTCGATCGGCGGGAACCCGCTCTATCGCGCCCCCTTCGAGCCGCTGCTGCCGGGGGTGACGCTCCTCCCCTTCGGCGACGCGACCGCGCTCGGCGCGATCGACGCGCGGACCGCCGCGGTCGTGATCGAGCCCGTCCAGGCCGAAGGGGGCGTACGGCTCCCGCCGCCCGGCTATCTGGCGGCGCTCCGCCGTCGCTGCGACGAGACCGGCGTGCTGCTGATCTTCGACGAGGTCGTGACGGCGTTCGGGCGGACGGGACGGGCCTTCGCGTTCGAGCACTGGGGCGTCGTCCCCGATCTGCTGGTGCTCGCGAAGGCGCTCGGCGGCGGACTGCCGCTGGGGGCGTTCGTCGGCGGCAGGGAGCTGATGGGGACACTCAGCCACGATCCGCCGCTCGCCCACGTGACGACGTTCGGCGGGCATCCCCTGTCGTGCGCAGCCGGGCTCGCGGCGCTCGAGGTGCTGCTGCGCGACGACCTGCCGGGACGGGCGACCGCGCTGGGCGCACAGCTCCGGCAGCGGCTGGGCGCGCTGGTCGGCCGCGGCGGGCTACGCGAGGTGCGCGGGCTCGGGCTGCTCCTCGGGCTCGAGTTCGCCGACGCCGCCGCCTGCGCTCGCTTCGCGCGCCGCGCGTGGGGCGCCGGCCTGATCCTCAATTGGACGCTCCACCGCGACACGGTGGTGCGGCTGGCGCCGCCGCTGGTCCTGACGGACGAGGAGGCGGAGTCCGCGCTGGCGCGGATCTCCGCCTCCCTCTCCTAGTCGACGAACGCGCCGCTCGGCGAGCCGCAGAACAGCGAGGGGTCGAGGTTCTGGGCGCCTCCCGACACCCACGAGGCGAACATGGAGCCGTTCCATACGGTGTAGCACTCGGGTGAGTCCAGCGCGCACGCGGCATCGATGCGCGACGCGGCCTTGGTCTCGACCTTGGTGAGGCAGGCCGCGGTCTTCGGATCGCTCACGGGCGGCGCGCAGCTGCCGGCCGGGACGCGTCCCTTGAACTCCTTCTTGCGGCAGGCCGTCAGGCACTTGAGCACGTCGGCGCCGACCTTGCCGAGCGTGCTGGCGTTCCGCTGCTGGCATTTGGCTTCGATGGGATTGAGGCCGTCGGAGCTGCTGGAGTCGTCGCAGTAGACCTGGCTGCTCACCGCATCGACGATGGATTCCAGGATGAAGAGGCGTGCGCTCGCGTCGGCGGAGCAGTCCCCTCCGGAGTAGCACTCCGGACAGTCGAGGCAGCCGGTCTCCCTGTTGGTCGTCAGCGTCGCGATCCGCGAGATGCAGTCGGCGGTGGCTCCACCGAAGGGCGGGACGCAGTCGGATGCGGGCTGGCTGCCCGAGAGGACGTGCTTCTCGCAGGCGAGGATGCACTTCGCCTTTGTCTGGAGGAACTTCCCCGAGCTCAGAGCGGTCGTTGCCTGACACTTGAACTCGACCTCGGTCCGCGAAATGAAGCGCATCCCCGACTCGGCAGCCTGCGAGTCGTAGGACAGCCACACCGTCCGACTGGAGCCGCACTTGTTGGTGATCGTGACGGTGAGTGCGACTCCTTCGCCGGTCATGACGGTGGTCACGGGAACGGGCATCAGAAGACCCGTGTCGGTGAAGCCGGTGAGACCCGAATCCGGGCTCGCGGACACCGTGAGCGACGAGAACGACTTCGTCGCCAGGCTGGTCACGGTGCCGCTCGTGCTCACGCGCGACACGGTCTGCGAGAACGTGGCGCACTCCGTCATCTCGACGTCGGCGGACAGGTTCACGCTCGCGCCGACGAACGGCTCGAGCGCCGTGTCGGCCGCGAACGGCACGCTAGTGAACACCGGGAAGGAGACCGTCGCATCGTCCGCGACCGTGATCGCCTCCACGACGACGGGCTGGTCGGGTGGTTCCTGGTCGTCCACGAAGAAGCTGCTGGTCCCGCCGGGGACGGTGACCGGAGACGCCGAGTTGTGGAGGAAGAAGAACCCCGCCGCATGTACTGGAGCCGCTACCACGAGCAGCAGAAGCGAGACCGCGACGCGCCTCATGACGAACCCCCCTCTTGGCCCGAAGCGTTGGAGCAGCACCTGCTCCTGTACCCCCGGCGTCGACGGGCTGGCAAGAACTACTTTGTCGATTCAGCGTGCGACGCTGTCGACGGGTGGATCGTCCCGAGCACCCAGTCGGCGAGCGGGATCGTCACGTTGAAGTTCCACCGCTGCATCAGCTCCGGGGTGTGATGCGCGGCATGATTCCGCCGGAGCCAGCGGATCAGCGGGCTCCGCCCGACCCGGCTCTCCGCCGGAAGATGGTAGGAGAGGTGCAGCCACTCGTACGCGACCGTGTAGCCCATCGTGGTCGCGACCCAGAGCAGCGCCAGGTTGTGCGAGGCGAGGAACCACAGCGCCGCGGTGATCGGCAGCGTGGTGAAGAAGATGGCGACGATCCCGTAGGCCGGGATCAGCACCAGCCGGAACTCCTTGCTCGACCGCATCGCCATGTCGTCGCGAATGAAGATCACGTGGTGCTCGGGCGTGTGCCGCCAGAACAGCACCTCGAGCGGCCAGGTCCGGCGATGGAGGATGTGGCGGTGGATGTGCCACTCGTTGAAGTTCACCGCGACGAACACCAGCGGCACGAACAGCCATTCGAGCGGCGTCACGTCGTGCAGGAGGCTCACCGACACGACGATGGCCGTGAGCCCCACCAGCGACGGCACGGCCAGGTGCGCCCAGGGGCGGTACCAGCTCGGGATGCGGGCGATCAGCTCGGCCCGCACGGCGTCACGCCGCGGGAGCGGTTGGGTGACTTCGTAGGGTTGGGTGACCGTCACGGCGCCAGCTTTACGACGCCGGGAGGGCCCCGGGCAATGCCGAATTCACGCCCCCGCGGCCGGCCGGCCCGCCGCCAGCTGGTGCCGCAGGTACGCGTCGATGAACGCGTCGATGTCGCCGTCGAGCACGGCGTCGGTGTTCCCGATCTCGGTGTTGGTGCGGTGGTCCTTCACCATCCGGTAGGGCTGGAGCACGTACGACCGGATCTGATGCCCGAAGCCGATGTCGGTCTTTCCCTTGGTGAGCTGCGCCATCTTCTCTTCCTGCTTCTGGCGTTCCAGCTCGTAGAGGCGGGCCTTCAGGACCTTCATCGCGGTCGCCTTGTTCTTGTGCTGCGAGCGCTCGTTCTGGCAGGCGACGACGATCCCCGTCGGCAGGTGCGTGAGCCGCACCGCCGAGTCGGTCTTGTTGACGTGCTGCCCGCCGGCGCCGCTCGACCGGTACGTGTCCACGCGCAGGTCCTCGTCGCGTACCTCGATCTGGATCTCCTCCTCGATGTCCGGGTAGACGAACACCGACGCGAACGACGTCTGCCGCCGGGCGTTGGCGTCGAACGGCGAGATGCGGACCAGCCGGTGCACGCCGGCCTCCGGGCGGAGGTAGCCGTACGCGTACGCCCCGTCGACGGTGAAGCTCGCGGTCTTGAGCCCCGCGCCCTCGCCGGGCTGATACTCGACCATTTCCACCTTGTAGCCGCGGCGCTCGCACCACCGGAGGTACATGCGGAGCAGCATCTCGGCCCAGTCCTGCGCCTCGAGCCCGCCCGCGCCGGGATGGATCTCGACGATGGCGTTGCCGGCGTCGTGCTCGCCGGAGAGGAGCTGGCGCAGCTCGAGCTCGTCGAGCGAGCGTTCCACCTCGACGACTCTGGCGTTCAGCTCCTGGAGCGCCTCGCCG
>Ga0335084_10005318_pt1 | contig 12716 bp, 10 predicted proteins | sample Lox_Sample_44_FD_206721 | JGI IMG/M metagenome (GOLD analysis project Ga0335084, IMG submission 206721) | Soil microbial communities from Loxahatchee National Wildlife Refuge, Florida, United States - Lox_Sample_4.4 | ecosystem: Environmental > Terrestrial > Soil > Wetlands | place: USA... | reverse complement strand
CCAGCCCCTGGTGCAGCTGCTCGCCTCCTTCCCGGCGAATTTCCTCTTCCCCTTCGCGACCATCGTCTTCCTGCGCTACCATGTCAGCCTGGAGTGGGGCGGCGTCCTGCTGATGGCCCTGGGGGCCCAGTGGTACCTGCTCTTCAACACCATTGCGGGGGCCATCGCCATCCCCAACGACTTGCGTGAGATGGCCCGGGATCTGGGCGTGCGCCGATGGCTCCGCTGGCGCATGCTGGTCCTGCCCGCCATCTTTCCGGCCTGGGTCACGGGGGCTCTGACGGCCGCCGGCGGGGCCTGGAACGCCAGCATCGTGGCCGAGGTGGTGAGCTGGGGGGACGTGCGGCTCACGGCCACGGGGCTCGGGGCCTACATCACCCGGGCGACCACGGCCGGGGACTGGCCCCGCATCGTCCTCGGGGTCAGCGTCATGAGCGCCTACGTCGTGGCGATCAACCGGCTGCTGTGGCGGCCGCTGCAGCGGCGAGCCGAGACGCGCTGCCGCTTGGGCTGAGGAGCCACTCATGGGCACCGACACCATCCTGCTGCAGGCACGCCAGGTCACCAAGCGCTTTCCCCTGCCGGAGGGCGACGGCGAGTACACGGTCCTGCACCAGGTGGACCTCGCGCTCCGCGACGGCGAGGTCCTGGCGCTGCTGGGCCGCTCCGGCTCGGGCAAATCGACCTTGCTCCGTATCCTGGCCGGGCTGGTCCCGCCCACCGAGGGCGAGGTCCGCTACCGGGGGCTGCCCCTGGGGGGGACCTGCCTCGGCGTGACCATGGTCTTTCAGACCTTCGCCCTCCTGCCCTGGCTGGACGTCCTCGGCAACGTCGAGCTGGGCCTGAAGGCGCGGGGCCTGCCGCCCGAGGTGCGGCGGCCCAAGGCGCTACAGATGATCGACGTCATCGGCCTGGACGGACACGAGTCGGCGTACCCCCGCGAGCTGTCCGGCGGCATGCGGCAGCGGGTGGGGTTCGCGCGGGCGCTGGCCGTGGAGCCGGACGTCCTGCTCATGGACGAGCCCTTCTCCGCCCTCGACGTGCTCACCGCCGAGAGCCTGCGGGGCGAGCTCATGGACCTGTGGCGGAACCGCCGCATTCCCACCCGTGCCATCCTGATCGTCACCCACAACATCGAGGAGGCGGTCCTGCTGGCGGATCGCGTCCTGCTCTTGGGGGCCAACCCCGGGCACGTGCGCACGGAGATCCTCTTGGAGCTGCCCCGCCCCCGCAGCCGGGAGGACCCGGCCATCCAGGCCCAGGTGGATCGGCTCTACCAGCTCATGACCCGCCCCGACACCCCCGATGAGAGCCGCCGGATCACCCCGGTCCGGGCCGCTCTCGCCCCCCTGCCCCATGCCCGCCTGGGTGCCCTGACCGGACTCCTCGAGTTTCTCGAGGACCGGGGCGGGCGCGAGGATTTGCACCGGCTCGCCTCCGACCTGCAGTTCGAGGTGGATGACCTGCTGCCCCTGATGGATGCTGCGGTGCTCTTCGGGCTGGCGCGGGTGGAGGAGGGCGATGCGCTCCTCACCGCCGAGGGCACCGCCTTCGCGCAGGCCCCGACCTTGCAGCGCAAGGAGCTCTTCCGGGCCATCCTCACCCGCACCCCCACCCTGGTCGCGCGGATCTACGCCGCCCTCTCCGCCAAGAAAAACCGCCGGCTGCCCGAAGGATTTTTCCTGGACCTGTTCGAGGAGCACTTCAGCGCCGCCGAGGCGCGCCGACAGCTCGACACCGCCATCCAGTGGGGCCGCTTCGCCGAGCTCTTCGAGTACGACGCGGACACGGGTGAGCTCTTCCTCGAGGCCAGCGAGCTTACAGCAAAGCCATAGCGTGGCCTGGCTTCCGATTGGCTCCGCCGCCCTGGCCCCCCTTCGGCCGAGGCGCCTCGGCGCCAATGGCCGATACGAGAAGAGACGGTGCCGCCCGGCATTGCTCTCCCTCCTGAGGTGGCACGGACCGTAACATCGTGAACCGCTTCTCGACTTTCTCGCCCAGGTCGCTGGGTGCGCACCGGCGCGAGCAGCGCGCCAGCCGGGTTTGACACGACCGGGCCATGCAGAAAATGCCAGCACGTTCAGGCTTGCTGACTCTTCCCGAAGTGCTGGCGGTGCACCAAGGCGGCCAATGTCGCCAGATCCTTTGGCTCGAGCATGGAAGAGAACGGGACGTGTCGGAGGGATGCGACCTTCTCCGTGTCCAGAGTTCTCCTCCACAGGGGGATCACGAGTTTCCACCGCCATGCTCGCGCACTAGGAGGAAACGGCAAGGCCCGGTGGGCGCGCGGGCGACAGAATTTGCGCCCGACTCCAAGGCGTATTATGCTCGGGCGCGACGGGAATCTGCAGCATCAGGAAGGACGTGAGGAATGGGAGACGTGTGGCACCGGTGGAGCCTCCGGACCCAGATCACCGCCATCACCGTAGCGGTGACCCTGCCGGTGCTGGCCGCGAGCACCTGGCTCCTGGCACGGCTGTCTCGTCAGGCGCTGGAGGATGACATCCGGGCCAGCGGATTGACCGTGGCGCGCGAGCTGGCGGCCTCTGCCGCGAATGTCCTCGGGACGGAGGGCGATGCCGGGCTCCAGCGGGAGGTCGACAGCCTCCTGGGGCGGGGGAGCGCCATGCGCGGTGCGGCCGTCTATGCGGTCACGGCGCGCGGACTCAGCCCCCTGGCCCTCGCGGGCGCCCCGCGGCCGGCCGGACCGATGGAAGAGATCGCCGCCCGCGAGCAGCAAGAGCTGGTCTCCCTGCAACGCGTCGGCGGCGATCGCCTGCTGAATGTGGCGGTCCCGGTCACTCGCCGCGGGCAGAGCATCGGAGTGGTCTCCACGGTCCTGGGCCTGACCCGGACCGACGCCTTGATCCGCCAGGCGGAACGGCAGGCGCTCGGGCTGGGCGTCGCCACGCTCGTCGTCCTCGTCGGCGGGCTCAGCGTCTTCATGAACCGGGCACTGACCCGTCCGGTGCGCCGGCTCGTGGCCGTGATGGGCCTGGCCGAGGCCGGCGACCTGGCGGCCCGGGCACCTGAGGATCGAGGGGACGAGGTGGGAGATCTCGGGCGCGGGCTGAACCGCATGCTAGCCCAGGTGGCCTCCTTCCAGTCCGAGCTGACCCGCCAGGTGGCCGCCGCCACCGCCGAGCTGCGCCGGGTGAACCAGCGCTTGTTCACGGCGCAGCAGCAGATCGCCCGCAGCGAGCGGCTGGCGGCGGCCGGCGAGATGGCCGCGTCCATGGCTCACGATGTCGGCACGCCCATGACCGCCGTTTCGGCCCACCTGCAGCTTCTGGGCGAGACCCTGACGGATCCGGCCACCAAGGAGCGATTGGCCGTGATCCAGGCCCAGGTCGACCGGACCGTGGAGGGCGCCAAGCGCTTCCTGGGCGCCGCGCGGCCACAGACGACCCGAGTCCGGGTGGACGTTAACGCTCTGCTCGAGGATCTGCTCCTCCTGGTCTCGCCCGAGCTGCAGCGGCAGGGCACAGCCCTGATCCGGAACTTCGACCATGGATTGGGCCCGGTCGCGGGGGATCCCGGGCAGCTGCAGGAGCTGTTTCTGAACTTGATCACCAACGCCCTGGAGGCCATGGGCCGGGCGGGGACACTGACCCTGGCCACCCAGGCGGTCAGGAGTGAGCTGGACCAGGCAGCCGCTCGGATCACGGTGACCGACACGGGATCCGGCATGGGCCCTGAGGTCCTGGCCCGCGCCTTCGACCCATTCTTCACCACGCGCCAGGGCACGGGCGGCACCGGGCTCGGCCTAGCCATCTGCCGCCGCATCGTCCGGGAGCACGGCGGCCAGATCCACCTCGAGAGCGAGCCGGGGCGAGAGACGCGGGTCAGCGTGGAGCTGCCGCTGGATCTCGGAGGGTGACACATGGATCAGGGAAGGATCCTCGTGGTGGATGATGACCCCGCCATCGCGGGGGTGCTGCGGGAGCTGCTCGAGGCCGACGGACACCAGGTGACCGTATGCGCCACGGGCGCCGAGGCTATCGCCGCCGGGCGCGCCGAGCCCTTCGACGTGGTCCTGGCGGACATCCGCCTGCCCGACATGGACGGCCTGGCGGTGCTCCGAGCCTTCCAGGAGGAGAGCCTCGGGGCCGCCGTCATCCTGATGACGGCCTTCGGCACCGTGGAGATCGCCATCGAGGCCATCAAGTCCGGCGCCTACGACTATGTCCCCAAGCCCTTCAAGCTGGATGAGGTCCGCATCGCGGTCCAGCGGGCCCTGGAGCGCAAGCGCCTGGTCCTGGAGAACCGGCGCTTCCGGCAGGAGCTGCACGGCAAGTACCGCCTGGAGAACGTGGTGGGCGCCAGCGGCCCCATGCTGGAGATCTTCAAGACCCTCGCCCGGGTGGCCCCGACCCGGAGTACGGTGCTCATCCAAGGTGAGAGCGGGACCGGCAAGGAATTGATCGCCCGCACCATCCACTACAATAGCGACCGGGCCCAGGCCCCCTTCGTCACCGTGGATTGCGGCGCCCTTCCCGAAACGCTGCTGGAGAGCGAGCTGTTCGGGCACGAGCGCGGGGCCTTCACCGGGGCCATGGCCATGAAGCGCGGGCTGTTCGAGGTCGGCCGGGGTGGCACCTGCCTCCTGGATGAGGTCGGAGACATCTCCCCGGCGGTCCAGGCCCGGCTCCTCCGCGTCTTGCAGGAGCACGAGATCAAGCGGGTGGGCGGTACCGAGCCCATCCGGGTGGACGTGCGGCTGATTGCGGCCACCAACAAGCACCTCGAGGCCCTGGTCAAGGCGCAGAAGTTCCGAGAAGACCTCTTCTATCGTCTGAGCGTGGTGACCCTGACCCTCCCCCCCCTCCGGGAGCGAGTGGCCGATATCCCCCTGCTGGCGGAGCACTTCCTCCGCCGGTTCGCCCAGGAGACGGGCAAGCCGGTGGAGCGGATCGCCCCGGAGGCCGTGGCCCTCCTGACCGCGCACCCCTGGCCGGGCAACGTGCGGGAGCTCGAGCACGCCATCGAGCGCGCCGTCATTCTCACCCAAAATCCGGTGCTGCTCTCCCACGACCTGCCCCCCGAACTGCAGAGCACCGCGCACTCGCGAACCCGAGCGGATTCGGAGATCTTGCCCCTGCGCGAGATGGAGCGGCGTCACCTCCTCTTCGCTCTGGAGCGGGCCGGTGGCAACCGGAAACGGGCCGCGGAGTGGCTCGGCATCACGCGGCGGACCCTCTACCGGATGGCGGCGCGGCACGGGATCGATCTCGCCCAACTCCAGGGCTGAGACGGCTGATCGGCGTGTGTCGGGCAGTGATTCTGTCCTGCCAGAAGTATCCACATCACTCCCCTTCCGCGTTAACAAGGAGTTAACCCTCGGCCCGGTTGGCCGCCGTGCCACGACGCACGGTTGATCCGGACGACCCGCCGGCGGCTGCCTCTGCCTCTCCTCCACCTCCGGCCAAGGGTTTTCTGTGGGTTAGCCCGCTAGCCGCCTCTCGAGAGCCCACCCGGCACGCGGCATGCTTCTATACCAAAGAGGCTGCACCTCAGGACACGAGGAGGCGACGACACCGCCAGGCATGGACCCGAGTTGCGTTGTCGCGCCCGAGTGAACACATCACAATACGAGAGGAGGAGTGAAGACCATGAAGGCCCTGAAGTACGTAACGGTATTGGCAGCGGCGGGGATGCTGGGATTGGGCGTGGGCGTCGTCTCGGCTCAAGAGACCAAGCCACCCGAGGCGGGAAAGGCCCCCATGGCGGCCAAGCCGGCCGCAACGACCCCCAACAAAGAGGCCAAGGAAGTCGGGCGCGATCTGATCGTGCGGGGTGAGCTGACCGCGGTGGATAGCACCGCGACCCCTCCGACTGTGACGCTCAAGGTACCCAAGGGCAAACAGGACGAGACCATGACCATCGCGGTGCCCCCCACTGCAAAGATTCTCGAAGGCAAAACCGTCAAGGCCGTGGCGGATCTCGCCATGGGGGAGCACGTGCGGATCAAGTATGACCGAACGCAGGACAAGCTCGTGGCCGATCAGATCCACATCCTGAAGACGCCGAAGCCGAAGACGTCATAGTTGAGCGGGCGGACCGACCCGCGGCCCCCTCGGGCCGCGGGTCGCTCTGGCGCCTACCCAGACTGAGACTGGCGGACGCAATGGAACCTGCGACGATGCGAGAGGGCGCACAAGCGATGCCCCGGTTGAAGCGATGGCTCGACCTGGGCTGGTCGATCGGGATGGCCGTGCTGGCCGCCCTGCTGATCCGTGCCTTTATCCTGCAGGCCTTCTACATCCCGTCGGCCTCCATGGAACCCACCTTGGAGCCCGGGGATTTCATCCTGGTGAACCGACTCGTGTACGACTTCCATCCGCCGCAGCGTGGCGACATCATCGTGTTTCCCTTCCCCCGGGACGAGCACTGGGATTTTGTCAAGCGGGTCATCGGGCTGCCGGGGGACAGGGTCGAGGCCCGCAACGGCGAGGTCTGGGTCAACGACAGGCGCCTAGCCGAGGCCTACCTGCCGCATCCGGCTGATGCCTTGCTCACCACGGACCTCGCATCGCGCCAGGTGCCGCCCGGACATATCTTCGTGCTGGGAGACAACCGGGAAGCCAGCCTCGACAGCCGCTACTGGGGAACGGTGGACGAGCACAAGGTGATCGGCAAAGCATTTCTCATTTACTGGTCTCACGGCCCGCACTGGTGGGAGATCCGGTGGGGCCGGATCGGCCACTGGCTGCCATGACCGGCTGCTGAAAAAGATCCATCTGCGGCGTTGGCGCGCTCGGGCACTCGCTGCAGCGTACGCGGAGTACGCCTCACTCGGCCCTGCGCGCGCCGCCTTGCATCTGGACCTTTTTGAGCAGCCTTGGGAGAACCGGCGGCCCGCAGGAGACGCTCCCCAACGGGAGCCCCACAGGAGGATGATGCGATGAGAACGCTGCTCCATCCCGACAAGAAGAAGGCACGGCTTGCCCTGCTGGGTATCCTGCTGGTCGCGGGGGCCCTCTGGGCCTTCGACGCCTCCCGCTCGGGCGCGGCCAATGCCCCCCTCTGGACCGACGGGCAGCCCGCCGTTTCGACGGCCAGCTCGCCCTGGATCGGGGTGGCGAAGGAGGATCTGCCCGCCGTCGTGAACATCAGCACCACGCAGGTTGTGAACAACCCGATGGCCGGGCAGCAGATGCCCGAGTTCTTCCGGCAGTTCTTCGGTGACATGCCCCGGACGCTGCGCCAGCACAGTCTCGGCTCCGGCTTCATCATCCGGTCGGACGGCTACATCGTCACCAACAATCACGTCGTGGACAACGCGACGGAGATCAAGGTGAAGCTGTCCGACGGACGGGAGTTCCCGGCCAAGGTCGTCGGGCGAGACCCCAAGACGGACATCGCACTGGTCCGGGTAAACGCCACGGGGCTGCCGGTCCTGTCGCTCGGGGACTCCAACGCGCTCCAGATCGGCCAGCCAGTCATGGCCATCGGAAACCCCTTTGGCCTCACAGGGACGGTCACCACGGGCATCGTCTCGGCGGAAGGGCGGGTCATCGGTGAGGGGCCCTACGACAACTTCATCCAGACCGACGCCTCCATCAACCCCGGGAACTCCGGCGGCCCGCTCGTCAACCAGTCCGGCCAGGTGGTCGGGATCAACGCCGCCATCTTCTCGCAAAGCGGTGGCTCGGTTGGCATCGGCTTCGCCATCCCGATCGAGATGGCCAAGACCGTCCTGCCGCAGCTCGAGGCCCAGGGGCACGTGACGCGCGGCTGGCTGGGTGTCAGCATCCAGCCGGTGTCCGAGGAGATCGCCAAGGCCCTCCACCTGCCGCACGCGGAGGGGGCGCTGGTCGCCCAGGTGCTGCCCGATTCTCCGGCCAGCAAGGCCGGCGTGCAGGCGGGAGACGTCATCACGAGCTTCGACGGGCACCGCATCGCCAAGGCCAGTGACCTGCCGCGCCTGGTGGCGGAAACCAAGGTCGGCAGCACCGGCACGCTGGAGATGCTGCGCAACGACAAGCCCTTGACCCTCTCGCTCCAGATCGCCGAGATGCCCGGGGGCGAGCAGGTGGCGTCGAGCGCGGCCCCCAAGGAATCGCTGGGCTTGACGGTCGAATCCCTCACGCCCGCCCTCGCGAACCAGCTCGGCGTGCCCGACCGGACCGGGGTGGTGGTGGCTCGGGTGCAGGACGGCAGCCCTGCCGCCGACGCGGGGATCCAGCCCGGCGATGTCATCGTCCAGGCGAACCGGCAGCCGGTGAAGGGGGTCGCGGATCTGCGCCGCGCGATCGACCGGCAGAAACCGGGTGAGGCCATCCTGTTCCTGGTCCACCGGCACGACGCCAGCCTGTTTGTGGCCGTGACGCAGCCGACTCCGGAGGGCTAGCACCTAGCCCGGATTGTTCACGAAAGGCGTGTGAACAATCCGGGCTTACATGCCAAGGGTCATTCCCGTGGGGGATGACGATGGAGGGAGGCGCACCGGGTACCCGTCCCGCGTTCCGCGCGATGTGCGCTGGGCCGAGATGCCCCAGGAATGCTTGATCCGTCCTGGGCTACCAAGCACAAGGATTTCGGTTAAGCCCGCAATATTCGCGAGCCGTGTTCGCGAATGATGCGGGCTAGGTGTTCGACCTGAAATCGCGGCTCCCGGCATCGGCCGGATCGGCTGGACACGCTGCGCGGAACGAGCTTCCGGCCTCATCCGGATAGACGGCGCTGCTGTCGCAGGTAGTCTGAGAGGGCCAGGCAGGGCTGCAGCGGAGGTTGCGGCCCCGCAGACGGAGGGGTTCCGAGCGCTTGAAGCGGGCTCTTGACGGGGTGGAGTTGTGACCTTACATTTAGCTATGCTAACCAATCAGGATTCTAAGCAATCGATCGCTTCCCCGCCCCCGCGGCCGGGGGAACCGAGGCCGACTGTGACGGCCGTCGCCGACGAGTGTGCCCGGATGGTCATGGACACGGTGCCGGCGGTGATGCGGCGTATCCGCGAGATGATGCGGCACCATGGGCCCCCGTCGCTGTCGATCCCCCAGTTCCGAGCCCTGGGCTTCCTGGACCGGAACCCGGGGGCCTGCCTCTCCGAGCTTTCCGATCATCTCGGCATCGCTCGGCCGACTGCGTCCACGATCGTGGGTCGCCTGGTGCAGCGTCACCTCGTGGTCCGAACCGATGACCCCCAAGAGCGGCGGCGCATCGTGCTGCGGCTGACGCCGGATGGGGCGCAGCTTCTGCGGCAGGCCCGGTCCGCCACGCGGGCGTGGATCGCCACACTGCTGACGGACTTCTCGGAGGAGAGCCTCCAGCACATGGCCGCTGGCCTGACGCTGATGGGAGGGGCCTTCAAGGCAAGGGAGGCCTCGGACGGGGCTCGACGGGGGACCCCATCGGGGGGCGCACCGGGAGACAATCATGGGCAGTGAGGAAGGGATCGGCCTCGGCACCCCGGTGCGGGTTTGGGATCCGCCCGCTCGCATCGAGGCGACCGGCGGGGGGGAATCTCCGGCCGTCGAGATAGTCGGCCTGACCCGACGCTTCGGCGCCTTGATCGCGGTGGACGCGGTGACGCTGCGCGTGCCCCGGCGCTGTATCTTCGGCCTGGTGGGACCGAACGGGGCCGGGAAGAGCACCACCATCAAGATGCTCACCACGCTGCTGCCGCCAACGGCCGGCGCCGCACACGTGGCAGGTTTTGACATCGTCGCCCAGGCCCTGCAGGTCCGCCGACGGATCGGGTACGTTCCGCAGCTGCTTTCGGCGGACGGTGCTCTCACGGGCTACGAGAACCTACTCCTGCTGGGGAAGCTCTACGGGATCCCCGCCGCCGAGCGCCGGCAGCGCATTCAGGATGCCCTGGAACTGCTGGGACTGGTCGAGGCCCGTGATACCCTGGTCCGCCACTACTCGGGCGGCATGATCCGGCGGCTGGAGATCGCCCAGGCGATCCTCCACCGGCCGGCCGTGCTCTTCCTGGACGAGCCCACCGTGGGTCTCGATCCCGTGGCCCGTCGCAGCGTATGGCAGCACATCCGCCTCCTCCGCCAGGAATTCGACACCACCGTCCTCATGACCACCCACGCCATGGAGGAGGCGGATGAGCTCTGTGACCTGGTGGCCATCATGCATCGGGGGCGGGTGGCCGCGGCGGCCTCGCCCGCCGAGCTGAAGGCGGCCACCGGGCCCGCGGCCAGCCTAGAGGATGCCTTCGTCCACTTCGTCGGGGAAGATCCTGTCCCCGGAGGAAGCTACCGCGATGTGGTCCGCACTCGCCGCACCGCTCGTCGGCTCGGATAACCGCATCGGCCTCGTGGTCTTCGTCCGCCAGACCCTGGCGGTGGCCGAGGCGGAGCTGCGCAAGCTCCGTCACGATCCCATGGAGCTGCTCTCCCGGGCGGTGCAGCCGGCGCTCTGGCTGCTGATCTTCGGCCACGTCTTCACCCGCATCCGCGACATCCCCACCGGCGGGCTCCGGTACCTCGACTTCCTGGCCCCCGGGATCCTGGCGCAGAGCGTTCTCTTCATCGCCATCTTCTACGGGATCTCGGTCATCTGGGAGCGCGACCTGGGCATCCTGCACAAGGTCCTGGTCAGCCCCGCCTCCCGGGTGGCGCTGGTCCTGGGCAAGGCCCTGTCCGCCGGAGCACGCGGCATCTCCCAGGCCGCTTTAGTCTATCTGCTGGCCCTGCTCATGGGGATCGACGTGCGCCTGAGCCCGGCTGCCGTGACCGGCGTGGCGGTCTTCGTGGTGCTGGGGGCAGCGGTCTTCGCGTCCCTGTCGCTGGCCGTGGCCTGTCTGGTGAAGACCCGTGAGCGCTTCATGGGCATGGGCCAGGTCATGACCATGCCGCTCTTTTTCGCCAGCAATGCCATCTACCCCGTGTCGCTGATGCCGGGGTGGCTCAAGGCGATCGCCGTCATGAACCCGCTCACCTACGAGGTAGACGCCCTGCGGGGCCTCATGATCCAGGGCGGCCAGAGTCTCTACGGCCTGGGGACGGACCTCGCCGTGAGCCTGGCAATCCTGAGCGTGCTGGTACTGCTCGTGGCACGAATCTACCCGCGTATCGTCATCTGACCTGCCCCAGCCCAGGGGACAGGAGGCTCCCAAGTTCGGACGGGGCAGGGGCTAGCGTACGGCGCCCGTGACGCCGGGGGCGGGACTACTGAGGGGGGAATCATGAAGCCGTGGCTCTTCGTCAGAGGCGCCAAGTGTCGGTGCTGGCCCTGCGCGGCGGGCGGTCTCCTGCTGGCCGTCGCCGCACTGGCCGGCTGCTCCGGCGATTCCAAGAGCGGCCAGGCGCAGGCCGCGCGGACGCCGGTCGTCCAAGTCACGGCCAGCACGGCACTCCAGAAAGCGGTCCCGGTCCAGCTCAGCGCCAACGGCAACGCCCAGGCCTACTCCACGGTCAGCATCATGAGCCAGGTGGACGGCCAGATCGCCCGGGTTCACTTCACGGAGGGGCAGGACGTCAAGAAAGGCGACCTGCTCTTTACTCTGGACCAGCGCCCCTTCGAGGCCGCGGTGCGCCAGGCGGAGGGCATCCTGGCCAAGGACCGGGCCCAGCTCCTGCAAGGCCAGGCGGCCCTGGCGCAAACCCGGGCTTCAGAGAAGCAGGCCGAGGCGAACCTGGCACGGGACATGGCGCAGCTCGAGAATGCCAATGCCGAGGTCCGTCGTTACAAGGAGCTGATTGACGAAGGGGCCATCTCAAAGGAACAGTACGATCAGGTCCGCACCTCGGCCCTGGCCGCGGAGGCCACCGTCCAGGCGGACCAGGCGGCGATCACCAACGCCCAGGCCGTCATCCAGGCCGCCGAGGCCACCCTTGAGAACGCCAAGGCCGCCATCGAGGCGGACCAGGCGGCGGTGGAGAATGCCCGCATCCAGCTCGACTACACGCTGATCCGCGCGCCCATGGACGGTCGGACGGCGAGCCTGCTGCTCCACCCCGGCAGTACCGTGAAGGCCCGGGATGCGGGCTCGGTCATGGTCGTCATCAACCAGATACACCCCATCTACGTGACCTTCTCCGTGCCCGAGCAGTACCTGGCCGAGATCCGCAAGTACCGCGACGCGGGTACGCTCCGGGTCGAGGCCCTCGTTCCCGGCCAGGAGGATCAGCCCATCGACGGGAAACTCACCTTCGTGAACAACACCGTCGACCCCACCACCGGCACCATCCAGCTCAAGGCGGACTTCGCCAACCCCGACAATCGGCTCTGGCCCGGGCAGTTCCTGAACGTGCTTCTCATCCTGACCACGGAGCCCAACGCGGTCCTGGTGCCCTCGCAGGCCCTGCAGACCGGACAGCAGGGGCCTTTCCTCTTCGTGATCAAGCCGGACCACACGGTCGAGGCCCGCCCGGTGGTCCCGGGACAGGCGCTGGACAACTTGACGGTGATCCAGAAGGGGGTCGCGCCCGGCGAGACGGTCGTGACCGACGGCCAGATCCGCCTGGCGCCAGGGACCCGGGTGGAGGTCCGACCGGCAACGCCGGCCACAGCTCCGCGGGAGAACGCCGGATGACCCCGCAACTCTTCATCCACCGGCCCGTCATGACCACGCTGCTCATGCTGGGGATCCTCTTCTTTGGCGTGACGGCCTACCGCGAGCTCCCGGTGAGCGACCTGCCCAACGTGGACTTTCCCACTATCCAGGTGAGCGCGAGTCTCCCCGGCGCCAGCCCCGACACCATGGCCTCGGCGGTGGCCACACCCTTGGAGAAGCAGTTCAGTACCATCGCCGGCAT
>Ga0335084_10005316_pt1 | contig 12718 bp, 10 predicted proteins | sample Lox_Sample_44_FD_206721 | JGI IMG/M metagenome (GOLD analysis project Ga0335084, IMG submission 206721) | Soil microbial communities from Loxahatchee National Wildlife Refuge, Florida, United States - Lox_Sample_4.4 | ecosystem: Environmental > Terrestrial > Soil > Wetlands | place: USA... | reverse complement strand
CCCAGATGTGCTTGCGAAGGCGGCGATGGACGCCTTGCGCTGGTGGAAGTTCGAGCCATATCGGGTAAATGGGGAGCCAGCCGTGGTGGAGACCACTGTAGCGGTAGAGTTCAAGCGATAGACACGAAACACTACTTTCCTTGTTTGCGCAGTGCGTGAATCACTGCCACTCCACTTGCCGCGAAGCAGACGACAGCTCCAAGCGCGGCGACCATCATTACGTTGGCGCTCAAGTGGAGGAAGTCCGCACTGACGGCTCCGATTGCAAAGACAAGTCCCAGAACATTCAACCAGAGAGGAGCATGGACCGACGTGCTCACGTCCTTGCGCAGACGAAGCTGCAACAGGAGAGCGGCGATCCCAATGGCCGCGACTACGACGAGCGCCAGCGGGCTCAGGAACGCTCCGCGCCCTGTGTAAAGGACTACTACGGACAACGCTAATAGCAGAAGGCCAGCGGCTACTAAACTCCAGCCGCGAGGCTTGGGCGGATTGGAACTAGTATCGGGCAAGTACTTACGCTCAAAGTTATACCTTGCCACGATGCCGACTTCAAATGTGGAGTTCTCGTCAAAACTATGCGCTGGGCACGATTCGCGTGGCGCCAGCCAGCCATTCCGCTTGCCGCGGGTCTCCATTGTTTACTGCATAGAGAACGAGTTCGACCCGGGTCGAGATTCCCAGCTTCTCGAATATGCGGAAGAGATACTTCTTGATCGTGTGTTCGCTGAGCGCAAGTTCGATTGCAATTTGCCGGTTACCCAGTCCTTCAGCAACCAGCGCGACAACCTGCTCCTCTCGCGGAGTCAGTAACCTGTCCCCGGTTGAGTTGATCACTCGCAGCGATGGCACCTCCGAGATCAATTCCATTACGTAGTTAAGCTGCTCCGTGGTCGCCCAGATCTGTCCTTGTGACACGCGAAGCAAGCATTTGCGCAACAAACGCAAATTCGCATTGGAGATGCAAAAGATGCCGCGTGCGCCGGAGCGGAACGCACTGATCACGACGTCTCGTTCCGAGGATTCCACGAGGAGAATTTTCGGGATTTCGGGATACGAAAGGTGGAAGCGACGCATCGTCATCACGGTCTCAGAAACGTTTAGCCCGGCATTTAGTGACAGCAGTGCGACGCCGGGATACCGCTCAGTGACTGCTCTCAGAATGGAGGCCACGTCCATTTGGCAGGACGCGACCTCAAACTCAGGGTGGCGGCGGAGCGCGCTGATCAGCAGCTCCGACTGCATACGGTTGGAATCGGCAATAAGCACACCGATCGCTTCAGAAGTGGCGGACGGCAAACTCATACGAACAATTTCTCCAGCCAGATAACGATGTCGCGATTGTAGGAACATGCACGAACAACCTACAAGGAAACTCGTCACAAAATTCGCATACCACTTTCATTTTGGGAATCCGTCATCCTGTGCAGAGAAGCTACCCAACCGGCGGTTTCAAGACTGTGGAATTTCTGGTCTTCTTTGCGACTTGGCCGTACTAGTTGTGATCTCGATCACGCACGCCGTCCCACGATGGGAAATGACAGCCAGATTTAGATCGCAATTCTGTGATGTTGAAAACCTGCAAGTCCACTTTTGTGGGTACTTCGGAAGAGGTATAGCTGCGGGTTGCTTAAAACGGGGATCAGATGCCAAGAATTTCCACAACTATTTGATTCAAAGCACTCGGCGTCTGAAACCACGATGTTTTCGCGCGTTCCTCCTTTGTGTACGGAACTTCTCATGTCTTGTTGCCTGCTGAGGGGCGGGGTACCTTGCGCGGTAGGGATCCTCAAAAAGTAATCCCCGGCGACCGGAGCAACGGACGTCAGACCCCATGATTCGTTCTTATACATTCATTCGATTGGCAGCGATTGCGATCCTGATTCTCGGATGTGGTTCGGCCGTGTTTGCGCAGGGTCAGAAGTCAGAGCTCAGCGGAGATAGGCAAACTTTCCAATCTGGCTTAACCGGAGCTGGTGCGGAAGGGAATGGTTCAACGGCCGCAAAAACCGGGCGAGCGGACGGCCTGGGAAACTCCTTGCTCGGAGAGCGCCGTCCGCTCTACCGGTTGCGACCAAGCGACACAGTGGAACTGACGTTCACGGTCGCTCCCGAATTCAATCAAACCTTGACGGTCCAGCCGGATGGCTACGTCACCCTGAAAGATGCCGGTCTTGTATCGGCCCAGGGGCTCAGTGTTCCGGAATTCATCGAAGCCGTGCAAAGGGCGTATGCCGGATATCTTCACAATCCGCAGGCGGCGGTTTCGCTCAAAGACTTTGCGCGTGACTATTTCGTTGTGGGAGGAGAGGTAGGCAAGCCCGGGAAATACGAGCTGCGTTCCGATACCACGGTGGCGGAAGCAGTGCAGATTGCCGGAGGTCTCACGCCGCAGGCCAAGCACTCTCAGGTAGTGCTGTTTCGGAAGGTGAACGAAGACCTTGTGGAAACAAGAGTTCTGAATCTAAAAAAAATGCTCAAGCAAAACGGGCTGCAAGAGGACGCTCATTTGAAGCCGGGGGACCTGGTGTACGTTCCACAGAATACGATTTCAAAAATCGCCCGCTACGTCAGCCTGCCCTCCGTCAGCATGTACATAAATCCCACCCAATTCTAAAAAGAACACTCTTCTATTTACATGCCTGACGAAGACGCGAGCAGCGAGCGAACCCAGCCAACAATACCAACCTTGAGGGAACTGGCGACGGTGTTGTTCCGCCGCCGCCGGGTGTTCGCGTGGGTATCGGGCTCAGTGATGGCGGTGGCGATTCTCTATGCACTGGTCGGAACGAAGTACCAGGCAAACATGAAACTGCTGGTGCGGCGCGGTCGTGCAGATGCTCCCGTAAGCGCCTCAGAGAACGCCCCGCTCGATCTCACTCGTATGGCGATGACGGAGGAGGAGTTGAACTCGGAAGTTGAACTTCTGCGGGATCGGGATGTGCTGCAAAGAGTCGTACAGGAAACTGGGGTTGGTGGGCGCGACTGGTTCCATTTCCTCCGCATGAGTGAGGGACATTCCGAACGTGTGGAACGTGCAGCACGGCACCTCGCACAACGACTCAAAGTCGAACCAATTAAGAAGACGAATCTGATCCAAGTTAGCTATGCCGCGGATGATCCAAATGTGGCGGCCAAAGTACTCCAACTGATCGCGCACGAATACATCGAGAAACATAAGGTTGTCCATCGGCCAGACGGGGAACTTCTATTCTTCGAACAGCAGCTCAATGCGTCGAGACAGCAACTGGAAGAATCGAAGCAGAAATTGTTGAGCTTTGCCACCCGGCATGGAGTCGTATCGGCCGGACTGCAACGTGACTTGACCCTTCAGAAGTTGAGCGAAATGGACGCAAGCAGCAGGCAGACGCGAATCGAGTTGTCGGAAACGCAACAGCGGGTGACAGAACTCGAGACCCAATTGTTGACCCTGCCGAAGCGCTCCACGACCCAAGTTCGCACATCTGACAACCCTGAGCTCTTGAAGGCTCTGAAATCCAGTCTGCTCGATCTGCAATTGAAACGTACCCAGTTGCTGACGAAGTTCGAGCCAAACCATCCTCTCGTGCAGGAAGTGGATCAGCAAATCGTCCAGGCGCAGGCTTCAATTGCAAATGAAAGCGTCACGCCAGTTCGAGATGAGACTACCGATAAGGACACAAATTACGAGTGGGCCAAGGCCGAACTACAAAAGGCCCAGGTGCAACTTAGAGGTCTGCAAGCGCGTTCAGCCGCCACCAGCGCACAAAAGGCTGAGTATCTTTCGATGGCCCGTCACTTTGGGGAAGACTCCGTAACTCAGGAGGATTTACTAAGCAATGAGAAAGCCGCTCTCGAAAATTACTTGCTGTACGTGAAGAAGCAGGAAGAAGCGCGTATGGATGACGCCCTCGACGAGCGGGGCATTGTGAACGTGGCGATTGCGGAGCAGCCTGTAGTCCCCGCCTTGCCCCTGTGGTCCTCATGGAGCGTGATTGCAATTGGGATCGTGCTGGCTGGGGGAGCCGGAACAATTGTGGCGCTTGGTGCGGAGTATGTTGATCCTTCCTTCCGCGACCCCGACGACGTGTTTGCTTATCTCAATTCTCCAGTCCTGGCATCTCTTCCGAAACAGACACTGAGGAGGCTACCGGCATGAGCCTCGCTGAGATGACGGCAAGCGTCTGGGGCGCATTGACCGGCGACCGAATCGAAGAGAAGACGAGGGTGTCGCTTTCCGAACGAAATCTTTGTCTGGTCGATCGGTGGAACCCCGAGAGGTTCGCGCAAGAACAAATTCGCGGGCTGGTGAGAAGAATCTTCTCTCCAGTTGGAGATCGGCCCGTTCGACAGGTTGTGTTCAGCGCGATCGGACCGGAAACAGATGTTTCGAATATCTGCGAATGCGTCGGTGAGGCTCTTGCAAGCGAAGATGCGGGCGACGTTGTCATCGACAACGGATACCTATCCATCGGAGTCCATAACTCAGCCATCGCGAATCCGATCAACTACTCCGATCGACGCACTGCGAAGCTCCGGCAACGAGCCATGCGTTTGCGCAGGAATCTGTGGCGGATGCCGGAACGGAATGACAGTGACGCTGAGTTCCATCCGTCCTCGTTGCATTTGTACCTGTCGGACCTGCGAAGAGAGTTTGCGTACTCGATTGTGGCTGCTCCCCCCGCAGGCGAGTCGCACCAGGCGCTAGCCATGGCACAGTTTGCGGATGGGATCATCCTGGCTTTGTCGGCGCAGCACACGCGCAGAATTGCAGCCCGCAAGGTCAAAGATGCTTTGGCCCACGTGCGCCTGCTAGGAACAGTGCTTTGCGATCGAGAGTTTCCTGTTCCCGAAGGAATCTATCGCAGGTTGTGAAGTCCTGGATTGTGCAGTTCGAGAAGGAAACTCCATTGTCCTCGTTACTGATACATCCCGCTGAAGGCCAGTCCCAAACCGAGGTGTGGGCGCGTCTCATTCCGGGGGAAACACCCAGTTTTCGTGCCACTCTTCGAAAGCCCCCCAGATCCGTAACGCCATTTCCCATCCATGGAGCGGATGTTGCAAGGAATGAAAAGCCTGTCGCACCGTCGGAACCGCTTGCATTGTTCATACCTGCTCCAATGCAAGGCCAGCTGGCCTGGGGTTGGTTGCAATGGATGGCGGCCGACTGGGTGCTGATCACGCTAAATTGGCTCTTGCTCGGCGCACTGATTGTGCTGTTACGCAAGCTATTTCCTGATGCCCATTTCTCCCAGATGGTTGAAACCGTTCCTGCTTCATTACTCGGATTCGCGGTATTGCACGCAGCGTTAATCACGCTGATCGGATATACGGAGGGGCTACAGACAGAAGATTGCGACCTCAGCGATCAGACGAAGACTCTAGGCAAGTCGGTATTGCTGGCTACAGCGGTGATGGGTATTGCCTTCAGCTTACAGGCGCGATCTTGGGCAATTGGTCAATTGATGTGTGCAGCAGGCGTCCTGCACTTTGTCTCTCTCTGGATCTGGCGATGGCGCTTGGCAGATCGCCAGCAGAAAGCAAGATCGTTTCCCACGATGCGGAATGTGCTGATTGTGGGGGCCGGTCCAGTCGGACGGCGCGTTGCCTCGCACATTGAGAGCCACCCCGCGGCCCGACGCAGAATCTGCGGATTCCTCGATGACGATAGTCCATTAGGCAATGGTGTGATCGGGCACACATCGGACCTGGCATTGATGGCGCGTAAGGAGTTCATCGATGAATTGATCCTGTCCGCCCCTCACAATGCGGATCTCACTCAGAGGGTCCTGCGTGAGGCGAAACGCTTGAGGCTGGATCTCGAGATTGTCCCAGACTTGTTCGGCTGTAAACCAGTGGCGCGTCAGGTGGAACGGGTTGGAGACATGCCGGTGATCTGTTTGCACGCCGAGCGTCTGCCCGAGACCGCCCTCATCTTGAAACGCGCAGTAGACATTGTGGGCGCAGGTCTAGCGCTAACGCTGCTTTCTCCACTTCTGGCGGCCATTTCTCTCCTCATCAAGTTCGACTCATCAGGCCCCATTCTTTACAGTGCAAAACGAGCAGGACGAAAAGGCCAATTGTTTCGCTGCTACAAGTTCCGCACCATGGTGACCAACGCTGACGGGTTGAAACATGCACTGCGACGTCAGAACGAACGTTCTGGCCCAATCTTCAAAATTGCAGACGACCCACGGATCACACGTTTTGGCCATATCCTGCGGCGCTATAGCCTGGACGAATTGCCCCAACTCTGGAACGTACTAAAGGGTGATATGAGCCTTGTCGGACCAAGGCCGCATCCACTCGATGACGTCGCAGCGTATGAAATCCAGCACCTCGCACGGCTGGATGTCACGCCCGGGATTACTGGCCTCTGGCAGGTGATGGCGAGGCGTGATCCTTCCTTCTCCCGGGGCATGGAACTGGATCGCCAGTACATCCAGACATGGAGTCTGAAACTTGATTTTCAAATCCTTCTGAGAACGGTTATGGCAGTCGTGCAGGGGAGCGGACAGTAATGTCGACGCAGTCGCCTTCCGCGTTCTGGCCGTCCTATACCAGCGAACGATTTGCCGCTTGGGGCCTCAAGATTTTCCTGCGTCCTGTCCAGTTGATCGTTTCAGCTCCAACGGCCCTGTTTCTGGCCGCTCTCACCGCGATGCTGCTCCGTCATCCGGACGTTCGCTTCTACGCGATTGATCGCGTGACGTTCGTTGTTCTAGTCGCCGGAGTGATCGGCCGTGCGATCGTGATGCGCCGCCCAATCTTCGTAGTAGAACGCGCCACATGGCCGATGTTGGGACTGACGGTTCTTGCGCTCTTGAGTGTGCTCGGTCACTCCTTCAATAGCGAGACGTGGAGTTTATTGGCTTCAAAATTCATCGTACCTTTCACGTTGTTTCACCTTGCAGGTCTGGTCTTTACCGAAGAGCGCGACTTCCGGCAATTTGAAGTCTTTGTGCTCATCGTTCTGGCATATCTAAGCTTTACTTCGATTGCGTTCCTTGTCGGAGCGCGGTCGCTGGTCTTCCCGCGCTTCATTCTCGATGAAAGCCTCGGCTTTCATGCGGACCGTGCACGCGGACCGCTGTTGCAGGCCGTGGCGAACGGCGTGTCGCTCAACATCCTAGCTGTGTTAGCGGTGCATGCTTACCGTCGCGGGCGCGCGCGTGGCCTGATGGTTCTTCTCTTGGCGTCCGTTCCTATGGCAATTGTGGCGACCATGACACGCGCAGTGTGGCTATCATTCGCCGGAACCGTGGTGGCCCTGGTCTTTCTTTCAAAGAATCGTGCGCTTCGCCTGGCCGCTGTCGGCTCAATGCTCGTGGTGATATCGGGACTGGCCATCGCAGTCAGTTCCACCGATTTTGGACTTTCTCTCAGTGCGCGTCTGGAAGAACGCGGGCCTGTTGATTACCGCAAGGCTGTGTATGCGGGCGGGTGGGAGATGTTCTTGCAGCACCCATTGACTGGATGGGGATTCCACGAGATGCCCGGTGAGTTGCCGCGCCACGTGGTTGGCTACGACGAGAAGGTCTTGTATCCCCACAATACTTATCTGGAATTGTTGGTCGAACATGGAATTCTCGGCCTGGCCCTGTACGTTTGGCTGATGCGAGAGTTGTGGAATCTGCGGCGCGTTGCGATTCCTCCACTGGAGCAGGACGGGTTTCTCGACAAGTACTTTCATCGTTTGTGGCCAATACTTCTGGCCGTCTATTGGCTCAATGCAGCTCTCGTTGTCATGAGCTATCAATTCGTGAACGGCCTTCTGTTCACGGTAGCCGGAATGTTGGCGGCGCAACACCGTCGGGCGGAGGCGATGCACACGTGCTGACAGTCGCCTACCTGGCAAACGAATTTCCATCCCCGGTTGAGCCCTATGTTGGCGAAGAGATAGAGGAACTCCAGAAGCATGGCGTCCAGGTCATTTCCGGAAGTGTACTGAGAAAAAGGACTATTCCCGCCGTTCCATGTCCCCCCGAAGTCGTACTTCTGCCGCCAAAGTTGAACGTAATGTTCCACGCCGTGTGGCAGTGCGTATATCACTGGAGACGACTTGCGCCGCTGCTATGCCGCGTCCTGTTTCACGGAAGGGAAACGGTTGGACAAAGAATACGAGCTCTGATCCATACGTATCTGGGTGCCTGCTACGCAGTGGCGCTGAAGCAGCGGAGCGTCAACCATATCCATGCACATCACGGCTATTTGAGCTCATGGATTGCGATGACGGCTGCTCGCCTCCTTGATATCGGGTTCAGCCTGACCCTGCATGGTTCCGACTTGCTGCTGAACGGCGCGTACCTCGACGTGAAGATGAAAGAGTGTTCGTTCTGCCTGACTATTTCGGAGTACAACCGGCAATTCATTCTTGAGCTCTGTCCTGGGATCGATCCCACGAAAGTGATGGTCTCGCGCCTCGGAGTGGAAGTCCCTGAGGCACGCGACCCGGATTCACGCAGTCGATCCGAACGATTCACTCTGCTGGCAGTGGGCAGGCTGCACGTTGTGAAAGACCACGCTTTTCTCGTACGGGTCTGCGCCCGCATGGTATCGCTGGGCATGGACATCGAATGTTTCATCGCCGGAGATGGCCCGGAGCGCAACCGCCTTCTGACCTTGATTGAAGACTGCCAGTTGGAACACAGGGTGACCCTGTTGGGGCACGTTCCACGCGAGCAGATGGATTCGCTCTACTCTCGCGCCGATGTTGTGGTACTCACCAGTCGGAGCGAGGGAATTCCCCTTGTTCTGATGGAGGCGATGGCGCGGTCAAAGATCGTCGTTGCGCCGGCGATCACCGGAATCCCTGAGCTGGTTATTGGCGGCAAGACCGGATTGCTGTACGAACCCGGGTCGATCCATGATCTGGTCGACTGTCTGATGTTCGTTCGCTCGAATCTGAAGGGAGACGCACGAGCCAGTCAACAATTTGCCAACGGAAGTTCTCTCAGGCTGGATTGGATTCGTCACGCCGCCCGCATTCATGTTCAGCACAACTTCAATCGACAGACGAATCTGGAGCGCTTCGCAGAGCTGTTCTTACGACGTACTGTTTCCGAGAGCAAGATCATTCCCGATGAGAATCTTATTTTGCAACAAATATAACCACCGCTTCAGCGGGACCGAAGTTTACCTTTTTGAACTCATGAAGTTGCTGCGTGCTCAAGGGCATCAGGTCGCGCTGTTTTCCATGGCAGACCCGCGCGGCGAACCCACCGCGTACGACCATCACTTCGTTTCGCATATCGACTTTAAGGCTGATACGACACCCTGGAAGAAAGCTCGGCAGGCGGCCCACGCGATTTATTCGACCGAGGCCCGAAGAAAATTGCGGGGGATGATTTGTGACTTTCGTCCCGACATCGCTCATGTTCGGAACATCTACCACCACCTCTCCCCATCCATCCTTTGGGAACTCAAGGCACACCGCATTCCAATTTTGTATCACCTCAACGATTTCAAGCTCCTGTGCCCAAGCTACAACCTTGTTTCAAAAGGTGAGGCCTGCGAGTCGTGTGCCTCGGGCGCATTTTGGCACGCACTGTACTCAAGATGCTATGCAGGTTTGGACGCGCGTCTCGCGCTAACCGCCGAGGCATACTTCCACCGTTGTGTGGGTACCTACCGCAAATGTGTCGATCTCTTTCTAGCTCCAAGCCGTTTTGTTCGCGACAAGTTTGTCGAGCATGGTTGGGATGCCGACAAGTTTGAAGTACTGCCGCACTTTCAGGAGCCGCATCCTCTCAGTCAGCCGCCGACCGATGGCCCCATCCTCTATTTCGGCAGGCTATCGCCAGAAAAAGGCGTCGAGGACCTACTGCGCGCCATGCAGCAACTCCCTGAGTTGCAGCTCGTCATTGCCGGCGATGGGCCCGAGCGACACACCCTCCAGCAATTAGCCGGTTCCCTGGAATTAGGAAATGTCGAGTTCGTGGGCCACGTCGGACCGGACCAACGAGACGCGCTGGTCGCAAAATCAAGATTCACGATAATGCCCTCGCACGCCTACGAGACTCTGGGGAAGACCATCCTTGAGTCGTACGCCTTGGGCCGCGCGGTCGTGGCGTCGGATATCGGATCAAGACGTGAATTGATTCAGCACGGCGTGACTGGCCTGCTTTACCAGTGTGGAAGTGTGCATCAACTCGTCCGCGCGATCCAGTCTCTCGCACAAAATCCGGAGATCGCGGTGCGGATGGGGCATTCCGGGTGGGACCTGACGACACGTCAATACTCTCCCGCAAGACACTACCAAACACTCATGGGCCTATACGAACAACTAGTTGCGAGGAGAGTGATGACAAAGAGCCAACGCATTTCGAGCCGGACGGTTCGCACTCTAAAGGGAAGGCCCAAGCTAAAGCTGGCATTCATTGGAGGGCGCGGAGTCATCTCCAAGTACAGCGGGATTGAGTCGTACTACGAGGAAGTCGGGAAGCGTCTGGCGGAAATGGGACACGAGGTGACCGTCTACTGCCGCAACTACTTCACCCCACCCCTCCAGGAGCACAACGGCATGAAGCTGGTGCGGCTGCCGACGATCCGCTCGAAGCACTCGGAAACCGTCATTCACACAACTCTCAGCACGTTCCACGCACTGACCCGAAATTATGACCTGGTGCACTATCATGCGCTGGGCCCCGCGTTGTTTTCGTTCATCCCGCGCCTCACGGGGATGAAAACGGCCGTGACAGTGCAAGGTCTCGACTGGCAACGGCGGAAGTGGGGACGCATCGCTTCGTGGGTGCTACGTCTCGGCGAAAGGGCATCGGTGCGCCTTCCGAATGGAACGATGGTGGTTTCGCGGGCTCTGCAGACCCGCTATCGTGAACTCCACGGGATACGTGCGTTCAACATCCCCAATGGCGGAGTCCTGCGCGAACGCAGCAAGCCGAACAAGATTCTCGACTGGGGATTGGAGCCTGGGAAATATGTGCTATTTCTCGGACGGTTTTCGCCCGAAAAGGGATGTCATCTTCTGGTCGATGCGTTTGAGCGGATCGAAACCGACGTCAAGCTGGTCATGGCCGGCGGATCAAGCTACACCGACGACTACAGCCGGGCGCTTCGCACTCACGCGAGCGACCGGATTCGAATGCTGGAGTGGGTTTCCGGAGAGACACTTGACGAACTGCTGACCAATGCCATGATCTTCGTCCTGCCGTCAGACCTGGAGGGCCTGTCCCTCGCCTTATTGGATGCTATGGGGGCCGGACTATGTGTCTTGACCAGTGATGTCCCGGAAAATCGCGAAGTGGTCGATGGGGCAGGATACACCTTCAAGGCTGGAGACGCGGATGATCTGGCGGAGCGTATGCGGTTTCTGATCTCGAATCCAGCCGTACGTGAGGCCGCGGGAAACGCCGCAAGAAGCCGCATCGAAGAGCAGTATCAATGGCAGAAGATCGCGATGGAGATTGAAGAAGCCTATCTGGAAATTCTGGGGCTCTCTGAGCCGCCGGCTCCTGCACGGAAACAGAGCGTACGGGCAATCGCCGCGGTTGAATCAGGAGCCCAGGATCGCCGCGCCGGATAGATACTGAACAAGCTAATAGCTCACTCGGGCGGGCCAACCTCGCCCCTTTTTTATTACAATCAAAAGACCATGGCTCCGGATCGTGCAATCCGGGTCGCGCCCATTCTTTTCGCATGCAAGATCGGATTCTCGTCACCGGCGGAGCGGGATTCATCGGATCGAACTTCATCCTGCAGCAATTGCAGGGTAGGTCTTCCATCCTCAATCTGGACAAGCTCACCTATGCCGGAAATTTACGGAATCTCCACAGCGCCGCCGGTAACCAAAAATACGAATTCGTGCAGGGCGACATCGCCGACCGCGACCTCGTTCGCGGATTGTTAGCGAAGCACCAGCCGAAAGCAATTGTCCATTTCGCCGCTGAAAGCCACGTCGATCGCTCCATCCGTGGCCCCGAGGATTTCATCCAAACCAACATTCACGGTACCTTTGCATTGCTCGAAGAGGCTCGAAAGTACTGGTCTGGGCTCGCTGAAAAAGAGCGGAATGATTTTCGCTTTCTTCACGTCTCGACCGATGAAGTCTATGGCTCTTTGGGGCCAAACGATCCACCATTTTGCGAGACAACTCCGTACGCTCCGAATAGCCCATACGCCGCATCGAAAGCCGCTTCCGACCATCTCGTGCGCGCTTATCACCACACGTATGGTCTTCCAACACTCACGACGAATTGTTCCAATAACTACGGGCCTTTTCAGTTTCCTGAAAAGCTGATTCCCTTGATGATTCTCAATGCTCGCGACGGGAAAGCGCTGCCTGTATACGGAGACGGTAAGAATGTCCGCGATTGGCTCTATGTCGAGGATCATTGCGAGGCCATCGCAATTGTCTTGCGCGGAGGACGTCCGGGCCAAACCTACAACATCGGCGGCTGGAACGAAAAGCCCAATATTGAAATTGTCCACACGATTTGCGATCTGGTCGATGAAATTCGCCCCAGCGCCGATTCAAGGCGCAAGCTCGTCACATTTGTGAAGGACCGCCCGGGGCATGATCGCCGGTATGCAATGGATGCCGGCAAGATCGAAAGAGAACTGGGATGGAGACCGAAGGAAACTTTCGAGAGTGGTCTTCGGAAAACGGTTCGCTGGTACTTGGACAATGACGAGTGGGTGAACGATGTGTCCAGCGGCAGTTACCGCCAGTGGATCGCAGCACATTACTCGGGTTCGTGAAGCCAAATAGACAGAATAAAGA
>Ga0335084_10005314_pt1 | contig 12723 bp, 13 predicted proteins | sample Lox_Sample_44_FD_206721 | JGI IMG/M metagenome (GOLD analysis project Ga0335084, IMG submission 206721) | Soil microbial communities from Loxahatchee National Wildlife Refuge, Florida, United States - Lox_Sample_4.4 | ecosystem: Environmental > Terrestrial > Soil > Wetlands | place: USA... | reverse complement strand
GAACTTCGTGGGCTGCTCGACGGGGAGATCGGCGGGCTTGGCGCCTTTGAGGATCTTGTCCACATACATCGCTGCGCCCCGGAACAAATGAGGGCGGTTCGCCGTGTAGGACATCAAGCCGCCGGCGTCCGCAAGCTCCCGGAATCCGTGCATCGCCGGCAGCCGCTTTTTGGCCGCAAAGTCCACGATACGTGTTCGGTGAATAAAAATGAGAAGGTCGTCCGGCGTGATGAGGGCGCCAGCCCGCCCCCGGGTCGCAGCTTGGAATGCCCCCTCGAAATCCGGATCGGGACCCCGCACCTCCAGGGGCTGAAGCTGAACTCCCAGGACCCGGGCAGCGGCCTCTGTCTCTTTCAATTGAAACCGGCTCGCGGGATTGGCCGGGTTCCAGAGGGCGGCCACGCGAGAGAGGTTGGGAACGACCTCCTTGAGCAGCTCCAGCCGCTTCTGGTTCAGCTCTCCTGAAAGTAGGCTCAGGCCCGTGATGTTCCCGCCCGGTCGAGCGAGACTCGAAACGAGGCCGGTGGGAACGGGATCGGCGCTGAGCGTCATGACGATGGGGATGGTGCTGGTGGCGTTCTTGGCGGCTAGAATCCCCGGTGTACTCGCCGCGACGATGACCTCGACCTTGAGCCGGACCAGCTCGGCCGCGAGATCCGGGAGCCGATCAAACCTCCCCTCCGCATATCGATACTCGATGGCGATGTTCTGTCCCTCGACGTAGCCGAGGTCTCGCAGCCCTTGGCGGAACGCCTCGATGCGGATGGAGTCGGCGGGAGGCGAGAGCGGCGACAGATACCCTATCCGGGGGACTTTGGCTGGCTGCTGGGCCCCGGCGGCGAGCGGCGCGGCGAGGAGCATGGCACCCGTGCCAGCGAGGAACGTGCGGCGATCCATTACTTGATCACTTCGTCCCGCTGGAGCACCGACTGCGGAAGCGTGAGTCCGACTCCTGAGGTGAGCTGGAACTCGACCTCCCCCAAGCAGCCAGGCCCATGATTCCGACCGCGAGAGGGAGAAGGGTTGAGGACTCGGGCACTGGTGCCAACCGTCCACCCACGGCCAAGTTGAGGATCTCCACCACGCCAGCGTCGAAGCACGTGTTTGACCCCGGTGTGGTCGAGCAGTGATTAGGATTGGTCTCGACGAAGCCAGCAGGGGCGTCAGTGCCACCGCCGATCAGATGATTGGTCCCCCCGTTGGCGAAGGGATCGGGCTGGCAGTTGCCGTCCGCATCTGCGCAGGGATTCAGGTGGACGTTGTCCGCATAGCCCGTGAATACGGAGAAGGCGGGAGTGGCTCCGTACGCAGCGTAGTTCGCGGCCTCGTTGTGGAAATTCCCACCCGGGTCACCGTTCCCGTTTGCCAGCACGTTGGTGCCGCCGGCAATGAGCACACCATTGATGGTGATGCTCGTGGCGCACGCGGGAGCACCAATACCGCAACCGCCGGGATTCCCTTCGCTGGTGTCGAAGTTGTAGCCAGCGGCACCGCCGGTCTGGGTCAGGATGAGGCTGTCGCCCGCGTTGGCAAGGTTGACGCCGCTACCGAGGTCCCAGATCGGGTTTGTGCAGGCAAGATTGGTACTGCACCACGTCGTGCCACCGACGGTGACGCTCACGCTGAATATGGTGACCGCCTCACTGGCTGGCGGGGTGATCAGGGCCGCTCCCCCGATAACCAGAGCGGCAACAGTAATGAACAATGCTGATCTCATGTTTCGACCTCCCTCGGCCCTGCGCCCTGGGTCTCCGGCGATCTTGGTGCGTACTGGCGGCGCCATGGAGACCTTGAGGCAGGACAGATAGCAGACGGTCTGCGAGCCGAGTGCAAGGTGATACGGAGCGAAGGGCAGCGGGTCCATGTTCTGAGCCCTCCTTACAGGCTGGGCGGGAGTCTAGCAGACACAGGCGCGCCTCTGACGACGGGTCTGAGCCTCCGGCCGAGCGGGGTCAGGCGAGAGGCTGGGGAGGGGGTCGGGCTATCTGCTGTCCCATCTTTGGCCTTTCCACTGACGCCAATGCGTGGGAATTCACTGGGACTTGGACCGGATCTCCCGCGCTGACCCGCTGCTCCTGGCCGTGCCGCGCCTCCTTCGGTCGGCGGAGCGGCTCGAAGCCCTCGAGGCTTAGCCCAAGGATCCTGACGACGAGCAACGGACCTCACGCAAGTCTTGCCTGTCCATGCCCGCGTCGTCTACGCTGGGCGCGTTCATGTCTCGGCGCGAGGGATCCTAGCGATGCTGCACCCCAATACGAAACTGCGACCAGTGAGCGCGGAGATCGGCATGGGCGTCATCGCCGCGCGACCGATTCCGCGGGGCACGTTGATCTGGGTCGTGTGTGATCGCGAGCGCATCTGCACCCCGGCGCAGGCGGCTGAACTTTCGCCCGCCGACCGGGAGGCCATCGAACATCACGGCTACGTCGACGCCCTCGGCAATTACGTCCTCTGCTGCGATGAGGGCCGCTATGTGAACCACGCGTGCGTGTCCACGACGCTGCCGCTCGGCATGGAGGTGGAGATCGCCGTCCGCGACGTGGCGCCAGGCGACCACATCACCTGCGAGTACAGCACCCTGAACCTGCTCGGGGCCCTGCGCTGCCGCTGCGGCCTGCCCAGCTGCCGCGGGCTCGTGCGCGGCTCCGACATCCTGCGGTACTGGCCGGCCTGGGACCGCCTGATCCGTGACGCGGTCGAATGCGCCGGGTCCGTACCTCAGCCGTTACTCAGATTCGCGCGGGACCGGGCGAACGTCGAGGCCATCATCGAGGGCCTCGTCGAGGTCCCGAGCGTTCGCGCCTGCCTCTTCCCGAACCTCGTGCACGCGCACGTGCCGGAGGTGTTGCCGGCGTCGCCCCTCTGGCCGCTGCGAGATCCTGGCCCCGAGGGAACTCCATGATGCGCGTGACAGTCCGGATGGTCTGCTCGAGGATGGTGAACGGCGGCACCCAGTCGTCGCGTAGTGCGAAAGCCGTGCACCGTCCACGGAAGCGGGGTGACTCCACTGAGGGTATGGCCGCCGGTGAAGACGAACAAGGCACAGGAGGCCCGCGCCCAACAGGGTGAGCGTACCCGGCTCAGGAACTCCAGGGGGAGCCGCTGCCGAGGAGTGGAGTCTCCTTGGCCCGGGCGGTGGCGGCCACCGCCCGGACAGGAGTCCGATGTGCCCTTGCTCGCCTGGCGCGCCCAGACATCGCTCAGGAGATGGCTCCGGCGATCCCCCGAAGCCGGTTGACGGCCTCCGGGAAATCCCAAGCTCCCCCTACTTCAGCCTGGCCTTAATGGCCTCGACTTCCTTCGTCAGGTTGGTGACGGCGGCGATGAGCTGATCGATCCGAGGGTCGATCGGGCCGGGATCGGGACCAGGCTCGAACCCCGTCGCGACGGGCTCGTGCTCCCACTTCTCGATCTTCTCCCACTTCGGGTGCTCCCACTTCTCGACCTTCTCCCACTTGGGATGCTCCCACTTCTCGAATTTCAGATGCTTCAGCTCGAGCGCCAAGCTCTTGCGAACGAAGGCGTGCTGGAGGAGCACGTCGAGATCGCGTACCTGAAGGTCAACGACCCGCTGCTCCGGAGCCGGCGGCGCGGGAAGGTCGGGCCGGTCACTTCGTGGAATGAAAGGTTCCTTCTCTGGCATGGCCGATCTCCTTGGGTGAGGCCTTGTCCCCCTACACCACAAACCGATGACTGGTCGACGAATCCATTCACCTCCCTTCCGGCCGCGCGCTCAACGTCTCCCTTTGCGCAGTACATCGGCGAGGGCGGCGCTGATGGGCTGCCCCGTGTGCTGCTCGTAGTACGCAAAGCCCGGGGCTGGGTTCACCTCGAAGCAATACCATTCACCGTCGGGCGTGCGCTTCAAGTCGATGCCGGCAATGACGAGTTTCATTGAGCGGGCGAGGTCGAGGCAGGCCTGGGCGATGGCCGGCGGTAGATCGGCTGGCTCCATTTCAGCCGTTCCCCCTTGCCGGTCCGCAAAGCGGTAGTCGACCGCGGACGACCGGATGGCCGTCGCGAAGACATCGTCGTCGACGGTGTGCACGCGCACATCGAGGCCGGGAATGCAGGTCTGAAACTGCGCCGGGCCGTGCGCCAGATTGCCGAGGCGCGCGAAGTCGGCGCGCTCCAGGCGGCGCACGATCGACCGCATACCGCTCAAGGACTTGAACACCACATTCCCCCGGCATTCCTCATAGAATTCCATGACCGCCCGCGAGTCATTCGTGATGAGGGTGCGGGGGATCATCAGCGTGCTCTGACGGATCAGCAAGGACTGATACGGCTTGCTGTGATTCGACATCGCATCGGCGGCGCGATTCGCAACGACGCAGGGCAAACACTCCCAGAGGGCCATCAGGCCGGCTTGCTGTTCGAGGTCCGCGGCGGTGCCAAGGTCATCGGGCACGGGTCGCGCTCCCGGCCAATTGCGTGTTCCCACGTAACGAACAAAGACCCCGCTGATGTCGTCGAGATCCATGCGCCAATCGGGTGCCTTGATGCTGCCGGCCAGCGCGCCGGCCTCGAACGTCCACGCCACCTTGTAGGCGTCGGGGTACAAGGATCGATCCAGCAAGCGGTACTCGTAGCCCAGGGCATTGAGCCGGGCGCACATGAGCTCGCTGACGATGTCGCTGAGAGTGCCGCACACGAGAATCACCGCGAGCACTCCGCGGCGAGGGAGAGCGCCTCGGGTGGGAGCGGGGGCCGGGCCGCGCGCCGGCCGCTTTCGAGGAGCTCGACGATGGCATCGATCACGGCCTGCTGCGCCCTATCGTCGTGGCGCTCCACACGGGGGTTGACGTCGCCCAGGATGCAGCGCACCCCCTCTCGGGTGAGGGCGATCTCGACCTGGATCAGATCGATCCCGAGTCGGTCGGCGAGCCGGAGAAGCCCCGGCTCGAGCGCCCGGACATCGGCGTGCACGTCGTGGTCCCACACGGTGCGTCGTCCGACGACAGTTACGTAAGTGGAGGACCGTGGTGGAATCGCAATGAGGCAGACGGGCATGTGGTCAAGTAGCTTCGCGAGCTCCCTCCAGTGTTCGGACGTGGTGATCGCGTACCGGCTCGATGACGTCAGCGGCATATAGGTGACGCCCTGCCCAGTCCGTGCGGCAAAGGCGCGCGCCTGGTCGATCTCGTTCGTCACCAGGACGTCGGGTGCCGGCAATGCGCACTCCGCAAACAGTCGCTGCCACTCGGGGTAGGAACGCTGTGGCCGCAACCACAGGTCGGCACCGTACTGATTGACGACGGGACAGCGGAGGCTCCACAGCCATGAAAGAAGAGCGGCGTGTGCCTCGGCCTGCACGTAGGCGAAGTCGGTAAGATCCCATCCCTCGGGTTCGATGGGTCCGCCCGAGCTCCGCACGAGCACTCCGTCGAGAGCCGGTGTGTCGGCCTCGGCGGTAGCCCAGGTCCACACGTCTGCGTCACGGTCGCTGTGAACGTGCCAGGAAAAGACGAACGGTGCGGCGAGAGGGTCTCTTGTCAAGATCACATGGTGACCGCGACGGGCGCAGGTCTCGGCGACCCGTTGGCACAGGGTGTCCCTGCCATCGCCGAGGAGGAGGAAGGTCTTTGCCGAAGGATCAGTCGCCACTCTTCGGCTCCCCGCGCTTCGCGATCGGTCGCGCTGATACGTCCTGACGGCCGCCGGACCCGGCCAGATGGCACCGGATTCTGCACGCGAAGCCTAGAGCGCCGATGCAACCGCGGCTAGTAGTTTCTTGTCGAATCCTTGTTACTTATTGCCACGGCTCCGGACCATGGAGCGATAGGCAGAAGGGCTGAACCCAGTGTAACGCTTGAATACCTTGTCCAGGCGCGGGAGGTCACCAAACCCGACCCTTTGGGCCACCTCGGAGATCGAGAGGTCATCGACGGTCAGAAGCGCCTTGGCCCGCTCCAAACGCACCTCGAGCAGATAGTCGCGGAACGTAACTCCCAGCACCTCCCGGAACCGGTGGGAGAGGCGATACTTGCTCATTCCAACCTCGCGCGCGAGCCCGCCCAGGGAAAATTTGTCCCAGTAGCGCTGCTGGATCAGTCCCATGGCCCTCTGGACGGGAGTGCCCCAAGGAGCGCGCAAGCCTCCCAGCATTGCACCCTCCCGCGAGGAATCAGGCGCTACCGTATCCGGTGAGAGGATCCGGTGGACCACCGCCACGAGATCGGCCGCGTTCACGGGCTTCTGCAGGTAATCGGCGACACCCAGTCTGAAGGCCGCAGCGCAGATCCACTCCGAGCCGTACCCGGTCAGCATGACCACCGGGAGGCTCGGACGAATGGACCTGAGTTCCGTCAACACCTCGAGCCCGGTGCGGTCCGGCAGCCGATGGTCCAGGAGAACGAGCTCGACCGGCTCGTGGCGCACCCTCGCAAGGGCCTCTGCGCCCGTCGTCGCCGGCATGATCTCGTATGCTTTGCCCAGGAAAAATGTGAGGACTTCCGGAAGAGTAACGTCGTCGTCTACCGCCAAGATGCGCTGCTGCGCTCTTCTCAGACCGTCGCCCTCGCGCGCCGTACCGGTCACACGCGAGAACCTCGACTCCCCCGAAGGAGGGCGGACGACGCGGATGCCTCCGCCGGCCATCTGCATGGTCAACCAAGGCGTCGAAAGGTTGTTCCGAGAGCCAGGAGCATCGTGCCTCCCCTGAGACCCAGACACATACGATCGAGTGGAGGCCGCAAATCTAGGCGACCAAGACGGGCGGGTCAAGCCCCTTCGTACTCAGCGCGGAGAGGACCCGCCCCTGGCATCCAGCTCCTCGCGGATCATGCGGCGGAGGCCTCGCCGTGTCGCAGACATGACCCGCCGCCCGCCGAACCACACGCCGGCAATCCCGCCCAGGAGAACCGTGCCCATCAGGGCCCACTGATATTCCTCGCGGTGGAGGTATCCCTGCTCTTTGTGCTTGATGTCGCAGTCCTCGCGCACGCGCTCCACGTCGGGAAAGCCCGGGTGGATCCGATTCGCGGCGCTCATGTTCCGGTAGGCGCGATAGTGCAGGTCGCGAATGTAGAGATCCACGCCGTGATTCCACAGCCGCGTGAACATGCTGTCGCCCTTGGGCGTCACGCCCGCTTTGCGGGCGGCCTCCTGGATGGTCTCGACGGGGATGAGGAAATTGAAACCCTGGACGACCTGCTCACCCTGGAGCGAGGTGAACGTGGCCGCCCCGATGACCTGCCCGCGGTCGTCGAAGACCGGCCCGCCGCTATTGCCCTGAATGATGGCAGCGTCGGTCTGGAGCACGCGCTGGCCGCCGATGTCCTGCTTGAAGCCTGAGATGCGGCCGGTCGTGATCGAGGGCTCGTACTGCGTCGCGCGGCTGAGCAGCTCGTGGGAGACGACAACGCCGGGATAGCCGATCACGAAGAGCGCCTGACCCAGATGCAGATCGGTGCTGTGCCTGGCCAGGCGAACCACGGGCAGCTCTCTGTCCTCGATCTTCAGGATGGCCACGTCGCGGCCGTACTCCTTGCGAGGGCTGCCCGTGGCGTCCGTCGTGGCAGCGACAACCACGTAGGCGGGCGGGCTGTAAAACTTCACCTCGGCCGGGTACGCCTTGCCGTTGGAGAGATGGACCTGGAGCGTCCGCTCGATGACGAGACCGCCTCGGTTCTCGGGGCTCGCGGCGAGCGCGCGGATGCGCTGGGTTCGCGCGGCGGCGGGCAGCCCGTCCAGCTCGGCGGCGCAGGCCGAGGCCACGGCGTTCTCCAGCAGCTCGGCCGCGAAGGCGCCGTCGGCGCCCTCCTGATACGGCTGGATGACGTGGCCATTCGTCACGATCCACCCGTCGGGATGGATGATGGATCCGCTGCCGAGCTCGCCAATGGCGCCCGGCTGCACGACCGCCACCGCCCCGTTGCTGCAGCGCACCGTCGCCGTCGCGCCGATTCGCACCATGACCATGACGACCGCCGGCTTGGCGCGGAACACGGCCGACTGGAGCTCCGACTCCGTCGCGGCGTCCGACACGGCCGGGAGGCCGGCGGGAAGGAGCCACGCCACCATGCCGGCCACCAACGTGGGGGCCATCCTCGCGATGAGCAGGATCCAGGTGCGGGAGACTCTCATGCCGTCATGCTGACGGCGCCCGTCCGCAAGTCGTAGAACGCGCCGACCACCTTCACGGTGCCGCGCTTCACAGCGGGCGCCACGATCGGCTGCAGTGTCCGCAGGGTCTCGACGCCGATAGAGACATTGGCGAGAATCGCATTGTCGAGCCGGTCGCCGGGCATGCCCTTTGCCCTGGCCACGGCGGGCCGGAGGCGATTCACGAGCTCGCCGATGGCGCCGGGCAGGGCGTCGCGATCGTCCATGTGCTTGATGGCGGCCTTGACGGCGCCGCATTCACTGTGGCCGAGCACCATGACGAGCGGCACGCCCAGCTCGGCCACTCCGTATTCGATGCTGCCCTTCACGAAGACGCCGCCGCCGCCCACGACATTGCCGGCCACGCGCACGATGAAGAGATCGCCAACGCCCTGGTCGAAAATTAGCTCGGGAGCCACCCGCGAATCCGCGCAGCCGACGATGACGGCGATGGGGCGCTGCCCTTCGGCGAGCGGGCGGAAGTCCGCCGGCGAGCGGCGCGGGCTCGTCGTCTCGCCCTTCACGAAGCGTTGATTGCCGTCGAGGAGCTGCCGCAGGGCTTCGTCGGCTGATGGACCACCGGGGCCCGGCGACGCGGCCTGCGCCACCGAGCCCCGAAACAGCGCCAGCCCCGCCGCCCCCGCCGCGAGGCGCAGCACATCACGCCGCAGCAGCGTCGCGTCAGGCCGGGTCACACTCAGGCCCTCTCGAATCTACCGCGCGCCCAGGGTGCGCGCCGCGCGAGCATACTGGGCGGGCGAGACCCAGAGCAGCGCGCCGTAGCGTCCCTTGCCGGCGCAGACGGCGTCGATGGCGATCACGTTGATCCGTTTCTCTGCGAGCTTGCCGAGGAGCTTGGCTCCCGCTCCCACTCTGTCCTCGCCGCTCACCAGGAAGGCGCGCTTGGACTTGGCGATCTTCCACTTGGCCTTCTTCGCCACCTTGCGGAAGGCCGCCGGCTTCGCCGGGATGAAGTCCATCTGCGCGTTGCCGCCCTGCGGGAAGCCGGAGAAGGCGATCAGATTGATCCCGGCTTTGTGGAGCACATCGAGCGCCCGCGCGCCCTGTCCTGCACGATTCGGCACCATCATCTTGAAGTACTCCACCCGCTTCACGCTTGCCATCGGCATCTCCTCTTTGAGATTTCGAGGTCAACTTGATCCGTGCGCTGCAAGGATGGCTCGCCGGCGCGCGCACATCGGCGCCGCCGGCGAGTCGTGGAATGGTCGGGGTGAGAGGATTTGAACCTCCGACTCCCTGCTCCCAAAGCAGGTGCGCTACCGGGCTGCGCCACACCCCGGTGTGTTCCTGCGAGTATACAGCCCGCGTGGAAGGCCGTTCAAGGCTGGGCGAGCAGCCAGGTGCGGGCGAGCCGGCAGGCCTGCGCGCGGTGGCTCACGCGGTTCTTCTCGGCGGACGGCAGCTCGGCGAAGCTCTTGCCGAGCGGCGGATAGAAGAAGAGCGGGTCGTAGCCGAAGCCGCCCTCGCCGCGCGGCGCCTCGAGGAGGACGCCTTCCACCACGCCCTCCATCGTGGTCTCGAGGCTGCGGCGGGGGCAGACGATGGCGATCACGCAGCGAAAGCGCGCTCCGCGCCGCGCGGCCGGCACTCCCGTCATCTCGTGCAGCATGACGTGGCAGCGCTCCGCATCGCTCAGGCCTTCGCCGCCGTAGCGGGCCGAGAGCACCCCCGGGCGGCCGCCGAGGGCATCCACTTCGATCCCGGAGTCGTCTGCGAGGGCGATCTCGCCGGTGGCTATCGCCATCGCGCGCGCCTTGCCGAGGGCGTTGTCGGCATAGGACGATTCGCCTTCGGGAGGCAGGGTGATGCCGACGAGATCGGAGAGGCTCAGGATACGGAACGGAATGCCCGCGAGAAGCTCGGCCATCTCGCGCGCCTTGGCGCGATTGGCCGTGGCCAGCACGAGCGGCCGATCAGAGGACGAAGGAGGTCTCGCCGCGCGCGTCGACCGCGCGCCGCTGTAGCGCGACCAGGCGCCCGATGCCCTGCTCCGCGAGGGCCAGCATGGTGGCCAGGCTGTCGCGACCGAAGGGCGTCTGCTCCGCGGTCCCCTGCACCTCCACGAAGGCACCGGCGCCGGTCATGACCACGTTCATGTCCACTTCGGCGCTCGAATCCTCGAGATAGTCCAGATCGAGAGCGGGCGCGCCCCGGACGATGCCGACGCTGATCGCCGCGACACAGTCACGCACCGGCGTGCTCGGCAATGCGCCCGCCTTGACGACGGTGCCGATGGCATCCGCCATGGCGATGAAGCTGCCTGTGATGGCGGCGGTGCGCGTGCCGCCGTCGGCCTGAATGACATCGCAGTCCACCCATACCGTCCGCTCGCCGAGCTTCGCCATCTCCACCACCGCCCGCAGCGAGCGCCCCACCAGCCGCTGGATCTCCTGAGACCTGCCGCTCGGTCCACCTCGCTCGCGATTCATGCGCGTATTGGTCGAGCGCGGCAACATGCCGTATTCCGCGGTGACCCAGCCCTTGCCCTGCCCCTTGAGGAAGGGCGGCACCTTGTCCTCGATGGAGGCCGTGCAGATCACCTTGGTGTCGCCGAACTCGACGAGCACGGAGCCTTCGGGGTGGCGCAGGTAGTCGCGGGTGATCCTTACCGCTCGCAGCTGATCCGCAGCCCGCCCGTCGTGGCGGGCGATCATCGAGGCATCTCGAGTTTGACCGGATGGGTCTGGGCGGTGTGCACCCGCTGATCGTAGCGCCGCTTGTACTCCGCCAGGCTCGCGTAGATGGCCCGGGCGATCGCTTCTCGATGCTCGGTGGAGGCCAGCTTCCTCTCCTCTTTGGGATTCGTCAGGAAGCCGATCTCGATGAGCACGGCCGGCATGGCGGCGCCACCCAGCACGTAGAAGCCCGCCTGCTTGACGCCACGGTTCACCAGACGGAGCGATCGCGTCATCGAGTCCAGCACGGTCTCGGCGAGGAAGCTCGATTCCTGCTGGAACTCGGACTGCGCCATGTCCCACAGGATGCTCTTGAGCAGATCCGTCTTCTGGCGCGATTGCGGACTCTCGAGCTGGACCACGCCGTTTTCGATCGCCGCGATCTGCCGCGATTCATTGTCCGACGCCTCGGAGGACAGGAAATAGGTCTCGACGCCCTCGGAGACCGCTTGCGGATGCGCGTTGGCGTGAATGGACACGAACAGATCCGCGCGCTGCCGGTTCGCGAAATTGGTCCGCTCGCGGAGCGGCACGAAGACGTCGGTGCTGCGCGTGAGCACGACCTTGATGCCGAGCCCGTCCTCGATCATGCGCGCCGCCCGCCGCGTCACGTCGAGGACCACGTCCTTCTCGAGCACGCCGCCCGGTCCCTTGGCGCCCTGATCGTGCCCGCCGTGGCCTGCGTCGAGCACGATGAGCTTGAGCGGAGGCGCGCTGGCCTGCTGACTCGGGCGCGGGCCCTGCGCCGGTGCGCCCTCCTTGGGGCGATACACGTCCACGACCACCCGGAAGGGATCCTGGAGCGTCGCCGTCTTCACCTCACCGGCCGGGCTCTCGAGGACGATCCTGAGCACGCCGTCGGGCCCCGCGGGCTCGAGCCGGGCTTCCTTCACGAGCCCGTCGCCGATCTCTTCCACCTGAAGCTCGGGGAGCGTGAGCCCGCTCAATCTCACGCGGATCTCGGTCTTGCCGGGCACCGTCAGATAGGACAGCCCCGAGCCCGCCTCGACCACGATGCGTGTGAAGGACGGGTACGAGCGATAGCGCAGCTCCTCGAACTGCACGCTCATGTCCACGCGCTTGATGGCAGGCTTGACCGCCGCGGTGACCGGCCGGATGACCGTCACGCCGGGCGCCAGCCTCCCCAGGCCCTTGTCGAGGAAGTCCGTCGGAAGAAGCCAGCCTTTCGCGGTGGCGCGGGGCGCGCTCTCCAGGACGAGCGGCTGCCCCAGGAGCGTGAGCCGCGACTGGTCCCTGCTGAACTGGGCGCTCCGCTTGGAAACCGTGAGCGTGCCGGTCTTGCCCTTCGCCACCCAGGATCCCTTGAGGAGGCTGGCCAGGCGATCGGCGGGAATATAGGACGCCCCGTCGTCCATGACCTCGACGGACAGCTGCCCCAGGACACCCTTGGGCCCCTTGATCTCGACGGCGCCCGGCCGAGGGACGGCCTCGGCGGGAGACAGCCCCGTCAGGGCGGCGCAGAACATGAGGAGCGCAGCTAGGACTCGCATGATGAGCGTAGGCTCTGAAGTACCGGCCATTCTATCAACGGTGAGCCGATGGGCGAAATAAAAGGGGCCCGCAGATGAGTGACCTGCGGGCCCCAAATGGTGGACGCAGTCGCAACCAATTCGAACCTTCGCCGAGATGCATATCACTTTCTCTCTTCTCGATGCACGGCCGCCTTTCGTCTATCAACAAGTTGCTGAAAAGGCGAGAGAATTGAGCCGCCTCGGAATGTCGGCCTGCGCTATCGCCAGGATGCTGAAGATCACGGACAAAACCGTGACCAAGGCCCTGCGCTATTGCGAAAGCGGCCCAAAGGGCACGAAACCGAGCGCGTAGTGCTCCCAGAACAACGGATTCCGCGCGTTTACATCGCCGATGGGACTTCGATAGAGGCCGACTAGGAGGAGTATAG
>Ga0335084_10005313_pt1 | contig 12723 bp, 9 predicted proteins | sample Lox_Sample_44_FD_206721 | JGI IMG/M metagenome (GOLD analysis project Ga0335084, IMG submission 206721) | Soil microbial communities from Loxahatchee National Wildlife Refuge, Florida, United States - Lox_Sample_4.4 | ecosystem: Environmental > Terrestrial > Soil > Wetlands | place: USA: Florida... | reverse complement strand
GCGAGAGCGGAGCTGGCGGCATCGATCGTGCGCTCCCGCTGTCGTGCGATCGGTATGTCCGACCCGGTGCGAGTGGAAGTGCTGGGCACGCAGGCGATTTTCGACAGCGACACGCAAGCTCGCCGGGCCCGGCTATCGCCGGCGCGTGACGGCGAGTACCGAGTGCGCGCAGCGGTGCGCACCGCGACCAGGAAGCGCGCGCAACAGGTGGCCGACGAAGTGCTGAGCCTGTACTGCTCCGGCCCGGCAGCTGGTGCGGGCGTGCGCCAGCATGTCACCACCCAGGTCGCTACAGTGTCGGTCCTAGTCGAGCGAACCCGGGTTCACCCGACCGTGACACTGCTGGAGGCGCCGTGAGCGACGTACAGGTTCCGCTGCATGCAGTGGCACACGCGCGCGCGGGCGACAAGGGCAACCGCTCCAACATCAGCGTCATCCCCTATCTGCCCGAAGGATTTGCTCCATTGGTCGAGCAACTGACCGAGGAGCGTGTGCTCGCCGTATTCGCCCACAAAGGCGCCACCAGGGTCAAGCGCTATCTCCTGCCGAAGCTGCCGGCGATGAACTTCGTCATCGACGACGCCCTGGAGGGCGGCGTGAACGCGAGCCTGTGTCTGGATGGGCATGGCAAGGCGCTGTCCTATCTCTTGCTCGGGGACGTGACCGTGCGCGTGCCGGAGGAATGCATCCCGGCCGACTCGCCCTACCGCAAGGCGCTTGGCCTGTAGATCTCGGAGCGTTGCGAGCTATCCTCTTCGAGCGAGCCGGAGCAGGGTCTGCGCGAGAAATGGCGCGACAGACACGACCTGCACGCGCGCGTCCAGCATGCTCGGCACGCTGTCGGTGGTAAGGATGCGCTGCAGGCGGGCCGTGCATAGCCGCCGCAAGGCCCCGGGCGCCATCACCGCGTGGATGAACACTGCATGCACTTCCCGTGCTCCCGCCTCGAGCACCGCGTCGGCCGCGCCGATCATGGTTCCGCCGGTGCTCGCCATATCGTCGACGAGCAGGCAGGAGCGTCCGCGCACCTCCCCGAGCACTTGGAGCTGGACCGCCACGTCGGGCCGCGGGCGGGTCTTGGCGATGACGGCCAGCGGCGCGTCGAGCCCGATGGCATAGCGCTGCGCGCGTTTGAGCCCGCCGGCGTCGGGAGTCACGATGGTGAGATCGGACAGGCCCCAGGCGCGGATCACCGGCAGCAGCAGCTCGTCGGCCTGGAGGTGCACGAGCGGGATCTCGAACGCGCTCTCCAGCGCCGGCGAGTGCAGGTCCAGGGTCACCACGCGGTCGATTCCGGCAACGCGCAACAGGCGCGCGGCGAGCTGCGCGGAGCGCGGCTCGCCCGGGCGCTTGCGCACGTCTTGGCGGGCGTAGCCGAAGTAAGGCACCACCGCTGTGATGCGCGCAGCTCCGGCGGCGCTTGCTGCATCCGCGATGAGCGCCAGCGTCATGAGCCGCTCGTTAGTAGGGGTCGACGTGGGCTGCACGATGTACACGTCCGCGTCCTGCACATCGGCGTCGATGCACACTCGCGTCTCCCCGTCGGCGAACGCCGAGACCGATGACGGCGTCACGCTCGCACGCGAGAGGCGTGCAACCTCCTGAGCAAGCGCCGGATGCGCATCCCCCGCGATGACCGTGATTGCGCGTGCGCTCTGAGCAGCGTCATTCGGCTCCATGACCGTAAACGCTACCGGATCGTCGTGTGCGGTCCATTGACCGAGATCAAACGGCGGCCCCCAGGGCAGGGGATTGGCCGCGATCACGCTGGCATTGGACCTCGACCATTGGTTGATGCGCGAGCGCGACGGCCCGATCTCGATCGAGTCGACAGCCTGCCTTACAGAGGCTTGGTCGGATCGATGATCGTCCGCCACATGTGCGCGACGGGACTCGCGTCGTTGCCCAGCCCCTCGGCCGGCTGACGGAAGTGGCGTCCGATGATCTCTCTGAACGGATCGAGGGAGAACGGCACACGCGGATCGAAGCTGTAATCGTCGAACAGCGTGATGTGGCGCGCCACCATGTACCAGCGGTGGTTGCGGGCCTCCTGGTAGGCAGCCTCGAGATAAGCCGGCGGACGGTAATCGCGCCCGAACATCTCCACGTACATCTCCGGGTACTCGTACCCGACGGCAGGATCGGGATAGTAGCGCAGCGCCTGGTGGTGGCGGATGGCCCAGCTCACTCTCTCGGAGACGTACGGCTCGACCAGCTGCGCGCCCCACCAGCCGTGGTCCGGACGCATGAGCGCCATGGCCACATCGTGCAGCAGACAGGCGAGCACGGTCTCCTCGTCCACGCCCGCCTTCATCGCGAGCGAGGCGCACTGCGCGCCGTGGTGAGCGGCAGCGAACGGCAACCCGAACTTGGGCTTGTGCAACCGGAGGGTGAGGATGTCGACGAGCGTCGGCCGCGGCGGCATCTGCGGCAGCACTTCCGCCGCGGCCGAGCGCGCGGTGGCGGCGCCGATCGCTCTCAAACTTTCCGCCCGATCATCTGGCATTGTCGGTGCTCCGGTCAGTAGGCAAGGGCTGGGAGACGGCGGGAGACCATTATCCGTCGTTTGCGCCGCGCAAGCCAGCGCAGCGGCGACGGCAACCCAGGACGATCTGTCACGTCCGAGGGCGCTCGAGCGCATGCGAGGCCCGGTCGCAGTCGACCGGCCGGCATAGGGTCGAGGAGACGGTAAGGGAAAGCGGCGGCGACGGGACCGCAGCCCGACGCTGCGAAGGCGCTCTGCCGCTAGGGCATCGCGGAGAGGGAGGGCCCCGGCACAGGGAAGCGTCCGTGCCACGAGGTCGTGGCCAGAGGTGCAGCAAGCAGCGGCTCTAGATCGCGCGCGAGCAGCGGGCGGCTGAACAGATATCCCTGCGCCTCTGAGCAGCCCTCGTTTTGCAGGAAAGCGAGCTGCTCGGCCGTCTCCACGCCTTCCGCAGTGACCTGGATCTGCAGCCCCTTCGCCATCGCGATGATCGCGCGCACGATGGCGGCGTCATTGCGGTCGCGCGTGGCGTCCTTGATGAACGATCGGTCGATCTTCAGCCGGTCGACGCCGAAGCGCTTCAGATAGCTCAGGCTCGAATAGCCGGTCCCGAAATCGTCGATGGCGATCTGCACTCCCATCTCCCGGAGCTGGTCGAACGCCTCCACCGTCAGGCTCATCTCCTGCAGCAGGACGGACTCGGTCAATTCCAGCTCCAGCCACTTCGCCTCCAGCCCGGTGTCCCGCAGGGCTTGGGCCACGGTCCTGAGAAAGCTCTGCTGCCGGAATTGCCGTCCCGATACGTTCACCGCGACCCGCAGCCGCAACCCCTGCTGCAGCCAGGCTAGAGCCTGACGACACGCTTCACGCAGGATCCAGTCCCCGATCGCGATGATCAAACCGCTCTCCTCGGCGTAGGGGATGAACTGCAACGGGTCCATCAAACCGAGGTCCGGGTGCTCCCAGCGCAGCAGCGCCTCCACGCTCCCGATCTCGCCGCTCGCGAGGTCGACGCGCGGCTGGTAATAGAGCAGGAACTCCCCGCGTTGCAACGCGAGCTCCAGGCCCTTCTTCAACTCCAGGCGCTGGCGCAGGCCGGCATCCATTTCCGCGCTGAACACGCGGTATTCGTTCTTGCCGGCACCCTTGGCGTGATACATGGCCATATCGGCGTTCTTCAGCAATGCTTCGGTGTTCGTCCCGTCCTGCGGATAAACGCTGATGCCGACGCTGGCGGTCACCCGGTGTGTATGGCTGCCGATCTCGATCGGATGCGAGAGCGCGTTCAGAATCTCCTTCGCCATCGGTTCCGCGTCCGTTCGCCGGTCGAGATTCTGCAGCAAGACGATGAACTCGTCGCCGCCCTGGCGCGCGACGGAGTCGCTCTGGCGGATGCACCCTTTGAGCCGGCGCGCCACCTCGCGCAGAAGCTGGTCGCCCGCCGCATGCCCGAGCGAGTCGTTGACTTCTTTGAAGTTGTCCAGGTCGATGTACAGGACCGCTACGTGCAGCTCCAGGCGCTGCGCTTGCGCGATCGCCTGGTTGATGCGATCGAGCAAGAGCGTGCGGTTGGGAAGCCCGGTCAACGCGTCGTGATGCGCGAGGTGGCGCAACCGCTCCTCGGTGTTGAGCCGCTCGGTGACGTCGCGCGACACGATCACGACTTTGTCCGTCTCGCCGGAGGGAGTGCGAATGACATTGCCCTGGGATTCGATGTAGCGCAGGCTGCCATCCTTGACGCGGAACCGGAACTGCGCGCGCCGGCCTACGCCGGTAGCGACGGTTTCGCGGAAGATGCGGATGACCTCATCCCTGTCCTCCGGATGGATCTGTGCAAAGGAGTCGGCTCCGGGGGTGGTCGCGTCATCCCCGAACATCAGGCGATACGACGGGCTGCTGTAGATCCGCCTGCCTTGCGTGTCCACCATGGCGATCAGGTCGCCGACGTTCTCCGCGATGAGGCGGAACTTCTCTTCGTTCGCGCGCAAGGCCTGCTCGGCCTCTTGTCTCTCCGCCTCGGCCCGCTCCTTCCCCAAGCCCATCGAAAAGGTGTCGGCCAGCTCTTTGAGCAGCCAGATATCGCCTTCGCCCCAGGCCCTCGGCACCGGCGAGCACATCGTCAAGCAGCCGAAGACGCTCCCGTCCCTCACCATCGGCACCTGGACGTAGGCCTGCGTTCCGAACGAAGCCAGCGTCTGCAGCATCCGTTTTGCGCGCGACTCGCGGCTGCAGTCGCGAACGACCAGGACCTCGCTTGACCGCAGCAGCTTGCCCAGGTCCGCCTGGATCTTTTCCCACGGAATCGCAGGAAGACTGCCGTCCGAGACGCAGCATACCGGCGCAAAGGTGTCGCCCGCGCTTCTCAACCAAAAGCTCAACCGCGTCCCGGGAACGAACTGAAGCACCTCCTCGAGCGCCCGCTGTGCGACATCCCTCACCTTGTCACCCGAGGCGATGGAGGTGGCGACCATGCTGATGATGCGCAGTCGGGTCGTCGCATCCTCGCGCGTACGCTCTGCTCGCTCCCTACCGAGGCCGATCCCCAGCGTGTCCGCCAGCTCCTCGACCAGCGCGACTTCGGACTCCGTCCATGCACGTCGCAGCGGCGACGCGAGCGTGATCCAACCGAGCGGCTCCCCTGCCTGCGTCAGGGCCGTCTGGACGTAGCTGCGTGTGCCCGAGCCCGCCATATGAGAGAGATACGGCGATCTCGCAACCCGCGCATCCGCGCTGCGATCGTTGATGACAAGCGTGTTCGCGGATTGCGCGGCGGCCTCAACGTCGACGTCGAGCTCAAGGCCGGTGATGGGAGGAAGCTCGGCGTGCGAGACAGAGTAGATCGCCGCGAACCGGTGCTTGCCGCAGCGCAGCCAGTACGTGACGCAGACGCGGGGAATCAAGCGGGCGATTTCGTCGACGGCGCGGCTGGCCACTTCCGAAACCGGCTCTCCCGCAGCGATCGCCCTGACCACCATTCGGGTGAGGCGTCGGCGAGCTTCGGTTTCGCGTGCCGCGCGCGTCGCGTCTCGATGAGTCTTGTGCGCTGTCTCCATGCGCCACTGCCGTCCGCGTTTGTTCTCGCTCGGAATAAGTCCGACCGAAGGGTCCCGACTTATCCGTTACAAGCGTGATGCGCGGTTTCTTCGGCTGTCAAAAAAGCGTTGACATTGATTCGTGCAAGAACCATGCACGATGAGGCCTCAGCGGGCGGCCCGCTGCGGTGCAGAGCAAACCTGAGGCCGGCGCCTGCACAGTGAAGCGCCGGCTCGGAGCGGCCCCGAGCTGCAGGCGCGTGGCGCTATGCTCGGAACGCGATCGAGCGCCGGCCGATTCCGGCTACAGAGAAAAGATCCGCATCGTTGATGACGGCGGCATCAGCCACAAAGCCCGTGTGGCCCCCCAGCTTCGCTGCCGGCCGGATGCCGAGCAGCGCGCCATCCGATCCGCGCGGACCGGGGACCTCAGCTTAGGTCGCCCGCACGCCCATGCGCCGCTCCTTCGCCCGCACGAGGCCGCTCACGACCTCGTTGTACGGAGCGGAAAGCCCGACCGCGGCCGCCGCTGGGGGGATGGCGCCGTTGATCGCCTCGATCTCCGACATCCGACCCGCCAGGTGGTCCAACAGCATGGACGGGCGAGCCTGGGGGATCTTCAGCCCGAACTCGCGCACATAGGCGACGGTGTCCTCGAATTCGAGGCGGATGCCGCGCGCCCGCGCGACGGCCGACGCTTCCAGCGCGCAGCCGGAGGCGATCTTCCACAGATCCGCGTCCGTGATGACTTCGATGAGCGTGCGCTCTGCGATGGCGCAGGTGCCCGAGTAGCACACATTGCAGATCAACTTCTCCCACACCAGTTGATCGATGTCGTCGAAGCACTTCACTCGGAACCCGCCCGAGCGCCATACCTCCGCGATCCTCTCCAGGCGCGCGCTGACGGGGCCGGTGAACTCGCCCAGCCGCACCAGCTCCCAACCGTTATGGTGTGCGTGCCCGGGCGCGCGAATCGATGCGCCGAAACCGCCGACGACACCGACGATCACGCGCTCCCGACCGAGCACCCGCGCAGCGATATCGGGACCGCCAAGACCGTTCTGAATGGAGAGCACGACGGTGTCGGGACCGAGAAGGGGCTGCGCCGACTCGGCGGCCTGCAGCACGTGCATCGCCTTGGTGGCGATGATGACGAGGTCGCATCTGCCCGCGTCGGCGGCGTGTGTCGTCGCGTGCACGGGCACCGTCCGATCGCCCGACGCGCCTTCCACGCGCAGGCCGTGCGCTCGAATCGCGTCTATATGCTCGCGCCATGTATCGACGGCCCAAACTTCGTGTCCTGCGTCCGCGAGCAGGCCGGCGTACACCGAGCCCATCGCACCGACCCCAACGACGGCGATCTTCATCGGTCGAATTCCTCCTGCATGCAAGCTGGAAGCGGGCAGCCGCTCCGCGCGCCGCCCCTGCTGACCCGACAGTCGTTCTGGCCTAGACTTCCGGTTTGGCGAAGCATTCCGCTTCGCCGATCGCTGAGGGGCGCTCCATGAACGACATCATCCTGCATCATTATCCGCAGTCCCCGGTCTCGGAGAAGGTCCGCGTCGCCCTGGGCATCAAGGGCCTCGCCTGGCGCTCGGTCGAGATCCCGCGCGTGCCCCCGAAGCCGGACGTGATGCCGCTCACCGGCGGCTACAGGCGCACACCGATCGTGCAGATCGGCGCCGACATCTACTGCGACAGCCAGTGCATCCTGCGCGAGCTCGAGCGGCGCCACCCCGAACCCACATTCTACCCGGGCGGTGCCGAAGGGCTCCCCTGGGGAATCGGCCGTTGGACCGATGGATTGTTCGACGTCGCCGTCCGGCTCTCGCTCGGCGCCAACGCGGATCAGCTGCCCGAGGCGTTCGCGAAAGACCGCGTGCGCCTGTTCCTCGGGCCGAGCGGCGATCTGAGTGCAGGCGGATCTACCGCACACGGTGGCGCAACTGCGCGCGCAGTTCGGTTGGGCCGATCAGCGGCTCGCGGGTGGCCGCCGGTTCATGCTCGGCGATAAGCCGGGACTCCCGGACGCGCTCGTCTACTACCTCGTATGGTTCGTGCGGGGTCGCTGGCAAGGCGGGCCCGGGCTGCTCTCGGAGTTCCCCGCGCTCGAGGCGTGGGAGCAACGAGTCAAGGCCATCGGCCATGGCAGGCCGGCCACGATGACTCCAGCGGAAGCGATCGAGATCGCGCGCTCGAGCGAGCCGACAACGCCAGAGCAGGGCGACGCGAGGGATCCGCAGCGCATCGTCCCGGGACAGAAAGTGAGCGTCGTTCCGGACCTCGACAGCGGAGAGCCGCCCGTGGCCGGCATCGTGCGCCTCGTCGACCGCGACACCATCGCGCTGCTGCGCGACGATCCGCGCGTCGGGACGGTCTGCGTCCACTTCCCGCGCGTCGGCTATCGCGTCACCACCGGTTGACGCCGCGCTCGCCGCCCAGCGCGGCCGCCAGGTGTGCAAAAAAAACCGGCGAACTGTGCTCGCCGGTCGTCGCGTTACCAGGCGCCGAAGCTCAGCGCGTATTCCACGTATCCACGGCGACCACCGGGGTCGCGCCGCCGAGGTCGGCGTCGAAGTATTTCGCCGTGACCTGGCGGGTCTCGCCGGGCAGGAGAGTGAAGTAGTTGTCCTGCCAGGTGATGGGCAACAGTTCGTCGCCGCCCGCGTTCTTCGTGATCTTCAGGTGCACGAAGAAGACGATCGCGTTATTGCTGTTGGTCACCGTTACGGTGTGGGCCGAGGAAGTCCCGTCGTCCACTCTCTGATCCGTGACGCCGACGTTCACTCGCGGCAGGTTCTGGAGGCTCGTGAAGTTGGCGTATGCGGACGCGGGCGTGTTGTACCAGGTTGTCTTGCTCCACGACAGCGTATCGGCCGTCGTCGACAACCAGTAGGTCTGCTTGCTGAGCACATTGTTGTTGGCATCGGTCAGAGTCAACCGCAAGAAGTACGCGGTGGTGAGGCCCGATGGCAGCGAGACGGTGAAAGCGGTGAGCGCTTGATCGGCGGCCAGGCTGGCGATCGTGACCGTCTTGTTGTACTTGAGCGTGCCGTCGGTGTTGTAGATTTGCGCGATGGCCTTCAAGTTCGCGTACGACTGCAAGGTCGAGTTGTCCACGACCACGGCCTTGCTCGAGTAAGACCACTGGATGTGCAGCGGCTCCAGCGCATTCTTGGCGCCGTAGTACGCGCCGCCCGGACGCATGTAGTAGTCGTACAGGTGCCAGATCATGGAGGGCCACGCATTGCGCAGCATCCACTGGATGATCCCGCTCGAGGTGTACTTGTTCCTGCCGTACGCCTCGAAATGCGCACGGTGCGACTCGTAGGCCATGATCTGCGCGCGCTCCGCATAGTCTTTCGCCGAGCTGGCCGTACCATAGCGCTTGTTCATCGCCGTGGTGAATACGTTCAAGTTGTTGAACGGCGAGGCACCGCAGTGGTAAGTCCAGTAGCTGTCGGTCGGCCACAGGTGATTCGACGGAATGAACTGGATCAGGCTGTCATAAGGCGGGACGGACGGGCCGGGGCTCACCTCCGTGGCGAAGCTCCAGGCGCCTCCCGCCTGATGGCTGGAATCGGTCTCCCAGTAGATCGGGGGTTCCCACTCGTAGGGCCCCAACATCTTGACGCCCGTGGCTTGCGTCTGCACCGTCGACTTGTAGTCCGATGCGCTGGACAGGACCGGGTTGGGCCACTGCAGATTGGTTTCGATATTGATGTATTGCTGCTCCACGGCCGCGGAGCCCTTGTAGGGAGAGTAGGCGCCGACGGACGGCGGCATGTCACTGCCATTCAACCACACCAGCATGCTCGGATGGTTGCGCAGGCGGTACATCTGGTTCTTGAGCGATTCGTACGCGACCTCGAGCTGCTCGGAGTTGAAGCTCCCGGGCGATTGCCACGAATCGCAGCAGTTCCAGCCGATCATGACCAGAAGCCCGTACTTGTCGGCCAGGCTGAACATGTTGTCGTCTTCGAACTTGCCTTCGAAGCGCAGGGTGTTGAGGTTCAGGTCGCGGACATAGCGAATCTCCGCTTCCTGGCGAGCCGGGGTGCGCCGCTGGAAGATGTCGGGCGCCCAGGCGCCGCCACGGATAAGGAGCTGCTTGCCGTTGATCGAGAAGACGCGGCTCCCGGAGCTGTTGAGCGTGGACGTGATCTGCCGGATCCCGAACGCAGTGGAAAGGCCGTCGCTTACCGTCCCGTCCGTTGTGGCGAAGGTCAAGGTGAGCGTGTTGAGGTCGGGGTTGCCGTATTGCCACGGCCACCACAGGTCGGGATTGGTGACATTCAGTTGCGAGAATGCGCTGGGCGTGAACGTCACCTGTTGCGTCGCGCCAGCGGCGATGTTGTTGACGGGCTGCTGAAAGGTCGCGACGGAGTTACCGTGACTGTCGCTGATCATGCCTTGGAGCGTTCCTGAAACCGAACTTCCGCTCCCGTTGCGCAGCTCCGCGACCACTGTGAGGTTAGCGGTGGTGAGCGATGGCAGGTTCGTGACGACCAGCGGATTGCGGACGTTGACCGGGCCCGTGGTGGAGACGACCACGTCGTTCAAGATGCCCATGTTCCAGTCGGGCGCGTTGGGGTTCCAATCCACGAAGGTGAGACCCAGGTCACCGCCCACGTTGTTCGGGTTGACGGCTCGATACACCTGTACCGCCAAGGCGTTGCTGCCCGAGTACGAGACGTACTGCGTGATGTCGATCTCGAAGGCACGGAACTGGCCGATGGTGTCGGGCTGGGTCGCGGTCGCGGGGTAGGTCGACTTCGAGATCTGCGTCCCGTTCAGCCAGACGTTGGCGCGATAGCTCAATCCTTCCAGCTTGAGCCAGACGCGCTTGCCGTTCTCGCTCGCGGGGAGCGTGAATTCGGTCCGATACCACCACGGCACGCTGAAGTCCGCGGCGTTGATCGACGTGAAGTTCTGGCCGAAATAAGGATCGGCGTAGACGTTGTTCTGGAGCAGGCCGCCAATCACGCTGGAGGGAACGGTCACCGGATACCACCCGGTGGCTGCGTAGCCCGCGGTGGAGATCGCGGCGCCGCCGTCGGACACTTTGGCGGAAGACTGCAGCGCCCACCCGGTGCTCAGCGTCTGCGAGACACCTCCAGCGATCTGGGTCGCCTGCGCAGCGTCGACCCAGGCGAGCGGCAGTGGTGCAACGGTCGCAACAGTCAACAGGAGTACAAGGAATGGCTTGAGAATCACTCGACGAAGCATGTCTCTCTCTCATGGAGTTATGACCAGGATGGGCCTACCCGCGTCCGGGCTTTCTCGGCTTGCCTCGGCCGCCAATCGCCCGCGGATCTCCCCAAAAGCATGATGCGAGCCATTGGGTCCCCGGTCGCCGCGCATGCGGGCGCCTGATCGGCCGAGTTCGCTCGCCGCCCGTGGCCGGCACGCATCTGCTCGCGGCACTTTACGACACCTGGGGAAAGGATCGTCGCGGCCTCGCGACCCGAGGACCTAGGATTCCTCGCTCCCTCCATCCGATCGAGGAGTGATGCACCCATGTGAGGAGCGTCGCATGCGGTCGGAGAAGCCCGCTGACAGCGCTCGGTGGTCCGGATCGAAAGGCGGCGTGTCGAAAGCGCGGGGGCGGGTGCCGCGCCGCTATGTGGGCTAAAGCAGCGCAGCCTAGGGACGATTCACGACGCCTGCATTGCCGGCGGGATTGCTCATCGGTGGGAGGGCGGAACCATCCGACCCGCGTTGCCCCTCTCCTGGCACGCCACGCGGATTGGGCGGTGTCCCCGCTTGACTGGCAGGTACGTAGGCGAACACCCAGCCATGGTAGCTCGTGGCGTCGGTGAATCCGGCGTCGGCCTCTCGGAAGCCGGCGACCTTCAGTGGCGTTTCCTCGGATAAGCTGTAAACGCCCACGATCCCGCCGTCGGGAGCACGCACCATGCCCCACTCCGCTTTGCCGGTCATCGGGTCGGCGTAGATCTTGCGCAAGTAGCGCCGCGTGTCGGGGAAGCGCGGATCCATCAGCATGTCCTCGAACTGCTTCGGATACTGCTTCACGGTCCCCGGCGTGCGCTCGTAGTAGCCCCCGATCCCCTGGCGGAACTGGTTGCCGATGAAGAGCAGATCCACTTCCTTCTGGCGCCGCACCTCGGTGTGCCACACCTGGGCGACCCCGACCAGGGCCGCGCCCATGATGGCGACGAAGAACAGCAGCCCCAGATAAGTGAAGCCGGAATTGCGAGACCGGAGCGCCGGCCGCGGTGCTCTCGGCCGGGAATCACGCGTGTGGGTCGGGGTCATCGCTGCCGCGGAGATCGCATTCGATGGTTCAGCATTTTCGCACAGCCGCCCGGGGCCGGAGCCCGTGCCGTTGCTCGTTCCGACCGTAGCACGTCGTGTTCCATTCCATGCCGGGGCGCCGCTCCGATCGGCCCGCCGCACGAGCGCGCCGGTGCCGTTCGGAGCCCAGATCCCAGGGCCTAATCGATGATCGCAGAGTAGACGATCTGCTTGAACAGCTTCCGATAGTAGGCCCGGACCGGGCTCGGCGCCTGACTCATGTAGACCGCGACGAGCTGCTCCTTGGGATCCACCCAGAAATAAGTCCCCGCATAGCCGGCCCACATGAACTCGCCGGGGGAGCCGGGCAACCCCGCGATGCCCTGCCCCTGCCTCACCGCGAAGCCAAGACCGAACGTGTAGCCGGGAGTGCCGAGCAACAGTTCGCCCGGAGTCACGGGCGCGTCGATGCGCGCGCCCAGATGATCCGAGGTCATCCAGGCAACGCTGGTACGGCTCAGTACACGCGCGCCATCGAGCTGCCCGCCGTTGAGGAGCATCTGGGTGAAGCGCAGGTAGTCGACCGCCGTGGACACGCCGCCTGCACCGCCGGAATCGTTGTTCGGTACGGCAGAAACGTCGATCAGCTTATTCGGCTTGCCGCTGAACGGATCCACCGGTAGCGGCTCGGCGAGCCGCGCCAGCTTGTCCTTGGGCACCCAGAAGCCCGAGTCGTTCATGGACAGAGGTCTGAACAGCCGCTCATCGAGAAAGTCGGCGAGGCGCTTGCCCGACGCCGCCTCGACCACGCGGCCCAGCATATCGCTCGCGAAGCTGTACTCCCACACCGTGCCTGGCTGGTGCGCGAGCGGCGCTTTGGCGATGCGCTGAACCTCCTCAGCGGGCGACAGGTCCCGCGCGTCGAAGTCGATCCCGCTCTTGTACACA
>Ga0335084_10005312_pt1 | contig 12724 bp, 13 predicted proteins | sample Lox_Sample_44_FD_206721 | JGI IMG/M metagenome (GOLD analysis project Ga0335084, IMG submission 206721) | Soil microbial communities from Loxahatchee National Wildlife Refuge, Florida, United States - Lox_Sample_4.4 | ecosystem: Environmental > Terrestrial > Soil > Wetlands | place: USA... | reverse complement strand
CGTTGTTCCAGCGGGGCGCGATGGCGTTCTGTGCGCTTTGGATGTCCAGGGTCGGTTCTGCAAGCGCGGCGGTCGCGCCGAGCGCGAGGGCAAGAGCGATGAGAGTGCGTTTCATGGTGTTTTAATCCTTCCAGTCATGTTGATTAGGTTTGGTCCTTCGAACCCGGCGGATGGGTTTTCCATCGCGGCCGCGTTCGACGGGAGCAATACTGACAGTTCGCTCGTACGGAAAAAACAGGGTAGGATCGAAAACATCTTTCTGTATTGCCGAACAATGGACCGTCTTCAGAGCATGGAAGTCTTCCGCTGGGTGGTCGAGCTCGGGAGCTTTTCCCGGGCTGCGGAACGTCTGGAGCTCTCCAAGGCCTCAGTCACCGCGCACGTGGCAGCTCTGGAAAACAGACTTGGAATCAAAGTGTTGAATCGGACCACACGAAAGTTAGCGCTTACTGATGATGGCGTTGCCTACCTGGAGCACGTCCGGCGCGTGCTTGCAGACGTTGAGGAAACCGAGACCCTGCTGACCGCCGGGCGCACCACCCCCCAGGGGATCCTTCACGTCAGCCTCCCGGTCACGCTCGGCCGCCAGTTCGTCATACCCGCGCTTCCGCGCTTCGCGACGCAGTACCCGGGCCTCCGGGTGGTCGCGCTCCTCGACGACCGGAGGGTCGACCTGATGGAGGCGGGCGTGGACGTCGCGCTGCGGATCGGCGCGCTTGAAGACTCCGCGCTGATCGCGCGGCGAATCTACGAGACGCGGGCGGTGGCGGTGGCATCGCCGGAGTACCTCGCGCTGCACGGCGTGGCCCAGACGCCGGCGGACCTCGCGCAGCACGAGTGTCTCGGGCTCTACTCAGCGGACCGTGCGGCGGTGCTCGACTGGGTGTTCGGGAAGGATGGGCAGCGCACGGTCGTGACCCCGGGCGGCCGGCTGAGCGTAAGCAATGGCGAAGCGCTCCTCGAACTGGCCGTGGCTGGCGCCGGCATCGTGATGATCCTCGACCTTCTCGCGCGCCGCTGGATCGCCTCGGGCGCGCTCACGCCGCTCCTCGCCGACTGGCTGCCTGACGAGGCGATGCCGATCTCGCTCGTCTACCTCCAGAACCGCCACCTGTCGGCGAAGGTGCGCGTGTTCTGCGACTTCGTCGCCGGCCTCTTCCCGCGCCGGCGCGATTGATCAGGCGGACTTCGCTTCCGGCTTGGGCTCGGGCTTGAGCTGCACTGACTTGAACTCGAGGAACTCCTCGAGCCCGTACTTCCCGAGCTCGCGCCCGTGGCCGGACTGCTTGAAGCCCCCGAACGGCGCGAACATGTTGAACGGCCCGCCGTTGATGTCGACCTGGCCGGTGCGGAGCCGCTTCGCGACGCGCAGCGCGTGCGCGTCGTCCTTGGACCAGACCCCGCCCGCGAGGCCGTAAGGCGTGTCGTTCGCGATGCGGACCGCGTCGTCCTCGTCCTTGTAGGCGATGATCGACAGCACCGGCCCGAAGATCTCCTCCTGCGCGATTGTCGAGCCCGGTTTCACCTTGCCGAACACCGTGGGCTTCACGTAGTAGCCCTTCGCGAGGCCCTCGGGCGCGTCGGGCCCGCCGGCGAGGAGCTCGGCGCCTTCCTCGACCCCCTTGCGGATGTACCCGAGCACTCGTTCCCGCTGCTGCGCCGAGACGAGCGGGCCGAGGCGGGCATCGTCCTTGAGCGGGTCGCCGAGCGTGTACTTCTGCGCTTCCTCGGCGGCGAGCTTCGCGGCCTCCGCGTACTTCGACTCGGGCACCAGCAGCCGCGTGTGCGCGCTGCACGTCTGGCCCGAGTTGAGGAAGCAGGCGCTGAGCGTCCCTTTCACCGCCTGCGCGAGGTCGGCGTCGTCGAGCACGATCGAAGCGCTCTTGCCGCCGAGCTCGAGCGCGACGCGCTTCACCGTCTGCGCGGCGAGCTCCGAGACGCGTTTTCCTGCGCGCGTCGAGCCGGTGAACGACACCATGTCGACCGCGGGATGGCCCGCGAGCGCCTCGCCGACGACTGGTCCGTAGCCGGTGACGAGGTTGAACACGCCCTTGGGCAGGCCGACCGAGTCGATGATCTCGGCGAGGATGAACGCGTTGAGCGGCGCCACCTCGGAGGGTTTCAGCACCACGGTGCAGCCGGCGGCGAGCGCCGGTGCGACCTTGGCGGCGATCTGGTGCAGCGGATAGTTCCAGGGCGTGATGCACGCGACCACCCCCACCGGCTCGCGCATCACCACCGAGTTGCCGACCTTCTCCTCCCACTTGAAGTCGCCGAGCATCTTCGCGTACATGCCGAAGGTGAACGTGGGGGAGCCGGCCTGGATCTTCGTGGCGAGCTTGAGCGGCATCCCGACTTCCTGCGCGATCGTGCGGCCGATCTCCTCCGACCGGGCCTTCATGCCCTCGTTGATCTTCGCGAGGAACGCGGCGCGCGCCGCGGGCGGGGTCGCGCTCCAGGCCTCGAACGCGGCGCGCGCGGCGGCGACCGCGGCGTTCGCGTCGGCAGCGTCGCCCTCTGGGATGCGGGCGATCACTTCTTCGGTGGCCGCGGCGTGCACGTCGATGGAGCCTTTGCCGTGCGGCGCGACCCACGCGCCGTTGATGTAGAGCTTGTCGCGGACTTGCATGGGGACCTCGTGGCGGGATGGCGGAATGGAGCGGCGGCTATTATAGGCGCGTGCCGTCGCCCGAACCGCCGTCATGACGCGCGTGCTCGCAGCGCTTGCCGCGGTGCTCGTCGCAGCCTGCGCGCGAGCGAACGACCCGCTCCCCGCGCTCGGCGCCGACCCCGCGGTCACGGTCTCCGGCATCTCCTCCGGCGGCTTCATGGCGGTCCAGTTCCATGTCGCGCATTCGAGCACGGTGAAGGGCGCCGGCGTGATCGCCGGCGGCCCGTTCTACTGTGCACAGGGCAGCGTCTGGGCGGCGCTCAGCAACTGCACGAACCCGACCGCTTGGACGCCGGTGCCCCCGGTGGAACTCCTCAAGGCCGACGCTGAGGTGCTTGCGCGCGGCGGGCTCGTCGACCCGGTGGCGAACCTCGCCACCACGCGGGTGTGGCTCTTCGCCGGCATCCTCGACCGCGTCGTCGAGCCGCCGGTGGTCGAGGCGACGCGGCGGTTCTACGCGCTCTTCAAGCCGCCGCCGGAGAACGTCGTGCTGGTGGCCGACAAGCGCGCGGGCCACGGCATGATCACCGCCGACGCCGGCATCGCATGCGAGCTGACGGCGGCGCCCTACATCAACGACTGCGACTTCGACGCGGCGGGCGAGCTGCTGAAACACCTGCTCGGCCCGCTCGAACTGCCGGCGCCGAACGCGACCGGCCGCATCCTCCGTTTCGATCAGAAGCCGTTCGCGGACGGCGACGCATTCGCGATCGGCATGGGCGATTCCGGGTACCTCTACGTCCCGCAGGCGTGCGACGCCGGCGGGTGCCGCGTCCACGTCGCGCTCCACGGCTGCCGGATGAGCGTCGAGCAGATCGGCGAGCGGTTCGTGCGCGAGGCAGGCTACAACCGGTGGGCGGACGCGAACCGGCTCGTCGTGCTCTATCCGCAGACGACGCCGCGCAATGGCGCCGGTTTCCGCGGCTGGCGGTGGAGCTTCGTGTTCAATCCCCGCGGCTGCTGGGACTGGTGGGGCTATACCGGTCCGCAGTACGCGAACAAGGCGGGGCCGCAGATCCGGGCGCTGAAGGCGATGATCGATCGGCTCGCGGCGCCGCGCGGGCGCTAGGCGAGCGCCGGCTTCACCCGCTCGTAGGCGAGCACCGCGTCCTTCAGCAGCTTGGGGATCGGCACCGACTGCCGTGTCTCCGGGTCGGCGTGGACGTACACGAGCTCGCCCGAGGCGATGGCGTCGCCGCCGCGCCAGACCTCGAAAGCGAAGCTCATCGACGAGCGCCCGAACCGGAGGACGCGCGCGCCGACGCCGATCTCGTCGTCGTAACGCGCCGGGGCGTGATACTCCACGGTCGATCTGACCGTGTAGAGCCGCATGTAGATTTCGGCGAGCTCCCGCTCGCGGCCGTGCCCGATCGCACGCCAGTACTCCGCGATCGCGACATCGAAGTACACGAGATAGTTGGCGTTGAACACCACGTGCTGCATGTCGACCTCGGCCCACCGCACGCGCAAGGTGTGGACGAGGGTGAAGTCGTCGCGCTGGGCGGGCACGGCGCTCAGTCGTGATCGATCCGGAGCGCCTCGAGGAAGCGCGACACGAGGTTGTAGGCGCCGACCGTGGCGGTGAGCTCGACGATCTCCCGGTCGTCGAAATGGCGCCGCACGGCGGCGAATACGTCGTCGGGTACCCGGATCGCGCGCGTCATCGCATCGGCGTAGGCGAGTGCGGCGCGCTCGCGTTCGTCGAAGAGCGCCGTATCGCCGGCCCGCAGGCCGGCGATCTGCGCCTCGGTCACGCCTTCCTCCTGCACGAACGGCAAATGCGCCTGGAACTCGTACTCCGCCGCGTTCAGCACCGCCACGCGCATTATGACCAGCTCGCGCACCCGCGCCGCGAGGCCCGATTGCTGCCGGATCGCGGTGAGGAACGCGAGCCAGCCTTCGGCGACCGGCGGGCTCTGGAGCAGCATGCGATAGAGGTTGAGGAGCTTGCCGCCGCGCTCGGCCTTGATGCGCGCGGCGAGCGGGGCGATGTCGGCGCGTCCGGTGTCGGCGTAGGGGATGCGGGCCATGTCGTCCTCGTCGGGGAGCGCGGGAGTATATAGTGCCGATCGCCTCCCCATAATCGCGCTCATGTCTTCACTACCTTTCTGCGGACTCGGCGAGCTCGCGGCGGCGATGCCCGACGGCGCGACGGTGGCGGTGCCGAACGATCCGTACGGCGTCGCGGTCGCGGCGACGCGCGCGATCGTGCGGCGCGGCGCGAAGCGCCTCCACCTCGTCTGCGTCCCGACCAGCGGCATCCAGGCTGACGTGCTGATCGGCGCGGGCTGCGTCGCGACGATCGAGACTTCCGCCGTGGCCCTCGGCGAGCACGGCACCGCGCCGCGTTTCGCGCACGCGGTCCGGGACGGCAGCCTGCGCGTGATGGATGCGACCTGTCCGGCGATCCACGCGGGTCTGCTCGCCGGCGTCAAGGGCGTGCCGTTCATGCCGCTGCGCGGCGTGATTGGCTCCGACCTCGTCGCCCACCGTGCCGACTGGAAGGTAATCGAGAATCCGTTCGCCGCGGGCGATCCGATCCTGCTCGTCCCGGCGATCCGGCCCGACATCGCGCTGTTTCACGCACCTCGTGCCGACCGTCACGGCAACGTCTTCATCGGCCGCAGCCGCGACCTGCTCCGGATGGCGCAAGCGGCGCGCGAGAGCTTCGTCACCGTCGAGGAGATCGTCGACGGGAGCCTGCTCCAGGATCGGGATCGGGCCGCGGGGGTGATCCCAGCGGTCTACGTCTCGCGGATCGCAACCGCGCCACGCGGCGCCGCGCCGCTCGCGCTCCCGGGTCACTACGATCCGGACGCCGCGGCGCTCGCGCGCTACGCGCAGGCGGCGAAGACCGCCGAGGGCTTTCGCGCATGGCTCGAGGCGTGGCTGGCGGTGGAAGCGGCAGCGGCATGAGCGTCTCGCCGGCCGAGATCCTGATCGCGACCATCGCGCGGCTGCTCGCCGGCTGCCGCAACGTCGTCATCGGCAACGCGTCGCCGATCCCCGGATCGGCGGCGCTCCTCGCGCGCGAGCTCGCCGGTGGCGCGCTCCGGCTGACGATCCTCGGCTCGCGCAAGCACACCGACTTCACCGACGGCGGCGTCGAGACGTTCGACCGCGCCGCGCAGGGGCGGGTCGACGCCTTCTTCCTCGGCGGCGGACAGATCGACGGCGAGGCGAACATCAACCTCGTCGGGGCGGGCGCGTACCCGCGGAGCGACGTCCGCTGGCCGGGGTCCTACGGCTCGGCCTATCTGTACTTCCTGGTGCCCAAGGTGATCCTCTTTCGCGAGGAGCACACGCCGCGGGTCTTCGTGCCGAAGGTCGATTTTGTCTCGGCGCCGGGCACGAGCCCGCCGGGCGTGTACCGCCCGGGCGGGCCGTGGAAGCTCCTCACCGGGCGCGGGCTCTTCGCGTTCGACCGCGCACGCAAGCGGTTCGCGCTCGAGAGCGTCCATCCGGGACACACGGTCGAGGAGATCGTCACCAACACCGGCTTCGACTTCGACCGGCCGGCGGCCGTGCCGGGTACCCCGGAGCCGACCGCGGACGTGCTCGCGCTGATCCGGGGCCGCGTCCGCGACGAGATCGCCGAGACCTATCCGAAGTTCGCGGCCGGTCTGGCGGGTTGACGTGACCCGCCGCCGCAAGCCGCCGGCCGCACGGCCGCGCAAGCGCACGAAGACCGAGGGCGGCGGCGTGAACGCCCTCGACCCCGGGATCCTCCGCGAGCTCGCCGGCTACAACATCCGCCGCGCCGAGGTGCACATGCGCCAGCAGTTCGAACGCGAGATCGGCGTGAAGGGCCTGCGTCCGCCGGAGTTCTCGACGCTGGTGCTGATCGGGGTGAACCCGCTGGCGACGCAGGCCGAGATCGCCCACGCGCTCAACATCCAGCGCCCGAACATGGTCGGACTGATCGGCGGGCTGGAAGGGCGCGGGCTCATCAGCCGCACCGTGTACGAGCACGATCGGCGCAACCACATTCTCGAGCTCACGCCGCGCGGTGCGGCGTTGCTCGAGGAGGCGGCACGCGCGGTGCGCGAGCTCGATCGCCGCGTCACCGCCTGCTGGACCGACCGCGAGCGCGACCAGGTCGTCGCCCTGCTCGCCCGGCTCTGGGACCCGGACCTGAGGGGGACTTGACAGGCGGGGCTAATAGTTATAAAATATAAGTATTGTAGCAAAGGGCCCACACCGAGGAGGATCGACGATGCAAGCCCGCACGCCCGCGTCGCTGCACTTCGAGCGCCAGGACGCGATCGGCATCCTCCGCCTCGAGCGCGCCGCCAAGCGCAACGCGCTGAACGATCCCACCGTCGAGGGGCTCCGCGACTTCTTCGCGGCACCGCCCGAAGGCCTGCGCGCCGTCGTGCTGCACGGCGCCGGCGAGCACTTCTGCGCCGGGCTCGATCTCTCGGAGCTCCACGCGATTTCGGCCGCCCAGGGCGTGCTCCATTCGCGGATGTGGCACGACGCCTTCGCGCGCATGCAGTTTGGCACCGTTCCCGTCGTCGCGGTCCTGCACGGTGCGGTGGTGGGGGGCGGGCTCGAGCTCGCCTGTTCGGCGCACGTGCGCGTCGCCGAGCCGACTGCCTTCTACGCACTCCCTGAAGCGCAGCGCGGGATCTTCGTCGGCGGCGGCGGTTCGGTGCGCCTGCCGCGGATCATCGGCGCGCACCGCATGGCCGACATGATGCTCACCGGTCGCGTCTACTCGGCCGAGGAAGGCCACGCGCTCGGGCTCTCGACCTATCTCGAGGCGCCGGGACAGGGGCTCGCGAAGGCCATCGAGCTCGCGCGGAAGATGGCCGCGAACGCGCCGATGACCAACTTCGCCGTGATGCACGCGCTGCCGCGGATCGCCGAGCTCGGGCAGGACGCAGGGCTCTTCATGGAGTCGCTGATGGCGGGCATCGCGCAGAGCGAGCCGGAGGCGAAGTCGCGCATGACGAGCTTCCTCGAGAAGCGCGCCGGCAAGGTCAGGAAGGACTGACCATGGCCGCGACGCCCGTCCGCCGGGTTCCCGTCGGCGCACCGGAGGTGTTGCTCGAACGCCGGGCCGACGGCACGACGCTCCTCCGCTCGCCCGAGCCGCTCGCCGCGCACCCCGCGAAGCTCACCGCGCGCTTCGCGCACTGGGCGCGCGAGACGCCCGACCGGGTGTTCATCGCCGAGCGCGATCCGAGCGGCGAGTGGCGGAAGGTCGGCTACGGCGAAGCCTTCGCACGGTTCCGCGCGATCGCGCAGGCGCTGCTCGACCGCAAGCTCGCTCCGGAACGGCCGGTCGTCATCCTCTCGGACAATGACGTCGAGCAGGCGCTCGTCGCGCTTGCCGCGCTGCACGTCGGCATCCCGTTCGCGCCGGTGTCGTCGGCGTACTCGCTCGTCTCGACCGACTTCGAGAAGCTGCGTTACGTCGTCGAGCTCCTCACGCCAGGCCTCGTCTTCGCCGCCGACGCGGTGAAGTTCAGGAAGGCGATCGATGCCGTCGTCCCCGCCGGCACCGAGGTCGTGGTCACCCGCGGCGAGATTCCCGGCCGCAGGACGACGCCGTTCGCCGCGCTCGAGGCCGCCCGCGCGACCGACGCGGTCGACCGGGCCCACGCCGCGGTCGGTCCCGACACGATCGCGAAGTTCCTGCTGACGTCGGGTTCGACCGGCCACCCGAAGGCGGTGATCAACACGCAGCGCATGCTCTGCTCGAACATCCAGATGATCGCGCAGACGCTCCCCTTCGTGCTCGATCCGCCGCCCGTCCTCGTCGACTGGCTGCCCTGGAACCACACCTTCGGCGGCAACCACAACTTCAGCCTCGTCGTCTACGGCGGCGGGACGCTCTACATCGACGATGGCAAGCCGGTGCCCGGCCTGATCGAGAAGACCGTCCGCAACCTGCGCGAGATCGCGCCGACGGTGTACTTCAACGTGCCGCGCGGGTTCGAGGAGCTCGTGCCGTACCTGCGGCGCGAGCCCGCGCTCCGGGAGAAGCTCTTCAGCCGCCTCGGCATGCTGTTCTACGCCGGCGCGGGGCTGGCGCAACCGGTGTGGGACGCGATGGACGAGCTCGCGGTCGAGGCCTGCGGCGAGCGCATCCTCTGGGTGACCGGCCTCGGTGCGACCGAGACCGCGCCCTCGGTGACCTTCACCCGCGGCGATGGCGTGCGCTCGGGGATGATCGGACTGCCGGTGCCCGGCGTCGAGGTGAAGCTCGTGCCCGACGGCGACAAGGTCGAAATGCGCGTGCGCGGTCCGAGTGTCACGCCCGGCTACTGGCGCCAGCCGGAGCTCACGCGCGCCGCGTTCGACGAGGAGGGCTTCTACCGGCTCGGCGACGCGGTCGCCTGGGTCGACCCGGCCGATCCGCGCAAGGGCCTCGTCTTCGACGGCCGTGTCGCCGAGGACTTCAAGCTCGCGACCGGAACCTGGGTGAGCGTCGGACCCTTGCGCGCGAAGTTCATCACCGCCGCGGCGCCGTTCGTCCAGGACATCGTGATCGCAGGCCTGAACCGCGACTGGATCGGCGCGCTCGTCTTTCCGCGCCTCGCCGAGTGCCGCGCGCTCGCGCCGGAGCTCGCCGCAGACGCGCCCGCGACCGCGGTGCTTGCGCATCCCGCGGTGCGCGCGAGGTTCCAGCGGCTGCTCGACGCGTTCGCGCGCGAAGCGACCGGGAGCTCGACGCGGTTCGCGCGCGCGATCCAGCTCGACGCCCCGCCCGCGATCGACGCCGCCCAGGTGACCGACAACGGCTCGATCAACCAGCGCGCGGTGCTGAAGTCGCGCGCCGCGCTGGTCGAGGCGCTGTACGCGGAGGTCCCGGCGCCGCGCGTGATCGTGGCCGGAGAGGAAAGCCGATGAAGCCGATGAATCTCGACGAGCTGGTCGCGATCGACGTCCACACCCACGCGGAGGTGTCCGTGCGGCTCGCGCCGGACGAGGCGGAGCAGGAGTGGCTCGAGGCGCGGGGCAAGTACTTCAAGTACCAGCCGGTGCACCCGACGATCCCGCAGATGGCCGCGCACTACCGCGAGCGGAAGATGGCGTTCGTCGTGTTCACGGTGGACAGCGAGAAGGAGATGGGCCAGCGCCGCATCACGAACGAGGAAGTCGCCGAGCTCGCCGCCGAGCACGCCGACGTCGCGATCCCGTTCGCGAGCATCGACCCGGCGCGCGGCCGGATGGGCGCGCGGGAGGCGCGGCGGCTCATCAAGGACTTCGGCGTCAAGGGCTTCAAGTTCCATCCCTCGACGCAGGGGTTCTATCCGAACGATCGCTCCGCCTACATCCTCTACGAGGCGATCGCCGAGGCCGGACTGCCCGCGCTCTTCCACACCGGCCAAACGGGCATCGGCGCCGGAATGCCGGGCGGCGGGGGGATCCGGCTCAAGTACTCGAACCCGATGTATCTCGACGACGTCGCGGCCGACTTCCCGACGATGCCGATCATTCTCGCCCACCCGTCGTTCCCGTGGCAGGAGGAAGCCCTCTCGGTCGCGACGCACAAGCCGCAGGTCTATATCGACCTCTCCGGCTGGTCGCCGAAGTACTTCCCGCCGCTACTCGTGCAGTACGCGAACACGCTCCTCCGGCACAAGATCCTGTTCGGCACCGACTACCCGCTGATCACGCCCGACCGCTGGATCGCCGACTTCGAGAAGCTCCCGATCAAGCCCGAGGTCCGGCCGCTGATCATGAAGGAGAACGCTGCAAGGCTGCTCAAGCTCGGCCCGCACGCCGGGACGCGCTGACCCGCACCACCCATCCACCAGGAGGAGTCCATGAACGCAGTCAGGGTTCTGAGCCGGTTCGTCCTTGCCGCCTGCGCGGCCGGCGTTTGCGGCACGGCGCTCGCGCAAGGCTTCCCGGCGAAGCCGATCACCATCATCGTGCCGTTCCCGCCCGGCGGGGTGACCGACCCGGTCGCGCGGCAGGTGGGGCAACGCCTGGCGGAGAACGTCAAGCAGCCGGTCATCGTCGAGAACAAGCCGGGGGCGAGCGGCATCATCGCGTCCGAGTTGGTGAAGCGCCAGCCCGCCGACGGCTACACCGTCCTCTTCGCCTTCACCGGGTCGCACGCGGTGAACCCGACGCTGTACTCGAAGCTGCCGTACGATCCGCAGAAGGACTTCGAGCCGGTCACGCTGATCATCAACACGCCGCACATCCTCGTCGTGCCGGCCGACAGCCCGGTGAGATCCGTCGCCGATCTCGTCGCACTCGCGAAGTCGAAGCCGGGGGGCCTCACGTTCGCCTCCCAGGGCATCGGCGCCGGCGGCCATCTCCTCGGCGAGATGTTCAAGGCGCAGACGAAGACCAACGTGTCGCACGTGCCGTACAAGGGCTCGGCGCCCGCGCTGACCGACATGCTGGCCGGCCGCGTCGATTTCTTCTTCGACGCGATGGTGACGAGCCTGCCCTATGTGCGCGACGGCAAGCTGCGCGCGCTCGCGATCGCCAACAAGACGCGCTCGAAGCTCCTGCCGGACGTCCCGACGATGGCCGAGGCCGGCTTCCCCGGCATCGAGATGGACCAGTGGTTCGGGATCATGGTGCCCGCCGGAACGCCGCAGCCGGTGGTGCAGCGGCTCAACCAGGAGTTCATCAAGGCGGTACGCAGTCCCGACATCGAGAAGTCGCTCACCGAACGCGGGCTGGAAGTCGTCACGAGCACGCCGGACCGGTTTGCCGCGGTGATCAAGGCCGATACCGCGACGCTCGGGAAGGTGGTCAGGGACTCCGGCGCGAAGGCTGACTGACGACGACTATCGGCGCGGTCGTAGTAATCTTCCTCATCCGGGGCCGAGGCCCATCGAAGGCCGGCATAGCGAGGAACGACCGTGGCCAAAGTGGCGATTGCAGTTGCCGGCGCCGGGCTGATCGGGCGCGAGCACATCCGCGTGACGCGCGAGAGCGAGTCGGCACGGCTCGCGGCGATCGTCGATCCATCGCCGGCTGCGGCGGAGATCGCGCGCAAGGAGGGCGTGCCGTACTACGCGTCACTCGGCGATCTCTTCGACAAGGCGAAGCCCGACGGCGTGATCCTCGGAACGCCGAACCAGCTGCATGTGGCGCAGGGACTGGAGTGCGTCCGGGCAGGCGTTGCGGCGCTCGTCGAGAAACCGGTCGCGACCTCGGTCGCCGAGGGCGTCCGCTTCTGCGAAGCCGTGGAAGCGGCCGGCGCCAAGGTCCTCGTCGGGCATCACCGCATCCACAGCCCGATCCTCGCGAAGGCGCGCGAGATCGTGCAGGGCGGGGCCCTCGGCCCGATCGTCGCGGTGATCGGCAGCGCGCTCTTCTACAAGCCCGAGGGGTACTTCGACGAGGCGCCTTGGCGACGCGAGCCCGGCGGCGGCCCGATCCTACTCAACATGATCCACGAGGTCGGCAACCTGCGGGCGCTGTGCGGCGAGATCGTCGCCGTCCAGGCGTTCGCCTCCAACGCGACCCGCAAGCACGCCGTCGAGGACACGGTCGCGATCAACCTCCGGTTCGCGAACGGGGCGCTCGGCACGTTTCTCCTCTCGGACACGGCCGCTTCGGCGCGGAGCTGGGAACAGACATCGCAGGAGAACAAGAGCTTCGCGACCTACCCGGACGAGGACTGCTACGTGATCGCGGGCACCGACGGCTCGCTCGCCGTCCCCACGATGCGCCGCAAGACGTACGCGCGCAAGGGGGACCGATCGTGGTGGAAGCCGTTCCAGACCGGCGTCGCCGAGATGGTTCGCGCCGATCCGCTCGCCCGCCAGATCGAGCACTTCTGCGCGCTCATCCGCGGCGAGGCGAAGCCGCTGGTGTCCGCCCGCGACGGCCTGCAGAATCTCCGCGTGACCGAGGCGATCGTCGAGGCGGCGCGCACCGGGCGCATCGTCGAGACCGTCTGAACGCAGCCCGATCCACCTTACAGGACCTGAAACAATGGCCAAGTTCCTCGTGCTTCACGGCATCAACCTCAACATGTTCGGCAAGCGCGACCCGGCGCAGTACGGCACGATCACGCTCGCCCAGATCGACGCCGAGGTGCAGGCCCTCGGGAAGGCGCTCGGCGTC
>Ga0335084_10005309_pt1 | contig 12727 bp, 12 predicted proteins | sample Lox_Sample_44_FD_206721 | JGI IMG/M metagenome (GOLD analysis project Ga0335084, IMG submission 206721) | Soil microbial communities from Loxahatchee National Wildlife Refuge, Florida, United States - Lox_Sample_4.4 | ecosystem: Environmental > Terrestrial > Soil > Wetlands | place: USA... | reverse complement strand
GGCAACGAGATCAAGACAGTCAGGTTCTCTTCAAAAATTTTCATTGTGGGAGACCAAAGGACAGCCGCACAACCTGGGATGGGCCTGATGGCACCGCGGGTGGGAATCGTCGCCCACCATCAAGCAAACGCAGTCTTAAGGATCCTTCTGGGAGAAGAAAAATAGCTACTTCCCTACCATTTTACAGTTTCCCTCAAAAATCCCGCCATCCTGAATTACAAAAATGGGCGTGAAAACGGTCCCGAATAATCTTCCTCTCGCATGGATTTCCATTCGCTCTTTGGCTGTCACATCTCCCTCTAAGTTGCCGTTGAGGATCAAGGTAGTGGCTTCCACCTTCCCTTTAATGACTGCTGTCTCGCCGATAATTAATGTCCCACGATGATAGATCTCTCCCTCTATTTTCCCGTCGAGGCGAAATATTCCTTCAGAATTCACTTTTCCCTTTAATAGCGAATCCTTGCCCCAAAAAACGTTCATCTCTTCCATGTTGGGCCTCATTGTCTCAAACAAGCCTTGAGCTTACCACAAAAGCGGTATCGTCCTAAGATTCAAACCATGGATAGGAGTATTCAGCAATATTAGTGCCAATTCTTCCTAAATTCTCTGGTTCCAGAATGGACCGGATTCTAAAGGTTTCCCTGATTTAGGGCTATCCTCCTTTGGAAAATTTATAGCCATAGATTTCCATTCTGTCCAAAATTGGGTCGGTCTAGCTACGCCAGCTCTTTCACCAAAGCGGTTTCATCGCAGTCCGGGAACTTTACACACTTCAGGCAGTCGGTCCATATTTTGTGCGGGAGCGCCGTCTTATCCACTTTCTTAAAGCCTAATCTCTCAAAGAATTCGGATTGGTAAGTGAGCGCAAAGACTCGCTTCACCCCTAAGAATTTTGATTCCTTCAAACAGGCCCTAACCAACTTTGCGCCAATTCCTTTCGTCTGCTCTTCCTCTTCTACTGCCAGGGACCGTATTTCCGCCAGATCCTCCCAGCAGATGTGAAGGGCACAGATACCCACGACCTTGCGATTCCGGATAAAAACAAAAAAATCTCTGAGATGGTCATAGAGTTCGCTAAGAGATCGAGGAAGGATTCCTCCCCGGGGAGAGTAGACTTTAAGCAGCCGCTGAATCTCTTTGATGTCGTCAAGCTTAGCCTTTCGAATCATCATTTCTCTCCGTCGAAAATCCGCCTAATGCCTTCTAAAGAAAGCGGGTAAAGTGACCGGATTTGAAAAACTTTAGAAATATCCTTGCCCGCCCGGCTCCCCAGTTTTTTCATAGCTTCAAGGCAGAGGGGGGCACTTTTCACGCTTTTCTGGCGTTTTCTACCATTTCTCTGGCATGGGCTTTGGTTTTTTCCGTCACCTTCATCCCTCCCAACATTCTTGCTATTTCATCCACGATCGACTCCTTATCCAGTCGATCCACCAATGTCAGAGTTCGTCCTGATTTTACCTCCTTCCTCACGCTGTGGTGCTGATCGGCAAAACATGCGATTTGAGGAAGGTGAGTGACACAGATCACCTGATGATGCCGGGAGAGATCCTTTAACTTCTTTCCGACCACTTCTGCCATCGCCCCTCCGATGCCAGAGTCGACTTCATCAAAGATGAGAACCTGTCTTCCACCGATCTTGGCCAGGATTCTTTTCATGGCCAACATAATCCGTGACAGCTCCCCTCCGGAAGCAATTTTCGCCAGGGGCTTCACTTCCTCGCCAACGTTGGGAGAAATGAGAAATTCTACCCGATCCACTCCTCTCGGAGAAAGAGGTGCGGGCTCCCTCCGGATTTCAAAAATGGTTTTCTTCATCCCCAGAGAATTTAATTCCTTTTCCACCGACTTTTTCAATTCCAATGCCACTTTCTTTCTCTCCTCCGAGAGTCGCTCCCCCAGGTCATCCAAAGTCTGCCGAACCGGTCCTAAACGGCCTTCCAGTTGGGAAAGTCTCTCTTCGTCGGAAGTGAACGATTTCAGTGTTTCATCTATCTTCTGTTTCAAGGAGAGAATGGCCTCAACGGTCGGCCCATATTTCCTCTTCAGTCGGTCGATCTCCTCTAGCCTTTCTTCAATCTCATCTAATCTCGCTGGGTTGATCTCTACTCTTCTCGAATATTCTCGAAGCGTGAGGGCAGCTTCCTCTAACTGAATGAGGATGGATTCCAGGGCTTTCAAGGGCTGGGAAAGGAAAAGATCAATCGCCGCCGCCTCGCGACACTGAGTGAGTACGTCCTGCACCCTTTCTATCGCTGAACCCTCTTCGGAATAAAGTGCTTCTTCGGCGGCATGGGCGAAATCCATCAATTTCTTCCCGTGGGTGAGGAGGACTCGATCTTCCTGCAGAGACTCTTCTTCTCCAATCTGGATTCCGGAAGTCTCAATCTCCCTCGACTGAAAAGCCATCAGGTCTCGTTCCCTCGCCTTTTTCTCCCTCTCCCCTCGAATTTTTTGAACCTCTTCAGTCAAGGAGACAAATTCCAAGTACTGTTTTTGAAATTCCTCTCGGAGCCTGACCAGTCCCCCGAATTCATCCAAAATATCAAGGTGCGTCTCCACCCGCTGAAGCGTTTGATGTTCGTGCTGTCCATAGATGCTGAGCAATCCTTCTCCGACCTCCGAAAGCACTCCGAGGGTGGACAGATTTCCGTTGATAAAAACCTTTCCCCGACCGGATCGGGAGATCACTCGACGGATGAGGAGGGAATCCTCTTCTCCGGTGCCCTGCAGATGCGGAGCCTTCTCTTTAATCTTCTCCCTGATCCCTGAATTTCCGGAGAGGTCGAAGAGAGCCTCCACGTTTGCCTCTTCCTCTGAACTTCGAATCCATTCCTCCGTCGCTTTATCCCCTAAAAGGAGGTGGACGGCGTTGAGGATAATGGACTTCCCTGCTCCCGTCTCGCCGCTGAGGATATTGAAGCCTCTTGAGAAGGACAAACTCAACTCATCGATGATGGCAAAATTCTTAATCCGAAGCTCGATTAACATAAGATAATAGGGATGGGTTCGGCATTCACAGTTCGGAGCTTTGGAACAAACAAAGAAATCTAACACTCCGAACCCCAAACTCCCGACTCCGCATGATGATTATCTTTCTCCCCATTTTAGTTTCTCCCTCAACAACTCAAAATACTGACGGTAGGGAGATTTAATCAAAAGAATGCGCCCCTCGGCCTTTTCCACTTCCACCACATCCTCAAACTTCAGAGTGAAGCCCTGTTGCCCATCCAAGGTCAGAGTCACTTCCTCGTCTCTCGACTTGAGCAAGGCCCGAATCTTGACATTATCGGGAATGATAATAGGACGGATCGTTAAGGTATGGGGGCAGATGGGCGTGATAATGATCGTATGCAGCGTGGGGTAGACAATCGGTCCCCCCGCGGACAGATTATAGGCGGTGGAACCCGTCGGCGTCGAAATGATTAACCCGTCCGACCTGAACGTCGACAAATATTCGCCGTTAATCGTGGTCTCCAGATCGATGATTCGCGCCAAGGCTCCTTTGTTGATCACCGCATCGTTCAGCACGATGAATTCCGCAATCCGCTTCCCGCCTCGAATCACACCCGCATTCAAGACTTCTCTCTCGTCGGTGGCAAAGTCATCCCGAACGATTTTCTCCAGGACAGGGTACAATTCATCCAAAGTGATCTCGGTCAGGAAACCCAGCCCACCTAGGTTGACGCCAAGGATGGGGATATTCTTATTCCATACCCGGCGGGCCACGCTGAGAAGCGTCCCGTCTCCCCCGAGGACGATGATCATCTCCACATCATCCGGAATTTCTTCTCTCCCGATGGACTTCCAGTGACCCTCGGAGGGGGCGGGAGAGAGGAGTTTTCCAAATTCTCCGTCAAGATAGACCTTGACCTTCCTTGTCCACAGCCATTCCACCAGATGGCTAGCAATCGTGACAACCTCCGGTTTATTCTTCTTTGCAACGATGCCGATTCGATTCATCGCAGACCCCATTTAACCCGTGTCTTGTGTTTGTTCCCGTGTCCGGCGGAAAACAATCTGGAGGGACGCGGGACAGCAGTGACGGGCATGTCCTTTTATAACATGATACTTCATTCGACTCTTTTTCGACAACTCTTTCAACATCTCGAACGCCTCTCAACGGCCTTTTCTTTATCCACGTTCAGCAGGTCGGAGGTGCCAAAAGCGATCGTCGGGGGAGCTTTTCAAATCCGTCTCCCTCTAAGAGTATAAAGACGCTCGACGAGGGCATGATAACCTGGTTACTCATCTGTAAAGCTTCCCGTGGAGGATATTTGCTAACTCTGGATTGATTCTCTTCAGGATTCTGTACTCCTCCATTGCAGAGGCCCAATCTCCAACAATCCGATAGGTCATCCCAAGCGAAAAATGGGCCTCTGGAAAGTCGGGGTTGAGCCGCAGGGCCTCGGCAAAATGGGGTAGGGCTTTCTGGTACTCCCCCTGTTCGGCCAAGGCCAGTCCCAAGTTGTACCGGGCGGCTGCAAAGTCGGGCTTGAACCGCAGCGCCTCCGTAAAATGATTGAGGGCTTCAGGCTGTTTTCCCTCTCTCGCCAAAAGAATGCCCACCTTGTTGTGCGTCTCGGCATCATGAGGATCGATTCGCAATGCCTCCCTATAATGATCCATTGCCTCCTCATGTCTTCCCTGCTTCATCAAGTTAACCCCCAGGTTGTAATGGGCACCCAGGTAATTCGGTTTGATCCTTATGGCTTCACGAAAGTGTGCGATCGCCTCCTCTATCTTTCCATGCTCGGCAAGGACGACTCCTAAATTGTTATGGGCCAAAAAGTTATCAGAAGTCACCCGCAGGGCGTGTTCAAAGACGACAAAATTATTCTGCCAGTGGTTTATTTGCAGCCTTGTAGTGACCATCAGGAGAAAAAGTGCTAAGCCCGTCGCCACGCCTAATAATACCTTCCTGTACGGCCACTTCTCAAGGAGACGGGGAAATCCCATGCCGACCATGATGAAGAGGCCAACAAGTGGAATATAGGTGTATCGGTCCGCCATGGCTTGGTTCCCTACCTGGATGAGGCCGATCACAGGGACCAGGGTCCCAATATACCAGAACCACCCGACCAATAGGAAAGGATGTTTGCGAGCATAGCGAACGACCAGAATGGATATACAGGATAGCACGAGGGTTGAGCCTAGGACTTCCCAAAGAGGGAAGGTTTCTGGATAAGGATAAAAGAAGGCCATTCCCTCCGGCCAAACCATCTTTCGGATGTAACTTGCATAGGAAACCAGCGCATTGACAACCCGAGTGGCCAGCGGAAAAGTTTCAATGGATTTGACACCTCCTCCCTTTTGCTGGGCCAAATAGGTTATGAGGCTCGAAGCGGCCGCAAGAACGAAAAGCGGAATCTTTTCTAAAAACAAGCGAAGCGCTGCGGATGTCTGCTTATGGGAATCCATCTCTGAATAACTTTTTGAATTCATTCCATCCTCGGACAGTCCAAATCGAAATCGCCTCAGAGGCCAATAGTCGATCAAAAGCAAGACAAACGGCAACGTTCCGACCATCGGCTTCGCCAGGAGACCGAGCACAAAGAAAGAAATGACCAAGGAATACCGACCCAGCCCCGGCCCCTCAACATAATAAACGTAAGCCCAGAGCGTCAACATCCAAAAGAAAGTGCTCAAAACATCTTTTCGCTCGGCCACCCAAGCGACCGACTCCACATGGAGCGGATGGAATGCAAACAATGCCGCAACAAACCCGCTCACCCAAAGGGTTTTTGTCATCCGTTGGAGAACAAAAAATAACAAAAGGGCATTCGCCACGTGAAACAAGACGCTGGTCAGATGATGTCCTCCCGGGGCTAATCCGTAGAATTCGTAGTCCATCATATGGGATAACCATGTTAAAGGGTGCCAGTTGGCCGCATGGGTGGTCGTAAAGGCCCAAACGAAACCCTTCAAGGTCAATCCGCTTTTCACTTGAGGATTTTCCGTAACGTATTCATTGTCATCATAGTTCAAGAATTCATGGTTCTTTACCGGCCAAAAGACGAGAACCGTTGCCGCAATGAGAAAAAGGCTGATCAGGAGTTTTGCATAGCGACGAAGGAACGGCACATGCATCGGATTCGATTGCTCCGCTGTTTTCTGCATCCTTCTTTTTTGTCGGTCTTTGGAATCCGCCATCGGAATGCTTCTCTTTGTGTAATTTAAATGAGCGCGGGGAACAGTTAAGGACACATCCTTATACAAGATGATACTTTTCCCGAATCTTTTTCGACAACTCCTTTAGAATTTCGAAGGCTTTTTCAACGGTCTTCTCTTTATCCGGATTCAGTAAGTTGCAGGTTGCCGGTGCCAAAAGCGATTGCCGAAGGAGCCTTTCCGAATCCACTCCTTTCCGAGAGAGGTCCTCCCAAAAAGTTTCCAACTTCTCTATCAGAGAATCAACGGTCTCCTGCTCCAAAAGCTCCGTGTAGGTAGGAACAATCCCCCAGGAAAGGATTCCCCCCCTTTCTACGAATTCTTTCAGGGAGGGATAATGGACGATCATGGCCCCGCAATTAAAGGAATCGAAGGAAAGGATATCCATCTTTGATTTGAGGAGAAAATCCCAATCCGGCTTGGCACAGAGATGGACCCCCTTGGGTCCTTCCAGCGCTTCCAAAAACCGATCAAAATCAGTTTTCGCCTGAAACTCGTTGTATCCGGATAATGCATTGAAGATGAGCGCCAATCCAGGATCATCGACCCATACAAAGGCATTCGGGTTTCTCTCTTTCAACTCCCGGTACTGTTGATTGACTTTCCTTTGAATAAAATCGAACAGGACCTCTTTGACTTCGTCATGGTAATTGATCGATTTTTGGTTCTCGTCGACGATCTTCATCCCCAAACTGATGGGACTGATCATCTGGCCTCGGATGGCGATGTAATGAGAGAGGTCTCTTTCCAAAAAGCGATGGTACACAAGGGAAAACTCTTTTGTCAACTCAAATGTCCCGGGGTCATCGGCTTTTTCAAAATAGGAAGGAATCTCTTGATCAAAGCGCGAAAGATTGAAATCGATCCTTTGATGAACCGGGTCGATTCTCACTCCTGGAAAATTTTCCAGAGCCTGCACGTACATGTCCTCGAAGTAACTGACCTTCGGAAGTTGGGGCCAAAAGGGGATGTCGAGCGACAAGGCCAGGTCGAGAGCTCTTTGAACGTCTTGATGGGGCATAATACCCATGGCCGTGGTCTGACAATTGGGCGAGAAACCGAGAGCGACCATTATGGGAGTCCTTCCAAGAGGCGGACAAGCTTCCGAATCTCTCCTCGATTCGGAAGAAGGGGGTCTAACATCAAAGCAGTCTTGAGATGGTAGACGGCCTTCTGTCTGTTCTGGAATTCATACCAGTAGATTTGCCCCAGATTGAGATGGGCAAGGGCATGAGTTGGGGAAATTTTAATTTCCCATTCCAATTCTCTGACGGCCTTATCAAACTTCTTCTGGGCGACAAAGACAACGGCTAAGAGATTGTGAACCTCCGGAAAATAGGGATATATTTTGAGAAATCTCTGGAAAGCCTCCGCGGATTCTTCGTACTGACGGCTTTCAAAGTAGAACCCCCCAAGAGAAAAATAAGGCATATCCAATGTGGGATCCACTTCGAGCGCCTTTTTTTCCATTTCAATTGCCTCATTGAGATTTCCCATTTTTTGGTAGATGAGACCGAGATTGTAGTATGCCTGTCCGTATTTCGGATCGATTTGTAATGCTTCCCGGGTAATTTCAAGAGATTTATCGTAGGCCCCCACATTGAAGTAAGCGACCCCGAGGTCAACATGAGGTCTCGCTTTGTTTGGGGATTTCTTGACGCAATCGGTCCAGAGACCTACTTCATCATTCCAAAGTTTATTCCTTGAATAGGTCCCAGCAGAAAGGAGAAAGATCACGGCTGCAAAGACCGCAATCTCGATGAAATGGGGCTTTATCTTCCCGATCAATTCTCTTTCCCTTTTTTTTGGTTTCGGCCTGCTTCGAGAGTTACAACGGCCCTCCTAATTCTTTCAGCGTCAGGGAGACCGGGATAACTCAGTGCCTTTCTATAATGGGTGAGTGCCTCAGGATAATCTCGGATGGCCTCATAACTCTCCCCTAAGTAAAGGTGGGCATAAATATTATCGGGATGATGCCTTAGCTCTTCACAAAATGACCGAATCGCCATGTCCCATTTTTTCAGGCCTTTGTAAGCGAGTCCCATGTTATTGTTTCCGTTTTCATAGTCAGGCTTGACATCCAAAAGTTTCTCAAAGGTCTCAATGGCATCCTGATGGAGTCCCCTTTTATAATAGGCGAGACCCAAGTTGTAAAAGCAATCCGGGAAATTTGAATTCAATTGAACTGCCCTCTTATAGCGATCAATCGCCTCGTCCATGAGTCCTTTTTCATAATAGACCAAGCCTAGGTTATACATCGACAGGTAATAGGAAGGATTTAAGGTCAATGCCTCCTCGTATTCCCGTTGAGCGCTATCCCACTTTCCTTGTTCGTGATAGGCAAAACCCAGATTGTGGTGGGTCCTCTCTTTCCTCGGGGATTTTCGGACGCAGTCCTTCCATAACTCCACTTCGTTCTTCCAGAGAGAATTTCGTTGATAGGTCCCTCCGAATAAGAAAATCACGATGAAAAACAGAATCAGCCCATCTGCGATCGCATCGAGGAACGTCTTTGCATTCATATCAGGGGTTTGATTGACTAATCCCCAGGGTGCGTTTTAAGAGGGAGGTTCTGTTTTTCAATTTCTCTATGCCTCTTATGATCATTAAACTGAATAGAACGAAGGGACCCACGGCCGGCAGGTAGAGTCTGTGCTCGTACACCATTTCCAGAGGGAAAATAGATGATTCAATGGCCAGGTTTCCGAAATACCATAAAATAAAGAAAGAAAAAACCGGTTTTCTTTTGGCGACCCAGATGCTGTATCCCACCAGTCCGGCGATGATTAAGATGGAGATCAGCGTCGTGACGGGATCAAGAATCGTCTTGGATAAGGGAAAATCGTAATCCAAATTGAGCCGGGACGGGTGGGGGTAAACGAGGAGAGTCACATAGTAGAGAACAACCCTAAATTGAGTCAGCACTCTCTCTGACATCGTGAACGTCCGATATTGGTAACCTTCGATCGTGACTTGGATGTATCTGTTCCCCCAGACGACAAATCCGAAGACCCCAAGAACAAGGAGAGCGCCGCCGAGGATAAAAAGAATTTTTTTGCCCTTAGGGCTCAAGTCCAATTTCTGGAAAAAATAGAACTCATAGAGAGCAATAAACAACGGAAGGATGGCCACATTCTCTTTTGTAAATACCCCGACCAGATAACTTAAGACCACTCCTCCGAAGTAAAGAATCCGGGACCGACCAGTAGACAGCCTTCCCTTGACATAGAGGACCAGGGAGAGGAGATAGAACATCCCAGCCATACTGGCCATCCTTTGTATGATATAGGTGACCGATTGCGTTTGGATGGGATGGGAGATAAAGATCAAACTCGAAAATAGAGCAACTCTATACGAAATGGACCCATATTTTTCCTTCAAAGACGACAGATTAAACGTCTGGAGAAGGAACCAGTACAAGAAGACTCCCGAGGCGATGTGAATGAGAAGATTTACCAGATGGTAACCGAATACATTGAACCCTCCGAAATAGTAATTCAGCGCTAAAGTAAAGAATGAAAGAACACGAATAGACTCTTTATAGGTATTCTTGAACAACCGCTCGATCGGATCCCAGGCAAAAACTTTGATCTGGACGTTCGGGTTGTTGACGATATTGGGCCGGTCATCAAAATGGAATGGAACGTGAAACGTATTGGAATAGGCTAACAGCGCCACCCCGGCAATCAGTCCAATGGCCATGAGGTGGCGAAAAGGGGGGTGCCATTTCAGTCGCGTTTTTAAGGGAACCCTATTTTTCGGATCCGTTTTTTGATTTTTCTTAGATCGTGCCACGTTCCTTCCTTGTCTCTCGCTTTTGGAATTGCTGGAATAAGTATATCATCCCGATCAGGCCGATTTCAATCATAGTCATCCAGAGACGAGTGAGAATGGAAATGATCACCGCAACTGGAGTCGCCATCATGAAGGAGAGAAGGTAAACTAGGGCGCCTTCTCTTACTCCCAACCCGCTGGGAGCAAAGATGGCGATTAACCCCAGCGTGCTTGAAATGGCCAAGGCCCCTGTTAAAAATAAAACGAATTGAAATGCCACGGGGTAGATCGAATCGACAAAAAGATAAAAGCCGAGTCCTCCAACCAACCAGGCCACAATACACACAATTAATATCCAGAGAATATCCCAATAAAAAACGGATAAAGAGATAGGCTCCCTCTTAAGGAGAACAAGCACCCCATTCATTATCTTTTGAAGAACCCGTGGATGAATAGAAGCGAAGGCGAAGATGAAAAGGAGAACCAACCACCAGAGTTGCTTCCCAGAGTAAAATAACCTTGTTTCTTCAAACAGGACGAGGGCGGCCAGAAAGATAATCCCGCCCGCCATCACGACGGTCATCATCTCAATGTAGAGCGCGACAGAGACTAATTTCTTCGGCTTTCCGTTCGATTCGTAGGCGTAGATCCGGCCCAGAAAAAGCCATATTTTCCCGGGTAAATATTTTCCCAATTGTGAATAGAACCAACTTTTTATCGTTTCCCGAAAGGAGAGTGCGATTTTCAACCTCAACGTGATGAGATACCATGCCCAAACCTGGATAAGATAGCTGAAAGCAAAAATGAAGGTAGACAAAATAAAGGGAAAAGGTTGAAGGGTAAAGGAAGTGTCCTTTATCTGACTCCAATGGTCCCACACCATCTTCCCTAAGAAAACAAAAATGGCAAGGGTAATCACCCATTTCAGTGCCGCTTTGAAATTGAAATGTCCCATCATCTTTTCGTCAATACCCATATATAGGTGGGGATCCACGGATAGAAATAAGGTGCCAGCAAGCGAATGCATTTGTATAAAAGTGATTTGGGATTGAAAAGGTCGGTTGCAAAAAACTTCTCGGGATTTCGAATAATGGGAAGAGTATAATCGTGCATTCGGAATTTCTTAACTAACTTTCTTAGCTCTCGTAGGGAGAGATGCTCTTCATAATAAAAATTTCCCGTCCCTGTCATTTTCAAATAGAGATGGGCAAATGATTTGGGAACCCAGGAGAGAAAAGGCAGACCGTAATGTCCTTCGATGACCATGTATTTATTTCCCGCTGAAAAATAGCAGAACCCATCCTCCTTCAAAACACGGTAAACTTCATCCATCATCCGATCCGAGTAGGGAACGTGTTCGTAGATGTGATTGCATACGATAACATCCACTGAATTGTCATGAAACGGAAGAGCCATGGAATCAGCGGTTAAGAAGTGAACGCGAGTCGATGGAGAATGATCTTGAGCATACTGAATAGCTTCTGCATCAATATCCATCCCGATGGACATCTGAAAATGATTTCCGAGCAGAGAGGTGATAATCCCGCTGGAACATCCGATGTCGAGGCAATTCAAAGATCGCGTTCCTGGATGAAAATCCTGAAGAACGCTTAAACATTTTTTGAATTTCTGGGTTCTACCCTCAATATCTTTTAAAACCAAATCCCCCCGGGATAAATGGAGTTGATAATCTCTCTTCTGGGTCATGGTCTTTTTATCAAGAACAGATAGTCCTTATAATAGGATATGGGTTTGTCAACTTTCCTGTTTTTCATTAATTCCGAAAAAGCGATTTGAGGAAACCATCTATTCGGAACAAATCCATATCGAATGAGATAGAGCAGCCACCATCGGCCGTTCCGGACGGGGTAATACTGGAGGCACCCCAGTTTCGACTCTTTGAAGGCCCGCAGATATTCCCCCACTTTAGGCCTTTCCACCTTTGGATTGTCCGATACCTGCTCGATTAGGTAAAGCATCCCTCCTTTTCTTAAATAATGGGCTAAACTGGAAAGGGTGCTTGTCAATAAATCCCCTTTCATCATTTGTAGTACCCCCACGGAAAGGATAAGGTCAAATGGATATGGGAGAATGGGAAAATGCGCTCCATCATAAACCATGAATTCAACATTTTTGGCAGTACGATTCCTTTCAGCTAAATCAATCATCTCTGGGCTGATGTCCAAGCCCACTACTTTTTTCACTCTCGGTGCAAGCCAGTAGCTCACTCTCCCACTCCCACAGCCAAAATCGAGAACGATTTCATCTCCACTTAATTCCAGCACTTCTTCTAAGGCCATCTTTTGCAGAAGATCGATATAATAATTCTTGCGGCCTTTTTTATCTCCCGGATCTATCCCTGAAGCCAGGTATCCTTTTTGAGATAGTTTTCCCCAATCGACTCTTTTTCCCACTTCTTCCCTCTATCTTACGGCCCTATTTCTTATAATCCTTATCAGCTTTGACCCCACGCGTGTGTTGATGAAATTTCGCGAGGTATCCCATATCCAAGATCTCAAAAGGTTATAATTCTTGACATAGGTAGTGATCGTATTGGGCCGCCCGCCCCACAAATTCTTGAACCTAATTAAATTCTCGTCCTCCTTTTCAGATCCCATGAAATCAAAAACCTGATGTCCACAAGCAATTGACTCAACGAGTGATCGGTGAATTAGAAATTTATTAGGGTAAAATTTCAAGAATTTGCTGTCAGAGCCAGCCAGAAAAGCATGGGTAGATGAATTGGAGTGGATCAGCAAGATTCCTGCTACCGGGGTCTGATTCA
>Ga0335084_10005308_pt1 | contig 12728 bp, 15 predicted proteins | sample Lox_Sample_44_FD_206721 | JGI IMG/M metagenome (GOLD analysis project Ga0335084, IMG submission 206721) | Soil microbial communities from Loxahatchee National Wildlife Refuge, Florida, United States - Lox_Sample_4.4 | ecosystem: Environmental > Terrestrial > Soil > Wetlands | place: USA... | reverse complement strand
GGGTCGAGATCGGAGACGGTGGGCGGGGACGGCCCGGCGTCCGCCGCGACCTCGGCGCCGGAGATCTTCGGACCACAGCCGAGCAAGGCCAGAAGGAGCGCGGCGCGGATCACTTCGCGGCCCCCGCGCAAGCCGCCTCTTCCCCGGCCAGGATGTCGCGGAACAGGCCGCCGGTGAGAGCGGCCAGCGCCGCGGTGGCCCGGAGCAGCGCGTAGCAGGACTCCCTCGTGCGCGAGGCGACGAAGAGCGCCTTCGCCCGCTGCCGGTCGATGAAGAGCTGGGCAGCGCGATCGGCCGCCTCCCGCCGCGCCCGGGCGAGCTGGGCCTGCGCCAGCGCGAGCTGCGTCTCCTCGCGGGCGAAGATCACCTGCGAGAGGTCCCAGACCAGCGTCACCGTCCAGACCCGCCCCGCCCCCTCGTCCAGCTCGCGCAGGGGCGCCAGGCGGAACTCGCCCTCCCGCATCTTCTGGTCCTCGCGCGCCATGGCCTGCCCCCGCACCTGCGGCGCCCAGTGGGCCGTCCGCGCCCGCAGGAGCCTCGCCGCGTCCTGGGCCGCGGAGCCCCCGGCCGCCCGGGCCGCGGCCTCCTGCGTCTCCAGGAGCCCCGGCTCCCCCTCCCCCGCGGCAGCGGCGAGGAGCCACATTCCCAGTGCGAGCGCGCCGGGCACGTCCCCCCCGCGCGGTCCGGTAGTGAACCGCGGCCCCTGCCAGTGCACCCCGCATGCCGCAGCCGGAGGTAGGAATTCCCCCGTTTTTCCCAGTTTCGCGTCCGGACGGGCGTGCCCAGATTGCGACGCCCGGGGTGCGAAAACGGGGCCCCGGTCCGGAGCCTGCGCCGCGTGCTCGATCTACGTCCTGCACAGCGACATCCATTCTGGTCCGCATGGTTCCGGCGGCCGTCCGCCCAGGACGGCGTGCCCGAGGCCCCGCCCCGGACGCACGGCATCCTGGTCGACGGGGCGCGCATCGTCCGGGGCTCGCTGCGCTCCGCCCTGCAGGCCCCCGCCCTGCGCTGCCTGCGCCGCCTCTTCTCCCTGCAGCGCCGGGTGGAGTCTGCCTTCCTCGCCTCGGAGGCCGCGGCCCAGCTGGTCGACGCCGCCCTGGCGGGCGAGAACACCCGCGAGCTGGCCGGCCGCATCGCCGTCATCGCCCGCCGGCTCACCGGCGCGGCGGGCGTCGCCGTCCACCTGCGCACGGCGGCGGGCGTGCAGATGCTGGGGAGCGACGGGCTGCCCTGTTCCCACGAGCTGGCGGAGCGGGGGATCCGCAGCGGCCATCCCGAGTGGGGAGGGGACGCGGCCTCGGTGCCGCTGCGCGTCCACCAGCAGATCGTGGGCGCCCTCTCCGTCCATTTCGGCGGCGCCTCCCGCGACCTGCGGGGCCTGAGCCCGCTGCTCGCCCGGGCCGGCGCGGTGCTGGCCGCGGCCGAGCGCGAGTCGCGCAAGGACCGCTTCCTCTCCCTGGCGGCGCACGAGCTCAAGACGCCCCTCACCAGCATCAAGGGCTTCTCCTACTCGCTGGCGCGGCGCCTGGAGAAGGGGGAGCCCTGCGATCCCCGCCACGTGCAGGTGCTGGAGCGCCAGGCGGAGAGGCTCCACGGCCTCTTGGAGGAAACCCTGGAGGTCTCGCGCATCGAGACCGGCCGCTTCCTCCTCCACCAGGAGCCGTGCGAGATGGCCGAGCTGGTGGACGCCTCCCGCCGCTCGCTGCGGCGCCTGGGGGCGGCCGCCGACGTGGAGGCGCAGGTCGAGCCTTCCCTCCCCTTGCTCGCGGACCGCGAGCGCATCGAGCGCGCCCTCACCGCCATGGTGCTGCGCGCCCGCAGCCTGGGCCCGGTGCGCGTCCAGGCCCTGCGCCAGGGAGGGCAGGCCGAGGTGCGGGTGGAATGGAGCGGGGACCCCTTGCCCGATCCGGCGCACGCCCTCGACCCCCGCTGGGAGGTGCCCCAGGGGCAGCGCCAGGGCCTGGGGATGGCCCTGACCATCGCCCGCAAGGCCGCCGAGCTGCACGGCGGTTTGCTCTCCGCCCGGCCCCATGCCTTCGTCCTCCAGCTCCCCGTCCGCCAGAGCGCTCCCGGGCGGCAGGGCGGGGGCGAAGGCAGCGTGCTGGTGGTCGACGACGACGAGCCGATCGCGCGGATGATGGCGGAGTTCCTCGCCGAGCACGGCTTCGAGGCCGGCTGGGCCGGCGGCGGCCGGGCCGCGCTGGCGAAGATCAAGTCCCGGCCCCCGGACGCGCTGGTGCTCGACCTGCGCATGCCGGACATGGACGGCCGCGCCCTGCTCGCCGCGGTGCGCGCGGAGGGCCTCTCGCCCCGGGTGGTGCTCTTCTCCGCCGACCGCGAGGTGGCCGCGGCCGCCCGGGAGCTGCGCTGCGAAGCGTTCGTGGAGAAGCCGTTCGCGCCGGAATCGCTGCTGGCCGCGATCAGGCGGGCGCTCTCAGCGCCTCTCAGTCGTTGACGTGGACGTGGACGTGGACGGCGACGTCCACGTCAACGCCAACGATCACGTCAACGGCAGTTCTTCGCTTCCAATTCCGCCATCTTCTTCTTCAGCTCCGCATTCACCTTCACCTGCGCCTCGTACGCGTCCCGGTACTTCCGCGCCGTGGCCTGCTCCTCCCTCAGGGCCGCGTCGCCGTGGCCGCAGCCGGCGGCGGCGAGGAGCGCGAGCAAAGCGCGCTTCACTGGACGCGCCTCAACCGCTCCAGCATCTCCGGCGGGCCAAGGAACCCCGTCACCCGGGCGGGCCCTTCGCCCGGCACCGCGCACTCCGGCGGGCGCTCGTCCTTGCAGGCCATCATCAGCACCGTGGGGAGGCCGGGAACGCCGTACTTGTTGGTGAGCTGGTTGATCTCCTCCGTCTCGTCGGTGGCGTCGATCTTCAGGGCCACGAAGCGATCGGACACCTCCCTGGCCACCACCGGGTCCGTCCAGGTGTGCACGTCCAGCTCCTTGCAGGCCGCGCACCACTCGGCGGAGAAGTCGATGAGCAGCGGGCGGCCGGTGGAGAGCGACTCGCGCACGGCCAGCTTCTCGTCCTTCAGCCAGGGGATCTGGAAGGCCTTGTCGGCCCGCGGCGCTCCCGCCCAGCCGAAGCGCAGCCCGACGCCGCCGACCAGCAGCACCAGGGCGCCCAGCTTCATCGCCTTCTCCCGCGCCGCCCCGTGGAAGGAGAGGCTGAGCGCTCCGGCGAGCACGCCGGCGAACGCCAGCGCTCCGGCCAGCAGCCCCAGCGAACGCGCGGAGAGCGGCAACGGACCGGGGCGGGGAAGGAAGGGCAGCAAGAGCCCCACCGCCGCCGCCAGGAGGGCCACGCCGAGCACACTCTTCACCGTCTCCATCCAGGCGCCCGAGCGGGGCAGCCGCAGCGAGGTGGCCCCGAGGAGGAAGAAGAGCAGCCCCATGCCCAAGGCGTAGGTGAAGAGCATCCAGAAGCCGAGCAGCGCGCTGCGCTGCGTGGCCACGTAGGTGAGGACCCCGGCCAGCACCGGCCCGGTGCAGGGCGCCGCGATGATCCCCGCCACCAGCCCCATGCCGAAGGCGTGGGCGAAACCCTTGCCCGTCACCGAGGCGAGCCTCTGCTGCAGCCCCGCCGGCACCGCGATGTCGAAGGCCCCGAACATGCTCGCCGCCAGCGCGGCGAGGAAGAGGGCGAGCAGCACGACCACCGCCGGCGAGGAGAGGACCGTCCCGAAGGCCTTGCCGGAGAGGGCGGCGAAGAGCCCGAGCGCGGAGTACATCGCCGCGATTCCGCCCACGTAGGTAGCTGAAAGCGCTACCGATCGGCCGCGGTGCTCCGGCTGGCGGGCGCCGAAGATGCTCACGGTGATGGGGATGAGCGGGTAGACGCAGGGCGTGAGGCTGGTGAGGACCCCGCCAGCGAAGAGCACGGCGAAGGTGGCGAGCGAAACCCCGGTCCCCAGGCCCAGCTTGCCCGACAGGTCGGCACCGGGTCCGACGCTCTGCGTCAAAAAGCCCGGAAGAAACGGGAGCAAGAGCCCGATCGCCAGGGCCAGAACCAGCCTGGAAACCCACCTCTTCATCGGCGCCATCCTAACCGCGCATGCCTTGACCCGCAGCGGGGCGGGTTATAATAGACCAGTCCAGTCCACATTAGGGTCCACATGCCGATCATGCTTCCCATCTACATGGACAACAACGCCACCACCCCGCTCGATCCGCGGGTGCTGGAGGCGATGATGCCGTACCTGACCACCGAGTTCGGCAACGCGGCCTCGCGCAGCCACCCCTTCGGCTGGAAGGCGGAGGAGGCGGTGGACCGCGCCCGGGAGCAGATCGCCTCCCTGATCGGGGGGAACGAGAAGGAGATCGTCTTCACCTCCGGCGCCACCGAGAGCATCAACCTGGCGCTCAAGGGGGCGGCCGAGTTCTACAAGGACAAGGGCAACCACCTGATCACCGTCCGCACCGAGCACAAGGCGACGCTCGACACCATGAAGCGCCTGGAGCGGCAGGGGTGCGAGGTCACCTACCTTCCCACCGACAAGGACGGGCGGATCAGCGCGGGGCAGCTGCGCGAGGCGATCACCGACAAGACCATCCTCGTCTCGGCGATGCTGGCGAACAACGAGATCGGCACCCTGCAGCCCATCGCGGAGCTGGGCGAGGTCACCCGCGAGAAGGGCGTCCTCTTCCACGTGGACGCGGTCCAGGGCGTGGGCAAGGTGCCCTTCGACGTGGAGAAGATGAAGGTCGACCTGGCCTCGCTCTCCGGGCACAAGATCTACGGACCCAAGGGCATCGGCGCCCTCTGGGTGCGGCGCAAGCCGCGGGTGCGCATCGCCCCCATCATCGACGGCGGCGGCCACGAGCGGGGGATGCGCAGCGGGACCCTGAACGTGCCGGGCATCGTGGGCTTCGGCAAGGCGGCGGCGCTGGCGCAGGAGCTGATGCCCGAGGAGTCGAAGCGCACCTACCAGCTGCGGCGCAAGCTGCAGGACTACCTCTTCAGCCACCTCGACCACCTGGAGCTGAACGGGCACCCCACCGAGCGGCTGCCCGGCAACCTGAACGTCAGCTTCGCCTACGTGGAGGGGGAGGCCCTGATGATGGCCATCAAGAACGTGGCCGTCTCCTCGGGGTCCGCCTGCACCAGCGCCAGCCTGGAGCCCTCCTACGTCTTGCGGGCTTGCGGAGTGAGCGAGGATCTGGCGCACACCTCCATCCGCTTCGGCATCGGAAGGTTCAACACGGAAGAGGAAGTGGACTACGTGGGCAAGTACGTGGTCGAGCAGGTGCAGCGGCTGCGGGAGATGAGCCCCTTGTACGAGATGGCGCGCGAAGGGATCGACCTTTCCAAGATCGAGTGGGCGGCCCATTAGCCACAGCACTCACAGGAGACGAGCATGGCTTACGGCGACAAGGTCCTGGATCACTACGAGAACCCGCGTAACGTCGGAACGCTGGACAAGAACGACCCGAACGTGGGCACCGGGCTGGTGGGCGCCCCCGCCTGCGGCGACGTGATGCGACTTCAAGTCAAGATCAGCGACGACGGGAAGATCGAGGACGCCAGGTTCAAGACCTTCGGCTGCGGGTCCGCCATCGCCTCCTCCTCCCTGGTCACCGAGTGGGTGAAGGGCAAGTCGGTGGACGAGGCGATGACCATCAAGAACACGCAGATCGCCAAGGAGCTGGCGCTGCCCCCGGTGAAGATCCACTGCTCGGTGCTGGCCGAGGACGCCATCAAGGCCGCCATCGCCGACTGGAAGAAGAAGCGGGGCGCGGCCGTCCAGCCCGAGGCCAAGGGGGAGGAGAAGAGGATCGATGGCTGAGCCCCGCGTCAACGTCACCGCCCGGGCCGCGCTGGAGATCAAGAACCAGCTGGCCAGGCGCGCCCAGAGCAACGAGCGCAGCGGCGTGCGCCTGGGAGTGAAGGGCGGGGGCTGCTCGGGGATGAGCTACGTGATCGAGTACTGCGACACGCCCCGGGGCAAGGACAAGGTCTTCGAGGTGGACGGGGCCAAGGTGTACGTCGACCCCAAGAGCCTCATCTACCTGAACGGCACCACCTTCGACTTCGTCGACACCTTCCAGCAGAAGGGCTTCAAGTTCGTCAACCCGCAGGTGAAGAGCGAGTGCGGGTGCGGCGAGTCCTTCACGGTTTGAGCCATGGACACGCGCAAGTGCTGGAGCTGCGGCCACCCACACGCGGCGGCGGATCCGGTCTGCCCGTCCTGCGGAAAGGTGCAGCCTCCCCCTCCGGCCGGCAGCCAGCCCGACAAGTTCGCGGTGCTGGGCCTTCCCGGCTCGTTCGACGAGCCCGAGGACCTCGACGACCGCTACCGGGCGCTCTCGCGCAAGCTGCACCCCGACCGCGTCGCCCGCGCCAGCCCGCAGGAGCGGAGGTTCGCGCTGGAGCAGACCACCCGGCTCAACGAGGCCTACAAGGCCTTGAAGGACCCGGTGCGGCGCGCCGAGCACCTGCTGGCGCTGCGGGGAATCCAGGGCGACCCGAAGATGTCGCCCGAGTTCCTCGAGCAGACGCTGGAGGACCGGGAGCGCCTGATGGAGGCCAAGGCTTCCGGCGAGCCGCTGGAGCCCCTGGCCGGCGCGGTCCGGGAGAAGCGCGACCGCACCCTGCGGGAGGTGCGGACCCTGGTGGAAGGCGGCGGCGACCTGGCCAAGGCGGCCGAGCTGCTGGCGCGGATGCGCTACTACGCCCGCTACCTCGACGAGGTGGAGGGGCGCGCGGCGGAGCTCTGATGGCCCTCTTCCAGATCAGCGAGCCGGGCGAGGGGCGCGCCAAGGAGGCCTGCACCACCGCCGCCGTGGGCATCGACCTGGGCACCACCAACTCGCTGATCGCCATCGTCCTGGCCGACGGCAGGCCGCACGCCCTGGCCGTCGACGAGGGCAGCACCCTGCTCCCCTCGGTGGTCCACTACGGCGAGGGCGGGGGCCCCGGATCGGTGGTGGTGGGCCGCGCCGCCCGGCGGGTGGCGGCGGACTTCCCCCGCGACACCATCGTCTCGGTGAAGCGGTTCATGGGGCGCTCCTCCGCCGATCCCGAGACCCGCCGGCTGAGCCCCTACCGCTTCGCGGAGGGCGACTCGGGCGTGGTCCGCTTCGTGGTGAACGGCGGGCGGGTGGTCAATCCCGTCGAGGTCTCCGCCGAGGTGCTCCGCGCCCTGCGCTCGCGCGCCGAGGAGCGGCTGGGGATCAAGGTGAACCAGGCGGTGATCACCGTTCCCGCCTACTTCGACGACGCCCAGCGCCAGGCCACCAAGGAGGCGGGACGGCTGGCCGGGCTGGAAGTCCTCCGCCTGCTCAACGAGCCCACCGCGGCCGCGCTGGCCTACGGCCTGGACAAGCGCTCGCAGGGGAAGTTCGCCGTCTACGACCTGGGGGGCGGGACCTTCGACATCTCCATCCTCCAGCTCCAGGAAGGCGTCTTCGAGGTGAAGGCGGTGGGGGGCGACTCGGCGCTGGGAGGCGACGACTTCGACCGGGCGCTGGCCGAGATCCTCCTCGAGGGAGAGGAGCACACTCCCCGCAAGGTGCGCCAGGCCATCGACGCGGCCAAGCAGGCCAAGGAGGAGCTGACCCGGGTCGACGTCACCGAGGCGATGGGCAGGCGCGTCACCCGCTCGCTGCTGGAGAAGGCCATCCGGGGCCTGATCGAGAAGACCGGCGGTCCCTGCCGGCGGGCGCTGCGCGACGCCGGCGTGCCGGATGGGAAGGGGCTGGACGGGGTCATCCTGGTGGGCGGCTCCACCCGGGTGCCCGCGGTGCGCCGCTACGTCCGCGAGCTCTTCGGGCTGGAGCCGCTGGCGGACATCGACCCCGACGAGGTGGTGGCCCTGGGGGCAGCGGTGCAGGCCGACCTGCTCACCGCCGAGACCCCGCAGCACGACGTCCTCCTCCTCGACGTCACCCCGCTCTCTTTGGGGCTGGAGACCATGGGCGGGCTGGTGGAGAAGCTGCTTTTGCGCAACACCACCATCCCCGCCCGGGCCACGCAGGAGTTCACCACCTTCGCCGACGGCCAGACGGGGATGGACATCCACGTCCTGCAGGGCGAGCGGGAGCTGGTGCAGGACAACCGCTCGCTGGCGAAGTTCACCCTCTCCGGCATCCCCCCGCTCCCCGCCGGGCTGGCCCGGGTGGCGGTGACCTTCCAGGTGGACGCCGACGGCATCCTCTCCGTCACCGCCAAGGAGGAGCTGACCGGCGTCTCCCAGAGCATCACCGTCAAGCCTTCGCACGGCCTGAGCGACGAGGAGATCGAGCGGATGCTGCTCGCCTCCATCGAGCACGCGGAGGAGGACGTCCAGGCCCGCCTCTTGATCGACAACCGGGTGGAGGCGCAGCGGATCCTCAAGGCCACCGAGAAGCAGCTGGAGTCGAACGGCGACCTGCTCTCGGAGGGGGAGCGGGCGCAGATCGAGGGAGAGATGGCCGCGCTGCGGGCGGCCGCCCAGGGCAAGGACCACCTCCTCATCCACGGGGAGATCGAGAAGCTGGACCGGGTGAGCGCGGAGTTCGCCAAGCGGGTGATGGACCGGGGCATCGAGCGGGCGCTCAAGGGCCACTCGGTGGGCGAGTTCGACCAGGGCGATCTCTCGCCCCACGCCAAGAAGGCCTACTCGGCCTTGCAGGAGAGGGAAGAGCCGGTGAAGTGATGCCGAAGGTGACCATCTACGATCCGCGCGGCGAGCTGGTGGCGGAGGGCGAGGTCCCGGCCGGACGATCGCTGCTCCAGGCCTCGTTGAACCTGGGGGCGAAGCACGGCTCCGCCTGCGGCGGCGTCTGCGCCTGCTCCACCTGCCACGTCTGGGTGAAGAAGGGCGCCCAGTCGCTCTCCGACATGGAGGACGGCGAGGCGGACCAGCTGGACAAGGCCTACGACGTGAAGGCGTACTCGCGCCTCGGCTGCCAGGCGGAGCTGGACGGAGAGGACGTGGTCTACCAGATCACCGAGGAGTCGGAGCGCACCTGGTACGACGAGCACCCCAAGGAACGGCACGAGGCGGAGGCCGCGGGCACGTGGCCGCCGAAGTGACATGCCCCAGAAGCTGACCTGGCAGGACGTGCGGGAGATCGGCATCGCCCTGCACGAGAAGTTCCCCGACACCGACCCGCTCTCCGTGCGCTTCACCGACCTGCACCGCTGGGTGCGCGAGCTGCCCGGCTTCTCCGACGACCCGAACAAGTCGAACGAGAAGATCCTCGAGGCCATCCAGATGGCCTGGCTGGACGAGCGCGAATGAGGCCCGCCGCCGCCTGGAAGGCCCTGAAGAAGCACGCGGCGGGGAAGCCGGGGGCCTGGGAGGACGATCCCTGGGGCGAGACCGTCTACAAGGTGGGCAAGAAGGTCTTCGTCTTCCTCGGCCATCCGGACTACGGCTACGGCCTCTCCTGCAAGCTCTCCGACTCGGGCGAGGCGGCCATCACCATGTTCTCCTTCGCCGAGCCCACCGGGTACGGCCTGGGCAAGGCCGGCTGGGTGAGCGCGCGCTTCGAGGCGAAGGAGGACGTCCCCGTGGACCTGCTCAAGCAGTGGATCGACGAGAGCTACGCGGCCGTGGCGCCCAAGCGGGCCGCCACCCGCGCGGCCCGGCCCCGCTCACGCCGGCGATAACGGGGCGACCAGGAGGACGTCGACCTCCGTCCCTTCGGGGACGAGGCCCTCGCCGGGCGGGATCATCGCCACCGCGTTCGCCCCCGACCAGGAGGAGATCTGCATGCTGCTCTGCTGCGCGGCGGGGGTGAAGACGAGCTGCGATCCGCTGGCGCCCACCCGGCCCCGGGGAAAGTGGGTCAGCCCCTTCACCCGCGAGACCGCCCCGCGCAGGCGCGCCCGGGCCCGGGGCCGGGAGGGATTGCCGTCGCCCGAGAGCAAGCGGATGGCGAGGCGGACGAAGAGCTCGAACCCCAGGGTGGCCGCGGCGGGATTGCCGGGGAGCCCGAAGACCAGGCGGCCCCCCGAAGCCTGGCCGAAGAGGATGGGCTTCCCCGGCCGGATGGCGACGGAGTGGAAGACCAGGCTTCCCCCCAGCCGCTCCAGCGCCGCCTGGGCGTGATCGTGATCGCCCACCGAGGCGCCGCCGGTGGTGACCAGGATGTCGGCCTTCGCGGCGCCCAGCTTGCCGGCGATCTGCTCCACGGTGTCGGGCGCGATCCCCAGCCGTTCGACCTCGGCGCCGGCCTCCCGGCAGAGCGCCGCCAGGGTCAGGCCGTTGGTCTCCACGATCTTCCCCGGCGGCGGGGTGGCGCCCAGCGGCACCAGCTCGCTTCCGGTGCAGAGCACCGCCACCCGCGGCCGCCGGTGCGCGCGCACGACCGACGCCCCGCAGGCCGCCGCCAGCGCCAGGTCGGATCCGTCCAGGGTCCGCCCCGGGGGCAGGGCCTCCCCGCCGGCGGTCAGCTCCTCTCCCCGGCGGCGGATGTGCTGTCCCGCCTTGGGCGGCTGCTGCACGCGCAGCGAGTCCCCTTCGCGCGCGGCCTGCTCCTGCATCACCACGCAGTCCGCGCCCGGAGGCAGGGGCGCGCCGGTGAAGATGCGCGCGGCTTCCCCGGGCTGGAGGGGGCGCGACCAGGGCGCGTCGCCGGCCGCGATCTCGCCCGCCACCCGCAAAGGCTGCCGGGCGTCGGCGGCGCGCAGCGCGTAGCCGTCCATCATCGAGACGTCGGTGGCGGGCTGATCGCGCAGCGCCCGCACCCCTTCGGCCAGCACCCGGCCGTGCGCCTCGGCCAGGGGCACCGCTTCCGCTTCCAGCGGCCGCGCCCGGGCCGCGATGGCGGCCAGGGCTTCCTCGAGAGGGGTGATCATCGGCGGGACACCGGGGAAAAACAGAAGAGCCCCGGCCAGGTGGCCGAGGCTCTACCGTCCGGTGACGGGCGCGGATCAAGGCGCTCAGGGATCCGCCGCCGGGGCGTCGGTGGTGCCGAAGAGAGGACTCGAACCTCCACGGGGTTGCCCCCACCAGACCCTGAATCTGGCGTGTCTGCCAATTCCACCACTTCGGCTCGACGCCAGAAAAGCCGTGGCGATCTAACGAACTGCCCGTTTCAAGTCAAGGAGGCCATGAAGCCGCCTCTTTGGCTGTTCCCGTGAATGCGGGGGAAGTTTCTAAACGGATGCGCATGGACAAAGCTTGCCAGCTGTGGTCGCATGTCCTACCTGACGGACAGGGAGAAGCTTGAAGAGGCAGGATCTCATGGCGGGTCGCCGCGTCCTGATCGTGGACGACGAAGAAGGATTCAGGGATGGAGTCGCGGACCTGTTGGGGATGGAGGGCTACGAAGTGGCCCTCGCGCGTGACGCGGTGGAGGCCGTGCGGGTCCTTCCCGAGTTCCGCCCCGAGGTGATCCTTCTCGACCTGCGCATGCCCCACCTGGACGGCGAAGGCTTCTTGCGGGGCATGAGCGGCCTGCCGGCCAGCAAGCGCGTCCCGGTGGTGCTGATCTCGGCCAAGGAAGACCTCGAGCAGATCGCCGGCCGCACCGGCGCGGCCGGCTTCCTCAGCAAGCCCTTCGAGGCGCCCCAGCTCCTCTCGCTCCTCGAAAAAGTCCTCCCCTGAGGGTTCTAGGCGGGATCGTTTGGAGCAGGCGCGGCTGACTCCTCCGGCGCCGCTTCCTCCGCGGCGGGCTCGTCGGCAGAGCGGTCGGCGGCGGCCGGGCCGGTGGCCTTGGGGCGCTCCTTCTGCGGCGGCGGGGCCAGCGGGATGCCGGCCTGCCAGAGCTTGCGCTCCGCCTGCGCCAGCCGTTCCTTGACCAGCTCCAGCTCTCCCTTGGTCACCAGGTAGACGCGGTTGTTGGTCTCGGCCCGGCCCTTGTGCTTGCGGACCTCCTCGCGCAGCTCCTGCTCGCGCCGCTTCGCCTCCCGGGTGTGGCGCTCCGCCGCGGCCACCTGCCGCTCCAGCTCGCTCTTGGCCGCCTCGAGCTGCTCGCGCACCGCGTCGGCGGCCGGGGGCGGAGGCGCCGCTGGCGCCGCGGCCGGGCGCTCCGACAGCTCGCGCAGGCGAGCCTGCGCCTTCTCCATCTCCGAGCGGAGCTGGCCCTCCGAGGCGCGGGCGGCGGCCAGATCGCGCCGGGCCTGTGCCTCGTTGGCGTGCGCCTCCTCGTTGAGCCGGCGGGCGTGCTGCAGATCCTCCTCCAATTCGGCCTCCCGGGCCCCCCGCGGCGCCGATCGTCCGGAGCGGCCCTCCTGCGCCTTGCGCCGGGTCTCCGAGAGCTTCTCGCGGGTTTCGGAGAGCTGGGCGGAGCGCGACTTCAGCTCCTCCTGGGCCTTGCGCAGCTCCGCGCGGGCGGCCTCGGTGTCCTTGCGCGCGGCGCCGGCCTCCTCCCGCAGGCCCGCCACCGCCTTGGCGGCGGACTGGCCCTGGAGGAAGAACACGACGGCGAGGATGGCGGCGACGAGGGCGACGATGAACGCGAAAGCCATGTACTCCGCTCCCGGGAAGGGGGCGGAAGAGTAGCGAAAAAAACAACGGGGAGCGAGCGGGAGCGGAGCGGACGCCCGCTCAAATGGTAGGCGTCGGACCTTTCAGCTCGGCGTAGACGCTTTCCTCCACCCCCTTGCGGTGCTCCTTGCCCGGGTGGAAGGCGTAGCTGGGGCCCCTGAAGGCGATGCCGGCGGCGGCGTGGTCGCGCACCTCCTCGATGCGCACCGCCACCAGTGCGCAGGGGAAGGGCGGCGACTGCATCAGCTCCTTCTCCACCACCGCCGTCCCGCGCAGCCCATAGCAGAGATCGTCGCCCAG
>Ga0335084_10005305_pt1 | contig 12733 bp, 9 predicted proteins | sample Lox_Sample_44_FD_206721 | JGI IMG/M metagenome (GOLD analysis project Ga0335084, IMG submission 206721) | Soil microbial communities from Loxahatchee National Wildlife Refuge, Florida, United States - Lox_Sample_4.4 | ecosystem: Environmental > Terrestrial > Soil > Wetlands | place: USA: Florida... | reverse complement strand
GTAGCGGAGCAGGATGCGGAGCGGCGCCGGCCGCCCCGCCGGCGAGGCCGGCCGCCGGCACGCGATGTAGAGATCCTGGCGGTCCTTGATCTGCGCGAAGGTGGCGTCGAGCAGCGACTCGAAGGCGAAGCGCAGCGCGTCCTCGGAGCCGAGCGCCCAGGGCGCGTCGGCGCCGAGCTCGGAGAGGACGAGCAGGCGGCGCCGGCGGATCTCCGTGCGCCGGTCGTGCAGCAGCGCTTCGAGCAGCGCGGCCACGTTCACCGGCTTCGGCGCCCCCGGGACCAGCTCCGCGAAGCGAGCGAGGCGGTCGAGATGGCGCTCGACGCTCGCGAGGTCGCGCTCGGCCTGCGCGTGGAAGCGGACGCGGAAGTCCTCGTCGGCGAAGCGCTCGGGGAGCAGCGTCGCGAACGTCTTGAGGCTGACGAGCGGATTGCGGAGCGAGTGCGCGAGCGCCTGGAGCAGCGCGCGGCTCGCGGGCGGCGCCGCGGCGGCGGGCGCGGCCGCGTCCGGAGTCGCCGCCGCACGCTCGGGCGCCGCGGCGGCCGCGGCCGGCGCTGCGGGGGCGGGCCGGGGTTCGGGCGCCGCGGGCGCGGCCTCCTCCCCGGCGAACCCGTCGGCGGCGAGCGGACCGGCGCCGGCCCGAGCCGCCGCGCGGCGCAGCGCGGCCTCGAGCTCGCGGAAGTTCCCCGGCCAAGCCGCCGCGCGGATGCGCGCGATCGCGTCCGGCGCGAGCTCGCGCGGGGCGCGGCCCTCGGCCTGGTCGAGCGCCCGCAGCGTGGCGACGGCGAAGCGTTCGGCTGCGTCCGGGCGCGTCCGCAGCGCCGGGAGCGCGAGCTCGCGGCCCGCGAGCGCCTGCGCCAGGCTCGGCTCGAGCAGCGGCAGCGCGCCCGCCAGCTCGGCCACGAGCGCGATCCACACGGTCCGCTCGGGATCGAGCGCGAGGCTGGGCGGGCCGAGCTCGATCCAGCCTGCGAGCTCGTGCTGCTGCTCGCGCGAGAGGCGCTCGGGCCGGTCGAGGCAGACGACGGTGCGCTCGTGGCCGGCCGCGGCGGCGAGGCGCGCGGCCAGCTCGGGGAGCGCGTCGCGGCCGGCGCAGGGCGCCACCACCAGCGCGCCCGGCGGATCCGCGAGGGCGTGCACGACCCGCGCGACCAGCAGCTTCCCGGTGCCCGGCTCGCCACGCACCACGAGCCGGCCGCTCGCGAGGCCGCCGAGGTCGGGCAGGCCGAGGTCGCCGAGCGTGCGCGCGAAGCGGCGCACCAGCACGTCGCGCTCGCGGCGCGCGCGCAGCCCGGTCGGCGCGCCGCGCCCGGCGCGGGCCAGGGCGGCCGCCAGGCGCTCCGCCTCGCTCGGGAGCGCGAGCAGCTCGGCGCCGAGGTCGGCGAAGGCCTCGGCCACCGTCTCGGCGGGCATGCGCTCGTCGCGGAGCAGCACCCAGCCGGCCCGCGGATGGAGGAGCCGCGCCCGGTGCGCGAAGTCGAGCGCCGCCGACAGGTCGGCGCCGACGTGGAGCGCGATCGCCCGCGGCGCCGGCGCCTCCTCGCCCGTCAGCTCGGCCGGCGCGCCCGCCACCGCCACCGGCCCGCCCGCGAGTCGGCGCAGCGCCGCCCGCGCGTCGGGGTCGGCGTGCACGATCCACAGGGCTTCCGGGCGGGGCGACATGGCGGGTTGCTTCCAGGAGCGGCGTACACCACCCCAAGGGAAGCGTGCGCAATCCGTGTGCCAAGGTGACGCAGGCGCGCCCGAGGACCGGCAAGCGAGCGGCCGATCTCGGCGTCGCTGCGCGGCTTCGTCAGCGGCGAGGCTGCACCGCTTCGCGCGCGGGCCCCGCGACCGGGGGAACGAGTTTTCCCATCTTGGGAGCGTCCGTCTCCGTCGCGCGTGGTAAACACTCGGGGTTCGGGGGAGAGGGAGTCGGGTGGGGGAGCACGCCGCAGGCTTCGCAGGCGAGGTGATCGACGGCGGGGCGGAGGTCGTCCTCCGCAACTGGTTCGAGCAGCCCTACGACGACGCGATCGCCGCCGCGCGCACCTGCTACTCGCCGCGCGTCATCGACGCGAGCGAGATCACGCCGGGCCAGCGCCGCCGCATCGGCCCGCTCACGTGGGACGGCGGGCACCACACCGTCTACCAGCACGCGACCTTCGAGTTCTCGCTGTCGGGCGTGTCGCGTCAGCTCGTCTGGTGCTTCCTGCACGGCTTCCCGTTCTACAACTCCGAGCAGCAGAGCCAGCGCTACGTGCGGCTCGACGAGATCCGCGCTCACGTGCCGCCCGCGCTCGGCGGCGAGGCGCGACGCGTCTACGAGCAGTCGGTGCGCGAGGCGTGGCACGCGTACCAGGAGCTCACGCGCCGGCTCGAGCCCGTCGTGATGGAGATCCTCTCCGAGCTCTGGCGGCTGTCGGAGCGCCAGTCGCGCGCGTTCGGCAAGAACGTCGCGCGCGAGGCGGAGAAGAAGGCGATCGAGACGGCGCGCTACGTGATCCCGATCGCGTGCCACACCGCGATGGTCTACACGGTCTCGGGCCTCACGCTGCACCGCCTGCGCCGGATGGCCGCGGCGTGCGACGCCGCGCAGGAGGCGCGCCGCGTCGTCGACCGCATGGTGGAGGAGGTGAGCCGTGTCGATCCCACCTTCTTCGAGGCCGTCGGCGAGGAGCCGCTCGCGCCCGAGCAGGTGGTCGAGTTCCGCACCGCCCCGCGCGGCGTCGGCGATGCCGCCGCGCTCGAGGCGTTCGACAAGTCGCTCGGCGGGAAGCCCGCGCGGCTCGTCGATTACGGCGCGCGCGCGCCGCGCGTCGTGGCCGACGCCGTGCGCCACGCGCTCGGCCTCCCCGACCTCGACGACGACGAGGCGCTCTCGCTCGCGCTCGATCCGAGCCGCAACCGCTACCGCCTCGACGCGCTCAACGTCTCGTTCCACGCGCCGCTGATGCGCACGCTCGATCACGCGCACTACACGTTCCGCAAGAAGCTCTCGCACACGGCCGACTCGCAGGACCAGCGCCATCGCATGGTGCCGGGCTCGCGGCCGCTGCTGACGCGCACCGTGCCGCGCGCCGCCGACGTGGTCGAGCCCGCGCTGATCGCGGACGACCCCGCCTGCCACGCGCTGTTCCGCGAGCAGGTCGAGGCCGCCTTCGCCGCCCGCGCGCGCCTGCTCGACCTCGGCGTCGACCCGGAGCTCGCGCTCTACGTGCTGCCGAACGCGCTCGCGGTGCGCTTCGAGGAGTCGGGGAGCCTGCTCCACCTGCTCCACAAGTGGACGATGCGCACCTGCCTCAACGCGCAGCGCGAGATCTACGAGGCCTCCATGGAAGAGGTGCGACAGGTGCGGGCGGTGCATCCCGAGCTGATGCGGCACGTGGGGCCGCCCTGCGTGGTGCGGAGCGGCCGGGTCTCGCCGCGCTGCACCGAGGGCACGCACTTCTGCGGCGTGCCCGTCTGGCGCAGCTTCCCCGAGATCGAGCGGAGGATCTGATGCGGCGACTCCTGTTCGCGGGCCTGCTCCTCGCGGCGCTCGCGCCGGCGTCCGCGTTCGCGATCGACGCGAAGGGGCTCGTCGGCGCGTGGCACGTCCTCGTGCATTACAAGGACTCGGCGAGCGAGAACCCGGACGCGAAGCGCTGGGAGGACCGCATCTGGGTGTTCTCGCAGGTCGGCGACCAGCTGCGCTGGGAGGACTACCCGATCGTCGTGTTCGACGACGACACGGGGCGCTTCGAGAGCAGCGACGGCAATCGCACGAGCCGTGTCCTCGACTACTGGGAGCCGAACGAGAAGCAGCAGGAGCAGATCCAGCAGGGCCTCGCGATCAACTCGCGCGGCTCGCGCACCAAGTCGCTGTCGGGCTCCGACGAGAAGGGCTGGTCGTCGAGCCGCGGCGGCGCCAACTACAAGTCGAGCCGCTTCGTCACCTACGAGGAGACGTGGTCGATCACCGGCCTCCCGGACAAGCCGCGCTTCGAACGCCAGGACTCGATGGGCGCGGCCGGCAGCGAGGAGTTCGAGGGCAAGACCGTCTACGAGACCACCGCCATCGAGCAGGGCGGCGACGTGATCCGCGGCAACTTCGATCGCGACGGCACGCGGAAGGGCACGTTCCGCCTCGCGCGCACGGGCGGCTTGCACTCCGTGTCCGAGAGCGGCGGCAAATCCGCCTCCGGCGAGCAGCTGAAGCGCAGCGAGTTCGTCGCGATGCTCGCGCCCGGGCTCGAGAAGCTCCCGGGTGAGCGCAGCGAAGCGGAGTGGCGCGCGGCGGTGACCTCGTCGAACGGCAAGGAGGAGCGGCTCGCGCTCCGCGCGGCGATCGAGCAGGGGCTCCGTTCGCAGGTGATGGCCGACGACGACGTCACCAGCGGACAGAACCGCGTGCTCAGCAACCTCGCGGTCGAGCTCGAGCGCCTCTTCACCGAAGACCACAAGAGCCTCGCCGACCTGCGCAAGATGATGAAGAACGGCGAGGTGAAGGCCGAAGGCGGAACCTTCTAGGTCGCGCCGTGGACGTGCGAGCCGCGGGGCACCGCGATCTCGACCGGCTCGCGGCGCTCGCCACGCTGCTCTTCGCGCAACACGCGAGCGCCGGCGCGCGCTTCGCGCTCGCGCCCGGCCGCGAGGACGAGCTGCGCGCGCTGCTCGCCGGCTTCGCGCGCGATCCCGCGCGCGCGCTGCTCGTGGCCGAGTCGGAGGGCGGCGGGCTCGACGGCTTCGCGCTCGCCTCGCTGGTCAGGCGCGCGGGACCGTTCGTCGAGACCGAGCGTGGCGAGATCGACTGGCTCTTCGTGCGCGAGGAGGCGCGGCGGCGCGGCGCGGGCCGCAGGCTCGCCGCCGCGGCACTTGTCTGGCTCGCGGAGCGGGGCGCAGGCCGCGTCGAGGTGCACGTCGAGCGGGACAATGCGACGGGGCGCGCGTTCTGGAGCGCGCAAGGCTTCGCTCCGGCGATGGACGTCCTCGAACGCCGTCTCTAAGATCGCTCGGCCATGTCGTCGACGGAACAAGCGCTGAATCCGCTCGCACGCGAGCTCAACGACACGCTCGTCGCGAACGCGCCCGAGATCCACGCCATGCTCTCGCCGCTCGGCAAGCGGCTCTACTTCCCGAAAGGGATCTTGTCGCAGTCGGCCGAGGCGAAGCAGAAGGCGCACCGCTTCAACGCCACGATCGGCATCGCCACCGAGAAGGGACAGGCGATGCACCTGCCGAGCGTGCAGGCGCATCTCTCCGGCATCTCGCCCGACGACGCCTTCACGTACGCGCCCGCCTCGGGACGGCAGAGCCTGCGCGAGCGCTGGCGCGAGAAGCAGCTCGCGGAGAATCCCGCGCAGCGCGGCAAGCAGGTCGGGCTCCCGATCGTCACGAGCGCGCTCACGCACGGCCTCGCGATCGTCGGCGACCTGTTCGTCGAGACGGGCGACGTGATGCTGCTGCCCGACCAGCTCTGGGGGAACTACCGGCTCACGTACGAGGTGCGGCTCGGCGCGAAGATCGTGACGTACCCGTTCTACGCGCAGGGCGGCTTCAACGCGGGCGCGTTCGCCGACACGCTCGCGCAGCAGGCGCAGGGGCGCGAGAAGCTGATCGCGCTGCTCAACTTCCCGAACAACCCGACGGGCTACATGCCGACGGAGGCCGAGGGGCGCGCGCTCGTCGCGGCGCTGCGCGCGCAGGCGGAGCGCGGCACGAAGCTCGTCGTGATCCTCGACGACGCGTACTTCGGGCTGTTCTACCACCTCGGCGGCCCGTCGCTGACGGAGTCGCTGTTCGGTCACCTCGCCAACCTGCACCCGAACCTGCTCGCGATCCGCCTCGACGGCGCGACGAAGGAGCTGTTCGTGTGGGGCCTGCGCTGCGGCTTCATCACGTTCGGTCCGGGCCGGGCGGCGGGCGCGGCGGCCACGTGCACGGCGCTCGAGGCCAAGGTGAAGGGCGCGATCCGCGGCGCCGTCTCGAACAGCCCGCAGCTCTCGCAGACGCTGGTCGAGAAGGCGCTCGCCTCGTCGTCCGTCGACGCCGAGCGCAAGGAGAAGTGCGAGATCCTGCGCGTCCGCGCCGAGCGCGTGTATCAGGTCGCGAACGCGCCGCGCTACCGCGGCTACTGGGACGTGTATCCCTTCAACAGCGGCTACTTCATGTGCGTGAAGCTCGCGGGCGTCGAGGCCGAGGCACTGCGCGTGCACCTCCTCGACAGGCACCAGACCGGCCTCATCGCCACCGCGAAGCACGACCTGCGCATCGCGTTCTCGTGCCTCGAGGTCGAGCAGGTCGAGCCGCTGTTCGACGTGATCCGCCAGGGCATCGACGAGCTGCGGCGCTAGTTCTTCTCGACCGCGTCGAGCTGCTGGAGCACGTCGAGCGTCGCCTCGACGCCGAAGCCGAGGTTCTCGACGGAGATCCGCTCGTTCGCGCCGTGCACGCCGTGCGTCTCGGCGGGGCGCAGGCGGCGCGGCACGAAGCCGTACGAGACGATGCCCTGCGCGCGGAACCAGTGCGCGTCGGTGAAGCCCGTGATCACGCGCGGCACCACGACGCCGGGCGGGCGGCTCGCGGCCGCGACGCGACGGATCGCCTCCATCAGCGGCGTGTCCGTGGGCGACGCCGCGGCGGCGAAGCTCAGCTCGGTCTCGATCGTGATGCCGGGGTCGCCGATCGCGCTCGCGAGGTGCGTGACGAAGTCCTCGCAGCGGTCGCCGGGCAGGAGCCGCGCGTCGATGCCGGCGCGCGCCTCGGCGGGCAGCACGTTGATGCGCTCGCCGCCGGAGAGCGTGGTGATCGCCGCCGTGGTGCGCACGAGCGCCGCGCGTCCGCCGTCCTCGAGGAAGCGCGCGCGGAACGCGGGGTCGAGCGCGAGCGCGCCGCGCAGGCTCGCGTAGCCGGCGCGGTCCTCGGCCGCGGCGAGCGGCGCCAGCGACGCGAACATCTGCGACACCGCCGGCACCACCTTCGTCTCGAAGCGCATGGCGGTGACGCGGGCGAGCGCGGCGACGAGCCGCGAGGTCGCGGCGTCGGACGGCGCCCCGGCGCCGTGGCCGGGCACGCCGTGCGCCGTCAGCGTCACCCAGCACGGCGTCTTCTCCGTGAACGCGACGCCCCAGACGTCGGGCGTCTCGCCCTCGCCGGGCAGGATGCCGCCGCCCTCGGTGAGCACGTAGCGCGCGTCCGCGATCAGGTCGGCGTGGTGGTCGACGATCTGCGCCGCGCCGCCGAGCCCACCCGCCTCTTCGTCGGGGGTCGCGAGCAGGATCACGTCGCGGTCGAGCGCGAGCCCGCGCCGCTTCGCCTCGATCAGCGCCTGCGCGTGCACCACCGTCACGCCCTTCGCGTCGAGCGCGCCGCGCCCGACGACGTAGCCGCCGCCGACGACGCCCGCGAAGGGGTCGATGGTCCAGGCGCGCGGGTCGGCCGGCACCACGTCGAGGTGCGAGAGCAGGACCAGGGGGCGCCCGCTCCCGGCGCCGCGCAGCCGCGCCCAGAGGGCGGCGCGCGGGCTGTCCGAGTCGGGCAGGGGGATCACCCGGGTCTCGACGCCCTCCCGCTCGAGGACGCCCGCCAGGAAGCGCGCCAGCACGCCCTCGTTCCCAGGGGGGTTCGTGGTGTCGATCCGGATCGTTGCCCCGAGCAGGCTGGCCGCGCGCTCGGCGACGCCCGGCGGCTCCTTGCGCGGCGGGGCGCCGAGTCCGCCGCATGCCACCGAGAGGGCCGCCGCAGCCACCCACCCGAGGTGGGGGCTTCGAGCTCTTTTCAGGTTCGTCCGAAACGTGATCGAGCGCACACAGTTCCTAGATCGAAAACAGTATTTAGCACCAAGTCTTGCCTGCCGATGACGCACGGGATTCCGGCGATGGTGGAGGCCGTCGCGCGGAGCGCGGAGGGCTCATGCCGAACGACGAGAGACAGCGAAACGCGAACCGACTGCTCCGCTGCGCCAGCTGGGGCAGCCTCGCCGCCGCCGGCGTCCTGAGCGCGATCGCCGCGTGGCAGGCGGGCTCGCATCCGGCAGGTCTCTCGACCGCCGCGCTCGTTTCGATTCCCGCTGCCGCCGAAGAGGCGACGGCTTCGCAGGCGCCCGGCGCTGCCGGCGCGATCGTGTCGCTCGCCGCGCCTACGGTGCTGCCGCCGATCCAGGTGCGGGTTTACACCGAAGGCGATCTCGGGCGCGGCGAGACGCTCGCGCTCGCGCTCGATCGCCAGAACGTCGCTCCGCAGCTCGTCGACGAGATCGCGACCGCGCTGCGCCCGGTCTTCGACTTCCGCTACGCGCGCGCGGGCGATCACTATCGCCTCGCGCAGGACGAGCACGGCGTCGTCACCGACTTCGACTATCGCCGCTCCGAGTTCGAGCGGTACACGCTGCGCCGCGTGGGCGAGAAGCTCGTCGCGGAGCGCATCCAGCCGGAGCTGCGCGTCGAGCAGGCGCGCATCGCGGGCGTGATCTCGACCAATCTCTACGACGCCGTCGAGGCGCTCGGCGAGAGCTCGGAGCTCGCGCACGACTTCGCCGAGATCTTCGCCTGGGACGTCGACTTCTCGCGCTCGGTCCGACCCGGCGACGAGTTCCACATCCTCTACGAGCGCCGCTACCTGAAGAACGAGCAGGGCAAGCAGCGCTACATCGGCGCCGGCCGCATCCTCGCCGCGCGCTACGCCAGCGTGATGGGTGAGGAGCACTCGGCGGTCTACTTCCAGCAGGACTCGGCCCGCGGCGGCTACTACCGCGCCGACGGCTCGGCCGTCGAGCGCCAGTTCCTCCAGGCGCCGCTCACGTATCGCCGGATCAGCTCGACGTACTCGATGGCGCGCGTGCATCCGATCACGGGCGAGCGCCGCCCGCACCTCGGCATCGACTACGCGGCCGCCGCGGGTACGCCGGTCTGGGCGGTGGCCAACGGGCGCGTGATGTTCCGCGGCTGGCTCGGCGGACTCGGCAAGTGCGTGAAGATCCGCCACGACAACGGCTACGAGTCGTGGTACGGCCATCTGTCGAGCTATCCGGACCTGGCCCTCGGCCAGCAGGTGCGGCAGAAGCAGGTGATCGGCTACGTCGGCTCGACGGGCCTCTCGACCGGGCCTCACCTGCACTTCACGCTGCAGAAGAACGGCCGGATGGTGAATCCGTCGACGATGTCCGCCGCTGCGGCGCCGCCGATCTCGCGCCAGCAGATGACGCAGTTCGCGGCGGCGCGCGACGGCCTGCTCCAGGCGCTCGACCCGCGCGCCCTGCGCGTCGTGACGAACGAGGCGCTCTAGGAGCCTGACGCGAGCTCCTGTGCCAGCATGCCCGGCATGCCCTCGCTCCCGGACCGGCTGCGCGCGCTCGGCGCCGAGATCGGCGCGCGCGAAGCGGAGCACCGCGCGGCTCTCGACGCGGCCCGCCGCAAGGCGCAGGCCCTGCGCAAGGAGGTCGCGGAAGCGCTCGAAGGCTGGCGTGAAGCGGTGGCGGCGGCGGGCGCGCCGCAGCTCGCCGTCACGCTCGGCGAGGTGCGGCCCGACGACAAGCACGTGCGCGCGATCGAGTTCGACCTGACGCGCGGCCGGCACCGCGCGCTCGTCACCGTGAAGGCGCGTGGCGACGTCACGCTCGTGGGGCCCTTCCACGCCGGCAAGAGCGAGGGGCCGTGCCAGAGCTTCCCGTTCGGGGCCGAGGACGAGATCCGCGCCGCCCTCGGCGACTTCCTCGAGCGCTTCCTCACCGAGGCCTCGAGCCCGTAGCGGCCGGAGGCGGCCCGACGGAGCCCGCGGTAGGCTCGAACGTCTTTCCCGCCGCCCGGGAGCCCCCCACGTGAGTGGACAGCCCAAGACCGAGCCCATCCCGGTGGGCTCCGTCGCCGATCTCGTGGCCTTCGCGCGCGCGGGCGAGAAGCCGCGCGCCGAATGGCGCGTCGGCACCGAGCACGAGAAGATCGGGCTCCTCGCGAGCGGCCCGCGCCCGCTGCCCTATGAAGGCGAGAACGGAATCGAGGGCATCCTCGCCGCGGCGGCGCGCGAGACGGGCTGGAGCGAGGTGCGCGAGTCCGGCCGGCTGATCGCGCTCGAGGGCGACGGCGCGAGCATCACGCTCGAGCCGGGCGGGCAGCTCGAGCTGTCGGGCGCCCCGCTCCGCACGGTCTTCGAAACGCGCGCGGAGCTGACCCGGCATCTCGACGTGATCCGGCGCGTCTCGGAGCCGCGCGGCGTCGTCTGGGTCGCGCTCGGCGCGCATCCGTTCCACGACGTGCACGAGACACCCAACGTGCCGAAGGCGCGCTACACGGTGATGCGTCGCTACCTGCCCGCGCACGGCGAGCTCGCCCTCCACATGATGCACCTCTGCGCGACGGTGCAGGCCAACTTCGACTACGCCAGCGAGGCGGACATGGCCGCGAAGCTCCGCACCGCGATGGGCGTCTCGCCGCTCGTGTCCGCGCTGTTCGCGAACTCGCCGCTGCACCTCGGCAAGCCGAGCGGGTACGTCTCCCGGCGCGTGCACGTGTGGCGCCACGTCGATCCCGACCGCTGCGGCATGCTGCCGTTCGTGTTCGAGCCCGGCTTCGGCTACGCGCAGTACGTCGAGTGGGCGCTCGACGTCCCGATGTTCTTCGTGCTGCACGACGGCGCGTACCGGCCGGTGAACGGCTTCAGCTTCCGCCGCTACCTCGCCGAGGGACACGAGGGCAAGCGCGCGACGCTCCAGGACTGGAACCTGCACCTCACCACGCTCTTCCCCGAGGTGCGTCTCAAGCAGTTCCTCGAGGTGCGCGGCGCCGACGCCGGGACGCCCGAGATGACGTGCGCGTTGCCCGCGCTGTGGAAGGGGATCCTGTACGACGCGCGCGCGTGCGACGAGGCGTGGCAGCTCGTCGCCGACTGGTCGTTCAGCGAGCGCGAGGCGTCGCTCGAAGAGGTGGCGCGGCGCGGCCTCGGCGCGCGCGTTGCCGGCCGGCCGGTGCTGCCGCTCGCGCGCGAGCTCGTCGAGATCTCCCGCCGCGGCCTCGCGCGCATCGCCGACGGCGGCGACGGCGCGCCCGACGAGCGTGGCTTCCTCGACCCGTTGGCCGCGCTCGCCGAGCGCGGCCGCAGCCCCGGCGACGAGGTGCTCGCGCGCTGGGAGGGAGCCTGGCGCGGCTCTCCGGAACGCTTGATCGAGTACGCGCGCTACTGATAGAGTGCCCCGACCCCAGGGGGGAACGCGCGAGCGGCGCGTCACGGAGGACGGCATGTCCGGCAAGACCAAGATCTCCTTTCACCTCGACGATTCCGATCTCGCGTACTTCCGGGCGATCTTCCGCGCCGCCAAGCAGAACGCGGGCGACATCGACCGCTCGAAGATCCAGCAGGGCGTCGAGCGGCTGATCAAGGACGTGCGCGCGGCGAAGCGCGCGCCCGCCTTCGTGCTCGACGCAGTGCTGACGCTCGAAGACCTGCTGAAGCTGCTCGACGACAAGGACTACGCCGCGCCGGCCAACGTCCACCGCTCGGTGCTCGCCGCGCTGGCCTACTTCGCCGACCCGAAGGACGTGATCCCCGACGACATCCCGATGGTCGGCTTCCTCGACGACGCGATCATGATCCGGCTCGTCGAGGACGAGCTTCGCCACGAGCTGTGGGGCTACCGCAAGTTCTGCAAGTTCCGCGATGGCGCCGAGCAGCGCCCGTGGAGCGTGATCGCGAAGCAGCGTCTGCCCGGCCGCCTCAAGGAGAAGCGCGACGAGATTCGCGGCGAGATCCGCGAGCGCGAGGAGCGGGACAGCGCGGCATAAGCCAGGCGCTACATTGCGCCGGCCATGAGCGCTCGGCCCCGGATCTTGGTCGTCGACGACGAGGAGGCCATCCTCGAGACGATGACCTTCACCTTCGAGGACGACTACGAGGTGCTCACCTCGTCGTCGGCCCGCGACGCCCTGGCCCTGCTCGAACGCGAGGGCCCGGTGGCGGTGGTGATCTCGGACCAGCGCATGCCCGAGATGACGGGCGTCGAGTTCCTCTCGAAGGTGTTCGCGCTGCACCCGACGACGGTGCGGATCATCCTGACCGGCTTTGCCGACATGGACGCGATCATCCGCTCGATCAACGACGGGCACGTCTACGCGTACATCACGAAGCCGTGGGAGCCCGACCAGCTGAAGCAGGTGGTGCGGCGCGCGGTCGACCACCACGCGCTCGCGGTCGAGAACGAGAAGCTGGTCGGCGACCTGCGCGGCGCCAATGCGTTCATCGAGGCCGTGATGGACGAGCTCGACACCGGCGCGCTCGCCGTCGATGCCGACGACATCGTGCGTGCGGTGAACCGGCTCGCGCGCGAGTACCTCGGCCTCGGCGCGGACGCGCGCGGGCGCCCGCTCGCGCAGGCGCTCCCGGCGGCGGTGCGCGAGCGCGTGCTGCCGGCGGTCGAGTCGAACGGCGACAGCGGCCGCTACCAGGAGATGGACCTGCCGGTCGGCCGCGGCGTGCGGCTGCGCGTGCACACGAAGGCGCTCCTCAAGCCCGACGGCACGCCGCTCGGCCGCGTGATCCTCGCGCGCGAGATCTCGCACGAGCCGGTGCGTCGCAAGCTCGACGAGATCGTCGAAGGGCTCGTCACCGCGAACGGCGCGCTGCGCGAGCGTCTCGCGAAGGCGCAGCGCGAGCTCGGCACGCTCGCGCGCGAGCTCGGTGAGACGAGCGTGACGTCGCCCGGCCGCGTCGAGCTGCGCGATCGCGCCACACGCACGCAGACGGCCATCGAGTACTGGCTGGCGGTGGACGACGCGCTCTCGCGCGA
>Ga0335084_10005304_pt1 | contig 12733 bp, 10 predicted proteins | sample Lox_Sample_44_FD_206721 | JGI IMG/M metagenome (GOLD analysis project Ga0335084, IMG submission 206721) | Soil microbial communities from Loxahatchee National Wildlife Refuge, Florida, United States - Lox_Sample_4.4 | ecosystem: Environmental > Terrestrial > Soil > Wetlands | place: USA... | reverse complement strand
CTTTCATCCCTGGGCGTCGGAAGAGGCGATGGTGGATGCCATCCTCGATCATCCCTGCACCGGTCACGCGACGGTGGCGGCGTTGCGCGCAGAGGGCGGCATCCGGGCGCTCGATGTGTCGCACGTCGCCAACCCGGCGCTGGATTTCGATACGCCGTCGCGCAAGATCGAGTTCTACTCGGAGCAGGCAGGGCGCCTGGGACTGCCGCCGCTGCCGTCGTATGACGCGCCGATCGGCCAGAGGCCGGATACCGGGTCGGCAGCGCGAGCCTACTCGCTCGCCCTCGCCCAGGGGCGGACGCTGACGCACTTCCACGGTTTCTACAACAACGGCCAGGAACTGCCGACGCTCGCCCGGCGCGAAGCGGAGCCGACGTTGTGGATCGCCCCCGCGGACGCCGCGGCGCGCCAGCTTGCGGACGGTGCGGCGATCCGCATCTTCAACGAGCGTGGCGATCTGATGGCGCGAGCGCGCGTCACGGACCGCATACCCGCCGGCACCGTGTGGATGCGCGATGGATGGCCAGGCCTCAACGGGCTGACGGCCGGGGCGGCGGTATTGCCGGACGCCGCCGTCGATCTGTTCGCGTTTTCGGCCGGGCAGGCGACGTTCGATGCGATGGTCGAGGTGGCGCCGGCATAGTTTTTCTGGCTCAATCGCTCTCCGCCACGACCCAGGCCGATCCCCCTTGAGTACCGATACTCCCGAGTCCAACCGCAAGGCGCAGATCGACGCGCTGCTTCTGAAACTCCCGGGCGTCAGCCCACGAAAGATCAACGGCCTCGACGCCTACTTCGTGAGCGACAAGATGTTCGCCTGCATCAGCAGCGGCGGCATCGGACTGCGCTTGCCCGCCGCCACCGCGACCGAACTGCAGTTCTCGCGGGACAACGTCGTCCCGTTTCAGCCCCGCGGCATGGCAGCTACGAGGGAATGGATACAGATCGACCGCGCCGACGCGTCCGAGTACGAGCAGGATCTCGAGCTGTTCCGGGCTTCGATCGAGTTCGTGAGAGCCGCGCGGACCCGCTAGGTCGCCGACGCTGCGGAGCGCGGCCAAGATGCCGCGAACGGCCCTGGGGAGGGAACGATGCTTCGCCGTACGTACGCTATCCGGAAGCCCGCATTTCGTCTCGCCGCCGTCGCAGGCCTTTTCGTGGCCTCGGTTTCGGCGCCGTTGTCGCAGGGTTATCCCAACAAACCGATTCGCGTGCTGATCGGCTATGCGCCGGGCGGCTCGGCGGACGCGGGCATCCGCCCGCTCGCTCGGGCGCTCGAGCCGCTGCTCGGTCAGCCGCTCATCATCGAGAACAGGCCGGGCAACGCCGGCGGCGTGGCGATGGAGTTCATGGTCCGCGCGCCGGCCGACGGCTACACGCTCTACTACTTCGACAGCGGGCCGCTGACCGTGGCGCCCCATCTGTCCAAGGTGGGCTACAACAGCGTCACGTCGTTCACCCACCTCGGGCACGTCTGCGGCAGCGGCAGCCTGCTGGTGGTGCATCCATCGACGCCGTTCAAGAGCGTCGCCGACGTGGTGGCGATCTCGAAGCGCGAACCCGCCAAGTGGAGCTACGGCACCTCGGGCGTCGGCGGCCCGCACCATCTGTCGGGGGAATACTTCAAGAGCGTGACCGGCGCGAGCCTGCTGCACGTCCCGTACAAGGGCGGCGGCCCGGCGATGACCGAGCTGATGGGTGGCCAGATCCCGATCATGTTCTCGTCGCTCGGACCGGCGGTCGGCGCGGTGAAGAGCGGCAAGATCCGGGCGCTCGCGGTGACCTCGCTGCAACGCTCGGCCGCGTTTCCGGAGGTGCCAACGATGGACGAAGTCGGGCTGAAGGGCTTCGATTCGACGGCCTGGTACGGGCTGCTCGGGCCTGCCGGCCTGCCGCCGGAGGTGGTTGCGCGCCTGACGCAGGCGCTCGCGAAGGCGGGCGCCGACAGGGAGCTGCTGGCACAGATCAACGCGACCGGCTGCGACACCGAAATCCTCACGCCGGCGCAGACGGTGGAGAGGATCAAGACCGACTACGCCAAGTGGGGCGACGTGGTGAAGGAAGCGAACATCAGGGCTGAGTAGCGCGTTCTCCGGTCAAGGCGAAGCCTTGGCATTCGTCGGCGACCCGAAGAACATCTCCCACACCTTGTCCGGTCCGATCACGCGAACGAGCTCGCGCATCGTGCAATACATGAAGATGATCACCGCCAGCAGGATCTCGATCGCCCAGTAATGCGGCCAGACGATCGTGGCTAGCAGTTTCTCGTTGGCGGCAACCAGACTGTCCGTTTGCCTCCAGAAGTCGAAGAGGTTTTCCAGATAGTGAACGACCGACGCGGCGAGGACGTAGATCGCCGTCTTCCACCCGACGTTGTAGGCGAGCGGCTTGTCGGGGTAACGATTGATGATCGGAAGCGCGTCGGCTATCAGCACGGCCTTGCCGAGGGTAAGCGCAGCCACGGTGACCGTCAGCGAGGACGTGACCGGGATGCCCGTGCCTTTCAGCATCAGCGCGCGGACCAGCGCAACGATGTGCAACGTGACGAAGAAGAAAATCGCCGGCGGGAGGATCTTGCCGATCTCCTCCTTGATTTTCGAACCGAGGCTGCTCATGGCGTTGGTTCCACTTGGACGGTAGCGGGACCGGGTACGGTAACCCGAAGATGACTTCCCGGTCACGATCTCCGAACCGAAAGACGACACTCCGGTGCGCCTTCATGTCCACGACGGTGCAGCCCTTCGCCCGCGCTGCGTCGAGCCCCTTATCGAGGCTTCCGGAGCTCGAATTGCGGTCGTAGGTGACTCGCGCGCGGCGTCGGTGTGATGGACGAGGCCCATGAAGCGCGCGTCGCCGCCAGCCGCGGTCCACGTCGCTCGGCCGACTTTGCGGCGTGTGGCCGTTAGCAATGGCGCCGTCTCCTTGGAAGAATCCAGTGCCGCCCCACACTGGCTCGCTAGCGGCTGTGTGACTTCCGAGCCGACACATCCGGCGTCGGGTAGCATGCCGCGTTCCACGCACCGGGCACCCAGCGCATGATCGCCACGTTCCAGCACTCGCTGCTCGGTTTCGCGCTTGTCGCGCTGCTCGAGCTCGCGGTCATCGTGCGGATCCTCCTTCGGCCCCATCGCGATCCCGCCTCCCGGATCGCGTGGATGGTGGTCGTCGCTGCGATCCCGCTGCTGGGCATGCTGGCCTATCTGCTCCTGGGCGAGGTGAACATCGGCCGTCACCGCGTGGCGCGGCTGCACGCAATCCTAGACCGCATGCCGCGGATCCCGTCCCAAACCGCCGGCGATGCGACCGAGATTGCCGCCGCCATTGCCGAGCGTCACCGGCATCTCTTTCAGCTCGGCCACTCGATCAGCGGGTTCGAACCCGTCGGCGGCAACGTCGCGCGCCTGCTGCCCGATTCCAACGCGACGATCGAGGCGATGGTGGCCGACATCGATGCCGCAGAGGATCACGTCCATGTGCTCTTCTACATCTGGCTCCCGGATCACAACGGCTGCAAGGTCGTCGAGGCCCTGAAGCGCGCGGTTGCCCGCGGCGTGACCTGCCGGGCGATGGCCGACGACCTCGGCTCGCGAACGATGATCCGCTCCGAGCATTGGCAGGCGATGCGCGCGGCCGGCGTGCGCGTGGCCGCGGGCCTGCCGATCGGCAACCCTCTGCTGCGGCCGTTCAGGGGACGCATCGACCTCCGGAACCATCGCAAGATCGTGGTCATCGACGACCGCATCACCTACTGCGGCAGCCAGAACTGCGCCGATCCCGAGTTCCTGGTGAAGGCGAAGTACGCCCCCTGGGTGGACGCCGTGATGCGCTTCGAGGGCCCTATCGCGCGCCAGAACCAGCACCTCTTCGCGAGCGACTGGATGACGTACGTGGACGAGAACCTCGACGAGCTGCTCGGGCGGCCGCTACCCCTGCCGATGCCGGGAGGGGTGCCCGCGCAGGTGATCGGTACCGGCCCGACGGTGCGCTACTCGGCCATGCCGGAGTTGTTCGAATCCCTGATGTTCGGGGCGCGGCGCGAGATCGTCGTCACCACCCCGTACTACGTGCCCGACGAGTCCCTGCAGAACGCGCTGTGCACGACCGCCTACCGGGGCGTGGACACGACGATCGTCTTCCCGGCCCGGAACGACTCGTGGATCGTCGGCGCGGCGAGCCGCAGCTACTACGCGGATCTCCTCGCCGCGGGGGTCAAGATCTACGAGTACGAGGGCGGCCTGCTGCACACGAAATCGCTGACGCTCGATGGCGAGATCACCCTGATCGGCTCGGCGAACATGGACCGCCGCAGTTTTGAGCTCAACTACGAGAACAACATCCTGTTCCATGACCCGGCGCTGACCGGCGCCGTGCGCCAACGCCAGCAGGACTACATCGCGCGGTCGGTTCCGGTGAGGAAGGAGGCGGTCGCGGCCTGGCCGATGTCACGCCGGCTGTGGAACAACCTCATTGCCACGCTCGGGCCCGTACTCTGACGTCCTGGGGGGACTAGACAGGGCAGGGCGAATCAGAAACCATCGGGCCCGTCACGCCTGAACGTGGGTGTTGGGTAGCTCTGGTGCGGGTCATGGCGTACCGGCACTCGAAACCGGCGCCGTAGTCCTTTGCAGCAGCACGCCTGCGATCGGCGGGAACAACAGGACGGCCAGCAATGCAGCGCCGATCAGAGCGGCCGCGACGTCCGGGCTCATCGTCTTCGCCCGCATTCCGATCTCGGTGATGACGACGACGACCGAGAGCGACGGGACCGCCGACGACAGCGCGAAGGGCACCAGCTGTGCCCGTGCTATCGCGTTGCGATAGAGGAACACCGGGCCTCCGCGGACGACCAGCAACAGCGCGACGAACGTCGGCACCAGCAGCATGGTCGTGAGATCCCGCGTCAGTGCTGCGACATCGAACTTGACACCGGTGCCGACGAAGAAGAAAGGATAGAACCAGCCGAAGCAAACCGCGTCGAGCTTTGCGCGCAACGCTTTGCCGCCCTCACCGCCGGTGGCCTGCCCCACGATCATGCCGGCCGCGAAGGCGCCGAAGATGCCCTCGAACCCGAATTCCTCCGACAGCACGAACAGGGCAGCCAGGATCAGCAACGAGAGGCGTACCGGCAACTGCGTGCTTGCGTGCATTTGCCGGCCGAGGAACGCCAGGACCCTGGGCGGCCTCGCGCCCAATCCGACTGCAATTGCGGTGGCTAGGATCGCCAGGAATACGAGCAGGAATCCGGTTTCCTGCCAGGTGCTGTACCCCTGCGAGAGCAGCAGCGACATCGCGACGATGGGGCCGACCTCACCCAACGTGGCGGCCGCGGTGATCAGACGCCCGAACGCGGTCCCGAGCTGGCCGGAGTCGCGAAAGACGGGGAGCAGGACGCCCAGTCCTGTCGTGCATAGCGCGAGCGTGACCATCAGAGGGGCATGCACCTGCGGGATGACGTGGAGGAGCCCCACGATGGCGATTCCCAACAGGACGGAAATGCTCCAGCCGACGACTGCCAGCGACAACGGGCGACCCTTGATCGCATCGAACTCGAGCTCGACCCCGGCCATGAACAGGGTCGCGCCCATGCCGAACGTGAACATCGTGGCCACGAAACCATCGAACGGGACCAGTCCCAGGGCGTGGGGGCCGATGAGAATCCCGAGCAGGACCTCGAGCACCACGACCGGGACCCTGACCCCGATCGGAACCTCGGCGAGTCAACGGCGCCGCGACGGCGGCGCTCAGCACCCAGAAAACCCAGTAATGGCTCAAGGGCGCCCGCCTTGCACCGGCGATAGCACGGCATGCGATGCCCCGAACCGACGTTGGCTCGGATAATCCAGCACAATGCCAAGCAGCCGCATCGAGGCGATCGTAACCCGTTTGATCACGCGAGAGGCGCGTCGCGGTCTCCATGCTCACCGGCGCACCTCGTCGCGGCGCCTCCAGACCCTCCAGCGCGCAATACGACGTTTTCTCGAGAAGATGCAAGCATGTCACTCCCGCGCGGAGCACTGATCATCGGCCTGGTCCTCGCCACCGGCGCCTGCACGACCTATGGCTTGGTCGAAAACAAGCCGCTGTTGCCCGGCGAGGCCAACCCCGGCTATACGCTCGGCGAGTTCGCGAAGAACCTGAATCGCCGTTCGGACGAGCTGACGCTCGCGGTCGCCTTTTCCGGCGGCGGCACGCGCGCCGCGGCCCTGTCGTATGGCGTCATGCTGGAACTGCGCGACACCCGCGTACTGATAAGCGGCAGGGAGCTGAGGCTGCTCGATGCGATCAGCGCCATCAGCTCGGTCTCCGGCGGCAGCTTCACGTCGGCCTATTACGGCCTGTACGGCGATCGGCTCTTCGTGGACTTCGAGGAACGCTTCCTGCGCCGCGATGTGGAAGACGCGCTGCTGCGCGGCCTGCTCGACCCGCTGCGGTGGTTCAGCAGCCGCGGCCGCACCGATATGGCGGTGGCCTACTACCAGGAGTCGCTCTTCGGTGAAGCCACTTTCGCCGACCTGATGAAGAAGGACTCCCCGCTGATCCTCATCAATACCTCCGATCTGGGTTCGGGCGCGCGCTTCTCCTTCGTCCAGGAATACTTCAACCTGCTGTGCTCGGACCTGACGTCGTTCTCGCTCGCCCGCGCGGTGACCGCCTCGAGCGCCGTGCCGGTGGTGTTCGACCCGGTGGTGGTCGAAAACTACGCCGGCTGCGCGAGGAGCCTGCCGCCGTGGCTGGTCGCCGCGCAGAAGCGTGACAACGACAACCCCAACCTGGGCATGATCGTGCAGGGCGACGTCTCGTACGAGAACAAGGTGGCGCACAAGTACGCGCAGTTCGTCGATGGGGGGATCACCGACAACCTGGGCCTCCGCGCGATGCTGGACACGATCGAAGTGGTGGGCGGTGCGAAGGAATACCTGCAAAGCGTGGGCATTCCGACGCCGCGCCGCATCGCCATCATTTCGGTGAACGCGTCGGCCGACACACCCCTGGGCATCGGCGCGACCAGCGAGGCGCCGGGGCTCGAGAAGACGCTGGACGCGGTGACCAACATCCAGCTGCATCGCTACAACGTGGCCACGCTGCAGCAGACCCAACAAAGCCTCGAGCGCTGGGCGCGCAATCTTTCCACCCCGGAGCGACCGGTGACTCAGTATTTCATCCGGCTGAGCTTCGAGGAAGTGCCCGACGCGCCGCTGCGCCGCTTCCTCAACGAGATCCCCACGAGCTTTGCGTTGAGCGCCGATCAGGTGGACAAGCTCATCGCCACCGGCCGGGAGCTGCTGCGCAACAACGCGGAGTTTCGGCGGCTGCTAACCAGCCTGCGGGGGCGGGCGGGTCCGGCCGACGGCGGGCCCGGTTCCTCGCTGAGTGGCCGCTGAAAACCGATGCCGATCTATCGCGTGCTAGAGCCCGAGTTGGGCCGGATCCACATGCGAGAGTGGCGCCGTCGCCTGTTGGGTACGATCGGCCTGCTGCTCGTGACGCTCGCCGTCTGCGCGATCGGGCTGGTCGCGCTCGACTCCTCCGGCCAGCCGTTGTCCGCAAAGCTGTTCCGGGGGATGTGGAACGCACTCAACCTGGTCACGACGCTTGGCGATTTGACCGGCCTGGATCAGCGCGAGAAGGTCTTCATGATGGCGACGATGGTCGCCTTCCTGGTGATCGGCGGTTATGCCGTGTCGAGTCTGACCGGCATCTTTTCCAGCGATGCCGTAATGGCATTCCGGGAGAACAGGAAGATGGAACGCAAGCTCGATCGTCTCGCCAACCATGTGATCGTCATCGGCTTCGGTGCGCTCGGCCGGCTGGTCGCAGGACGACTGCACGAGGCCGGAGAGCAGGTAGTTGTCATCGATCGAGCCGACGACCTGGCGGCCCAGGCTTCCAACCTTGGGTTTCTCGTGGTGCAGGGCGACGCCGGGGTGGACGAGGCCGTGCTCGACAACGCGAGGATCGAGCAGGCCAGGGCGCTCGTGGTGACCACCGAGGATCCGGACCGCAAGCTCTCGCTCACGTTGATGGCGCATTCGCGCAACCCGAATCTGAAGATCGCCGTGACCGGGGCGAACAGCCCGCGCGGCGCGCTGCTCCAACGCGCGGGCGCATCTGAGGTGGTGGTCATGGACGAACTGATCGCCGGTGCGCTGGTCGATCGGCTCGGCAAAGGAGGCCAGGGTTGAGGGCGGCGGTTGACCCGTGCCTACGAACCTATGGCACCGGGAAACAGCGTTTGCGCTGAGACAAGTGCCGCGCTGTCCGCCAGGAAGGCGAACAGCGCGGCGTGAACAGGACTTGCGAGCGGCGCTTACTGGCCGTGCGCGGCCCGGGCCTTCTCGATCTGCGCCTTGACCGCTTCGAGGTTGAAGCTCGCACCCGGCTGCATCGGCGGGAACTCGATCGCGGTTTGCGCGACCTTCGCGACCTCTTTCTGCACGAACTGGAAGCGCCAGAACTCGTACAGGAACCAGTTGTAGTAGGCGAGCGACCCCTGCGCTCCGCTCGGCATGCCCGTGCGCTCGTACGGATCGGAGCGAAGGTTGGTGAGGATCGGCCAATCGACCTTGATCGTGCCGCCCAGCCAGCCTTGCGGCTGATCGGTGAACCGGTACTTGAAGTCGTCGATGCGGACCGCGGACAACGTGCCCTCGGTGAAGTAGAAGATCTCGTGGCGTGCCGAGGGGCCCTTGCCGGTGATCAGGTCCATCTGGTTGTAGCCGTCCAGGTGCACCTTGAACGTGCGGTCGCCCAGTTGCTTGCCTTTCAGCAGTTCGGCTGCGATGTTGGGGTTGCCCGCCGCCGCGACGAGCGTCGGGAACCAGTCCAGCCCGGACATGATGGCGTTCTCGACTTTGCCCGCCGGCACCTTGCTCGGCCAGCGCACGATCATCGGCACCCGGAACCCACCCTCGAGCGCGGTTCCCTTCCCGCCCGCGAACGGCGTCTGGCCACCGTCGGGCCAGGTGAAGTTCTCGGCGCCGTTGTCGGTCGTGAATCCGATGATGGTGTCGCCCTCGATGCCGTTGTCCTTGAGGTACTTCATCACCGAGCCGACGATATCGTCGATCTGCGCCATGCCGGCTTCCTGGATGGTCCAGTTGTTGTCCGAGTTGCGCATGCCCTCGTATTTCGGCGAAAGGTGCGTGACCACGTGCATCCGCGTCGGGTTGAGCCAGAGGAAGAACGGCTTGCCGTCCTTGCGCGCCTTGTCGACGAACTTGAGCGCGTTGTCGAGGATCTCGTCGTCCACGGTCTCCATCCGCTTGGGACAGAGCTCGCCGGCGTCCTCGATCTTCTGCTTGCCGACCTTGCCCCAGCGCGGGTCCTCGGTCGGATCGTCCACGTTCGTCGCCCACGAATGGACCATGTTCCGCGGGCCCACCGTCGCCCTCAGCTTCTGCGGGTAGTTCGGGTGGCAGGGGTCCTCCATCGCGTCCAGGTGATAGAGGTAGCCGTAGAACTCGTCGAAGCCATGCAGCGTGGGCAGGAACTGGTTGAGATCGCCCAGGTGATTCTTGCCGAACTGGCCGGTGGCGTAGCCCATCGACTTCAGCGCCGTCGCGATCGTCGGCGCCTGCGCCGGCATCCCGATCGGCGACCCGGCCTGCCCGACCGTCGTCAGGCCGGTGCGGATCGGCAGCTCGCCGGTGATGAAGTTGGCGCGCCCCGCGGTGCAGCTCGCTTCCGCGTAGTAGTCGGTGAAGCGCATGCCCTCGGCCGCGAGCCGATCGAGGTTCGGCGTTCTCATCGACATGACGCCTTGGTTATAGGCGCCGATATTGGCCCAGCCGATGTCGTCACCCATGATCATGATGATGTTGGGCTGCTTGCCCGGCGCCTGTGCGAGCGCGGGCGCCGCCGCGAACAGGGCGAGGGCAATCGCAGCCACGCCTGCTGAGAGATGTCTTAAAAGATTCATGTGGAGCCTCCTGGCATTTGGAACTTCTTATTGGGGAGTCGAGGGAAGGGAGCGCAACATCACAATCCGCGCAGTCCTGCTCAGCGCGGGCTGGAGAGTACACGAATCGGCGGCACGCCGGTCGCTCTACCGCCAACCACCGTGGCGCTAGAGGCAAGGGGCAACGTCTTCACGCACGAAAGGCTCGTGGCGCGCGACACTCGTCGGGCGGCTTGACTTTGGTCAAAGGTCGGCCGGTGGACTCTCCTATCGTTCGTTGTGGGATCCGCCTTCCCACTGAGGAGCAATGATGAAGCGAATTCGCACGATCGCAGCGCTGATCGGCGCTGCCGCGATCGGCCTGCCTTTGCTCGCGTCCGGCGAGCAGCAGCCCGGCATCGGCAAGGAGATGGACGTGGGAAAGCGCGAATACGATGCCAATTGTGCGGTCTGCCACGGCCCGAAAGGTAAAGGCGACGGTCCGAATGCGGGCGCGGGCGTACTCCGTCCTGCCGACCTGACCGCGCTCGCCCAACGCAACGGCGGGTGGTTCCCGTTCGCGCGGGTCTACGAGTTCATCGACGGGCGGCGGCTCGTCAAGGCGCACGGCAGCCGCGAGATGCCGGTCTGGGGCCTCGGCTACCGGGCCGAAGCCGCCGAGTACTACGCGCAGGCGCCCGCCAACGCCGAAGCGCACGTGCGGGAGCGCATCCTCGCGCTGACCGAGTACGTCTATCGCCTGCAGGCGAAATGACCGCCGAGACTGAAACAGACCCCCAGAATTCAAGACGTGGTGAAGTGAGCGGGCTGATGGACCACGGAACAAAGGAACTCATGGATGCCGGACGCAGATTCGGCCTCCTCGCTGCCGCACTCCTTGTCCTGCTGGGCGGCTGCGCCACCCGCCCGATCAATCCGCCGATCACCCAGACCGACCCGACAACGGGGTACCGTTACGAGGCGCGCCAGGGAAACGCCAAAGACAAGGACAACCTAGTCATCCTCGCCTTCTCGGGCGGCGGCACGCGCGCTGCGGCCTTTTCCTACGGGGTTTTGGAGTTCCTTCGAAAGACCGTGGTTGTCGGACCGAAGGGCAACAAAGTCCGCTTGCTCGACGAAGTCAACATTATTACCGGCGTGTCAGGCGGCAGTTTCACCGCGCTCGCCTATGGCCTATACGGCGACAAGCTGTTTGCCGACTACGAGCAACGCTTCCTCAAGCGCGATGTACAGGGCGAGCTCACGGCCCGTTTCCTGAATCCGACTTACTGGGGAGCGCTATGGTCGACGGGCTGGGGCCGTTCCGAATTGGCAGCCCAGCTGTACGACGAAGTGCTGTTCAACGGCGCAACGTTTGGCGATCTCAACCGCGGCGACGGCCCGCTGATCCTGGCATCGGCGACGGATATTTCGACCGGCTCCCGCTTCGTGTTCTCGCAGCGCGTTTTCGATGTCATCTGCTCGGACCTCAACGCGGTGCCACTGTCCCGCGCCGCTGCGGCCTCGTCGGCCGTACCGGTCGTGCTCTCGCCCGTCACGATCAACAATTATGGCGGCACCTGCAACAGAGCCGTGCCTGCCTGGGCAAAGCCGTTCATCGAATCCGACAACCCACCGAGACCCGCGGCCCGGGCCATTCGCGCGCTCAAGGCCGAGGAAGCCTTCGGCGACAGCGTCCATCGCCCGTACCTCCATCTCGTCGACGGCGGCGTGTCGGACAATCTGGGCGTGCGTAGCGTGCTCGATTCGCTGCAGATTTTGGAAGCATTGCACGAAATCGGTGTGTCAACGCCACTCGACAGTGCGCATAGGATCATTGTTTTCATCGTCAATTCGCTCTCTTCGCCGCCGACGAACTGGGACGAGTCGGAGAACCCTCCAGGCACCGTGGACGTTCTGCTCAAATCGACGGGCACCCCGATCGACGCCTTCTCCTTCGAAGCGGTCGAGCTGCTGAAAGACACGGCCAAGCAGTGGCAGACGGCGCGCCTGATCCGGAACTCGGCGGCAATGGCGGCCAACAAAGATCCTGCGGTTGCCGCGGCATTGCGCGTCCCGAACGCCGAGATTTATGCCATCGACGTGTCGTTCTCGGCGCTGAAGGACAAGGCTGAAATCGAGTACCTGAATCAACTGCCCACGTCGTTCGTCCTTCCCGCCGAGGCGGTCGATCGCCTGCGCGCCGCAGCGGCAACGCTCATCATGGATTCGCCCGACTTCAAGCGTCTGCTGAAGGATGCCGGCGCCAAACAGGTCGCCGAGCCACCAGCTGCTGGGGGCCGAGCGGCGGCGCAATAGCGCGGGTGGCGACCGCGAGCAACAAGGGGTTGAGGTTCGCCACTCCTTCCGGGGAGCCTCGCTGATCTTGTGCACAGCGGCTCTGGAACCGGCGGTGTAAGCGTCTGCTCTCTAGCAGTCCGAATGTCGCCTGAGGGTCGGCTTGAGCCGTTCGGCTGACGGTCGCTGATCGGCCAATTCCGATCCTTAGGGCGGCGATCCCAGTTCCGTCGAAACCGGCCGTTCAAATCCGCGTCAATATTACGCTGGACAATGAGAAGGAGTCGCGTCGCGCCGACCTGACACCCGACTTGAGTTCGGCAGAGGGGTAGAGTCCGCTTTCGAAGAGAACGGACAAATGAAGGTGAAGCGATTCAGGGCAATGTCCCGTAGCGTGTTGAACGACGAGAGGGCAGCGGCTCCGGTTGGCGATGTTACGCCGCCTTCACGAGCGCGGTACGCGCCTCGACGCCTCGAGCGAGCGCGTTGACCAGATGCTTCACGTCGCGGAACCCGCGCACGGCACGGAATCCGCGCGAGGCCTCGTTCAACGAGTGC
>Ga0335084_10005303_pt1 | contig 12734 bp, 5 predicted proteins | sample Lox_Sample_44_FD_206721 | JGI IMG/M metagenome (GOLD analysis project Ga0335084, IMG submission 206721) | Soil microbial communities from Loxahatchee National Wildlife Refuge, Florida, United States - Lox_Sample_4.4 | ecosystem: Environmental > Terrestrial > Soil > Wetlands | place: USA: Florida... | reverse complement strand
GTGCTGGTGGACACGGTGATCTCGCGCGGCGAGTTCCTGACCTCGTACACGCCGTATCAGGCCGAAATCTCGCAGGGCACGCTGACGTCGATCTTCGAGTTTCAGACGATGATCTGTCAGCTCACCGGCATGGACGTGGCAAACGCCTCGATGTACGACGGCTCCACGGCGGTGCCGGAGGCGGCGATGATGGCCATGCGCGTCACCGGCCGCGATCACGTAGCCGTTGCCCGCGCCGTGCATCCCGAGTATCGCGAGGTGCTTGCGACCTACCTGCAGCACCAGCAGGCGCGCATCGCCGAGTTCGAGTACGACCGCAACACCGGCGGTATCGATTTCGCTTCGCTGGAAGCCGCGATCGGGCCGAGGACGGCCGCGGTCATCGTCCAGTCGCCGAACTTCTTCGGCATCGTGGAGGACGTCAAGCGCGCCGCCGGGATCGCGCATGCCGCGGGCGCTTTGCTGATCGTCGTCTTCACCGAAGCCGTATCGCTGGGGATTCTGGAGCCGCCGCGCGATGCCGACATCGTCGCCGGCGAGCTGCAATCGTTCGCCATTTCGCCCAGCTACGGCGGTCCTTTCGCCGGCATCATCGCGACCAAAGAGAAGTACATGCGGCAGATTCCCGGGCGCCTGGTGGGCGAAACGAAAGACATCCACGGGAATCGCGCATTCTGCCTGACCCTGGCCACGCGGGAGCAGCACATCCGCCGCGAAAAGGCCACATCGAATATCTGCACCAATCAGGCGCTCATCGCACTGATGGCCACCGTTTTCATGACGGTCTACGGGCGCGCAGGGCTGCGCGAGCTGGCCGAACAGAACCTCGCCAAGGCGCATTATCTTGCCGGTAAACTGCCGCTGCGATTCCAGGGCCCCTTCTTCAATGAGTTTGCGGTCAGCGCCAACGGACGCACGCCTGAGGGGATCAACCAGCAGTTGCTCGAGGGCAGGATCGTCGGCGGCCTGCCGCTGGATCGCTACTATCCGGAGCTCGCCGGCTGCATGCTCTTCTGTGCCACGGAGATGAACCGCCGCGACGACATGGACACCGTGGCTGGAGTTTTCGCCGCCGAGGAGGCCTACGCACGATGATCGACAAGGTGCGCCAGCATCCCACGCAGAACGAGCCGCTGTTGTTCGAGCAAAGCTCGCCCGGCAAGCGCGGCTATCAGTTGCCGGAGCTCGATGTGCCGCCCGTGGATGCGCGCGAAGCCCTTGGCGCGGCCAACGTGCGCGACGACATCGAGGGCTTCCCCGAAGTCAGCGAAGTGGAGGCTATTCGCCACTTCACGCGGCTTTCGACATGGAATTACGCCATCGATCTCGGCCTGTATCCGCTGGGCTCCTGCACCATGAAGTACAACCCGCGCGTGAACGAAGCCGTCGCGCGGACGGAAGGCCTGGCCTGGGCCCATCCCTATCAGCCGGAGGCGCTCTCGCAGGGCGCGATGGAGATCATCGCCGCGCTCGAAGCTGGGCTGGCTGAAGTCACCGGCATGGACGCGGTCACGCTGCAGCCCGCCGCCGGCGCGCATGGCGAACTTACCGGCATCCTGCTGATTCGCGCGCTGCTGGCATCACGCGGCAACCCGCGCAAGAGGATTCTCATCCCCGATTCCGCGCACGGTACCAATCCCGCCACCGCCGCCATGGCCGGCTACGAGGTGGTGCACGCGCCATCGAACGGCCGCGGCATGCTCGATCTGGCGCGTCTGGCCGATCTGGTTGACGACGAAACCGCCGCGGTGATGATCACCAATCCGAACACGCTCGGCGTTTTCGAGGAACAGATCACCGGCATCGCTTCCCTGCTCCACTCCAAAGGCGCGCTGGTTTACATGGACGGCGCGAATATGAACGCGCTGATGGGCATCGCACGGCCGGGTGATTTCGGCATCGATGTGATGCACCTGAACCTGCACAAGACCTTCTCGACGCCGCATGGCGGAGGTGGTCCGGGCTGCGGCGCTGTCGCGGTGAAATCGCATCTGGAGCCGTTCCTGCCCACTCCGCGCCTGCGCCGCGACGGCGGAGCCTGGACCTGGCATTACGATCGCCCGCAGTCGATCGGTCGCGTGCGCGCCTTCTACGGGAACTTCGGCGTCATCGTCCGCGCACTCGCCTATGTCATGGCGCACGGCGGCGAAGGCCTGCGCAATGTCACGCTCGACGCCGTCGCCAACGCCAACTACATCCGCAAACGCATCGAGGCGTACTTCGATATCGCCTACCCCGCGCCCTCCATGCACGAATGTGTCTTCAGTGACGATCGCCAGGCGAAGCATAGCGTCCACACGGGCGACATCGCCAAGCGCCTCATCGATTACGGCTTCCATCCGTACACCGTCAGCTTCCCGCTCATCGTGCACGGATCGATGATGATCGAGCCGACCGAAACCGAGAGCAAGCAGGAGCTGGATCTGTTTGCCGACGCGCTCATCGCCATTGCGCAGGAAGCCGAGCAGGACCCCGATCTGGTCCGCGGAGCACCACACACCACTCGCACTGCGCGGGTGGATGAGGTCACGGCGGCACGTAAACCCATCGTCCGCTGGCAGCCCAAGTAGTAACGCATGAATATCCTGGAATTCACGGGCCTGACCTGTCTCATCTCTCTGGCCGCGGGATTCCTCGGCTCGCTGACAGGCCTTGGTGGCGGAGTGGTGATCGTGCCGGTCCTCACTCTGCTGTTCGGCGTGGATATTCACTATGCGATCGGGGCCTCGCTCGTTTCGGTTATTGCGACCTCATCGGGCGCGGCGGCCGCTTATGTGCGCGAGGGCTGGTCGAACATTCGCGCCGGCATGTTTCTGGAAATCGCCACCTGTCTGGGCGCTCTGGCCGGCGCATTTCTGGCAACAATTCTGCCAGTACGGGCAATCGCTATCGTCTTTGGTCTGGTGCTCATATGGTCGGCGTGGAGCGCGGCGCGTGCACGGCGGCTGAAGGAGAAAGAACAGCCTCCTCCCGAACGAATCGCCGGGTTTCTGCGCATGGACGGAAGCTATCCAACCGCCGAGGGCGTTCGTCACTACCGGGTTCACAATGTGCCCGGAGGATTCCTGGTGATGTTGGTAGCCGGCGGCCTCTCCGGGCTTCTTGGCATCGGCTCCGGGGCTCTCAAGGTGATCGCGATGGACCGGGTAATGCGCCTGCCATTCAAGGTTTCCACCGCGACAAGCAACTTTATGATCGGAGTAACGGCGGCGGCCAGCGCGGGAATCTATCTCAGTCGCGGATATATCGATCCCGGCCTTGCGATGCCCGTCATGCTTGGCGTGCTTGGCGGATCGCTCGCCGGCGCACGACTCCTCGGCGGCTCGCGCACCGATGTGCTGCGCTGGGTTTTCGGAGCGGTTGTCGTTGCCCTCGGCCTGGAAATGCTCTACAGCGGCATTCGGGGGACACTCTGAAGCCGAAATACACTGACGCACAGCTTGACACCGTCATCGGTCGCCTCCTGCGCGCCGGTGTGACGCTGTCTGCGGCGGTGGTGTTTGCCGGAGCGATAGTCTACCTGGTGCGCCACGGGAGTTTACAACCCGATTACCGCGCCTTTCGGGGAGAGCCACGTGCCTTTCGAAATATTTCAGGAATACTGTCAAGTGTTTTCAGTGGTAGTGGACGGGCAATCGTTCAGCTCGGCCTTCTGTTGTTGATCGCAACTCCCGTCGCGCGCGTAGTACTATCTGTTTATTCCTTTCTGCGGGAACGCGACTATCTTTATATGGGCGTGACACTTACCGTTCTGGCGCTGCTCCTCTTCAGTCTCTTCGGCCCGCAACCGTGAACGTCATCTGCTTTCTTTATGTAAGTATTCCGGTTTAAGTCGTTAATTAGGCCTTGCCTTTATCGGTGGAGCTCGATATATTGTGTGAGCCGAAGCACAATAAGAATCCTATGCGCGCCGACCTGACCGGGGTTGTGTTTGACACCCTCGATCGCCTCTCCTGCGCCCGCACGCCAGGTGGAATCGTGCGTGCTGTCAAGGAGTCGGCTGGAGAGCTGGCAGATGCCGATGGAGTCAGCATCCTCCTGCGCGACGGCGCCGATATCTACAGCCTGGATGAAACTTCGACCGAACCGATCTGCGACGGCGTTCGAGTTCCTCTGACGTCCTGCCTGAGCGGCTGGGTGGTGCTGCGTGGAAGTCAGGCTTTGGTCGCCGACGTCGATGACGACGGCCGCGTGGCTGCGATCGATCTCGGAGGCGCCGACGCCAGAAGCGTTGTGGTCGTGCCCATACGGTCGGCGGATCCTATCGGAGCGCTCTCCGTGTGCTGGACCGAATTCCACATCCCCGAAGACGATGTCGTCCTTGCGTTGCAGACACTGGCGAATGCCGTCGCAATCGCAGTCGAGAATGCGCGTCTGTGCGGCTGGGTGGAGGTGGCCTATCGTTCCGCGCGGCAGGAAGCGCGGAAATACCACGATCTGGTGAACGCGGTCAATGGCGTCGTCTGGCAGTCCAGGCCGCACTCATTGCGCTTCACGTTCGTCAGCGACCAGGCCGAAAGCCTGCTGGGGTATCCGCTGGCGGACTGGACCGCCAGCGAGAGTTTCTGGCTGGATCACGTTTATGCCGACGATCGCCTGTGGGCCGCGGAGTTCCGGCGCAGCCCCGTGAAAGCGGGCGGCCGGCATCGTTTCGAGTACCGGATGGTCGCCGCCGACGGCCATATCGTGTGGGTCGCCGACTATCTTTCCGTGGGCCGGAACAGCGATAACTCCGAGTGTCTCCACGGGGTCATCGTAGACATCAGCGAACAGAAAACACTCGAGCGCCAGCTTGCGCGGCACGCCCTCTACGATCCCCTCACCGGCCTCCCGAACCGCGCTCTGTTTCTCGACCACGCGGAGAAGGAGGTCCTGCGCGCCAATCGCAACTCCGATTCGCTCGCCGTACTGTTCATCGACCTGGATCGCTTCAAGCACATTAACGACAGCTTCGGCCATCTGGCCGGGGACGCGCTGCTGATGGCGGTCTCGGCGCGTTTGCGGCGATCCTGTCGCGGCACCGAGACGGTGGCCCGCCTTGCCGGAGATGAGTTCGCCATCCTCGCTCCCGGCGCGGGAAGCCCGGAAAAAGCGCGGACTCTCGCCGACCGGATCCATATGCTTTTCGCGCAGCCGTTCAATATCGCCGGGTCCGCCCTGTACCTGACAGCCAGCATCGGAATCGCGCTGAGCCACGGAGTGCGTCATCCGGCACGCGACCTGTTGCGCCAGGCCGACACGGCAACGTACCGCGCCAAGAACGCCGGCCGCGCCCGGACCGAGTTTTTCGACGCTTCCATGCATGCCGACGTGCTTTCCCGCCTCCGCCTGGAGACCGAACTGCGTCAGGCGGTGTCGCGCGGTGAATTCGCGGTGCATTACCAGTCAATTGTGAGTCTCTCTTCGCGTGTTCCGATCGGCTTCGAGGCCTTATTGCGCTGGCCGCATCCGGGGCGGGGATTGCTGCAACCGGGCGAATTCCTGTTGGCCGCGGAAGATCTCGGATTGCTTCGCGACCTCGGATACCAGACCCTCGCGATGGTCTGTTCGACGCTGCGGCGATGGAACCAGCGCAGCTCCGATCAGCCGTGGATATCGGTAAACCTGAGCCCGGTGCAATTGCACGACCCCAACCTGTTTCAGAGGGTGCATTCCCTGCTGGAAGCCAATTCCGTCGCTCCACATTGTCTGAAGCTCGAGATTACCGAAGCGGCGGTGGTGCAGTCCGAGGCGTCCATCCACGACAGCTTGCATCAGCTTCACAACATCGGCGTAGGCATCCTCATTGACGACTTCGGAACGGGCACTTCGTCATTCAGCCGCCTGCTGGACGCGCCGGTGGACGTCATCAAGATCGACCGCCGCTTCATCGAGGAGATTGCGGTTCGGGACGCCTCCGCGCCGCTGCTGCGATCCATCATGTCGCTGGGGCGAAATCTCGATGTGGGCCTCATCGCCGAGGGCGTTGAAAACGAGGTTCAGTTCGAGGGGCTCCGCAAGCTCGGTTGCGACGCCGCGCAGGGATTTTATTTCTCGCGGCCGGCCCCGCTGGACCAGGTTGAGCGCCTCATAGCCTGAGGGGAGGGGGATTCCTCCTGGACGGGCCTCAGATTCTCGCCTGTCCCCATGCCGACCCCCCCGTTTCACCTGATAGGACCGGGTCCCGTATCTTGTTAACATTGCTTAGGCGAGAACCCATAGGCGCATCGCTCCCGGTATGCCAGTCTCCACCAAAGTACGCGCCCGGTACGAACTTCGTGAAGTGCTAAGTAAGGGCGGTATGGGCGTTGTCTACCGTGCCTGGGACACGCTCATGAAGCGCGATGTCGCTTTGAAAACGATCCTCGACGTCCACAGCCGGTCCGCTTTCGACATGTTCTACAAGGAATGGGGCCTGCAGGCATCCATCATCCACCCGAACATCATTGAAATCTACGACATAGGGGAGTTCGAGGACAGTGGCGTCGCCCGCCCGTATTTCGTCATGCCGCTGCTGCCGGGCACCTCACTCGCCGAGCTGATCAAGAACGCCAGCCATCGGCTCACCGTGGAGCGCTCGGTGGAGATCATGAATCAGGTGTGTCGCGGGTTGCAGGCGGCGCACGAACGCGGGCTCATCCATCGCGACATCAAACCGAGCAATGTCTTCGTGATGGCTGACGATTCGGTGAAGATCATCGATTTCGGCATCGCCTTCACCGATACCGGGGCAACGCATACGGCAATGCGCGGCACCCTTCCGTACATGGCGCCAGAGCTGTTGCAGCTCAAGCCGCCTTCCGTGCTCACCGACATCTTTTCGCTCGGCGCGGTGGCCTACGAGGCGCTCACCCGGCGCCGGGCGTTTGAAGGCAAAACCGACCCGGAGATCAGCAATTCGATTCTGCGCACCAATCCTCCCCCGGCCTGCGATCTGAACCCCTCCGTGACGCTGCTGCTGAGCCAGGTAGTGCATAAGGCGATGGCCAAACAGCCGTGGCATCGTTATGCGAGCGCGCGCGAGTTCGGCGAGACCCTCCTGCACGCTGTCCATAATGAACCGATTCCGTTCTTCGACCGCTCCCGTGTTCTGCCGCGCATTGAGCGCGCGTCACGGGCGTTCGAGCGCGGCGAGTATCAGTTCGCCACGGAGATCCTCGAAGAACTGGAAGGCGAGGGTCACATCGATCCCGAAATCGCCATGTTGCGCCGCCAGGTGGAACAGGCCGGCCGCCAGACCACAGTGAAGCAGATCCTCGAAAGCGCGCGCCGCTTCTATGAAGAGGACGAGTACGCCCTTTCGCTGCGCAAAATCCAGGAAGCGCTCGAACTCGACCCGGACCAGTCCGACGCTCTGGCCTTGAAGACGCAGGTGGAGAAGAACCGGCGTTCGCGGCAACTGGAAGAATGGACGCAACTGGCGCGCCAGCATCTGGAGAACAACGCTTTCCAGCACGCCCGCGGAGCCATCCAGAACCTGCTCGAGGTCAAGCCGGACGACACCGCCGCGCGCGATCTGCTGGCTGAAATCAACCGGCGCGCACAGGCGTTCGAGGGCCGCCGCCAGGAGAAATCGAAGCTGTACGACGAGGCTGCTCAAGCCTGGCAAAGGGGCGAGGTGAACGCCGCCCTTTCGAAGCTGGAACGCTGGCTGGTGCTCGACCGCGAAGTCCCCGACACCGACGCCGCGCGCGTGCTATCCTGCCAGAACTTCTATAAGCAAGTGCGCACTGAAGACGAAGCTGTACGAAACGCCCTCGATCAGGCCAGAAAACTCCTGGCCGAACAGAGTTTCACCCAGGCGCTGGAGATTTGCGACCAGTATCTGGCCAGGTATCCCTCGCACGCGCTCTTTCAGGCCCTGAGGTTTGACATTGAAGAGCGGCGGCGCAAGAACCTGTCGGCGCTGATCGCCGACACCGACCGCCGCGTGGAAACCGAGCCGGACATCGAAAAACGCTGCAGCATCCTCGAAGATGCCGCGCGTCAGTATCCCGGCGAGCCGCACTTCGAGCGCGCGCTTCGTCTGGCGCGCGACAAACGCAATCTGGTGAACTCGGTGGTGCAGAGGGCGCGATCACAGGAAGAACAGGGCAAGTTCGCCGAGGCCATCGAGAGCTGGGAGATGCTGCGCGCCATCTACAGCCAGTATCCAGGCCTCGATTTCGAGATCTCGCGCGCCACGAAGCGCCGCGACGCCGACGCCCGGAACGAGGCGCGGCTTGGCTGGGTGGACCGGATCGACCGGCTGATCGAAGCCCGCGACTTCGACACCGCCGCTTCGGTGGCGCAGGACGCCATGGCCGAGTTCCCCGACGACCTCGAGCTGAAAGAGCTCGAGCGGCTGGCCTGCAAGAGGATCGCGACATCGATGGAGGCCGCGGAAATAGTCGAGACCGGGCGCAAAGCGTCCCTCGCCGGACAGCGCAACGAGGGCCTGAAGCTCATGCGCGAAGCACTGGATCTCGATCCGGCCAATCCAACCATCCGCTCGACGCTGCTCGACGCGCTGATCGAGCGCGCCCGCGAAATCGCCGATCGAGATCCCTCCGCCGCCGACGGGCTGGCTGAGGAGATTGTGCAGCTCGACCCCGAGAATTCCTTCGTGGCCGGATTGCGGAACGACCGCGAGGAAGCGCATCGAACGGAGTTCGTCTACTGGTGCACGGCGCAGGCGCGCCGCCTTCAGGCGGCCGGAGACGGCGAAGGCGCTCTCGCCGTCGTGCAGGAAGGCCTCGCGAACTGGCCGCAGGATCCTGGTCTGCTGCAACTGGCGCGCGCGCTGCAAAGGGAAGTGAACGGGACGAAGGCGCCGTCGGCCCCGCCTCCCCCGCCCTTCGCCCCGCCGGCCGCCCGTGTTGAACCTCGGCCCGGGCCGCCTCCTCTGCCTCCACCTCCGGAAGATGCCATCAGCGCCACGACCGAATTCTCACAGTTCCGTCCGGCCGACACGCCGGGCGATCTGGCCAGCGGAGTGAGCCATCCCGCCGCGTCCCTGTTGGACGATTCGGTTGTCCACGAACCCCTGCCCCCGCCATACGCCGCAGAGCCGGCGCAACCGCAGTTCGTTCCGCCTCCGCCTCCGGCAGCGCCTGGCGCGCACACGATCAAAGGTTTGCCGATGTGGCAGTGGGTGACGCTGGCCTGCGTTGCCGTGGTCGCCCTGGCGTTTCTGGCCCGCTATCTGGCCACCCACGCGATGCCCACGCCGCAGACCGCTGTCGTCACCGTTCCCATGAACGTGATCACTACTCCGCCGGGCGCGCATATTATCGTCGACGGCCAGGACCGCGGCATCGCCGGTTCCACCATCAGCCTGCCGCCGGGCACGCATTCGCTGCAGGCGCTGCTCGACGGCTATGCACCCGAATCACGCCAGGTGAACCTTGTGGCGCACGCGCCGCAATCGCTGCCGATCAACCTCACTCCCCTGCCCTCCTCGTTGCGCCTGATTACCGACGCCGACACTCCCAGCGTCAAGCTGGACGACCAGAGCGTCGCCGGTGCCGCGCCGGAGTTCGCGCTGGATCGCGTCGAGACCGGCCACCATAAACTGACATTAACCAGCCGTCAGGGTCAGGCGACATTCCAGTTCGATATCGCACCCGGAAACTTGCCCGCTGTGACCGGACCTGTCCAGACAAAGAACATCAACGCGCTGGTGCTGACCCAGTTCGGATCGCGCGCCTGGCTCTACGCAAGCGAGCCATTCCAGGTTGGCGTGGACAGTGTCGCGCTGACCGCGACGCCCGCCGGCGTTGAGTTGCCCGCGCTGCCGGCCGGTACGCACTCGCTCACGCTGGGAGAGGGGCCGAATCAGCGCAATCTGAGTTTCACATCCAGCGCGGCTCCGGCGCTCGTCGCGTTTGTCGAACAGAAGGCCGCGCCGGAGACCGGCAGCGTGCTGGTGCTGACAGGCGAGGACGGCGCCACTGTCCTCATCAACGGCAAGCCGCAGCGCAAGCTCACAAAGAACGGCCAGCTGCGCGTCGGCGGTCTGGCGCCGGGCGATTACACGATTCGCGCCACCAGAGAAGGCTTCGAGGCTCCGGCCGAGCAGAAGATTCAGATTGCCAAAGGCCGCGACGTGCGCGTGCAGTTCCAGCTCAAACCGGTGACGCGTATGGCCACGCTGCGCATGCAGGGCGTGACGGCCGGCGCGCAGGTCTTGATTGACGAGAACACCGTCGGCAGCGTACAGCCTGACGGTTCGTTCTCACTCACCGTCGCTCCCGGCGCCCACACCGTGATGCTGCGGAACAGCCACGCGCAATCGCGCGCGGTGCAGCACCAGTTCGGTGCGGGCCAGACGCTGGTCCTGTCAGCCGGCGAACTGGCTATGCAGGCGACTCAGGGCACGTTGCATGTCCACGTTTCGCCCGCCAGCGCGCATCTCACCATCCGCGCCGAGAGCGAACACGAATCGGCCGCGAAGCCGCTAACCCAGGAGACGCTGAGCCTGCCCGAAGGCACATACATCGTCAGCGCCAGCGCGCCTGAATACAACCCCTCGTCGCGTACCGTCACCATCGGTGGCGGCGCGCAGGCCGTCGTCGAAATCAGCCTGACCGCGAAAGCAAAGAAGGCCCCCGCCGCCATCACCGGTATGGGCCGCTGGGACGATGCGCCAAACTGGAGCCAGGAAGGCGAGTGGCAGATCCACAAGGGCGGCAACTTCCTCAGCTTCCAGGCCGACGAGGTCCACGGCCGCATTGAGTTCAACGCGCTGGTGCGCAAGGGCAAGCGGCTGGAGTGGTTTGTCGCGCGCTCCGACGATCGCAATTACCTGTTGTTCCGCCTCGACAAGAAGAACCTCGTGGTGGAGCGCTACGTGAACGGCCGCAGCCGCGAAGTCTCGAAAACGGCGCTCAGCTTCGATCACGACCAGCCGGTGGCCATCCGCATCGAGGTGACGCCCGGCGCGGTGAACACTTCCGTCCGGCAGGGTTCGGCGTGGACGCCGACCGACGCGATAACCGATGCGGAGGGCAATTTCAACCACGGCCATTTCGGGCTGCATATCCCCGGCCATGATGAAATCGGGCTGAACTCGTTCGCCTACTATCCGCGCTAGGAGGCTGGTTGGCGAATCTCGTATCGCCGGATCGCCAGGCCCCGGCCCGTCTCTTCGTCCACCTGCACAATGGCCCCGTGCAGCTCCGGCCCGCCCTTGGCGCCCTCCAGACGAATGGGAGTGCCGGTGATGAAGCGCCGCAGCGCGAGCTGCTTGTCCGCTCCGATCACTGAATCGTATGGGCCGGTCATCCCCGCATCGGTCAGATAGGCCGTCCCGCCTGGCAGGACGCGCTCATCCGCGGTCGGCACATGCGTATGCGTGCCGATCACCGCTGAGACGCGCCCATCCAGATGCCAGCCCATGGCCTGCTTTTCGCTGGTCACCTCGGCATGGAAATCGACGAAGCGCACTTTCACTGCTGGATCGAGCGACGCCAGAACTTCGTCGGCCTTGTGAAACGGGCAGTCGATCACCGGCATGTGCACGCGGCCTTGCAGATTGATCACCGCCACCTCCACGCCGTTGCGGGCCCGCACCACGGTTACCCCGCTCCCAGGCAGTCCGCATGGATAGTTCGCGGGACGCACCACGCGCGGCTCCCTGGGCAGGTACTCGTAGATCTCCTTGCGGTCCCAGGCGTGATTCCCCGTGGTCAGGACATCGAGCCCCATGGAGAACAGATCCTGCGCCAGCGCCGGCGTCAGGCCAAATCCGGCAGCGGCGTTCTCCGCGTTGGCAATCGCGAGCTGGATCTTCTCGTCCGAGACAATCTGCTGCAAGTGTTCGGCGACCAGGCGGCGTCCTACGGACCCGTAGATGTCGCCAATAAAAAGTATGTTCATTTCGGCGGGCAGTATGAGAGGAGAGGTTTGGAGCGCACCACACCGGCCGTGCCAACCTCCGTCATTGACCCCTGCGAAACAGAGGCGGGTATCCCCCGGTCGCCTTCAGGCTTCTCCATGGCGGTTGCCCACCGGAGCTTGCACACCGGCGCTCGATCGAGCGGGACCCCTGGACATTGACTGTTGGATCAATTATATGGAAGCAACACCAACAGGGCAGACACGCTCCTCAGCAATGATAGCAAAGGAATCCGCAAACGAGCCCGGTCATTCACCCGAGAGGCCCTTCGGTGAAACCCTGGTACGGATCGCCCGGTGAGGGGGATGCGATCACCGCACCGGTACCAGACTGAACGAAACTACCAGCACTCCCAACGCCGCCACGGCCAGCCATTTCCGCGCGCGGCCGAGGTCCCCTTCGTCGCAGATCACCGGATGGCGCAGTGCGAACAACAGCAATACGGCCCAGGCGCACCAAAGCCAGGAATCCGCAATCAGACCCATCGCCACCAGCCCGACAATCAGAACCCGGGAGAGCAGCTTGTGCCAGCGGCTGAAGAATGCGTACACGATGTGGCCCCCATCGAGCTGTCCCACCGGCAGAAGATTCAGAGCGGTGGCCAGCAGGCCCGCCCACGCCGCGCGCGCCACCGGATGCAGATAAATGTCCGCGGGCGCCACGCCTGGATACAGCAGCGCTTCGATGCCGCGCAACAGCAGCGGAGTGGAGAACACGAAGTCGCCCTGCGTCGCCGCCCCCGGCACCACGTGAGACATGGCCACGCCCACCACCGCGGCAGGCAGAAGCACCACGAAACCCGCCAGCGGCCCGGCCACGCCGATATCGAACAGCGCCCGCCGCGTGTAGATCGGCGAGCGAATGCGGATGAAGGCGC
>Ga0335084_10005302_pt1 | contig 12734 bp, 14 predicted proteins | sample Lox_Sample_44_FD_206721 | JGI IMG/M metagenome (GOLD analysis project Ga0335084, IMG submission 206721) | Soil microbial communities from Loxahatchee National Wildlife Refuge, Florida, United States - Lox_Sample_4.4 | ecosystem: Environmental > Terrestrial > Soil > Wetlands | place: USA... | reverse complement strand
GCCGCCGATCATCGCGCAGGCCATCAAGGGGGTGAAAACCGCCGGCGTGACGGCGCAGCTCTACGCCTTCTCGTATGCGGATGCGCCGCTCATCGTGAAGGTCGCCGGCAGGGAGTTCGCCCACGGCGTGGCGATCTCGCAGGTGATGCCGAACCTCAGCAACAAGACCTTGGGCATCGTCAAGGAGTTCCACGACAACTGGACCAAGTACTCGAAGACGAAGGGCGAGCCGACGTACTTCAACATCGAGGGCTACATCTCCGCCAAGCTGATCGTCGAGGCGGTTCGGCGCAGCAAGGACGCTTCGCCCGAAGGCGTGCGCAAGGGCCTCGAGATGATGTCGAAGTACGACCTCGGCGGCTACGTCGTCGACTTCTCGCCGACCAAGCACTGGGGCTCGCAGTTCATCGAGCTCTCGCTGATCGGCGGCTCGGGCCGGCTGGTCTACTAGAAGCGCGCTACTGCGGCGGCTTGACGCCGCCCTTGCTCACCGAGACGCGGCCGGTCGCGTACTTGCCTTCGCTTTCCATCTTGGCGATGGTGAAGATGTGCTCGCCCTTCTTCAGGTCGGCCAGCGTGCCCGGCTCGAACTTGACCACCGGGGTCTTCGCCGGCACCAGGATCTTCTGCTCGCCGTCCTTGTACTTCATGGTGATCTCGTTGCCGCCGGTGACCTTGGCCTCCGACACCAGGTTGGCGTTGGTCATCTTCGACTTCGGCTTGAGGTCCCAGTCCATGTGGCCCGAGGGCGCCGCCGGCGGGATGGCGTGCACTTCGACGGCGACCAGCTTGCCGTTCTTTTCCTGCGAGGTGACGCCGACGTACTTGTCCTGCAGCTCGGCCAGCGTGGCCTTCTTGGCGACCGAGACCGTCGCGTCCGGCGCCAGGGTGATCTGCACGTTCTTGCCTTCGCGCGTCTTCACCGACATGAGGTTGCCGTCCATCTTGGTGATGGTGCCGCGGATGCGCGAGGGCGCCTGGGCGTAGGCCGCGCCGCAGAAAAGGGCAAGCAGGACAAGCAGCAGTCGTTTCATTCGAACCTCCCGGTTGTATAAAGGCCGTTAACACCCGTATTCTGCGCGGCATTCCCCATGCTCAATCCGTTCCGCGAAATAAAAAAGCTCGAGGCGCGGCGGTTCACCGGCCTGCCGGCCAAGTTCCGCAAGAAGCAGCGCACCGCCTGGTCCGAGCCGAACCGCCAGGGCGCCGCGCTCGACAGCTTCCTCGAGGGCCCGTCGTTCGACCGCGCGGGCAACTTGTGGTGCGTCGACATCCCCTTCGGCAGAGTCTTCAAAGTCGACGAGAAAGGTGACTGGACGCTTATCGTCCAGTACGACGGCTGGCCCAACGGCCTCAAGTTCCACAAGGACGGCGACGCCTATATCTGCGACTACAAGCGCGGCCTGCTCAAGCTGGACGCGAAGCGAGGCAGGATCGAGCCCGTTCTCGAGACCGCCTTCAGCGAGGGCTTCAAAGGCCTCAACGACCTGCATTTCGCCGACAACGGCGACCTCTACTTCACCGACCAGGGGCAGAGCGGCATCGCCGACCCGAGCGGGCGTGTCTACCGCCTGAGGGCGAACGGCGAATTGCAGCGCCTGGTGACGAACGCGCCTTCGCCGAACGGCATCACGCTGAATACGAAAAATACTCAGGTCTACGTGGCGGTGACGCGCGCGCAGCAGATCTGGCGCCTGCCGCTGATGGCGGGCGGCACGCCGTCGAAGACCGGCGTCGCGATCCAGCTCTCCGGCGGCCACGCCGGCCCCGACGGCATCGAGACCGATGCGGAGGACGGCCTCGTGGTTTGCCATCTGGGCGTCGGCATCTGGCGCTTCGACTCGAACTGCCTGCCGACGCACCTGGTGCACGCAGGCAAGCAGCATCGCCTGATGACCAACATCGCCTTCAAGGGCAGGACGCTCTACATCACCGACTCGATCAACGGGGAAGTCCTGACCGCCGAGATGCCCGTGGCGGGCAAGAAGATGTATTCGCAAAAATAGGGACAGACCCTATTTATTTTTTCGTTTGGGTCTCACTTCCAAACGGACAAAATAAATAGGGTCTGTCCCTATTTTTCAGTCGATCTTGGCGCCGGAGCGTCTGATCACGTCAGCCCACTTGGCCGAGTCGCGCCGGATCAGCTCGGCGAATTCCTCGGGCGTGCCGCCGCCGCCTTCGCTGCCCAACTGCTCGAGCCGCGCCCGGGTCTGCGGCTCGACGATCGCCTTGTTCACCGCCGCGTTCAGCTTGTCGAGCACCGCGCGCGGCACGCCGGCGGTGGTGATGATGCCGCTCCAGGCGTTCACCTCGTAGCCCGGCACGCCCGCTTCGACCATCGTCGGCACCTCGGGCAGCGCGATCGAGCGCTTCGCGCCGGTGACCGCGAGCGCGCGCACGCGCCCGGCCTTCACGTGCGGCGCGATCGAGTTGGTGCTCTCGAACATGAGCTGCACCTGGCCGGAGATGAGATCGGCGATCGCCGGCGCGCCGCCCTTGTAGGGGACGTGGACGATATCGGTGCCGGTCATGTACTTGAACAGCTCGCCGCTCACATGCCCGGGCGAGCCGTTGCTCGACGAGGCGTTGGAGAGCTTGCCGGGATTCTTTTTCGCGAACTCGATCAGCTCCCCGACCGAATGGAAGTCGGTCTTCGGCGAGACCGCGAGCAGCATGTAGCCGGTGCTGACCAGGCAGACCGGCTGCAGGTCGCGCTCGATGTCGTAGGGCAGCTTCGCCACCATGTGGCGCGTGATGGCGAGCGCGCCGACCGGGCCCTGGCCGATGGTGTAGCCGTCGGGCGCCGCCTTGGCCACCGCGTCGATGCCGATGGTGAGCGCGCCGCCGGGACGGTTGTCGACCACCACCGGCTGGCCGAGGAATTTCGCCATCTCGGGCGCGATCAGGCGCGCCAGGTTGTCGGTCGCGCTGCCGACCGCCTGCGGCACGACCAGACGAATGGGGCGCTCAGGGTACTGCGCGGCGCTTGGCCACGCAGCCCCGAGAGCGAGTACGGCTAGAAGGTACTTCAGGTAGCTACTTCAGCTGGGCGCGGACTTCGCCGCCCTTGTGCGCGTTGCTGTGGACGTTGACGTACAGGTTGCCGGCCTTGAGAGCATCCATCTGCGCGGAGCTCAGCTTCGCGCCGGCGGGCACGGTGTAGGTGTCGCCGTTCTTGGTGAGGGGAATGATGACCGGGCCGTTCTGTCCGGCCGCGCCCTGATGGATGTGCGCCATCGTCCCCGCCATGCCGGTGGTGGTCACGCTGCCGCTCACCGAGCCGTCCTCGGCCACGCGGATCGAGCCGCTGCCCGAGGCCGAGGTCGACACCGGCGGGACTTCCTCGGCGCCGGTCAGCTTGACGGCCTTTGCGTTGCTGCCGGGCATCCAGCTCGGCATGGTGTTCTCATAGGTCGCGCAAGACGCCAGCGCGAGCGCGGCGAACGCCGCTGCTGCGATTTTCATTTTCATCACTGCCTCCACTTGTGGGTTCGGAACGGTCGAACTTGGAACATAAGCCGAACAGCCCGTACGGATAGAATATTCCCATGCCCCGAATAGCCGCGTCCACCGCGCTGTCGCGCTTCCGCGTGCTCGACCTGTCGCGCGTGCGGGCCGGCCCCACCTGCGTGCGCCAGCTCGCCGACTTCGGCGCCGACGTGATCAAGATCGAGTCGCCCCCCGGCGTGGATCCCAACGAGGGGATGGGCGGCCCGCGCGACGGCCCCGACATGCAGAACCTGCACCGCAACAAGCGCTCGATGACGCTCAACCTGAAAGCGCCCGAGGCGCGCGAGGTGCTCGCGCGCCTGGTGAAGACGGCCGACGTGGTGGTCGAGAACTACCGGCCCGACGTGAAGTACCGGCTGGGCATCGATTTTCAGTCGCTGGAAAAGATCAACCCGCGGATCATCCTGGCGAGCATTTCCGGTTTCGGCCAGGACGGCCCCTATCGCGACCGGCCCGGCTTCGACCAGATCGCGCAGGGCATGAGCGGCCTGATGGGCGTCACCGGCGACCCGGGCAAGCCGATGCGCACCGGCGCCGCCATCGCCGACGTCGCCGCCGGCCTCTACGCCGCGCTCGGCATCATGACCGCGCTGCTCGAGCGCGAAGTTTCCGGCAAGGGGCAATGGGTGCAGTCGTCGCTCCTGCACGCCGGCATCGGGCTGCTCGACTTCCAGGCCGCGCGGTATCTGATGAAAAGCGAAGTGCCCCCGCAGATGGGCAACGACCACCCGACCAGCATGCCGACCTCGGCCTACCGCACCGCCGACGGCTACATCAACGTCGCCTGCTCCGGCGAGGGCATGTGGAAGCGCCTGTGCAGCGTGCTCGGCCGCGACGAGCTCGTCGCGCTGCCCGAGTTCAAGGACAACGAGGCGCGCGCGAAGAACCGCGGCCGTCTGAACGAGATTCTCAATGGAATTCTTTCTTCGAAGACCAGCAAGGCCTGGATCGACGCGCTCAACGAAGCCGGCGTGCCGTGCGGGCCGATCTACAAGATGGACGAAGTGTTCGCCGATCCGCAGGTGCAGCATATCGGCGCCGCCGCCGACGTGGACCATCCGCGCCTCGGCCGCTCGCGCATCGTCGCGCAGCCGGCGCGCCTGTCGCGCACGCCGGCGAGCGTCGCCGCGGCGACGCCCGAGCTCGGCGAGCACACCGCGGAGATCCTGCGCGAGCTGAAGTACTCCGAAAAAGAAGTCGAGCAGCTGAAAGCAAAAGGCGCCATATGACGACCGCAACCCTGACCGAGAGGATCATCGCGCGCAAGGAAGGCGCGGTGGGCTGGCTCATCTTCAACAACCCGGAGCGGCGCAACGCCGTCTCGGTGGACATGTGGGAAGCGATCCCGCAGGTGATCGCGCAGTACGAGGCCGATCCCGAGGTGCGCGTGATCGTGCTCGCGGGGGCCGGCGACAAGGCCTTCGTCTCGGGCGCGGACATCTCGCAGTTCGAGAAGGAGCGCTCGAGCGCCGACGCGGTGCAGCGCTACGAGGCGCTCGCCGAGGGCGCCGGCGCCAGGCTGGCGAACTGCGACAAGCCGCTCGTCGCGATGATCCGCGGCTACTGCCTGGGCGGCGGCCTGAACATCGCGGTGCTGTGCGACATCCGCATCGCAGCCGACGACGCGCGTTTCGGCATCCCGGCGGCGAAGATGGGCCTCGGCTACCGCGCCTCGTCGATGAAGAACCTGGTGGAGGTCGTCGGCGCCGCCAACGCGCGCGAGATCATGATCACCGCGCGGCAGTTCAGCGCCGCGGAGGCGAAGGAAATGGGCTTGGTCAACAAGGTCGTTCCCGTTGCGGAGCTGGAAAAGGCCGTTGCCGAGTACACCCAGAGCATCGCCGGCAACGCGCCGCTCACCATGCGCACCGCGAAGCGCATCATCCGCGAGGTCGGCCGCGTCGACTACGACGCCGCGAAGTGCCGCGCCTGGGCGAGGGAGTGCTTCGAGAGCGAGGATTACAAGGAGGGCCGCAAGGCCTTCATGGAAAAAAGGAAGCCCGTCTTCAACGGGCGCTAGAGGAGGAGAGATGAAAGCCATTGTTTCGCTTCTGACGTTGCTGTTTGCTTCGGCCTGCTGGTCGCAGCAGTTCCCGTCCAAGTCGATCACCACGGTGGTGGGCTTCGAGCCCGGCGGCGGCACCGACACGGTGGCGCGCATCGTCGGCAAGACGCTGAGCGAGCAGCTCGGCCAGCAGGTGGTGGTCGAGAACAAGTCCGGCGCCGGCGGCACGATCGCGGTCGACGCCGTCGCCAAAGCCGCGCCCGACGGCTACACCCTGGTGCTCGCGAACGTCGGCGCGATGACCGCGAACCCGCACATGATGAAGCTCCAGTACGATCCGCTCACCGACCTGACGCCGATCACGATGGCGACGGTGTTCGCCAACGTGCTCGTGGTGCAGCCCGGCCTCAAGGTGAAGAGCCTCAAGGAGTACCTGGACCTCGCGCGCGCCAACCCGGACAAGGTCACCTACGCCTCCTCCGGCGTCGGCGGCGCCGCGCACCTCGCCGGCGAGCTGCTCGCGATGCAGGCGAAGGTCAAGCTGGTGCACGTGCCCTACAAGGGCGGCGGGCCGGCGATGAAGGGCTTTCTCGGCAAGGAAGTCGACTCCTTCATCGCCACCCCGGTGTCGGCGCACAAGCAGGTCGAGGCGGGCAGAGCGGTCGCCATCGCAACCACCGGGCCGAAGCGCGCGGCGCTGATGTCCTCGGTGCCGACGGTGGCCGAGTCCGGCTTCCCGGGCTTCGAGGCGGTCAACTGGTACGCGTACTACGGGCCCAAGGGCCTGCCGAAGGAGCTGGTGCAGCTGCTCAACCGCGAGCTGGTGAAGGCGCTGAAGGACAAGTCGACCGTCGCGCTGCTCGAGAAGCAGGGCGTCGAGGCCGAGCCCGGCACGCCGGAGGAGCTCGCGCGCTACACGGCGCGCGAGTTCGAGACCTGGGGCAAGGTCATCAAGGCCGCCGGGATCAAGCCGCAGTAACGGGTGGTGAAGTGAAGGCCTATTTCGTCCTCGCCGAAGGCGGCCGCACGCGCCTCGAGGCGCGCGAGGTCGCGCAGCCCGTCGCCGCGGCGGGCCAGCTGCTGGTGCGCGTGCGCGCCGCGGGACTCAACCGCGGCGAGTTCATCGCCGGCCACGGTCTCACGCCGGCGGGCGCGGCCAAAGCCGCCGGCGGCGAGGCGGCAGGCGAAGCGGCCGGCACCGGCGAGCGGGTGATGGGCCGCGCCGCCGGCGCCTTCGCCGAGTACGCGCTCATGGACCGGCGCGAAGCGCTGCCGATTCCCGCCGGCCTTTCCTTCGAGCAGGCCGCCGCGATTCCGCTCACCTTCATGGTCGTGCACGACATGCTGGTCGAGCAGGGCGGCCTGCAGGCGGGACAGTGGCTGCTCGTGACCGGCGTGTCCTCGGGCGTGGGCGTAGCGGCGCTGCAGGCTGCGAAGGCGATGGGCGCGAAAGTGATCGGCACCTCCGGCTCCGCCGAGAAATTGTCGAAGTTGAAGGATCTCGGGCTGGATGTTGCCCTCCGGACGCGCGGCCCGGATTTCTCCCACAGCGTCCTTGAAGCGACCGGAGGACAGGGAGTCAACCTGATTGTGAACACCGTCGGCGGATCGGTGTTCGCGGAGTGCATCAAATCGCTCGCGTTTCAAGGAAGGCTGGCGATCGTCGGTTACGTCGACGGCAAGCTGCACGCCGACGTCGATCTTGAGGCGGTGCACTCGAAGCGGCTGCGGATCTTCGGCGTCTCGAACAAGCTGCGCGGCGCCGAGCAGCGCGCCTCGACCGTGGCCGGATTCAGGCGGGATTTCCTGCCGTTCTTCGCCGAGGGGAAGATCAGGCCGCTGGTCGACAGGGTGTTCGCCTTCGACGAGCTGCCGGCGGCGAAGGCCTACATGGAAGCCGACCGGCACGTCGGCAAGATCGTCCTCCGGGTGTAGGCTACGGCCAGGGGGAATCACCCGTGGAGACCAAGATGAAGAAACTGTTGACCAGTCTGACGCTGGCGTTTTCGCTGATCGCTCCCTGCGCCCACGCCGGGATGATCTCGACGCCGGACGCCACGCCGAGCGCCGAGCGCGAGCGAGTGAAAGCGCTGATCGCGCGCCCGGAGCTCGCCAAGGAGCTCGAGAAGCGCGGCATCGCGCCCGCCGCCGTTCAGGCGCGCATCGACGCGATGAGCGACCAGGAAGTGCACGCGCTCGCCGGCCGCATCGACGCGCTGCCCGCCGCCGGCGACATGACCACGCAGGAATGGCTGCTGGTCATCATCGTCATCCTGCTGGTGATCATCATCCTCTAGTCGACCACCGTGATCTCGCCGTGCATCTCCTCGTGGCCGCTGCCGCAGAAGATGTCGCACAGGAAGATGAAGGTGCCGGTCTTGTCCGGCACCACGCGCAGCCGCGCGGTCTTGCCCGGCAGGATGTCGGCGCGCACGTTGAAGTCGGGCAGGTTGAATCCCATCGGCACGTCCTTGGTCGTGAGCACGAAGACCACCGGCTGGCCTTTCTTGAGGGTCAGCTTGCCCGGCGTATACGTGAACCGCCTGGCGACGACCTTGATCACCCGTTCCTTGGGCTGCGCGGCCTGGGCCAAGAGGTAGCCGCCGGCGGCGGCAAAGGCAAGCGCCGACACGGCGAGGCGCCGCCGCATCGAGAGGGCCATGGCGTCAGGCCTTCACGACCGGGAATTCGGTGACCTTGTAGGCGGCCTCGTCGCGGTCGGCCTCGACCTCGCGGAAGCCGAGCCCCTTGTACGGATGCGCCGGGTCCCACGGCAGCGGCGTGCGGTTGGGCTGCGAGCCCGGCGCCGGCAGCGGGAACATCAGCCCCTTCGCGGCATGGTGCTCGATGTGGCCGGTCGTGTGGTGGTGCTCCTGATGGATATGGCCGTAGAACACGGTGACGTTCCGATAAGGCATCAGCAGCTCGATCGCCTTGGCGCCGTCGCGCGTCGCCCAGTCCCACTGCGGCGCGAGGTCGAACAGCGGCCGGTGCGTGAGCACGACGATCGGCGCGTCCTTCTTCTGCTTCTTCAGGTCGTCGGCGAGCCAGCCGAGCTGGTCGTCGCCGATCATCGCGCGCGGATCCGACACGTTGTCGAGCGTGATGAAGTGCACGCCCTGGTGGTCGAACGTGTAGTGCGTCGGGCCGAAGAACTCCTGGAACGCCTTGCCGTTGTCGAGGGAGGCGTCGTGCTCGCCGGGCATGAAGCGCACGTGCTGCACCTTGAGGTCGGCGATGATCTGCCTGAACTCCGCCATGCGCCGGCGGCGCTCGACCGGGCTGTCGATGGTGTGCGTCAGGTCGCCGGTGAAGATGATGAAGTCGGGCTGCTGCTCGAGGGCGTTGACCGCCGCGACCGCCTTCCTGAGCGTGCCCTTGGCGTCGGGGTTGGCCGGGCCCTCGAAGCCCCAGTGCGTGTCCGATAGCTGCACGAAGTAGAAGTCGTCGCCGGAATCGGCGAGGGTCACGCCCGGCAGCGCCGAGCCGACCACCACGCCCACGCCGCCGAGGCTGGTGAGCTTGAGGAACTGCCGCCTGCTGAATCTGTTCGCCATCTCTGTCTCCTAGTCGAGGGTTACCAAGCGAGGTAGGCTTACGGCCCACCGCGGTAGATACCGGAGGAGGGCCGGCGAAATTCCCGGCCCGTGGACCGGGAATAAATTCCCGGCCGCGGCGGTAGTAGCCTCATGGCCTTCATCCGCGCTGGTGCACCGCGACTCGCGCTGGCTCGATTGGAGACCGCCGCATTGGATGAGCAGGGCAGGCGCAGGCGATTCGAGCAGACGGTGATGGCGCACCTCGATGCGGCCTACGACTTCGCGCGCTGGCTGACGCGCGACGAGCGCCGCGCGGAGGACGTGGTGCAGGAAGCCTGCCTGCGCGCGTTCCGGTTTCTCGACAGCCTGCGCGGCGACAACGCGCGCGCCTGGCTCCTCGCGATCGTGCGCAACACCTACTACAGCTGGCTGAAGAAGGAGCGGGTCGAGGCGCTCAGCGTGCCCTTCGACGAGGAAACGATGGCCGCGCACGAGCTCGAAGCGGCCGAAGCGATGGGCGCGAGCGGCCCGGCCGAGCGGCTGCTGCAGCAGGCCGACGCGCGGCGCCTGGTGAACGACGCGCTCGAGCGGCTGCCGGATGAGTTCCGCGAGGTGATCGTGCTGCGCGAGCTGGAGGACCTCTCCTACAAGGAGATCGCGCGGGTCGCCGGCATTCCGCTCGGCACGGTGATGTCGCGCCTCGCGCGGGCGCGCAAGCTCTTGCTGCACCACCTGCAGCAGGCGAAGGAGTCATGAGATGGATTGCCTGAGCGTCCGCCGCCAGATCCACGCCTATTTCGACCGCGAGCTCGACCTGGCGGGCGCGACGGCGATCGAACGCCATCTCGCCGGCTGCCCGGGCTGCCGGGCGGTGCTCGACGATCTCGCCGCGCTGCGCTCGGGGCTGCAGGAGCACGCGGCGCGCCATGGCGCCCCCGCCGGCCTCGCCGCCCGCATCCGCGCCGGGATCGGCGAGGCGGCCCCGCGCACGGCGAGCGACGCCCCCGCTCGCGCGCCGCGCCGGCCGTGGCTGCGCCAGTGGGCGCAGCTCGGCGCGGCGCTCGCCGCGGGCGCCGCGGTGAGCTGGATCGCGACCACGCTCTATTACGCCGGCGCCGAGGACGCGCGCCTCGCCGAGCAGCTCTTCGCCGCGCACGCGCGCGCGGCGCTGACCGAGCACTTCGCCGATGTGGCGAGCTCCGACCAGCACACCGTGAAGCCCTGGCTCAGCGCCAGGCTCGATTTCTCGCCGCCGGTGTCCGACCTCGCCGGCGCCGGCTTTCCGCTGATCGGCGGGCGGCTCGACTACGTGAACGAGCGGCCGGTGGCGGTGCTGGTGTACAAGCACCGCCAGCACTGGATCGATCTGTTCGTGTGGCCCGGGGCGGCGCGCACGGGAGAGACCTCGAAGAACGGCTTCAACGTTCTGCGCTGGAACGATGCCGGGCTGGCGTTCTCGGCGGTGTCCGACCTCAATCCCGCTGAGTTGAAGCAGTTCGCCGACGCCTTGGCGGCGGCGAAGTGATCAGGCGGCGAGTTCTATTTTCTCGCCGCGCTCGTCCGCGGTCTGCAGGCGCACGGTGCGCCGCCAGACCCGCCTGACGTAGCCGAGCACCTCGCGGGCGCGCGCCGCGTCGAGGCCGCGGCCGTCCGCGGCGTGCTCGTGCGCGAGCTCGAGCGAGCCGTCGGCGGCGAGGCCGACGACGGCGACGCGCGGCGCGCCGTAGTTGAACTTGGGCGCGAGGATCGCCTCGCGCACGGCGGCGAGGCTGCGCGAGGCGACGCGGATCTCGCCGTCGGCGCTCGCCTCGTAGACCAGCAGCCCCGCCTGCTCGGCGAGCTCGCGGTCGAGCCAGTTGCGGATGAAGCCGAAGTCGTCCTCGTCGCGGCGCACCTCGCGCGCGCGCTCGAGGCCGTGCTTCTCCACGATCCGCTCCCAAACGGCGAACCCCAGGTGGTAAGGATTGACCGCGAGCGCGGTCTCCTCGCCGGCGGCGAAGGGCCGCACCACGTCGGAGTGCGCCTTGAGCGTCTGCAGGTAGAGCTCCTGCGGCAGGAAGTCCGCCTCGCGCAGCAGCCGCGCGTGCCAGTACGAGGCCCAGCCCTCGTTCATGATCTGGCAGGCGAACACCGGGTAGAAGTAGAGCGACTCGGCGCGCACCATGAGGAAGATGTCGCGCTCCCACTGCTCGAGGTCGGGCGCGTACTGCGCGATGAACCAGAGCAGGTCGTGCTCCGGGTGCGGCGGGATCGCCGCGCGCAACGGCCCGATGGGGACTTCCTGCGGCTCGCTTTCGCCCGGCAGCGCGCCGAACCGTTTTTGAAATCCGGTTTTCTGGATTTTCCGTTTTTCAGAAACGAATTCCGGATAGCGCGCCCTGTGCAGCTCCCCCGAAACGTCGACATGCGACTCGAGCGCGAGCGCCGCGTCGAGCACGGCCTCGACGCGCTCGAGGCCGGCCTGGTTGATGGCGTTCTGGATGCGGTGCGCGTGCGCGGCGGCCTGGTCGACGATGTTGCCGCCCGACATCTCGTGGAAGCGGGCGAACAGCTGGTTGTTCTTGGCGAAGTCGGCGTGGCCGAGGACGTGCGCGGTGACCAGCGCGTTCTCGGCGAGCGAGTTGGAGTCCATCAGGAAGGCGCGGCACGGATCGCCGGGGAACATCACCTCGAAGATCTTCGAGTGCCCCATGCTCTGGCGCACCAGCTGGTGGATGTAGCGCACGCCGAAGGACCAGTGCGGCATGCGCACCGGCAGGCCGTACACCGCGATCTCGGTCATCAGGCTCTGCGGCGCGAGCTCGAAGTCGACCGGGTAGTAGTCCAGCCCGCGGCTGCGGGCGAGGCCCTCGAGCCCCTCAGCGTACTGCGCCAGCGGGTTCACGTTGTTCCTGCCGGCTGCCGAAGAATTCGCGGATCGCGCGCCAGACGTCGTCCTGCGAGCCGAGCGAGCTCAAGCCGACCGGCAGTCCCTGGCCGTGCAGCTCGCGGAAGATCTCGGCGAGCTGGGTCTCGCGCGGGCGGAAGGTGGCGACGCCGCCGGTCTCGACGTAGCCGGCATAGTTCAGCTCGCCGGCGAGGCGGCGCAGCGCCGAGGCGGCGCGCGGCCGGTCCTCGGCGGCGTTCTCGCCGTCGGAGGCGTAGAAGAGATACACGTTGTAGCGGCCGGGGTCGTAGCGCGTGCGCATCAGGTCGGCGGCCAGCTCGAAGGCGCCCGAGGAGATCGTGCCGCCGCTCGAGGAGGCCTGGAAGAACTGGCTCTCCTCGAATTCCCAGGCCTCGGCGGCGTGGGCGATGAAGGCGGTCTCGACTTTCGCGTACTGGCGGCGCAGCCCCTGCAGCGCGAAGAAGAAGAACTGCTTGGCGAGGCGGCGCTGGCCCTCGTCCATGCTGCCCGAGACGTCGAGGGCGAAGATCACCGCCGCCTTGGTCGAAGGCGTCGGCTTGCGCACCAGCTGCCGGAAACGCAAATCCTCGTTCACTATTGAAAGAGCGTTTTCCTGCACGGCGGTGCGCTTGACCGCTTCCTTCAGAGTCCTCCTGCGGTCCAGGCGCGAGCGCGCGCCGCGCTTGTCCCAGCCCTCGCGCCGGTATTCGGGCTCGTCCATCGTCTCGCTGCGCCGCGGCTTGAGCTCGGGCAGCTTGAGCTCCTCCCACAGCCAGTCGACGATCTCGTC
>Ga0335084_10005301_pt1 | contig 12737 bp, 10 predicted proteins | sample Lox_Sample_44_FD_206721 | JGI IMG/M metagenome (GOLD analysis project Ga0335084, IMG submission 206721) | Soil microbial communities from Loxahatchee National Wildlife Refuge, Florida, United States - Lox_Sample_4.4 | ecosystem: Environmental > Terrestrial > Soil > Wetlands | place: USA... | reverse complement strand
CCCTTCGCGCGCGATCGCCAGGGTGTAGTAGCCCAGGGCGGCGGTGTGCGTCGTGGCCCGGGCGAGAGCGAGCCCGATGCCGGCCTCGCGCGCCTTGCGCACCGCTTCCGCGGCAGCGCGGGTCATCGCGACGGGACCGGCCGCGCGATCGGCTTCGATCAACACCGACGCCGGGGTTTCCTTGAGGATCCGCATTTCGGGCCTGGGATTCATGTCGCCGCACTCGATCAGCTCGATGTAGCGCGGAACCCGCACGACACCGTGCGTATCCACGCCGCGCAGGTTGGCCCACACGAGCACCTCGGCGACGACCGCCGCGTCGTCCCGGGGCAGGCCCGCGCGCGCGAAGATGTCGGTCGCGAAGCGCCTGAGGGCTTCGGCGGTCACCGTCACCGGCGCGCGTCCGGCGCGAGACGAATCCGTGGCCACGTGAAGCGTCAGCCTTTCGGGGGAAAGTGCTTGTCGAGCCAGTTGCGCACCAGGTTCAGCACCAGCGTGTTGCCTTCGGAGAACATGAAATGATCGACGTCCGCGATCAGGTGCAGGTCGGTAGGTTTTCCGGCACGGGCGAACAGCTCGACGGACTGCTCGGTCGGGGTCACCGAATCGCTCGCCGAATGCAGCAGCAGGAGCGGGCGCGGTGCGATCCTGCCGACGACTTCGTTCGCGTTGAACGCATACATGCCTTCGACGACCTCGAACGGAAACTCCATGATCGAGCCCGGCGCGAGGTTGCCGCGCAGGCGCGGCGGGATGGGAACGATATCGTAGCGCGGCACCATCATGGACTTGCCCGAGCGCTGGCGGCGCCTTCCCTCCTTCATCATCGCGCTGAATTTCTTCCATGCCCGCGGCGAAGCGTGCTGCTTCCGGAATTTCTTCGCGCCGTCGCCCCATCCTCCGGAGGAAATGCAGGCGGCGACCCGGCGGTCGACGCCCGCGGCGTAGACCGCGACGGCCGCGCCGAAGCTCTGCCCGACGACGCCGATGCGCTGCGGATCGATGTCGGTGCGGCCTGCAAGAAAGGACAGGGCGTTCCTCGTGTCCCGGACCTGCTCCTTGCAGATGACGCTTCCGCGCTCGCCTTCGCTTTCGCCGCAGCCTCGGAAGTCGAAGCGCAGAGCCGCGTAGCCCAGGCCGGTGAGCATTGCGGCGACGGCTTTTCCGCCGCCGCCGTCCTTGTTGCTGCCGAATCCGTGCAGGACCAGAAAAGCGGCGTGCCGCTCGCCGCGCGGTTCGGGCAGATGGAGAACGCCCGAGAGCTTGAGGCCGTCGGATACGAAGGCGACGCGTTCGTCCATTTTCCGATTCTCCCCGGGATGCGGTACGAATTATAGGTGTGCGGCTGTCCGGCGCGGTAAAATCCGGAAAAAAGGAACCGCATGAGCCAGCACGCGCATCACGCCATCGATGTCCACTCGCACTATTTTCCCCAGAGCTTCCTCGACCTGATCGAGAAACACGGTCCCGCCCACGGCTTCGAGTACCGGATCGTCGAAGACAAGGGCCCGCAGTTCAAGCAAGGCCATCTCGTGACCGGGCCCGTCGGGCCGAAGTTCGTCGATCTGGACACGCGGCTCCGCGCGATGGACGAGCAGGGCGTGGAAGCTCACGCCCTGTCGCTCTCCCAGCCGATGGTGTATTGGGCGAAGGGGGACCTGGCGCAGCGCCTGAGCGTGACCTACAACGACGCCCTGGCGCTGGCGCACGAGCGGCATCCCAGGCGGCTCGTCGGCCTCGCGACGCTGCCGATGCACGAACCGGCACTGGCCATGAAGGAGGTGGAACGCGCGGCAAAGCTGCCGGGGATACGCGGCTTCTACGTCGCCACCCAGGTGCTCGGCAAGGACCTGTCGGACGCGGCGTTCTTCCCCGTGTTCGAGCGCATCGAGGCGAGCGGCCTTCCGCTATTCCTGCATCCGGTGGAGGTGATCGGCCACCAGCGCCTGGGCGCCTATTACCTCACCAACCTGCTCGGCAACCCCTTCGAGTCGGCCATCGCCGCCGCGCACCTGATCTTCGGCGGCGTGCTCGATCGCCTGCCCAAGATCGTCGTGTGCCTGCCGCACTCCGGGGGCGCATTCCCCTGGCTGGTGGGCCGGCTGAACCGGGGATGGGAGAAGCGCGCCGACCTGAAGCACATCAAGCAGGCGCCCGTCGACTACCTGCGCCGCTTCTACTATGACACTGTCGGCTACTCGGACCACGTTCTCCAGTACCTGGTCGAGGTCATCGGCGCCGACCGTGTCCTGATGGGCAGCGACTACTGCTTTCCGATCGCCTACGAGAAGCCCGTGGAGGTCGTTACCGCGCATCCGCGCCTGAACGGGGAGCAAAAGAGGAAGATCGTCGACGAGAACGCCCGCATGCTGCTCAGGCTCTAGCCGCGGGCCGGTCGGAATCTGAGAGAATGGGCGGGAAGCCCGGAATGGAAGCTCGGCTGCCCGCGTTTACACATCGGCCGCAGGAGAAGCTTGCGGACCATCCGGCCCGGACGGGCCTTTCAAGGAGGCATCAAGACATGAAAAAGACAGGACTACTCTTGGCCGGCGTGCTCGTGCTCGCGAGCGCGGCCGCCAGCGCGCAGACGCCCATGCGCATACGCGGCACTGTCACCAGCCTCGACGGCGACGTGCTCTCGGTGAAAGCGCGCGACGGCAAGGATCTCAAGATCAACCTGGCGCCCAACTTCGCCGTGGCTGCCGCCAAGGCGGTCACCCTGGCGGATTTCAAGCCGGGCTCCTATGTCGGATCGACCGCCAAGAAGAACGCGGCTGGTGTATTGGTCGCGAGCGAAGTCCACAGGCTTCCGCCCGCGGCGCCCGCGGGCCACACCCCCTGGGACACGGCGCCCGGAGACACGATGACGAATGCCAACGTGGGTTCGGTCGTCAAGACCGCCGGCGGCAACGAGCTGACGCTCGAATACAAAGGCGGATCGCAGAAGATCCTGGTGCCCGACGGCACGCCCATCGTGGATTTCGTTCCCGGCGACCGATCGCTGCTGGTTCCCGGTGCGACAGTGTTCGTAGGCGCAAGCGTTGGCGCCGACGGCAAGATCACGGCTCCCCGCGTGGCCGTGAGCAAGGATGGCGTCAAGCCTCCGCAATAGGGTGCCCGATCTGGGTGACCCGCCTGCGGCGAGGCCCATGGATAGGCAGGCTGCGCTGCGGGTGGAGGAGCAGGCTCACGACGTTCTGCTGGTCACCCTCGATCGCCCCGAGCTTGCCAACGCCTTCAACACCCGAGCTGCTCTCGAGCTCAGCGAAGTTTTCGAGCGCTTCCAGACCGAAGAGCGTTACCGCTGCGTCGTCGTCACCGGGGCGGGCGACAAGGCGTTTTGCGCCGGTGCAGATCTGAAGGAGCGCAATTCGCTCAGCGACGAGCAATGGCGCTCTCAACACGAGACTTTCGAGCGCATGTTCCGCGCCGTGCGCGACTGTCCGATCCCGGTGATCGCCGCCGTCAACGGAGCGGCCTACGCGGGCGGGCTGGAGCTCGTGTTGCACTGTGATTTTGCCTACGCTTCGGTTGCGGCGAAATTTGCGCTTACCGAGGTCTCGCTGGGGATCATGCCGGGCGGCGGCGGGACCCAGACGCTGCCCCGTGTCGTCGGCGAGCGGCGCGCGAAGGAGCTGATATTGGCGGCCCGGCCGTTCTCAGCGGAGGAGGCGCTCGCCTGGGGTCTGGTGAGCAGGCTGTGCGAGCCCGGAAAAGTAGTACGGGAGGCGCTGCAGGTTGCCGAGCGCGTGGCTTCGCTCGCTCCTCTCGCGGTGCGGCAGGCGAAGCGCGCGATTCGCCAGGGCCTGCACAGGGATCTTGCTTCGGCCATGCAGCTCGAGATCGAGGCTTACAATCGCCTCGTCGGAACCGAGGACCGCAGGGAAGGCGTGCGCGCGTTCAACGAGAAGCGCACGCCGAAATTCAAGGGCCGCTGAGTGCAGCCTGGAGGATAGAGTGAACAAATTCTGCAGAATTGCCTGCCTGTTCTGGCTCGCGCTAACCGGCTGCGCAGGGATGACGGGTGGCGAGCAACCGGACTACAAGGCGATCGTGGCGAGCCCGGATCGGACCGAAGCCGACCGGCAGACCGACCTGAGACGCAAGCCCGAGTTGCTGCTCGCCTTTACCGGCATTCGTAAGGGGATGAAGGTGCTCGACATGGGCGCGGGAGCGGGCTACTCCACCGAGCTCCTCGCCCGCATGGTCGGTCCGCACGGGAGGGTCTATGCACAGGAATCGCCGGCCGCTTCGCCGCGCGCGCGGGAGCGCTTCGAGGAGCGCGCAAAGACTCCGCCGATGAGGAATGTGGTTCGGGTTCTGCGCGAGTACGACGACCCGGTGCCGCCCGCCGTGCGCGATCTCGACCTCGTCACTTTCTTCTTCGCCTATCACGACACCGCGTTCATGGCGGTCGATCGGGCGAAGATGAATCGGGCCCTGTTCGATGCGCTCAAGCCGGGTGGTGTCCTTGTGGTGACCGACCACTCCGCGCAGCCCGGAGCCGGCACGAGCGTCGTCAAGACGCTGCACCGGATCGAGGAATCCACGCTGCTCCGGGAAATCGAAGCGGCCGGGTTCAAACTGATCGCGGAAGCCGACTTCCTGCGCAATCCCGCTGATCTGCGCGACGCGGTCGTCTTCCGCGCCCAGACCCCGGTCGACGAATTCGTGCTGAAATTCGAGAAGCCCGCCCAGAATAGGGCGCCCTAGAGCAATGCGATGTAGCGTCGTTCCGGCGCGATGACACGGTGCGCCCCGCTCGTCGCTCGATCCCGACGCGCGATCTTCATTGCAAACAGCCCCTTAGTGGATGCGCCCTGTTGCCGCGTCACCCTCAGGCGACGGCGCCGACTCGGTTTCCGGAGGCGCCCCTCGGCAAGGGAATGATTCTGAACGGGAGTCGTGCGTGGCACGCGCGTTGCTACGCAGTGTCCGAATCGGATCGCGGGCTTGTCCGCGAGCGACCGATCAGAATGAGGAGCGATTGGTGTTGGACAATTTTCGCAAGAGAGACATTCAGCAATCCCCGCGCGCGCAGTCACCGTACAGCCGCCTTCAGGAAGCCCTGACCCCGGCCGGCGGGGATCCCGTCAAGCCCGAAGCATTCAGACCCGAAGCGCCCAAGGTTACCCTGCCGATCCAGCGTGAGGACGGCAAGCCATCGCCATCCGACGACGCGACCAAGAGCAAGCTGATCGTGGGTCCCGACATCCAGCTCAAGGGTGCCGAAATCACCGACTGCGATACCTTGATCGTCGAAGGAAGGGTCGAGGCTTCGATGGACAGCCGCGTCATCCGGATCTCCGAGCGCGGAGTCTTCGCCGGCAAGGCGGAAATAGACCTCGCCGAGATTCGCGGGTGCTTCGAAGGCGAGCTCATCGCGAGGGAGCAGCTGCTCATCCGCGCGACCGGAAAAGTGTCGGGCAAGATCCGCTACGGGAAGCTTTCGGTCGAAGAAGGCGGCCAAATCTCCGGCGATGTCGCGGCGCTGCCCGAAGCCCCTGGCAAACTCAACGCGCGCCCTGATTCGGCGCGTCCTGCCGCTACGGTGCCCCTGCCGGCTCTTACTCGACCAGCCGCCTAGGCTGGCTCGCCCGCGCGAAATAGGCAAGGAGTACCAGGCTCGACACGATCAGGCTCGCGACTCCCGCGAGCCAGAATCCCGCGACGCCCATGGGTGTTTCGAGTCCGAGCAGGTCGGCCCCGGCCAGTCGGGTCAGGCCTAGCGCGTAGCCGCCCCCGAGCCCGATGCCCCAGAGCGCGACCGTATACACCAGCATGGGCACGACCGTGATCTTGTAGCCGCGCAGCGCGTTGACGATCACGACCTGCAACGTGTCAAACAGCTCGTAGAAGGCGACGAACACGAGCAGCTGCGCGGCCAGCCTCTGCACTGTCGCGTCCTTCGTGTAGGCCTGCGCGATGCTGGGCGCTCCGAGCAGGATCGCCACGCCCAGGGACGCGGAGACGGCGACCATGATCGCCATGCCGGTGAAGCCGGCGTGTCGTGCCCTGACGGGCTCGCGCGCACCGACCGCCTGGGCTGTCAACACGCCGGTGGCTGTGCCTACCGCGATGCCAAACATGTAGACGATCCCCACCATGTTCGACGCGATCTGGTGGCCGGCCGATGTCGCCGCACCCAGACGCGCGACGAACAGCGCGATGAAGGTGAACGAAGTCACCTCGACGAAAGATGTCAGTCCGATGGGCACACCGAGCTTGAGAAGGGTCCAAATGGCGCGCGGGTCGGGCCAGGACCAGCGCGCGAATACGCCCAGGGGCTTGTAGAACGGCCGGATACCGCAGTAGATCCAGGCAATGAAACAAATCATCCAGCTCGCAATGGCGGTTCCGACGGCGCAACCCGGGCCGCCCAGCTCGGGCGCACCGAACATCCCATAGATGAACATCGCGTTGAGCGGGACTTTCAGCCCCAGATAGACGAGGTTGGTGAACATCACCGCGCGCGGCCGCGACACCGCCGTCGTGAGCGAAAAGAAAACGCGAAACAGCAGCATCGCCGGCGTCGCCCAGGCGATGCCGACGAGATAAGCGCGGGCACGGACCGCGACCTCCGGCGGTGCGCCCAGCAACTGAAGAAACGGATCGGGGAAGCCGAGGAGAAGCACACCGATCACAGCGAGGCCGGCGGCCATCCATGCGGTCTGCCGCGTGGCCTCGCCGATCTCGCTGTAGCGCCGGGCGCCGAAAAGCTGCGCCGCGACCGGCGAGAGCGCCTGCAGCACGCCGAGCAGGCCGATGAAGATGCTGAAGTAGACGCTCGCGCCGATCCCCACAGCCGCGAGATCCACGGCGCCGTAGCGCCCGGCCATCACGGTGTCGAGCACGCCGCTCGCAATCACCGCCTGCTGGGCGACCAGGACCGGCCAGGCGAGACGAGCGACGGCCCGGGCGATGCGCGAGAACTCGGAGTACACCTAGGGTCTAAGCGGACCTTGTCAGCTCATGGACGCGAAGCGCCCTAGTCTACTCGGGGACGCGGATTCTGCAGCCGCCCGGCGGATTGCCGGCGCTGACCGAGGGCGCAGGCCTGGTGCCTGCGCCCCGCCCTGAGAGCTGTGAAGTGCCGTCTTAGTTCGGATTAGAGCAAACAGCGGCCAAGCCGTAGGGGCTGAATACTCCGGGCGGCGGCACGTTCTGGTTCGTGTAGTCGCTCGCGAGACCCACGAGGAAGAACGTTGCCAAGGTGGGGGGGTCGTTACCGACCACCCCCGCGCTGGCCTGGAGTCGCACCTCGACCCAAGTCGCGAAACTCTTCGGATATTCGAGCGTCGCCAGGGCGATGCCGTTCGAGTTGGTCGTGGCGGTGGCATTCACCGAGACCACGTTCCCCGGGTCGAGCCTGCCGTTGCCATTGACATCTTCTCCCGGGTCGAGAATGCCGTTGGTGGCGTTGGCAGGGGTTCCGGCGCCGTCGTCCTCGGTGCCGCAGGTTGTCAGCGGGGTGAGGGTTTGCACCCACTGACCGGTACCGTTCCACGTGTACTGGCCCTTGCTGTAGCGCGTGGGGGTTATGCTGAATCGAACTTGCGCCCCTACGACTGCGTTGCCCGCGGCATCGGTGACGATCGCGGACCATGTCTTCTGGAGATCCGGGCTCGGAGATGGAAGGGGCTGGACAAGGTTATCGGTGCCTACGCGAACGAACAAGGCCTGCCCGGCGACCGTCAGCGTCGTGCTGTTGCTGATCGGTGCGATTGCGACGCCGTTGACGGCGTTCACTGTGGCGGTGATGCTGACCCCGTTTTGCGCGCTGTTGGTTGTCCCCGCCGTGTAGTTCACCGACGCCGTGCCGCTCGCGTCGGTGATCGCCGTGTTCGCGGCGAGCTGGCCGCCGGTGATGTCCGTGAGATTGAAGCTGATGCTCGCGTTCTTGACGAGATTGTTTGACGCGTCGCGGACCGTGACCGTAATCGTCGAGACGTTGTTGGTCTGACTCGGATTCGGAGGGGTCGCGGTGAACTGAACGACGGTGGGGACGGCTTGTACGGCGACCGCACTCGCCGTCGTCGCAACGAAATTGACGGACAGGGTAGCGGCCGGTGAGCCCAACGGACCCTGCGCGGTGATGATCGCGGGGCCGGCGGAAGTGGTCGAAGAAATCAACACGCCGGGCGTGTCGCCCGCCCCATTGGTAGCCGCCGGGCTGCCGGTGATCGTGCCGCGGCTCGTCGTAAAGGTGACCTGACCGGCCACCGGGGCCCCGCCGTTGGTCCAGTGAACCGAGACGGGGATCGACGTGCCCAAGGGTATGTCGGTCGCGGGCGCCGGCGTCGTGAAAGCAAAGGCCGAGCTGTTGATCGTGAGCGCCTGTGTCTTGTTGACTCCAGCTGCGGAGGCAGTGATAACGTCGTTGACGGGTTGGGTAGCAGTGACGACGGCAGTGATCTGCCCCGAGGCGTCGGTGGTAGTCGAAGCCGGCGCAATGGTGTTTCCGGTTTGCGAAGCGAAGGTCATCGTCGCGTTCGGAATCGGGGTTCCCGCCGAATCCTTAAGGGCGAAAGTCAGCGTCGTCGAGGCGCCTTGCACCAGAGAGCTGTTGCCGCTGATGGTGATGGCCGTGCCGGTAACGCCGACGGTGTTGCTTATCGTGGCTCCGTCCGTTGTCGAAACGGTGACCGTAATGGTGCGGTTGGATTTGTTGCCACCGAGATTCAGCTTGGCGGTGACGGTCCCGTTCGCGTCGGTGACCCCGGCGCTGCTGATGCTGCTGACGAACGCGGAGGGATCGGTGCCCGTTGAAAAAGTCACGACGGTTCCGGAAATGGCTTGGCCGGTGGAATCGAGCACGATCGCAGTCAGGTCGACCGTCGTCGTTCCCGCGGAAGGAAGCTGCGGGTTGCCCACGAGCAATTGAACTCTCGTGCCGCTCGCGCCGACCGTGCCTTGGCCGGGGGGCGTGCCGCCGCCGCCGCCGGGGCCCAAGGTGCCCGACGAGGCGCCCGAAGAAGCGGTAGTAGTCGTGTCCGTGCAGGCGCTGAGCGCAAGGGCGCCCGTGACCAGCACGGCCGCGACAAACGATTGAGCGAACCTCGTATTCATGACTCCTCCCGCTGTTTTTCCATGCGACGGGGACGCAACCGGCAATGCTCCCCCAATTCGGCGGAAACTCGAAGGCACTCTGCAACGCCTTTCCACGCTAAGAGCGTGGAGGGCGCGAGCGTCCCCTTAACTCTTGGTACCCAATGTGATACATCATAGTATTGATTTTATGAATTCACAACTGTCTCTATTACATTGTTTATACAATGATTATTCATTCGTCATGACCCTGTCCAGCGGCTCGTGCGCGTCGCCTTCTGCCACAATGGGCCTGGAATCCTCCCAGAGCAAAGGAAAATGCCATGCGCGAAGAGACGACCATCGTCCGTTGCGGTCGCCACCCGGAGCAACATCTCGGCGCCGTGAACCCCCCCGTGTTTCACGCCTCGACGGTTCTCGCGAAAAGCGTCGAGGAGCACCGGCGCCGGCGCAAGGAATGGCTGGAGGACCTCCCGGTCACCTACTACGGGCGTTGCGGCACGCCCACGACGCACGCCCTGCAGGATGCGATCGCAACTCTGGAGGGAGGCCACCGCTCAGTGATCTATCCTTCGGGACTGGCGGCATGCGCAGGGGCTCTGCTGGCCTTCCTGTCTTCAGGCGATCACGTGCTCATGGCGGATACCGTTTACGGACCGACGCGTACTCTCGCCGGGGGAATACTCAAGCGCTTCGGGGTCGCGACGACCTTCTTCGATCCTCTCATCGGGCGTGGCCTGGAGTCGCTCATGCGCCCCGAAACCCGCGTCGTCTACCTCGAATCGCCCGGCTCGCTCACCTTCGAAGTGCAGGATGTCCCGGCGATCGCAGAAGCGGCACGCCGGCATGGCGCCACCGTCATCATCGACAACACTTGGGCGACACCGCTGTATTTCAAGCCGTTCGAGCACGGGGCGGATGTGTCCGTCCAGTCCGCGACCAAGTACCTCGTCGGGCACTCGGACGCGATGCTCGGCGCGATCACCAGCACCAAGGAGGCGTGGGCGAGGCTGAGAAGCTCGACCTATGAGCTCGGGCAGACCGCCGGTCCCGACGATGTCTATCTCGCGCAGCGTGGCCTGCGGACGCTTGCGGTGCGGTTGAAGCAGCATTGGCAGGCTGGAGTCGCACTGGCCGAGTGGATCGGGCGGCAGCGAGAAGTGGAGCGGGTACTGCACCCGGCCCTTCCGGCCGACCCGGGGCACGCGATCTGGAAGCGCGATTTCACCGGCGCCAGCGGACTGTTCGGCGTCGTGCTGAAGGAAGGAGTGAGCGATGGTGCCCTGGCGGCGATGATAGACGGCCTGGAGCTGTACGGTATCGGCTCTTCCTGGGGGGGATACGAAAGCCTGATCGTTCCCTTCAGCCCGCGGGAGGTCCGCACCGCGACGCCATGGCAGGCCAAGGGTCCGTGTTTCCGAATCCACGCCGGGCTGGAAAACATCGACGACCTGATCGAAGACCTGGACGCCGGATTCGGCAGGCTGCGCGCTGCGCTCTGATCAGCTCCCGCCGATCTCGCGGCGCATGAGCTCCGCGCCCCTGACCATGGCTTTCATCTTGCCGTAGGCGATCTCCCGCGGAAGATATTTCATGCCGCAATCGGGGGCAACGATGATGTCCTCGGGGGAGACGAAAGGCAGGGCGCGGCGGATTCGCGCCGCCACCTTCTCGGGAGTCTCGACCGTCATATCGTTCAGGTCGACCACTCCAAGGATGATCTTCTTGCCGGGAAGGGACTTGAGCACGGCGCAGTCGAGATTGGACTGCGCCGTTTCGATCGACACCTGTCCGCAGGTGCAAGCTGCGAGCTCGGAGAGGAACGAATAGCCGGAAGGCCGCGCGTGGATAACGGCGGCGTATCCGAAACAGATGTGCACCGCGGTCGTGCCCTTGACGCCGTCGAGGGCCCGGTTGAGCGCTCTCAAGCCATACGACCTGGCTTTTTCCGGCCGCGCCTGCATGTAGGGCTCGTCGACCTGCACCACGTCGGCGCCCGCGGCGAAGAGGTCCCGGATCTCCTCGTTTACCGCGACGGCGTAGTCCATCGCGGCTTCCTCGTCCGACCCGTAGAAGTCGTTCTGCGCCTGCTGCGACATCGTGAACGGACCGGGGACCGTGATCTTGATTTTCCGGTCGGTATGAGCGCGCAGGAACCGGAGGTCGGCGACTTCGACGGCATGCCGGCGCCGGATCTTTCCGACGATGCGCGGCACGGGGTTGGGATGGCCCGAGCGGTCAAGCGCCGTTCCGGGGTTATCGATATCCACGCCCTCGAGCGCGGTGGCAAAGCGATTCGAGTAGCTCTCGCGCCGGATCTCCCCGTCGGTGATGATGTCCAGGCCGGCTTCCTCCTGGGCTCGAATCGCGAGCCGCGTGGCGTCGTCCTGGGCTTCAGCGAGGAACGGCTCGGGAATGCGCCACAGTTCCGTCGCGCGAACGCGCGGCGGAAAACGACCCGCGAGCCTGTTCCGGTCGATCAGCCAATCGGGCTGAGGGTAGCTGCCGACCAGAGTCGTGGGAAACAGCAAGAGCGCTTACGCCTTCAGGCCCTGGAACAGCTTCTCGCGCCCCAGCTTGATGCCGGGCTTGCCTTCATAGAGGTAGATGTCGGCGGTGGCGAAGGTGTCCGGGAAGTTCTCCGGGATGAAGGAGCCGGTACCGACCACGTCGAGGGGCGCGCGGGCGTTGGCGAACATCTTGCACTTGAACAGGGTGAAGCCGGAGGAGCCGACGATCTTCGCGGCATTGAATCCCTGCGCATCGAGCGCCTGCCGCAGCTGGATCACGGAAGCGACCGATACGCCCGTGCCGAACAGCACCTTGCGGACGCGGTCCTTGACGATGTTGAGGCTGTCCGCGTCGAACGCCTCTTCGCCCATAATATAGCGCACCGCCTCGAACTCGTTCGGCACGTGCAGCCAGTTCACGACGATGTCGACCGACTTCTCGTAGTCGAGCCCTTCGGCGTAGCGCTCGCCATGGGTGTCGATCCGCAGCGCCAGCGCGCGCGACCCCGTTTCGTCCCGTGGCAGGTATTCGTTGTACCACCAGCGGCAGACTTCGAGCGCATCGGAATATTCCCTGCCGAAATAGTCGATCAGCACGGTGAGGTTGTCCTGGGGATGCGCCTCGACGTACATCTGCGCCGCGCGCAGGGTCGAGCCCGCGTAGCCTATGATCCCGTGCGGCATCGTTCCGATGCCACCGGACTGCCCGTAGAAATGCGCGGTGAGGTCCTGCGACGAACCGATGAAGCCGAGCGCGCCGCCCAGCTTCGCCATGCGACTCCCCACCGAAGCGCCGTAGGCGGCGAGCAGCGACAGGTCGTCACCGGTCGAGTGGCGCGCATGCATGTCGATGAATGCGACTTTCTTGAGATTCATCGCCATCTTGTAGGCGTTGTACGCCGAGACGCAGGCTACGCCGACGCGCTGGAGAATGAGCGTCTCGAGCTCCACCAGGGCGGCGAACGATCCGGTGTAAGTGAAGATCGCCTTCTGATCGGGAACGAAGGCGCCCTCCTCGTACAAGCGGGTGATCCTGAGCGGCTCGGCTTTGGTGGAATAGTAGGCGCGCAGGACATCGATCGCGGGATTGACCGCGCAAATCACGCCTCGCCGCAGGAACACGCCGTAGGTGACGGTGCGGTCGCCGAATTTCTCGATGATGCTCCGCGACTTGGTGAA